>Ga0209343_10007580_pt1 | contig 12745 bp, 13 predicted proteins | sample RifCSPlowO2_02_FD_184026 | JGI IMG/M metagenome (GOLD analysis project Ga0209343, IMG submission 184026) | Groundwater microbial communities from Rifle, Colorado - Rifle CSP2_plank lowO2_0.2 (SPAdes) (version 2) | ecosystem: Environmental > Aquatic > Deep subsurface > Groundwater | place... | reverse complement strand
ATAAAATCGGCAATATGAAGTCCACCGAGCAGCTGTCCAGCCTGGCCATGATCGGCGTCGACCCGCTCAAGTACATAGTCGCGCCGCGATTGTGGGCCGGTTTTATCTCGATGCCCTTGCTGGCGATGATCTTCAACGTGGTCGGCATCTGGGGCGGGGCCATGGTCGCCATCGATTGGCTCGGGGTCTATGAAGGCTCGTTCTGGGCCAATATGCAGAGCAGTGTTTCGTTCCGCGAAGATGTGCTCAATGGCGTGATCAAGAGCCTGGTCTTCGCCTTTGTCGTGACCTGGATCGCGGTGTTCCAGGGCTATGACTGTGAGCCGACTTCGGAAGGTATCAGTCGTGCCACCACTAAAACCGTGGTGTATGCCTCGCTCGCCGTGTTGGGGCTGGACTTTATTCTGACCGCTTTGATGTTTGGAGATTTCTGATGCAGAACCGCACGCTGGAAGTGGGTGTCGGCTTGTTTATGTTGGCCGGGTTGTTGGCTTTGTTGCTGTTGGCGCTGCGGGTCAGCGGCCTGAGCATGGGCGCGAGCGATGGCACCTATAAGGTGTATGCGCACTTTGAGAATATCGCCGGGCTGACGGTTCGGTCCAAGGTGACCATGGCCGGGGTGACCATCGGCAAGGTGACGGCGATCGACCTGGATCGCGACAGCTACACCGGGCGCGTGACCATGGCGCTGGACAAACAGGTGGATAACCTGCCGCTGGACTCCACGGCCTCCATCCTCACCGCCGGCCTGTTGGGCGAAAAATATATCGGTCTCAGCGTGGGTGGCGAGGAGGACGTGTTGCGCGACGGCGGAACCATTCAGGACACTCAGTCGTCACTTGTATTAGAGGACCTGATTGGCAAGTTCTTGCTCAATTCGGTCAATAAAGACCAGGCCAAATAATAGGGATACCCAAGATGATCAAGGCACTGCGCTACAGTCTTTTCCTTTGTTTGGCGGTTCTGTCGCTATCGGTCTTCGCGGCGCCGGCCGCCCATGAGGTGGTGCAGCAGACCACCACCGAGTTGCTGGCAGACCTCAAGGCCAATAAAGAGCAATACCGCAGCGATCCGGCGGCTTTCTACAACGCGCTGAACAACATTCTCGGCCCTGTGGTGGATGTCGACGGTATTTCCCGCGGCGTGATGACGGTGCGCTTCTCCCGTAAGGCCACGCCAGAGCAGATGACGCGCTTCCAGGAGAACTTCAAGCGCAGCCTGATGCAGTTCTATGGCAATGCCCTGCTCGAGTACAACAACCAGGATATCCGCGTGCTGCCGGTCAGCGGTCAGCAGGACCCGCAGCGCACGGCGGTCAACATGGAGATCAAGGATGGCAATGGTGCGCTGTACCCCCTGTCCTACACCATGGTCAGCCTGGACGGTACCTGGAAGATGCGTAACGTGATCATCAACGGGATCAACGTCGGCAAGCTGTTCCGCGACCAGTTCGCCCAGTCCATGCAGAACAACGGCAACGACCTGAACAAGGTCATCGACACCTGGGCCGATACCGTGGCCAGGGCCCGTCAGAGCACGGGTGAGTCGTGAGTCAGGCCGCTATCAGCGAGCTGGCGCCTGGCGTATTGCAGCTGGCCGGTGTGCTCGACTACCTGAGCGCGCCGGCGTTGCGCGAGCAGGGTGCCCGCCTGATCGGCGCCAGCCAGGGCGGCGTCTGCGTGATCGACTGCGCCACTGTGAGCAAGTCCAGCAGCGTGGGCCTCTCCTTGTTGCTGGCCTTTATGCGCGACGCCAGTGCGGCGGGCAAAAGCCTCAGCGTGCGCGGCCTGCCCGAGGACATGCGCGAGATTGCCGGCGTCTGCGGCTTGCTCGAGGTGTTGCCGCTGGAAGCCTGAGGCGCGGCGCCGGCCGGGTTTCGGTCGGCCGGTGGCAATGCGGGGTTCGCAGGCGGGGGGCTTTTTTGTATGATGCTCGGCCCGCGAGCGTCCGCTCTGCTGTCGTTACTCCATGCATTGATCGAGGTTGAGCATGCAGGCCTTAGAAGTGAAGAGCCTCCTGGAGGCTAAATTGCCGAATACCCAGGTGGAAGTTGAGGGCGAAGGCTGCAACTTTCAATTGAACCTGATCAGCGATGAGTTGGCCGGCCTGAGCCCGGTCAAGCGTCAGCAACAGATCTACGCTCACCTGAATGCCTGGATTGCCGATGGCAGCATTCATGCGGTGAGCATGAAATTCTTCAGCCGTGCCGATTGGGCCGCGCGTTCCTAAGCCTGCGGGCGACGAGAGAACTATGGACAAACTGATTATTACCGGCGGCGTGCGCCTCAATGGCGAAATCCGCATTTCCGGGGCGAAGAACTCTGCCCTGCCGATTCTCGCCGCCACGCTGCTGGGGGATGCCCCGGTCACCATCTGCAACCTGCCGCACCTGCACGACATCACCACCATGATCGAGCTGTTCGGGCGCATGGGCATCGAACCGATCATCGACGAAAAGCTCAGCGTGGAAGTCGATGCGCGGGCGATCAAGACCCTGATCGCACCCTATGAGCTGGTGAAAACCATGCGCGCCTCGATTCTGGTGCTCGGCCCCATGGTCGCCCGTTTCGGTGAGGCCGAAGTGGCCCTGCCTGGCGGTTGCGCCATCGGCTCGCGGCCGGTCGACCTGCACATCCGTGGTCTGGAAGCCATGGGCGCGATCATCGATGTGGAAGGCGGCTATATCAAGGCCAAGGCGCCCGAGGGCGGCCTGCGCGGCGCGCACTTCTTCTTCGACACCGTGAGCGTGACCGGTACCGAGAACATCATGATGGCCGCCACCCTGGCCAAGGGCCGCAGCGTGCTGGAAAACGCCGCCCGCGAGCCGGAAGTGGTGGACCTGGCCAACTGCCTGATCGCCATGGGCGCGAAAATCTCCGGTGCCGGCACCGACACCATCATCATCGATGGCGTCGAGCGTCTCGGCGGCGCGCGTTTCAGCGTGATGCCCGACCGTATCGAAACCGGCACCTACCTGGTCGCCGCGGCAGCCACCGGTGGCCGGGTCAAGTTGAAAGACACCGATCCGACCACCCTGGAAGCGGTGCTGTCCAAGCTGCAGGAAGCCGGTGCGGAAATTACCTGCGGCAACGACTGGATCGAGTTGGATATGCACGGCAAGCGGCCGAAAGCCGTCAACCTGCGTACCGCGCCCTATCCGGCCTTCCCCACCGATATGCAGGCGCAGTTTATCGCCCTCAATGCGATAGCCGAAGGCACCGGCACCGTGATCGAAACCGTGTTCGAAAATCGCTTTATGCACGTGCATGAAATGATTCGCATGGGTGCGCAGATCCAGGTCGAAGGCAACACCGCCATAGTTACCGGGGTCGAGAAGCTCAAGGGTGCGCCCGTTATGGCCACCGACCTGCGCGCTTCCGCCAGCCTGGTGATCTCCGCCCTGGTGGCGGAGGGCGATACCCTGATCGACCGCATCTACCACATCGACCGTGGTTATGAGTGCATCGAAGAGAAACTGCAGATGCTGGGCGCTAAAATTCGCCGCGTGCCGGGCTAGGTTGGCAGCCAGGACAGCAAGAGCCGCGGTGTGGCTCTTGTTGGGCTTCGCTTCGCTCAGCGCCAACCTACGCAAGTTCTGAAGGATTTTTCAATGCTCACCATCGCCCTGTCCAAAGGCCGCATCCTCGACGACACCCTGCCGCTGCTCGCCGCGGCAGGCATAGTGCCGACCGAGAACCCGGACAAAAGCCGCAAGCTGATCATTCCCACCACCCTGGATGACGTGCGCCTACTGATAGTGCGCGCCACCGACGTGCCGACCTATGTCGAGCACGGCGCGGCGGATCTGGGCGTGGCCGGCAAAGACGTGCTGATGGAGTACGGCGGCCAGGGCCTGTACGAGCCCCTGGACCTGCGTATCGCCAAGTGCAAACTGATGACCGCCGGTGCCGTGGGCGCGCCCGAGCCCAAGGGGCGCCTGCGCGTGGCCACCAAGTTCGTCAACGTGGCCAAGCGTTACTACGCCGAGCAGGGTCGTCAGGTCGATATCATCAAGCTGTACGGTTCCATGGAACTGGGACCGCTGGTGGGCCTGGCCGACAAGATCATCGACGTGGTCGATACCGGCAACACCCTGCGTGCCAACGGCCTGGAAGCCCAAGAGCTGATCGCCACCATCAGCTCGCGGCTGATAGTCAACAAGGCCTCGATGAAGATGCAGCACGGTCGCATTCAGGCCCTTATCGATACCCTGCGCGAAGCGGTCGAGTCGCGATGACCGCCAGGGATGGCGGAAATGTCGAAAATGCACGACTGCAGGGATGCAGGAGGTAGGGCAATGCACGGACGCGATTGCCGACGAGCATTTTTCGACCCTCCGGCCTGAGCCTGATGGCCGCCCTTGTGCGGCCTAGCCTATCCGCGTTATAGCCAGAATTCTCAGGTGCCCGCGCGGAGCGGTTGCTACTCTACGGGCGCCTGAGCATTTGCCAATTTAAGAGGCCCGCTATGACCGCTCCTATCGCTATCCGCCGACTCAACGCCGCTGACCAGGGCTTTGCCCAGCATCTGGATCATCTGCTGAGCTGGGAAAGCGTGTCGGACGACGCGGTCAACCAGCGCGTGTTGGACATCATCAAGGCCGTGCGCGAGCGTGGCGATGCCGCCCTGGTCGAATTCACCCAGAAGTTCGACGGCCTGGAAGTCGCCAGCATGGCCGACCTGATCCTGCCGCGCGAGCGTCTGGAACTGGCCCTGACCCGCATCACGCCGGAGCAGCGCCAGGCCCTGAGCGTTGCCGCCGAGCGAGTGCGCAGCTACCACGAGCGGCAGAAACAGGATTCCTGGACCTACACCGAGGCCGACGGCACGGTGCTGGGGCAGAAGGTCACCCCGCTGGACCGCGCCGGCCTCTATGTGCCGGGCGGCAAGGCCTCCTATCCCTCTTCGGTGCTGATGAACGCCATCCCGGCCAAGGTCGCCGGCGTGCCGGAGGTGGTGATGGTGGTGCCGACCCCGCGCGGCGAGATCAATGAGATCGTTCTGGCGGCGGCCTGCATCGCCGGCGTCGACCGGGTGTTCTGCATCGGCGGCGCCCAGGCCGTGGCCGCCCTGGCCTATGGCACCGAAAGCGTGCCGCCGGTGGACAAGATAGTCGGCCCCGGCAATATCTACGTGGCCACCGCCAAGCGTCATGTGTTCGGCAAGGTCGGCATCGACATGATCGCCGGTCCCTCGGAGATTCTGGTGGTGTGCGACGGTCAGACCGATCCGGACTGGATCGCCATGGACCTGTTCTCCCAGGCCGAGCACGACGAGGACGCCCAGTCGATTCTGCTCAGCCCGGACGCCGCCTTCCTCGACCGCGTGGCCGCAAGCATCGAGAGGCTCTTGCCGAGCATGGAGCGTGCCGAGATTATCCGCACCTCCCTGGAGGCGCGTGGCGCGCTGATCCAGGTGGCCGATATGGCCCAGGCCATCGAGGTGGCCAACCGCATCGCGCCGGAGCACCTGGAGCTGTCGGTGGCGAATCCCGAGGAGTACCTGCCGCAGATCCGCCACGCCGGCGCGATCTTTATGGGCCGCTACACCGCCGAGGCCCTGGGTGACTACTGCGCCGGCCCCAACCACGTGCTGCCGACCTCGGGCACCGCGCGCTTCTCCTCGCCGCTGGGTGTGTATGACTTCCAGAAGCGCTCGTCGATCATCCATTGTTCGGCCGCCGGTGCCTCCGAACTGGGCAAGACGGCATCCGTGCTGGCCCGCGGCGAGTCGTTGACCGCCCACGCCCGCAGCGCCGAATACAGGATCAAGCCCTGAGACGAACAGCGAATCTGTAGGAGCGAGCTTGCTCGCGATGCTTTTCTGATCGCCAGCAAGCTGGCTCCTACATTCGACATATCGGGCTTCGTAGAAGGATGGGTTGAGCGCAGCGATACCCATCACCCCATGCAACGACTTCGAGGAGAGAAGGGCAGATGAGCAAATTCTGGAGCCCCTTCGTCAAAGACCTGGTGCCCTACGTGCCGGGTGAGCAGCCTAAACTGGCCAAGCTGGTCAAGCTCAATACCAACGAGAACCCCTACGGCCCGTCGCCCAAGGCGATCGCCGCCATGCAGGCCGAGCTGAACGACAACCTGCGCCTGTACCCGGACCCCAACGGCGAGCGCCTGAAGCAGGCGGTGGCCGATTATTACGGCGTGCAGCTCAATCAGGTGTTTGTCGGCAATGGCTCCGACGAGGTGCTGGCGCACGCCTTCCATGGCCTGTTGCAGCACGACAAACCCCTGCTGTTCCCGGATATCAGCTACAGCTTCTACCCGGTGTACTGCGGTCTCTATGGGATTGCCTCGGAGGTGATCGCGCTGGACGAGCAGTTCCAGATCCGCGTCGAGGACTATGCCAAGCCCAACGGCGGCATCGTCTTCCCCAATCCCAACGCGCCTACCGGCTGCCTGTTGGCCCTGGACGCCATCGAGCAGCTGCTCAAGGCCAATCCGGACAGCGTGGTACTGGTGGACGAGGCCTATATCGACTTCGGTGGCGAGACTGCGATCACCTTGGTGGATAAGTACCCCAACCTGCTGGTGGCCCAGACCCTGTCCAAGTCGCGCTCCCTGGCCGGCCTGCGTGTCGGCCTGGCGGTCGGCCACCCCGACTTGATCGAGGCCCTGGAGCGGATCAAGAACAGCTTCAACTCCTACCCGCTGGACCGCATGGCCATAGCCGGCGCGGCGGCGGCATTCGCGGACAAGGCCTACTTCGAGCAGACTCGTCAGGCGGTTATCGCCAGTCGTGAGCTGGTGGTGGCTGGCCTGCAGCAACTGGGCTTCGAGGTGCTGCCGTCGGCCGCCAACTTTATCTTCGCCCGCCACCCGCAGCGCGATGCGGCCGAGCTGGCTGCCTTGTTGCGGGAGCAGGGGGTGATAGTGCGGCACTTCAAGCAGGCGCGTATCGCCCAGTTCCTGCGCATCAGCATAGGCGCGCCGGAGCAGAACCAGGCGTTGCTGGATGCCCTGCAGGGCCTGTAGCTGGCGCCCATAAAAAAATGGCCGGGAGCCATTTTTAACGTCGCGCAGCGACGGCCCGCAGGGTGGCGGCCAGGGATGGCAGGCCATAAAAAAGCCGGAACTGGCTTAACAGTTCCGGCTTTTTCTTTCCCTGTCCGCTACTTAATGTTGAGTAAGTGCCATTCGGACATAGCCTTTAGGTTGGTGCGTGCGCAGCCCGGCAGGCGCTTAGGCGATGGCAACTATATGGCGCAGCACATAACCGGTCAGGTAGGCCAGGGTGGCCGCCGTGCCGCCGGTGAGCAAGGTGCTTAGGCTGGAGCGCAGCAGCGGTTGGGCAAACACCAGGCTCTTCAACATGCCGATGGAAAAGAACACGCTCGCCGCCAGGACCGTGCTGAAGAGAAATTGTCGCGCCAGGCCCAGGTCCCTGAAAAACAGCGGCAACAGGGGGATGGCCCCGGCCAGCAGAAAGGCCGTGAAGGTCGCGCCGGCTGAACGTATGGGGTCCAGGTTGATGGCCTGCAGGCCGTGCTCTTCGACCAGCATGGTTTCAACCCAGAGCTGGCGGTCTTGGCTGATGGTGCGGACTATCGATTCGAGAATCTCGCCGCTGAAACCCTTGCGGTAGAACACCTGGCGGATCTCCTCGAGTTCTCCGTCGGGCACCCGGTCGATGTGTTCCTCTTCCATGCGCCTGACGTTCTCGCGGAATTCACGTTGCGCCTTGATCGCCTCGTAATTGCTCACGGCCATGCTGAAACCATCGGCAAACAGATTGGCGAAACCCATGATCAGCGCCACTGATGCCGAAAACCCGGCCCCGACAGCGCCGGCGACTATGGCGAAGGTGGTGACGCAGCCATCGATGCCGCCGAGCACGGCGTCGGAAATGATCTGCGGCTTGCGTTTACTGTCCAGGCGCTTCTCGATCGCGTCGGGCTGGTGCTCGCGATAAAGGGTTTCGAGGCTGGTCTTCTTCATGGTGCGCGTCCACTGAGCGGGAATGCCTGTTCAGCATATGCGCGAAATCGCCTTCGGCCGAATGGTGTTGCTGTCTGTGCCGCACCGTCCAGCCGCGAGTCGGTCGGGCTGCGCCACGGGCTTGAGCCAACAGCCGCTCAGTCAGCGCATTTTGAGTCGCCTTGGAGGCGGGCCGAGCCGATGCTGAGCCAGGCCTGAGCACCCGTACCGGCAAGGGTAAAGGACGGGGGCAGGGCAGGGTCCCCGGGGTTACGGAACTCTAGGCTGACGCTCCGGGCCTTTTGCCTGAAATGTTTAAGATCCGCCGCCGGGAGCGCAATGCGTTGGCCGGCGCGGAACGTCGTCGAGCTAAAGACCAGCAGCGGCTTGGTATCGCCGTAGCCGATAAACTCGAGTTCGTAGTACTGAGATGTCTTGCCGGTCGAGAAGATACAAGCGGTTTGCGAGGCGAGAACCGGCTGGGCCAGCAGGGCCAATAGCAGTAGCGCAGAAGCGAACTTGGGCATGGGGCCTTGTACTAACGGGGGGCTATGCCACAAAGGTAGCCCAGAAGCGCACCCGGGGTAGCGTGTGCTGCTGGGCCAGGCGTGCGTCAGGCCGCTGGACGCAAGCCGTAGGCCGCCAGTTGTTCGACGTTGCCGCTGTGGCGGATCAGGCGCGGGTCATCCAGGGGCAGGCTGTGGCCGGTTTGCACTTGGATCAGCGTCTTGAGCTGGCTCGGGTCGATCTGGCCGTCGGCATCCACCAGGTTGTTCAGGTCTTGCGGGTTGACCTGGGAGGTCACGCCGCCCGGCAGGTAGATGGCGCCGGTGGCGAAGTCGATGCCGAAGGCGATCAGGCCGGGGATCACGTAGAACAGGATGCCGATGGCGTTAAGCCCCGCGACCACCGGGTCGATACGGCCTTCGATCTGGCCGCGGCGATCCGGGAAGAACAGGGTGCCGCAGGCGGTCAACTGGGTGAACAGGGTGGCGGCGAGAATGCCGCCGATAACGCGCTTATAGGTGGGCATTGAGCATCTCCTGAGAAAAACTGGCGCAACTATAACAATCCCGTCATGGCAATAGCGCTACGCCTTATTAAGACCGCGCAAATAGGCCAGGGGTTCGCCGCTATAATCGCCTCCCCGATTGGAGCCGCCATGAATTCCCTGCCTATCGACGTCCTTCTGCCCGCCCTGCGCGAGGCGCTCGCCAGCCGCCATGAGGCGGTGCTAGAGGCGCCCCCCGGTGCCGGCAAGACCACCCGCGTGCCCCTGGCGCTGCTGGATCAGCCCTGGCTGGCCGGGCAGTCGATCATCATGCTGGAGCCGCGCCGCTTGGCCGCGCGGGCGGCGGCCGAGCGCCTGGCCAGCGAGCTGGGCGAGGCGGTGGGGGAGACCGTGGGCTATCGCATCCGTCTGGACAGCAAGGTCGGCCCGCGCACCCGTATCGAGGTGGTCACCGAGGGCATTCTCGCGCGGCGCCTGCAGGATGACCCGGCGCTGGAAGGCGTCGGCCTGGTGATCTTCGACGAATTCCACGAGCGCAGCCTGGATGCCGACCTGGCCCTGGCCCTGTGCCTCAATGGCCGGGACATGTTCCGCGCGCCCGACAGTGGCGAGCCGCCGCTGAAGGTGCTGCTGATGTCGGCGACCCTGGAAGGTGAGCGCCTGGCCGCTTTGCTGGGGGACGCGCCGGTGCTGCGCAGCGCAGGGCGCCTGTTTCCGGTGGACCTGCGCTGGGGCGCGCCCTACCAGCAGGGCGGCTCTTATGAAAAAGAAGGGGTCGAGCCGCGGGTGGTGCAGACGGTGTTGCAGGCGTTGGCCGACGAGCCGGGCAGTCTGCTGGTGTTTCTGCCCGGGCAGGCGGAGATTCGCCGGGTCAACGAACAGCTGGGCGAGGCCCTGGCCGGGCGCCGCGAGATTCTGCTGTGTCCGCTGCACGGCGAGCTGGACCTCGGCGCCCAGCGCGCCGCCATCGAGCCGGCGCCGGCGGGCCTGCGCAAGGTGGTGCTGGCCACCAATATCGCCGAGACCAGCCTGACCATCGAGGGCGTGCGGGTAGTGGTAGACGCCGGCCTGGCACGGGTGCCGCGCTTCGACCCGAACAGCGGCATGACCCGCCTGGACACCCAGCGCATTTCCCGCGCCTCGGCCACCCAGCGCACCGGCCGGGCCGGGCGCCTGCAGCCGGGGGCCTGTTACCGGCTGTGGTCGCAGGCCCAGCATGAGCAGCTGGCGGCCTATGGCACGGCGGAGATCCTCCAGGCCGATCTGGCCGGCCTGGCCCTACAGCTGGTGCGTTGGGGCGTGCAGCCCGCCGAGTTGGTGTGGCTCGATCCGCCGCCGGCCGCGGCCTATGCCCAGGCCCTGGACCTGCTCGCGCGCCTCGGCGCGGTCGACGCCAAGGGCGGTCTGACGGCCCACGGCCAGGCCATGGCCGAGTTGCCGACCCATCCGCGCATCGCCCATCTGTTGTTGCGCGGTCAGGCGCTGGGGCTGGGGGCGCTGGCCTGCGATCTGGCCGCGCTGCTGGGCGAACGCGACATTCTGCGTGGCGCGGGCGCCGATCTGCACAGCCGCCTGGCCCTGCTCGCCGGCGAGTCGCGGGCTGCCCGTGGCGCCCAGGGCGGTGTGCAGCGCGCCCGGCAACTGGCCAGGCAGTTCCAGGGCTATCTTAGGCTCCGGCCCAGCGCGAACGCGGTGAGCGATCCCGAGCATCCGCGCTGGCTGGGGGCGCTGCTGGCGTTCGCCTATCCGGACCGCATCGCCCAGCAGCGCCGCGAGGGCGGCGCCGAATATCGCCTGGCCAATGGCCGCGCGGCGCTGTTCGCCGAGGTGGATGGGCTGATGAAGCATCCCTGGCTGGTGGTGGCCGACTTGGGCAGCCGCCAGGGCCAGCGCGAGGAGCGCATCTACCTGGCCGCCGAACTGGACCCGCAGCTGTTCGACAGCGTGCTGGCCGAGCAGGTCAGTCAACTGGAAGTGCTCGACTGGGACGAGCGCGAAGGCGCGCTGCGCGCCGAACGCCAGCGCAAGGTCGGCGAGCTGGTGCTGGCCCGGGAGGCCTTGACCGGGCTGGATCAACAACAGCGCAGCCGTGCCTTGCTCGGCCTGGTGCGGCGCAAGGGCCTGGCGCTATTGCCCTGGACCCCGGAGCTGCGCCAATGGCAGGCACGGGTGAGCCTGCTGCGCAATCTCGACCTGCAGGCTCAAGGCCGCAGCGAATGGCCGGATGTGAGTGACGCGGCCTTGTTGGCCAGCCTGGAAGACTGGCTGCAACCCTATCTGGACAGCGTCACCCGGCTGAGCCATTTCGCCAACCTGGACCTGAATGGTTTGCTGCAGAATCTGCTGCCCTGGCCGTTGCCGCAGCGCCTGGACGAGCTGGCCCCGCGCAGCCTGCAAGTGCCTTCCGGCTCGCGCATCGGCCTGGATTACGGCGAGCAGCCGCCGGTGCTGGCGGTGCGTTTGCAGGAGCTGTTCGGCCTGGCCGAGACGCCGCGGATTGCTGGCGGTCGGCAAGTGGTCAAGCTGCACCTGCTGTCGCCGGCGCGCCGCCCGGTGCAGGTGACCCAGGACCTGGCCAACTTCTGGCGCAGCACCTACGCCGAGGTGAAGAAGGATCTGAAGGGGCGTTATCCCAAGCACTACTGGCCGGATGACCCGCTGATCGCCGAGCCCACGGCGCGGGCCAAGCCGCGCCGGTAACGCATAGCGGCTAGGAGCCTGTCGGGCTTGACCGTTCGTAGCGAGGGGAAGTCCGGTTCGAGTCAGTTTTGTTGATCTTTCGAGGCGAATAGCCGGCTATTTAACGAGAAAGAGCAGCAAAAATGACCGAGGCCGGCTTTTCCGTAGCAGAACAGCGTTAAGTCCGACAGGCTCCTAAGGCTGGCCGAGGGGTGGCGGCGCCTCGCGGGCGAGCTCGGCGATGGCCTGATTGATCCGCTTCAGGCTGTGCGCCGAGACCTGCTTGCTGCACCAGAGATGGCGCTGGTTGCCGGCGGGGCTGTCATTGAAATGGATATATTTGAAGTCGCCTGCGTCGAATTCAGACTGCCTGATCAGCTCGCTGGCCTCTTCCTCGGCGATAAAGAAATAATCGGCGCGGTCGAGGGCGACCATGCGCAGCATATTGATATTTTCCACCGTGGTTTTGACCCGTTGCGGCTTGAGCTTGCGGATCAGTCCGTCGATAGGGTCGCCGTAGGAATAGCCATCCTTGACCAGTAGGCGCAGCTCTCGGTTTTGCAGCACCTGTTTCAGGTCGCTGCCGCTGTCGATGTTGATATTGCTGAACAGGGCCAGGCCGATGGTCGCTTTGTCCTGGTACAGGGGCAGGGAGAAATTGCCGATCAGTTCGCGCTGCGGGTTCTTGAACCAGCCGACCATGCAGTCCGGGCCGGCGTTCTTCTCGAGTATCTGCACCTGGCGGTTGGAGGGGGTCTTCTCCCACCTGAAGGCAATCCCGGCGCGGAGCAGGGCCTGGGCGGCGGGTGTCGCAGTGAGGCCCACCACCTCGCCGTTATCCAGGGTTTGCAGGTAGGGCGCTCTTTCGTTGTAGTGCAGGGTGATGGTCTCGCCGCCCTGGACCAGGGGCGCCACCGAGAAGCTCAGTGCCGAGAGCCAACAGGCGGTTTGCGCAAAGCGTTGCTGCTGCCTGGCCATGCTTGCCGTTACCCCCGCCATCGTCTGAAAGCCACCCTTGCAGCCTAGTTGGCCGGTCGCCGCTATGCCACCGGGCCGGCCACCACCGCGGGCTCAGGGTGGACAAGGCTGCGCCATGTCCACCCTATGGCAGATGCAGGTCTTC
>Ga0209343_10007577_pt1 | contig 12747 bp, 10 predicted proteins | sample RifCSPlowO2_02_FD_184026 | JGI IMG/M metagenome (GOLD analysis project Ga0209343, IMG submission 184026) | Groundwater microbial communities from Rifle, Colorado - Rifle CSP2_plank lowO2_0.2 (SPAdes) (version 2) | ecosystem: Environmental > Aquatic > Deep subsurface > Groundwater | place... | reverse complement strand
GCAATCGGTGGCTCGACTGCGATGTGCACCTTGCCGCCGTCGGTGCGCGCGACGAAGCGCAGTGCCTTGAGGTTGACCAGCAAGGCGTCGGGGGTGACCAGATACGGTTTGTTGGTGTCGCCGCCGTCATCGTTGAAGGTCGGCAAAGCGGGCTGGTTGAAGTGGCTGCGGTCAAGTACCAGGTCGCCGCTTATCTGGTGCACACCGTTGGCGCGCAGGTCGCGGAGCAACAGCCAGAGGCGCTCCATGTTCAACTTGGGGTCGCCACCGCCTTTGAGGAACAGGTTGCCGTGCAGCACGCCGTCTTTCAGCGGACCGTCGGTGTAGAACTCGGTTTTCCACTGGTGCGTCGGGCCGAGCAGCTCCAGCGCGGCAAAGGTGGTCACCAGCTTCATGGTTGAGGCCGGATTGACCGACACGTCGGCGTTGAAGAAGGTGCTGGTGCCTGGGCCGGTCAGTGGCAGGGTGACCACCGACAGGGATTGGTTGCTGATCTTGCTGGCTTTCAGCGATTGCTGGACCTTGGCCGGCAGGCTGCTGTTGACGGCGGCATGCAAGGGCAGGGCGAGCGGCAGGAGCAAACCGGCGATGGCCAGTTTGCGCAAGGTGTTGATCATGGGTAGATACCCTCCAGGCGAGGGGTGGCGATCACGGGCGACATGTGCGGAAGGTTCCGTCGAGGTTTTGCGAATTGCCGCACATTATGCCCCAAGGTCGTCCTCCTTGCGCCGCTCTGTGACCGGCGTAAATGCTTGCCCTGCTGGTTTGTCTGCAACGCGCCTGTCGCCTGGCTGGCAGAGAGGCGGGCAATTCGTACGGCAAGCTGCTAAAGTGCCGCGCGTTATCACTTTTGAGGATTGTTCCATGGCTACTAACCGTTCCCGCCGTCTGCGCAAAAAACTCTGCGTGGATGAATTCCAGGAGCTGGGTTTTGAGCTGAACCTGAACTTCAAAGACGATCTGGCCGAAGAGGCCATTGATGCATTCCTCGATCAGTTTCTGCGTGACGCCATGACCGCCAACGGTCTTGGTTATGTCGGTGGCGATGACTATGGTCTGGTATGTCTGGCCAAGCGCGGCTCGGTCAGCGAAGAGCAGCGTGCCCAGGTCGAAGCTTGGTTGAAAGGTCGTGATGAGCTGGTCGACATTACTGTCAGCCCGCTGATGGACGTTTGGTATCCGGACAGCACCATCAATACCCCGGCCTGATGTCAGCCGGCTGGGCATGCAACATGCCCAGCCGTTGCTTCACCGTCCATGCGGGCCTTCGGCTGCCGCCCTTCTGCAAGACCGTCTAGTTCGCCAAGAAGATATCAAGCCCAGCAGACGCCTGGTCTGCCAGCCCGGCCTGGCTCAGCACTGCGCGTTCATCCACCTCGTCGATCTGTTGTGCTTGCATGAAGCGTTCGGCGTAGCGCCGATAGATTTTCGTGCGAACGAACAAGCCAAACAGTTCCGGGTCTATGTGCGCGTCTTGGCACATGGTCGCCATGATGTGCAGCGACTCCGAGAGCCGCTTGCCCTTCTTGTAGGGGCGATCCGCGGCGGTCAACGCCTCGAAAATATCGGCTATCGCCATCATGCGTGCCGGCAGGCTCATCTGTTCGCGGTGCAGGCGTTTCGGGTAGCCGCTGCCGTCCATTTTTTCGTGGTGACCGCCCGCGATCTCGCAGACGCTCTGCAAGTGCGCGGGAAAGGGCAGGCGGTCGAGCATGAGGATGGTTTGCACGATGTGGTGGTTGATGATGTAGCGCTCTTCGCGCGTTAGCGTGCCACGGGTGATGCCCAGGTTGTGCAGCTCGCCGCGATTGAATTTGTGCAAGGGCACGTCCAGCTTGAAGCCCCAGGGATTATCGGGCGGGATGATTTCCGCGGGTGGACGTTCGATCAGGTGCTCGGGCTTGTCGGCCAGCAACGGCTCTTCGACCGGCAGACGCGATGCCGGCCGCCGTTCATGGCGTTTGGCTTCTTCCCAGGACAGGCCGAGGCGATCATCGAGGGTGCGTGTCCAGGTGCGTGTGGCGATCCGTTGCAGGCGCGCCAGGTCCGCCTCGGCCATGGCCTCAGCGCCGATGTTGCTGCGGGCGACGAAGGCGAACTCGGCGTCCAGGGTGGCCAGCAACTCATCGCGCCCGGTGGCCAGTTGCAGCGGGTCGCCCCCTTGCGCGCAGCCTTGCCAATAAGCGATCCAGGCGTCGCGCTTGAGCACTTCGAAGCGCATGCGCACCTCATGGATGCGGTCGTAGAGGGTCTCCAGCTTGGTCGCCTTGTCCACCACGTATTCGGGCGTGGTGACCTTGCCGCAATCATGCAGCCAGGCGGCAATATGCAGCGCCTCCCATTCATCGTCGCTGGGCCGATAGTCGCGAAAGCCCGGCTCATCGCTGTCCGCCGCCGCGCGGGCCAGCATCAGGGTGATTTCCGGCACGCGCTGGCAATGGCCGCCGGTGTACGGACTCTTGGCATCGATGGCGCCGGCGATCAGCTGGATAAACGCATTGAGCAGCAGTTTCTGCCGTTCCAGCAGACGCTGGCTGTCAATGCACAGTGCCGCCACGCCGGACACCGCCTCGACGAACGCCACGCGCTCGGGGCTCTGCATGGCCAGGTCGGATGGCTCGCCACGGTCGCAGTGCAACAGCACCAGGATGCCCAGCCTATCGCCCTGACGGTTGTGCAGGCCGGTGGCAACCAGATGGACGCGCGGGCTGTCGAGGCTTTGCAGCAGACTTCGGTAGTCGCCGGCCTGATCGAAGCCCAGCGAGGCGATGCTGCTCTTGTCGCCGTTGGCCGGTTGCTGCAGCCAGCTGGGCAATTGGCTGGCAGCCTTGTCGTAGCCACGAATGCCGTGCTGGTCGAGGCTGTGCTGCGCACCGTCGAGAAACAGACCATAAGGCTGCAGGCGCCCGCTGTCGGCGTCGAGCAGGTAAATCAGGCCACCGTGGGCCGCGCTGATGGCCACGGTCTCCTGCAGAATCCGTTCAAGCAGGGTGTCGAAACGAGTTTCGGCGGAGAGGCTGGCGGAGATGTCGAGGAAGCTGGAGATGGTCTCCTTCATCCGCCCCATGGATTTAGCCAGTTGATCCACTTCCAGCACCGGCGAGTGGCCGCTGGAGGGGTGGTTGAAGTCGAAACGGCGGATGGCCTCGGCCTCCTGCACCAGGGCGCGCAAGGGTTTGGCCACAAGCCGCGAGGCCAGCCAGCCCAGGGGTAGGCACAGCAGCAAGGCGGTCAGCGTGATCAGTGCGCCTTGCCAGCGGATGCGATAGGCGTCGGCCAGCAGTTCGTCTTCCGGTACCAGCAGCGCCAGGTGCAGACCTTGCGGTCCGCCTTCCTGGATATGGCTGCGCGAGACGACCCAGCGTCGTTCGCTCAGCTCCAGAATGCCCTGATGCGGGGCGTCCAGGCCATCGCCCAGGAGGGTCGCGAGTTCCGGGCTGAGATCGCGGGCCGGGGTCAGCTGCGCTTGGTCGTCATCCATCAGCAACAGGCGCGTGCTGTCTGGATAGGCCACGGTATTGCCCTTGGCATCGAACAGGATGACTTGGCTGCTGGCCGTCACCTGGTGCTGGGCCAGGGTGGTGGAGAGGTCGGAAAGGGTCAGGTCCGCGGCCAGCACACTGCTCGGTCCGGCACGCCTGGCCAGGGTAGTGCCGACTTCCCGGGTGGAGAAGAACACATAAGGCGCGGTGGTGATCTGCTCGGTCTGGCTGCTGGCGCTCAGGTACCAACTGCGGCTGCGTGGGTCGAAGGCTTCCAGGGGGCGTTGCTGCTGGCTGATGAGATTCAGCGCATCGTCGAAGAACAGGTAATGGGCCTCGACCCCGGTTGCGCTGCGGTCGATCGACCAGACCTGATAGCTCGCCTGCTCGGGTGCTGCCAGGAGCTGCTTCAGCGTCTCGCTGCGCAGCGGCCGCAGCATGAAAAAGTCGCCGTCGGCATAGCCGAGGTGCAGCGAGGCCAGTTTGGGGTTGTCACGCAGGGCCTGGGCCAAAGGTTCAAGCAGCGCCAGGCGGCCCTGAAGATCGCTCGCCTGGGTGTCGCGATTGAGCACCAGCATGTTGAGCAGGTGGTTGATGGGTTGGTAGGTGTGGCGCAGATCCTTCTGCACGTCCTGTTGGAGGCGTTCGAACAGCTTGGCGCTGCTGGAGAAGATGATCTGCGAGTTCTGCTGGTAGTTGAACAGTCCCAGCACTACGCCGATCAGCAACAACAGCAGGGTGAACAACACGCTGATATGTACGTGCAGGGGCAAGCGGCGGTCGTGGGGCCTGGCAATCCTGGGCATCGCGCGTCCCTCCGTGAATTGCGCTGCGGACCCGCGAAGCATAGTGAAGGGTCCGCAGGGTTGCCTGCTAAAAGCGATTAATTATAAGAAAACCTAAGCTTAGAGCGGCTGCTCGATGTCCCTGCTCAAGGTGTTTGCTGCGGCGTGGCAACGCGCTTCGCGTGTTTTTCCAGTAACTGACTCAGTCCGTGCATGAGCAGCGCGACGAGCAGCGCCAGTACCACGCCAAACAGGGCGTTGAGCAGGCGCACCTCGGCCAGGTGCCAATCCTGGGCGAGGCTTTCGGCGAGCAGGACGAAGCAGACGCTGGTTTGCAACACGAACAAGCCGTAGTGGTTGGCCTGTATGGCGCGGCAGAGGGTGATCAGCGGCAGCAGGGTGGCGACCATCAGGGGCGGATCCTGCAGGCTGTGTCCGAGCAAAATCAATAATCCGGCAGCAGCCAGGCTGGCCAGGCTCGATTGCAGGGCGCGCACCAGGCTGCCCTGGAATTCCAGCTGCAGGGTGGTCACCACGGTCAAGGTCAACCAGTAGCCGCGTTCCAGGCCGGCCAGGTTGACGATCAGGCCGGCGAGCGAGAAGGCCAGGGTGCAGGCCAGCGCATGCAGGCGCCACTGCTGCTGCGGCAAGCGCTTGGCGTGGCGTCTGAGCACTTTGAGGATGCTGACGAAGCGTGGCATGTACGGCCACATGCGCAGGCCATGCATGCCACGCAGGCCGAACGCCAGGAGCATCACCCAGAGACCGCCGAGGATGAACAGCATGGCAATGGCCAAGGGTTTATCCAGGTTGCCCAGGCCTTGCTGACCTTGGCCCAGGCACAGGCAGACAGCCAGGCCGATGCCGAGTTTGCCGGCCTCGCTGCCAAAACGTTGCAGCCAGGCGAGCAAGAAACCGAAGGCACCGAACAGGCCGAGACTGATCAGCGGATCGCTGGCCGCCCAGAAGCCCAGACCGGCACTGCAGGCGCCGAGGCCGATGAGCATCAGCATGCGCAGCATGCCGAAGCGGTGCAGGGGGTTGGCCTGGGCGGCCTGAAAGGCGCCAACCGAGGCCCAGAGAAAGCCCGGGTGGGCACTGAACAAGCCAAGCAGCAAGGGCAGGGCGCAGCCGAAGCCGGCGACCATCGCCGGCCCCCAGGCCGGCGGTCCGGCATGCCAGCTGAAGGTTTTCCGTAGCACGCTTTTCATGGATTACACCGGACTCGAGCGCCCCGTCATTTCACGGGCCATTTCAGTAGCGTAGCTGTCGGTCATGCCGGCAATAAAGTCGATCATGCGCAGAAACGAGGTATACAGCGATCCGTGCGGGTCCGGTGCATTGTTGCCGAGCAGGTCGAGGATGCGCCGGTGCTTGAACGATGGCGTGCGCCCGCCGTGCTGCTCCAGTGCGGCGCCACAAAAGGCGTTGAGGAGGATTTCCAGGGTGGTGTAGGCGCCGATCTCGTGCAGGGTCTTGCGCTTGTCCTGGAAGATTTTCTCCCGCGCCATGTCCTTGGCACTCTGCACGCAGCGCTTGGCGGTGCCGTGCATATGCTCGACCAGATCGCCTGGCAGGGTACCGGCAAGCAGGGCGTCCTGCTGTTCGACGAAGGCATGGGCGGCGGCATTGGTCAGGTGTTCGATGGCCTTGCCGCGCAGGATCGCCAGCTTGCGCCGCTTGGAATCCTGCGGGCCAAGCTGGCGGTAGGTCTCCGGCAGGTCGTCACCGACCAGATCGAGCAGCAATGCCTCGACTTCGCGGTAGTCGAGCAGTTCCATCTCCAGGCCATCTTCCAGGTCGATCAGGCCATAGCAGATGTCGTCCGCCGCCTCCATCAGATAGACCAGCGGATGGCGCGCCCAGCGCTGCTCTTCCAGTTGCGGCAGGCCGAGTTTGTGGGCGATCTGTTCGAGCAGCGGCAGTTCGCTCTGGTAGCAGCCGAACTTGTGCTTCTTGTAGCCGAGCGCTTCGGCGTGACGGGCGGTCCAGGGGTATTTCAGGTAAGTGCCGAGGGTTGCATAGGTCAGCCGCGTACCGCCATCGAACTGATGGTATTCCAGTTGGGTGAGTACGCGAAAACCCTGGGCGTTGCCTTCGAAACTGAGAAAATCGCCGCGCTCGGCTTCGCTCATCGCCTCCAGCCAGCCGCGCCCCGCGGCCTGCTGGAACCAGTGGCGGATCGCATCCTCGCCCGAATGGCCGAACGGCGGGTTGCCGATGTCGTGGGCCAGGCACGCCGACTGCACGACCATGCCCAGATCGCTCGGCTCGCACCAGGCGGGCAGCTCGCTGCGGATCATCTCGCCGACGCGCATGCCCAGCGAGCGCCCGACGCAGCTGACTTCCAGGGAATGGGTCAGGCGCGTGTGGATGTGGTCGTTGCTCGACACCGGGTGTACCTGGGTCTTGCGTCCCAGGCGGCGAAAGGCGCCGGAGAAGATGATCCGGTCATGATCTTTGTGGAAGGGCGTGCGGCCCAGTTCATCGGCGCTGTGCGTCGGTTTGCCGAGTCGTTCGCGGTTGAGCAGTGTTTGCCAGTCCAAGGCCAGTCCTCGCCATTCAGTGGCAGATAACCTCTAGCTTCGGGGTTCGCGCGATCGGCTGCAAGCGCTGTGGGGCATCCTTGTTGATTGAATATGGGGGCGCCAGGGCGGCCGTGCAGGTGGCCATCGGTGGCGCGGGGGCGAGCGAGCACTTGCAGGCGTATGGGCAGGCAGCAAAACGCCGCGAATTGCGGCGTTATGCTGCAGCCAGGCGAGGGCCTGCTTATGGGGCTTTTGCCTCGTTGCCAGTGCCGCGTGGCGGGTTGCGCCTGAGCAGCGGGAAGGCGATCAGGGCGATGCGTAGCCAGCGTCGCCAGTTGCCGTGGCGTACACCCAGCGTCGCCAGCAGCAGGGCGCCGCCGGCGACCCAGAGTGGGGCGTTGCTGTTGCTCAGCTCTTCACGCCAATGGCTGCTGAAATGCTGCACCTGGCGTAGCGGTTGCAGGATCACCAGGGTTTCGTGGCGCAATTCCTGGCGATGCATTTCCAGGCGCAGGCGCAGCATGGCTTTGCGTAACTCGCTGCGCGAGGCCTTGGCAGGCAGTTCGGGTAGGCTCATGGCAGCAGTTGCTCGCGGTCGCGGGCCAGTTCTTCGAGGCTGGCATTGAACGGTGGAGGGGCATTGCGCAGGTGTGTCAGCAGGCGCAGCAGGCAAATCAGCAGGCCCAGGGTATAAGCCGCGCACAGAAGGATGATCACGGTCAGCCGATGGCTATCCCAGAAAATGATCAGCAGCGCAGCAGACAGGCCGATCACCAGGAGCAAGCCAAACACCAGACTCAGGCTGGTCAGCACCAACAGGCGAAGCGTATGGCTTTGCTGTTCTTTCAGCTCTTCGCCAAACAGTGCGACATGGCCATGTAATAAACCGAGCAGGGCACCGGCAAAGCGCCGCGGCGAGGCGCCGCGGCTGGGGGTGGAGGGTGTGGCGTCCATGTCTTCTCTCATCAGCGCCGAGTGATCAGCATGCCCAGCAGCAAACCGATGGCGGCGGCAACGCCCAGCGTCTGCCAGGGATGGGTCTGCACATAACCCTCGGTTGCCTGGACTGCGGCCTTGCCGCGATCACGTAGCGAGTCTTCCGCATTGTGCAAGGTGGAGCGGGCGCGGCCGAGGCTGGTGCGGATCTGTTCGCGTAGCTCTTCGGCTTGCTCGCCAACCAGGCTGGCCGAATGTTGCAGCAGTTTTTCAGTGTCGCTAACCAGGGCCTGAAATTCGTTGATCAGTTCGTCCTGGCTTGTTGCGCTGGTGTTTTTACGAGGCATCGGGTCTCTCCTTGAGCGGTTCTGTTCAGTGTAAAAGGTTCGAGTGTGGTGCTGGGATTGGGTTCCTTCTTTATAGGGTTGGGCCGTTCCAGCTGCTGATCGATCAGGCACTGGTACAACGCTTGCATTGTACTGGTGCGCTCCCTTGGCTGAATGCTCTTTTATGGGGCTTGGCAAGGGGCGGCCTGGAGGCCGTAGCGCATTGATAACTCATTAATAAATATAGATTAAGTACCCTTGTGTGCAATTTTTAGCGGGACTGTTTCAGTGCCCTGTATGGCTGTGCTACATGAAGTGAGTCGCTCGTTGTGCTGCAGGATGGTGCGCCTGCTGTCATAGGTGACTCTCTTTGGTGCGTCTTCTCTAACCACGGAGTTTTCTTCGCTGATGGAAAACATCAATAGTGCTGTGGAAACCCTGATTCACGGCTCCAATACCCTGTTTATCCTGCTTGGTGCGGTCATGGTGCTGGCCATGCACGCCGGCTTCGCCTTTCTCGAGGTGGGTACGGTGCGGCAGAAGAATCAGGTCAATGCCTTGTCGAAGATAATCTCCGACTTCGCCGTGTCAGCCCTGGCCTATTTCTTTATAGGCTATTGGGTCGCCTATGGCGTGACTTTCCTCGAACCGGCGAGCGTGCTGACCGAAGGCAACGGCTATGCCCTGGTCAAGTTCTTCTTCCTGATGACTTTCGCCGCAGCGATCCCGGCGATTATCTCCGGTGGTATCGCCGAGCGTGCCCGGTTCGGTCCGCAACTGTGCGCCACCATTCTGATCGTGGCCTTCGTCTATCCGTTCTTCGAAGGCGTGATCTGGAACGGCAACTACGGCGTTCAGGCTTGGCTCGAGGCGCAGTTCGGCGCGCCTTTCCACGACTTCGCCGGCTCGGTGGTGGTGCATGCAATGGGCGGTTGGCTGGCCCTCGGGGCGGTGCTGCTACTGGGGCGGCGCAACGGGCGCTATCGTGACGGCAAGCTGGTGGCGTTCGCGCCGTCGAATATTCCGTTTCTTGCCCTGGGCTCGTGGATCCTGATCATCGGCTGGTTCGGTTTCAACGTCATGAGCGCGCAGACCCTGGGCAGCGTCAGCGGCCTGGTGGCGGTCAATACGCTGATGGCGATGGTCGGCGGTACCGTGGCGGCCTTGCTGGTCGGGCGCAATGACCCGGGCTTTCTGCACAACGGCCCGTTGGCCGGACTGGTGGCGGTATGTGCCGGCTCCGACCTGATGCACCCGGTCGGCGCCTTGGCCACTGGCGCCATCGCCGGAGCGCTGTTCGTCTGGGCGTTCACCGCGACCCAGGTCACCTGGAAGATCGATGACGTGCTCGGTGTCTGGCCGCTGCACGGTTTGTGCGGCGTGTGGGGCGGGATCGCTTGCGGGGTCTTCGGTCAGCAGGCATTGGGCGGCCTCGGCGGCGTCAGCCTGAGCAGCCAGTTGGTCGGTACCGCGCTCGGCGTTGTGGTGGCGTTGCTTGGTGGCTTGGTGGTGTACGGCGTGCTCAAGGCGCTGGTCGGCATCCGCTTGAGTCAGGAAGACGAGTTCAATGGCGCCGACTTGTCGATCCACAAGATCGGCTCGGTCAGCGAAGACTGAGCAAAGGCGATCCAAAACAAAAAGCCCGCTCGAATGAGCGGGCTTTTTGTTTGCAGTCAGGCTTACAGCAGCGGGATGGTGTAGGAGACGATCAGGCGGTTTTCGTCGAGGTCGGTGGCGAAATTGTTGCGCACCGTGGCGTTGCGCCATTTCACTCCGAGGTTCTTCAGCGGGCCTTCCTGGAAGACATAGGCGATGTCCATGTTGCGCTCCCACTCCTTGCCTTCGCCCGCGACGTTCAGGCGGTCGATATTGTCGCCGCTGATGTAGCGGGTCATGAAGGTCAGGCCGGGAATGCCGATGGAGGCGAAGTTGAAGTCATAGCGCGCCTGCCAGGATTTCTCGTCCTTGTTGGCGAAGTCGCCGATCTGCACGTAGTTGACCAGGAACGGATCGGTGCCGTTGATATAGGCGTAGCCGGTGTCGCCGCTCATCTTCTGGTAGCCCAGGCCGAAGCTGTGGCCGCTCAGGGCGTAGGTGAACATGGCGCCGAAGGCCTTGTTGTCGACATTGCTCGCCCCGTCGTCGGTGGAGCGGGCGTAGCGCAGGTCGGTCTTGAACGACTGCTTGTCGGCGATCGGCAGCACATGCACCACATTGAAGATGTGCTGCTTGTACAGCTCTTCCAGCTCGCCGTAGTGGTAGGCGGTAGTCAGGTTGTCCAGCCACTTGTAGGACAGGCCGGCGAAGTTGAAGTCATCGCCCTGGTTGCCGTTGCTGCCAAAGCTGAAGTTGCGTTTGGCGCCAGAGTTGAGGCTGAGGTCCTCGAAGTTGGTGGAGTTGCGCTGGTTGAGCTCCTTCAGCTGGCCGGCATCGAAGGTCAGGCCGGCGAACTCCTGGGAGTTCAGATGGCCGCCGAGGAAATTCTGCGGCAGCAGGCGCGAGTCGTTGGCCGACACGCTCGGCAACTTGGGCATCAGGCCGCCGACCTTGAGCACGGTCTTGGAGACTTTTGCCTTGACCGTGGCGGTCGCTTCCGAGTACTCGCCCGGGCCCTCGTCGCCGAAGCCATTGGGCAGCAATCCCGTGCCGGCGCGCTCGTCCGCCGAGTCGAGTTTCAGACCCAGGCTGGCAAAGGCGTCCAGACCGAAGCCGACCGGGCCTTCGGTAAAGCCGGATTCGGCCTTGAAGATAAAGCCTTGTGCCCACTCCTCGGCCTTGGATTGCCCGGAAGCGAGCGGCTCGCGGAAATCGCGATTCATGTAGAAGTTGCGCAGCTCCAGGCTGGCTTTGCTGTCTTTGACGAATTCGGCGTAAGCCAGGGATGGCAGGGTGAGGCTGGCGCCCAGGGTGGCGAGGGCCACGGCTTGGGCGAGGCGCGTCTTACTCATTATTATTGTCTCCAAGGTGGTGTGCGGACCGGCTCATGACCGGCCTGTTACGGCGCAGTGAAATAAAGCATGGAAGAGCCGGCCCGGCCTTTAGACCTTAGTCGGGACACTCGCTTTTCCACTGGTTTGGCTATGACTAGCGGGTCCACTTCGGGTAGAAGCCCAGTTGTTGGTGGACGCGAGCGTCGTGGGCCGGCACCACGGTCAGCGTCGGGGCTTGCTGCAGCAGCTCATGCACCTGTTGCAGCGCCGAGCGGGTTGCCTCGCGGTCGTGATCGACCATGCGCCGGCTGATCCAGAACTTCTCCTTGGGCCCGGTGAAACCCTCCAGACGCCAGCTGGCATCGCCGGTAAAGAAGAAGCGGCGCCCGTCCTCGAGAGTGATGAACAGCCCGACCGATCCTGGGGTGTGGCCGCTTAGCGGGACCAGTACCAGGCTGCCGTCGCCGAACAGGTCGTGGCTTTCGCCGAAGCCCATGAAGGGCTTGGGGGCGAACTCGTAGGGCATCCATTTGACCTTGTGCTCGAACTGGCTGGGCAATATCGCCGGCGGCGTGGCGATCTGGCTGAACTCGATTTCCGCGTAAGGCGCCCAAACCGGTACTTCCGGGAAGTCGGCCAGGCCCGAGGCATGATCCCAGTGCGCATGGGACAGTAGGATGCGGTCGACGCGGATGCCGTCGCGGTCGAGCTGGTCGCGCACCGGCTGCACCTCGCCATAGCGCAGCAGCGGTTTGTAGTACCAGGGCATCTCGCCCTCGAACTGGCTGTCGACCTGACGGCCCAGCGAGGTGTCGAACAGCAGGGTGGCGGCGTGATGCTCGATCAGCACCGCCATGTGGCTGGCGATCGCCGTCTGTGTCCACGCACCGTCTTCCACGGTGAAGGCATCCAGGGTCTTGGTCTCGGCAGTTTTCACCAGGCTGAAGCGCACGCCGGCGGCTTCGCCGGGGAGGCTGGCGAGGGCCAGCAGGGTTGCTGCAAACAGGCTGAATAGACGCATGATTACGTTCCTTGAGTGGGTAGGGCGGGCGAAGGTTGGGCGGGGCCAAACGCCAGCGGCAGGCTGCTGCTGGCGAAGTCGATCAGCAGCAGGCCGCAGCGCGGTTCCAGCAGCAGGTTGCCGAGGGTGTTGATCATCAGGTTGCCGCTGTAGTCCGGCAGCCATCGGCGGCCGTCGTTATCCAGGGCGAGGAACTCCGCTGCGCCGCTGCGGTGGGAGATGTCCACACCGCCGCTCTGCGGGTCGGCATTGTGGCTGGCGATGAACAGGGTGTCGGCGCGCCGGGCCAGCTCCAGCCAGCGCCGGTCCGGGCTGCTGCCGTGCTCCGTCGGGCCAGGCTGGCGTGACCGAACGTGCCAGTCGCGGGCCTGGATGTACTTCGGACAGTTACCGAAGGATTGGCGGACCTGCAGGGTAAAGCCGCGACCATCCTGCTGGCCGATCTGGCCATTGAGCCGGTTGCGGCGGCGGGTCGGCAGCTCCAATCCCGGCAAGCCGAGCTGCGCGCCTTGGTGGAGGTGGCTGGCCAGCGGGTCGTCGGCGACTATCGTGGCGTCGACGCGCAGCAACGTGGGCTCCGGCGAGTAGGCAAAACCCGGCGCCCCACCGAACAACGAGGTGTGCGACCAGCCGTCCGCCGCCAGGCTGCCGGTCAGCAGCCAGGGCAACTGGGCGAAGAATTCGCGGTGCTGTTCCGGCATGTATGGGCGGATGACCCTGCGGCCGATTTCCTCGAGCT
>Ga0209343_10007571_pt1 | contig 12750 bp, 8 predicted proteins | sample RifCSPlowO2_02_FD_184026 | JGI IMG/M metagenome (GOLD analysis project Ga0209343, IMG submission 184026) | Groundwater microbial communities from Rifle, Colorado - Rifle CSP2_plank lowO2_0.2 (SPAdes) (version 2) | ecosystem: Environmental > Aquatic > Deep subsurface > Groundwater | place: Rifle... | reverse complement strand
AAGCCGGTGGGATTTTTGATGCCGGTGCGCGGCCCCTTCAATATCCGAAGGGGGGCCACATCGCCGCTGGCATCGCTGCGGAATACCAGGATTTCATCGGCCGCGTCGTTGGCGACAAACAGCTCACCGCGGTCGGAATCGACGGTCATGCCCACCGGCCAATTGAGCCGGGTCTTGGAACCTTCAATGACGCGCAGCGGCGGAACATCGCCCTGGGCGGTCATGGGGTAAACCGTAATCGAGGACGGCCGGATTTTCCCGTAACCGGGTTTGGCCCGGCCTCTGGGCAGGCCGGAGCCGGGGGCGGCTTGACTCTGGCTGGAGCCCGCTTCCGCAGCGGCAAACTCCTTCATGCTTCCAAAATTGCCTACGAAGATCAGATTGTTTTTGGTGTCGAGCGCGATGCCATGCGGGTCTGCGAGACGAGTTTGATTCCCCTGGATATGCCGCAGCGGCTGGTCTTCATTTACGGCGTTTTTCGGGTAGACGACGATGGAGCTGCTGTGTTCCACCGTGAAGAACATTTCTTGCCTTTCCTCGTTGATCCCGATACCGAAAGTGCCATGCGGGGTGGAAAGCTGCCGGGTCGGCGGAACATTTCCTTTGGCATCCCGGGAAAATATCGTCATGGTGTCCATGGTGTCGTTGTTGACCGAGTAAATGTCTCCGGTCTGCGGGTCCACGTACAGGCCGCAGTTGAATTCGAGCTTGGTGTGCTCACCGGCAATCACCCGCTTTGGCTCCGTCATCGAAGCCGTCGGAGGAGTATTGGCGAGCCGGTCATAGACCAGGATTTGAAATAAGTTCTCGTCCTGTAAGACGACTTCGTTGTGCGTTACATCTACAGCGACGGCGCTGTAGGAGGGGTAGGCGTCGTGGATCACGCGCAGCGGCCGGCGCTTAGCGGTTTCGACATCTGCCGATGAGCCCGGTACCGCAGCGCTGGCCACGCCGGCAGCGCCCTGTTGCAGGGCCAGCGAAAAGCTGGCGCTGGCGGGCATCCATTCACACATTTCGCCTTCGGCACTTGGCAAGGGCTGGATGGAAACCAACTGCGGCGCGCTGGCAGGCTGGCGCTTCAGCGGGCGGCTGGATCGCAGCGCACCGAAATCGCTCCCAGCGGCGGTGAGCAACAATCCCACAGCGAGAGCGCCGAGAGATGCCCACACTGCCAGGACGCTTCGCTTCCCACGGATTGAGCCATACCTTTTCATATTCATTCTCCCTAGCAATAAGCTGGCACCGTTTCAATATCCTGTGGATAGACTCCACAGCGTGGGCCTTCCCAGGCCCAGGGCTTTCTGACGGACTCAGGATGACAGCGGGTCGGCTAATTCGACCAGCCGCAAAACAGTCGGCAGGGGACAGTCTGCGATTACTGCCCGCCTCCGCCGCCGCCGCGCGTAGGCTCGCCCGGTTTTCCGCGAAGCCAGCCAGTGCGATCTCCGCGGTACCCGACGCTCGGCAGGCCGGTGCTGGCTGCGAAATCAGGATCGCTATAGACAACCTTCCCGCCAAGCATCGTGAGCACCGGATCGATGCGGCCAATCTCGTCTTCCGGGACGGTAAGATAGTCCCGGTTCAGCACCACCAGGTCGGCCAGTTTGCCAGGCTCGAGGCTGCCAAGCAGCTTTTCTTTGATGACGTATTCGGAAGCCCAGCGCGTGTACATGTAGAGGGCCTCGTTGCGGCTGATGCGCTGCTCCGGCCCCCAAACCAATCCGGTGTTGTCCTTCCGGTTCACGGTGACTTGCATCGCCAGCATGGGGTGGAAGCCGTGCTGATCTAACTCCATGACGGCCCGCAATCCGTTGTCGATGATCCTGCGGAGCGGGACGACCACATCCTTCGCTTCGTCTCCGAAAATGAGCTGAAAAGCGCCAATGTCGCCGCGCTCTCCGGCGTAGACATACTTCGGCCCGCAACTGTAGTAGAGGTTGACTTTCTTGGCCTCTTTCGCTTGCCGGTCGCTCAAATAACGGCAGTGATCCATGGCCCAGCGGCGCTGCGGCAGGTCCGGATACTGCTGGCTCAACTCTACGGCCAGCTTGATGAAGTCATCCACGCCCATGTCCCCGCCGGTGTGCATGCCGGCGATGCGGAAACCGTACTTGGCGGCGGCTCTGACCATGTCGGCGTCACGGTAGTTGGGGTCTCGCAGACGGCACAGGCCATTGGGCCCGTAGAATTGATAGCGCCACAGAAAGAAGTTCTTGGCCTCGCGGGGATAGGGTTTGCTGACGCAGGTGCCGGCAATGCCCGGCGTCGAGTCAATGCTGATGAGCGACAGCCCGATGGTCCAAAGCATGTCGTCGCCCATGCCCCACATGCGATCGCCGCTGCCGCCCTGGAATCCGATCAGGCGGCTGATAATGCCCTCCGGGCTGACGCTGCGCGCCGCCGTCTCCATGGAATAGGCCATGCGGATCGGCAGTTCCCCTTTGGCATGTAACCACCCATAGACACCCACTGAATCCGGGTCCAGGCGAGTCGATACGGTGGTGAGCCCCTGCGCCGCCACCTCTTCCATTTCCATGGCATAGTAAGGGCCGAAATCCGCGGGATTGATCGGTGTTGCAAATTCATATTCGGCAGTCTGATCCGCGACTCCGCTCAGCCAGCCGGTGGGAACCCCCTTGGAATCCTTGTGCAGCCCCGGAAGGTCTTTTCCGTAGCGAGCCAGAATGGGATCGAGCGCCTTGGTATTGACAAAGCTGTCTCCGGTGGGGCTGAAGAAGATGCTCGCGATCCGGACGGGGTTGTTGGGCGTCACCTTATCGAGGTCAAAGCGTGAGATCTCGCCCTTCTGCACGGCGATGGGAAATATGACGGCATTGGGATTGTCGACGCCGCCGGCGCCGCCGCCGCGGATGGAGGTCTTGATCCACTCGCCAGGTTTTTTCTGCATCGCCAGCGTCCGCAATTGCGCCAAGCCATCGTCCTTGCTGTTCCATGCGATGGCCGGATCAGAGTCCCGCCGTTGGTTCGGGAAGAAATGGGAGGAATAATCATGAATATGATCGTGCGTGTCAATCAGCCCGGGAAGCACGGTCCGCCCCCCCAAGTCGACCTTCTGGGTTCGCGACCCGGCGTATTGAATGACTTCATCGTTCGTTCCCACGGCCTGCAGCTTGCCGTTGCGGATGGCCACGGCCTGGACCGTTCGGTAATCATTGGGCTGAGGGCTGTCCGCCGTCAGGATCTTGCCGTTGTAGAGCACCGTGTCGGCTTCCGGCTCCGCCGCCCGGGCAACACTTCCGTAGGATGCCAGAATCAACGCTGTCATCAGGAATAGGGGGAAAAAGTTCCAACGCTTCATCGTAGTATCTCCGTAATATCTCCTTAGAATTTATCCCCGTTCGCTCTCAGTGTCTCATTTCGGAAATAACAATTCCAATTGCTGCCAGCCGTCCGGCCCGCTCTTCCGGGCCGGACGACCAACTGCAAACTAGTGTACGATCTTTCGCTCGCAATGCAATCCGCGTCAGAAGTTGAACTTCACTCCCAACTGGATTTGCCGGCCTTCCGTTACGGTACTGGTAATCTTTCCCGCATTGGGGGATGGATTCCGAACACCGCTAAAGATGCTGGCTGACGGTTTGCCCAGGTTTGCCCGGTTCAAGATGTTGAAGAACTCGGCCCGGAATTGCAGCCGCTTGTCCTCCGACAGTTGCAGGTTCTTGGTGAGCGAGAAGTCCCAGGTCGCAAGTCCAGGCCCAATCAGGAAGCTCTTGGTCACGTTCCCTACTGCCAGCGTGTTGGAGGACACCAGAAAGGCATTGGGGTTGAAGTACCATGCTTTATCGTCCGGGTGAGCCGGGTGCCCCTGAATGATCTCATCGCGGGTGAAGGAACTATCCAGAACGGGGCCTCGCGCCACATTCAGGCTTCGATAAGCGCTCGGCAGCGAGCCGCCTCCGGTGACACTGAAGGGCTGCCCACTCTGCAATTTCACGATTCCCGAGATCTGCCACCCGGAGAGAAGCCCCCCAGTAATTCCGGTCATTCCCTGGCCCACCGGGAGATCGTAGACGTAGTTCATGGTCAACACGTTGGCCAGGTGATAGCCGCTGTAGCCTTTGTTGACGTTCATGTCCCAAGCATACTTCGGGCTGGCGCCGCCACCGGAACTGTCCGTCTTGCTCGTCGTGTCGGCGGTGCTGAGCGCCTTGGAGAAAGTGTAAGACACCTGAGCCTGCAAGCCACCGGAAAAACGGTGCTGGAAGGAGGATATGAACCCGTGATACCAGGAGTCGGTCCCGTTCATGTAATACTTGATGGCCGCGAACACCGGGTTTGGCACGGTGGCCCCCACAGGATATGCCAGCGAAACACCGTCGAAGACGAGCTTCGGCTGGTTGTGCTCAACGTAAGCGGTCGCATCCAGGCCCCGCGCGCCCGTGTAACCTGCCGAGACAACGGAACTTTGGCCTATTTGCCGCTGCACGCTGAAGTTGTACTGCAGGGCGTGCGGACTCCGCTGATGGTCGTAGGGGATGGCTTCCGGCGCGGTCGCTGCTGGAGCCCCCGCAATCGCCACCAGAGCATTCGGGAAGCCCTTCGGATTATTGAATTGGAACTCGGGGAACAAGACGTTCCGATTGGCCTGCGACCGATAGACCTGGGGGTCATTCGGAACATAGAACAACCCGATTCCTCCGCGAATAGAGGTCCCCGAGCCGAACGGACTCCAGGCAAAGCCGAAGCGAGGCCCGAAGTCTGCCTTCGAATGGTTAACCCAATAGGGGTTCCCTACGAATTCCTCCTTATCCAACAAGTGTCGTAGGTTGGCAACCTTGCCCTGGACCTCGGTGGGAATTGTGTATGGCTCCCAGCGCAACCCCAGATTCAGGGTCAGCCGGGACGTTACTTGCCAGTTATCCTGAAGGTACAGCGCATAGAACCATTGCCGAAAACCGCGGGCGGTGTCGCCGATACCGTTTGGCGTGCCCCGATAGCTCGTAGGAGCGCATCCCGACACAATGCAGACGGTAGAGCCCGTCGACCCATATTGGAGGAAATCGGAGAGATTGTCCCAGTTCCAAATTGTATACGGGCGGTTCGGAGTGACCATGTTGAACTGCATCCGCTCCGCCATGCCGCCGTACTGCAGCGAGTGCCCCCCCACGGTCCAGCTCATCTCCTCCTGGAAGTTGTAGCGGTTGGTGGTCCACCGGTCGATCGGCTTGGGAGCCCCTTCATTGGCGGTCACACCCGTGCCGGGAGTGATGGCGGTCGGGATCGTCGTGGTGGTGCTGGACGTCAGGCTGGGGTCAACCGAAGGATAGGTTCCAACGTCTTGCGGGTCGATCCGGTTGAAGTGGAAGCGGACGGTATTGAGCATGGCGGGCGATAGAATCCGCGTCTCCGATAGCGTGGCCAGACGGGTGTTCATGACCTGGAGGGTGTGATACTCCGGATAGCTTTCCGGGACATCCTTATGCGCATTCGACCCCGTAAACCTGCCGAACAAAGAGTCATTGTCCGAGAGCTGGTAGTCAATCCGCACTTGGCCATAATCGTCCTGCGCAACGTTCTCTCCCAGGTAGATGAATTCCGCCGTTCCGTCGCCGAAATTTTCCCCCTGCGGGCTGGGAAGCGGGAACAGTGGCAGGAAGTGACCGGTAACAGGAGACACCGTAAACGGAGGAATCGTACTGTTATTCGCGCCTTTGAGTCCGATTCCCTTGCGGGCATTTTCATCGGGAACGGTGCGGTACTCGGTGGTGGTCTTGGATTCCCGCAGCGCTTCATAGGCTACAAAGAAGAACGCCCGGTCCCGCTGGATGGGTCCCCCGAAGGTCCCGCCGAAGGAATTGCGCCGGAAGTCCGGATTCCTGGGATCCTCCGGCGTCTTTTTCAGATCGAAGAACTTCCTGGCGTCCAGGGCGTTGTCGCGGAAATATTCGTAGACGCCTCCATTCCATTGGTTGGAGCCCGATTTGGAGATGGCGTTAAAGACGCCGCCCAGCGCGCGGCCGAATTGCGCACTATAGTTATTGGTGAGGACGTTGAACTCTTTCACCGTCTCGGAGCCCAGCAGCGCTCCCGATGGCCCGGAAGGAAGCTGGCGATTCATATTGTTCAGGTAACTGCCGTCCAGCAAATAAGCATTGTCCTCGCCGCGCATCCCGCCGATGCTGAATTTGTTGGCGAATCCAACATAGGCATTGCCATTGGCGCTGTTGGCCGCCACGCTGACACCCGGCTGCAGGAAGATGAGCTGCGTGATGTCGCGTCCGTTGAGAGGCAGTTCGCTGATGGTGGTCTCATTGACTAAGTAGGAAACTGAGGATTCCCTGGTCTCTACTAAGGGCGCCTCACCAGTGACCTCCACGGTCTGCGAGACCGCGCCGACCTCCAGTTGCACGTCCACCACTGCGTTCCGTCCGATCGTCAGCGCGATGCCCGTGCGAGCCTCCGTCTGGAAGCCTGGCTGGCTGATGGTTACGCGATACCTCCCCGGACTCAATGACGGCGCCAAATACCGCCCCGCTGCATCCGTGACTAATGCTCGGGAAATGCCCGTCTCCTCATTCAGAATTACGATGTTTGCTCCGGGCAGTACCGCGCCCGTGCTGTCCGTTACAGTTCCCGAGATTGTGCCGGTGGTAACCTGGCCCCGCACAATCCCGGCCGCCAAAAACGCCACTACGAACCACAACAGCAGATGCTTCTTCATGGGGGTGAAACCTCCTTGACGATTAGACCCGACCTCGCCGCCGAATTCTCGCCACCGATGGATCGGACTTCGACGCCCGGGCACTCCCGCGCCACCATCGGCTGGCGGCGCTATCGCTTTCCCGTTAGGCAGGTTTATATGTGATTTTTCGTGCCAAAGCAAGTATATTTTCGATTCCTTATTGAGACTTTCAAAGTATCAGCCTTCCGGCGGGCTTCCATTGTCCTGGCACTTCCGAAGGATGTGCTATGCTCGGGAAGTTCTCCCTTCGAGCGGATGAAAATGCCAGCAGACAGAAACTTTACACACGCAGCAGCGCAGGCGGAATCTCCGCCAAGCATGGAGGCCTGTTTCGGGCCCGGCGGCCTGCTCGCGCGCGGGCACGAAAACTATGAATACCGGCCGGGGCAGCTTCAGATGGCGCTTGCCGTTGAGGAAGCGTTTCGCCAGCGCTGGCACTTAATGGTCGAAGCCGGCACCGGCACCGGCAAGACCCTCGCGTACCTGATTCCGGCGCTGGCCAGCGGCCAGCGCGTGGTCATCTCGACGGGCACGAAGAATCTTCAGGACCAAATCTATTTCAAAGACGTGCCGTTTCTGGCCAAGCTCCTGGGCCGGCCGCTGCGGGTCTGCTACATGAAAGGGCGCGCCAATTACCTCTGCCGCCAGAAGGTCTATGATTTGGAATCGCAGCCGGTGCTGCATGGCCTGGAGGAAGTGGAACAATTCGCCGAAATCCGCGCCTGGGAGCGTCTCACGGAAACGGGCGACCGCGCCGAGCTCGCGGGCCTGCCCGAAGACAGCGCGCTGTGGCCCAAACTCGATGCGCGGCGCGAAACCTGCACCGGCCAGAAGTGCCCCAGCTTCGACCGCTGCTTCCTCACCAAGATGCACCAGCGGGCCCTTGAAAGCGACCTGATCATCGTCAATCACCACCTGTTCTTCGCCGATCTGGCCGTGCGCGAGCGCGAATACGCCAGCATCCTGCCGGACTACGGCGCGGTGATTTTTGATGAGGCGCATGAGATGGAAGAAGTCGCCAGCACTTATTTCGGCCTGGCTCTCAGCACCTGGCGTCTGGAAGAGTTCTGCCGCGATGCCGAGCAGATGCTGCGCCTGAAACAGCGCATGACCAAACCACTGCACCGCGCTATTCAGCGGCTGGCGGAGCAGACGCATTTATTCTTCTCGCTCTTCCCCGCCCCGGAAGGACGCTTTGGCTTCGAGGATCGCGAGCAATTCCTGGAGCGAAATTTCGAAGCCTATTCCGGCTTCCAGAATGCGCTGCTGGCGTTGGAAACGGAATTGAATGTCCTCGCCGAAAAACCCGAAGAGGTCCACACGCTGCTGCGGCGGCTCGCGGAGCTGCGCGAGGACTTCACGTTCTTGCTCGAAAGCCGCGACAAGCGATTCGTCTTCTGGTACGAGCGGCGCAACCGCGGCGTATTCCTGCAAGCGACCCCGATCGATGTCTCGCCGATACTTTACGAACGACTTTTCGAGCCGGTAGACACGATTGTGCTGACTTCGGCGACTTTGGCCGTCGGCGGGAATTTTGATTTTGCCAAGGCGCGCCTCGGTGTGCGGCGCACGCGGGAGCTGGTCCTGGAACCCCACTTCGATTACCAGGAGCAGGCGTTGCTCTATCTTCCCCAGGGCCTGCCCGATCCCAACACCGCTGAATTCACCGCAGCCGCTGCCGAGGAAGTGCTCCGTATCCTGGAGCTTTCCCGCGGACGCGCCTTCGTTCTTTTCACCAGCTTCCAGCAGATGCGCCAGATCTTCGAGCGGGTGCAAGGGAAAGTGCGCTATCCTTTATTGTTGCAGGGCACCGCGCCGAAGCGCGCCTTGCTGGAGCAATTTCAAAGCCCCGCAAACGCCGGGGCGGTGCTGTTCGCCACCGCCAGTTTCTGGCAGGGGGTGGATGTGCCGGGCGAGCAGTTGAGCTGCGTCATCGTTGACCGGCTGCCCTTCGCGGTCCCTTCCGATCCGGTGGTGAAGGCTCGCGTGGAGGGCTTGCGCGAGGTGGGCGGGAATCCGTTTTACGATTACCAAGTACCTGATGCGGTCATCGCGCTCAAGCAGGGTTTCGGGAGGCTGATCCGCAGCCGCACGGATCGCGGTGTGCTGGCATTGCTCGACGGCCGGATTCAGACGCGCAACTACGGCAAAGTTTTTTTGGAGAGCTTGCCGCCGTACCGCATGACGCGCCAGCGGGCCGACGTGGAGCGATTTTTCCTCGACGGATGATGTCATTCCGAGCCCATTCGCGGTCATCCTGAGGAGCGGAGCGACGAAGGATCTGCACATTTCCGCTCAGGACAGGCTCCGCGAGGAATCTGCTTTTCGTTCTTGGAGAGTCTGCCAATGTTTCAAGTCTGGGTGGAAGAAAGTTTCGCGGCGGGCCATGCGCTGCGCGGCTACCGCGGCAAGTGTGAGAATGTTCACGGGCATAATTACAAGGTCCGCGTGACGCTGGAGGGCGCGGAACTCAACCCCATCGGGTTGCTCTGCGATTTCAAAGACCTCAAGGACGCGATTCACTCCACCATCCGCAAGCTCGATCACCAGTTTCTCAACGACGTCCCTCCCTTCACCGAGCTGAACCCCTCGGCGGAAAACCTGGCCCGGTATTTCCACGACGAGGTCAGCCACTTGCTGGCGCAGCCGCCCGCCCAAAGCAACGGGAATCCGCCCAGCGCGCCCTGCCGCGTACAGCAGGTGACGGTATGGGAGACCGACAACACCACCGCCACGTACTTTGCCGATGGCTCGCAAGGCACTGCCGAGTGATGAATGGCAAAGACGTATTCGGCTTTGATGCATGCCTGAAGAAACCAAACTTGACAAGAGAATAATCGGGGCAGCAGGCGAACATTACGTTATGTGTCAACTGCTGCGGCACGGACTGATCGCAGCCCTAGCCCCGCAGGGCGCTCCAAACGCCGACATCCTTGTGACTGATATCGAAAGCAAGAAACTCTGTTCCGTTCAGGTAAAGACGCGGCGGGATATCGGAAGCGATAAAGGCTGGCATATGAAGAAAAAACATGAAGATATGGTTGCGCCAGACTTGTTCTATTGCTTTGTGGATTTGGGCAAAAGTCCCGGGGATGAAATCAAATGCTATATTGTTCCCTCGGATGTTGTCGCAAGGGTTTTGACAGTGTCACATAAGGCTTGGCGCTCAACACCTGGGAAAAAGGGACAAGAGAGAAACGACACTATCATGCGAAGGATGAAGCCTGACTACACTAGTACCCTTGCAGGAACGAAATATGCAAAGGAATTTGGCTCTGGCTGGATGGAACAGTACAGAAACCGGTGGGATTCCTTAAGCGATCAGGCACGAGCTCTCTTTTGAATCCTGCGCCAATTGAGAGAGAACAATTACTGCACACTTGCCCTTGCTCGCCTGTCAATCTCTTGGAACTATGCAGATCACCGAAATATTCCGGTCCATTCAAGGCGAGTCCACTTACGCCGGGCTGCCGTGCATTTTTGTGCGTCTGACCGGCTGCAACCTGCGTTGCGTGTGGTGCGACACCGCCTACGCGTTTTATGGCGGCAAAACGATGTCGGTGGACGGCGTGATGGAAGTCGTGCGGGGTTTCAGCGAGAGCGACGGCAAGCGCCGCGTCAGCCTGGTGGAGATCACGGGCGGCGAACCGCTGCTACAGAAGGAAGTCGTCCCGCTGATGGAACGCCTGCTGACAGACGGCTACCGGGTATTGGTGGAAACCAGCGGCGAGCGCTTTATCGGCAATCTGCCGCCAGAGGTTATCCGTATCGTAGATGTAAAGTGTCCCGGCAGCGGCGAGGGGGGAACTTTCTCGATGGAAAACCTGGCGGTGCTGAACTCCCGCGACCAGGTGAAGTTCGTCCTGACCGACCGGCGGGATTACGAATGGGCGCGCGAGTTTCTGCGGAAACACCGTGTGCCTGATGAAGTAGAAGCGGTAATTTTTTCTCCCGTGTTTGACAAACTCGACCCGAGAAGCCTCGCCGAATGGGTTCTAGCAGACGGACTCCCCGTCCGGCTGGGCTTGCAACTCCACAAATTCATTTGGCATCCAGATATGCAGGGAGTGTAGAGGAATCTTCATGGAATCGAATCGCCCCAAAGCGGTGGTCTTGATGAGTGGCGGCATGGATAGCTGCCTGACGGCCGCCATCGCGGCCCAGCAGTTTCAGTTGGCAGCGCTCCACATCTCCTACGGCCAGCTCACCGAGGCGCGCGAGCGGCAGGCGTTCCAAGAGATTGCCGAGTTTTACCAGATTCGCCAGCGCCTGGTGATCGAACAGCCGTATCTTGCCCGCATCGGCGGCTCAGCCCTCACTGATCCGCGAATCCCATTGCGGGAAGCCAATTTAGAAGCCACCGACATCCCCACAAGTTACGTTCCTTTCCGAAACGCTCATTTTCTGGCTGCGGCAGTCTCCTGGGGCGAGGTCATCGGGGCCGAGAAGATTTTCATCGGAGCCGTTGAACCGGACAGCTCCGGCTACCCGGACTGCCGCCCTGCTTATTACCGCATATTCAATGAATTGATCGCGGTGGGCACCCGCCCCGAGACACGGCTGGAGATCGTTACCCCGCTCATCCAGTTGCGCAAGCACGAGATTGTCAAAAAGGGGATTGAACTTGGAGCGCCACTTCATTTAAGCTGGTCTTGTTACCGTAGCAGCGAGAAGGCTTGCGGCACCTGCGATAGTTGTGCGCTGCGGCTGCGGGCTTTTGAGCAGGCCGGTGTGGAGGACGTCATTCCATACCGATTTCGGCCAAAGTTTCATTTGCATTCGGCGGTTTAGTCGTGCGGGCGAGGGATTGCCCAGACGGGGACAGACGAAACGCGCTATCGACGAGGATTACAACCGGTTGGAACGCAAAGGAGTATCGGGAGAAAGAACCATGGTGAAGAAAATTTGGACGCTTAGCATGTTTTGCATGTTGCTCGTTTTGGGCGCGCGGCCGGCCGCGGCGCAGTTCGGACAGATGACCGGCAGCGTCATTGGCGAGGACGGCCAGCCCGCCGCCAATATGGTCGTGGCCATTGACCGCGATGACATCAAAGGCCATTACGAAGTGAAGACCGATAAGAACGGCAAGTTCTTCCACGCCGGACTTCCGCTCGGACGGTTCACCGTGTCGGTGATGAAGGACGGCAAGAAGCTCTTTTCGCAGGGGAACGTGCAGACCCGGTTAAGCGCGCCAGTGGATGTCCCCATCAATCTTCGCGAGGAGCGCGCGCGCACGGAGGCCCAGGCTGCTGGCTTGCAGATCCCCGCGGAGCAGGGCGGCAAGCTGACCGAGGAGCAGATGAAGGCCATCGAGGCTGCATCCAAGGAGCGCGACGAGGCCATCAAGAAGCGCCAGGAATTGATGTCCAAGTTCGGCGCGGCCATGGAAGCGATGAAGAACAAGGATTTTGACACCGCCATCACGACCTTCCAGGCCGCCTCCGAAGTCGACCCCACACAGCACGTCATCTTCGCGCAGCTTGGCGAGGCCTATAGCGGCAAGGCCGGCCAGTCGAAGGATTCGGCGCAGAAAAAAGAGTTCCTCACCAAGTCAACCGACGCTTATAAGAAAGCCATCGAGATCAAAGCCGACGATGCTTCCTATCACAACAACTACGCTCTGGCGCTGGTCAACCTGGGCCAGGTGCAGGAAGCCCAGGCGGAGTTGATGAAAGCGGCCCAGATCGATACCGCCAATGCCGGGCAGTATTACTTCAATCTCGGCGCCGTGCTCGTCAATACCGGACACATGCAGGAAGCCGCCGACGCTTTCCGTAAATCTACGGAAGCCAGTCCGACCTCCGCCGATGGCTATTATCAGCTTGGCGTAACGCTGATCGGCATGGCGACCTTGGACCCCAAGACCGGCGCCATGCTTCCCCCGCCGGGAACCCAGGAAGCTCTGCAAAAATACTTGGAACTGGCTCCGACCGGAAAAGACGCCGCCGCCGCCCAGAGCTTGCTCGACACCTTGAACGCCGCGGTGCCGACCGCCGTGGGCACTAAGCCTGCTCCCGCCAGGAGGTAATTGCCGCCCCGGATGGCTC
>Ga0209343_10007569_pt1 | contig 12755 bp, 12 predicted proteins | sample RifCSPlowO2_02_FD_184026 | JGI IMG/M metagenome (GOLD analysis project Ga0209343, IMG submission 184026) | Groundwater microbial communities from Rifle, Colorado - Rifle CSP2_plank lowO2_0.2 (SPAdes) (version 2) | ecosystem: Environmental > Aquatic > Deep subsurface > Groundwater | place... | reverse complement strand
AAATCCCCCTTTCTCCCCCTTTGGTAAAGGGGGATCGAGGAGGATTTAGGAGAGCGAGGGGGGATTTGATGTCAATTTATTTAATTCCGTCACTATAAGTCTGTTTTGAAACATAGCTTTTAAATTTGTCTCTTGATACCAGTGTTTGAGGTGTCTCGGTGTTAACTCCCAATCACCAGCGCAGCCGCTATAGTTTTTTGAACTACCTTTGGGTGCCGTTAGTGTGTCTCGGGCTCGTGGTGGTATTGCTGTGGAAGTTGTGGGCCCACGGGGCCTCTCCGGTGGTTCCCCGTGCAGCGCCGCGGCCCGTCGCTCCCCGCACGGATCTGTCCGCTGACGAAAAAGCTACGATCGCGCTCTTTCGCCGGGCGTCGCCTTCGGTGGTTCATATCACTACGCTGGCCGTGGCGCGCGACATATTCACTCTCAACCTGTTGCAAATCCCGGAAGGGACAGGTTCGGGTTTCATCTGGGATGAGTCGGGAAACATCGTTACCAACTTCCATGTGATCCAAGATGCCTCCGCTGCTCAGGTGACTCTGGCCGATCATTCGACCTGGAAGGCGCGGCGTGTCGGAGTGGCCCCAGACAAAGACCTCGCCGTCTTGCGCATCGACGCGCCCGCAAGCCGGCTCCGGCCCATTCCGGTCGGTTCCTCACAGGATCTCCAGGTGGGGCAAAAGGTCCTTGCCATAGGCAATCCCTTCGGTCTCGATCAAACCTTAACGACAGGGGTGATCAGCGCGCTCGGGCGGGAGATCGAGTCCGTGACGCGCCGTCCGATTCAGGGAGTCATTCAGACCGACGCGGCGATCAACCCAGGCAACTCCGGCGGGCCTTTGCTTGACAGCGCGGGTCGCTTGATCGGCGTCAATACGGCCATCTTCAGTCCCTCGGGGGCCTCCGCCGGGATCGGCTTTGCCATCCCCGTGGATACGGTCAATCGCGTGGTCCCGGAGCTGATTCGTTACGGAAAGGTCATTCGCCCCGGGCTTGGTATCCAGGTGGCGGAGGATCAACTGGCCCAGGGGCTGGGCTTGAGCGGGGTTTTGGTGGTCGAGGTGGTGCCGGGCAGCGTCGCAGCCAAGGCGGGAATCCGGCCGACCAGGCGGGACGCTTTCGGCCGGGTCAGCCTGGGCGATGTGATCGTGGCGATCGGCGGGAAGAAAATTGAGTCAGTCAATGATTTATTTCTGATCCTGGAACAGCACAAGGTGGGAGACGCGGTGAGCATAGCCCTGGTGCGGGACAAAAGGCGGCAGGAAGTGAAGGTCACGCTCGAAGAACTCAAGTGACGCCCTTCAACGACTCGACCCAAGGGGCGATCTCATCCTTGACATAAGGTCCTTTTTCCAATAAGAAAAGTTAAATTTGCCTCCTGGTGACATCTCGGGAGCTTCTTTCCATACCTCTTCACCGACGGGTATGGTTTTTTACATAGCCTTTTATGGCCCATCCCTATCTTCCCTTGCTGATCGTGTTTCTCTTCGCAGGGATCATCGTGCTTTCCCTACTCTTGATCGCTTACCTGCTCGGCCCCAAGAGATCCAGCCCCGTCAAGGGTGAGCCCTTTGAGTCGGGCAACCCGCCCAGAGGAGACGCCCGAATCAAATTTTCCGTCAAGTTTTACCTTGTCGCCATGCTCTTTCTCATCTTCGATATCGAAGTCGTGTTTCTCTATCCGTGGGCGATTCTCTTTCGCCGGCTGGGCGTGTTCGGGCTCGTCGAAATGGGAATTTTCCTTCTCATTCTGGTCGTAGGCTTCATCTATGTGTGGAAAAAAGGGGCGCTGGAGTGGGCGTAGGCCTTTATGGCGGAAGATAGCCCAACCCTCCAATACCTGAAGGAGCGATTAGCGGACGGCATCCTGGATACGCACGCCTTTCGCGGCGATCAGACCATCGTGGTCCGCAGGGAAAGACTGTGCGAGACCTTCCGCACTTTCAGAGACGATCCCAAGCTCGCTTTTAATTTTCTCACCGATATCACGGCCGTGGATTACCTGGGCAAAAGGGAGCCGCGCTTCGAGGTCGTTTACCATTTGTACTCTATGCCCCGCGGCGAGCGCTTGCGGGTCAAGGTCCCCGTGCCAGAGGCGGATCCGGTGGTGGATTCGCTTACCCCTTTGTGGAAAGGGGCCAACTGGCTGGAGCGGGAGGTCTGGGACATGTTCGGGATTCGCTTCTTGGGCCATCCTGACCTCCGGCGGATTCTGCTTTACGAAGAGTTCCAGGGGCATCCCCTGCGCAAGGACTATCCGGTTAACCTGTGGCAGCCTTTGGTTCCCGAACGGGAGGTCGCAGGGACCTTTGTAGACGAAAGGTCGCGGAACAAGCTGACGCGGCTAAAGCAGAAACTGGCTCCCGGAGGCTGAGGAACGAGCCGAGAAGCTGAATGAATCCGGAAAGAGTCGACCTGCCGATAGAGACTATGGACCTCCAGATGGGACCATCCCATCCGGCCACCCATGGGACCATCAAATTCAACCTCAAACTAGAGGGAGAAAAGGTTCTTGACTGCGATGTGGAGGTGGGTTACCTCCACCGCGGCTTTGCCAAGAGCTGTGAGCAGGCCACCTGGACTCAGGTGATCCCCTATACGGATCGGCTCAATTATGCGTCTCCGGTGATCAATAACGTGGGTTACGCCCTGGCGGTGGAGAAGCTGATCGGCGTGGAGACGACGCCGAGGTGCCAGTTCATCCGCGTGATCATGAGCGAGCTCGCGCGCATCTTCGACCACCTGACGTGCTGTGGCATGACGGCTTCCGAACTGGGAGCGATCACGGCCGGCTTTTACATGTTAGAGGCCCGGGAGCTCATCATGCGGATTGTCGAGACGGTCACCGGAGCCCGGCTGACGGTGACGTACGTGCGCATCGGGGGAGTCAAACACGATCTGCCCTTCGGGTTTGCGGAGCAGGTGGAGCGTGCCTTCCGGATCGTCCGGAAACTGCTTTCGGACTGCGATCGGCTGCTTTCCCGCAATCGAATTTTCCTTGACCGGATGGCCGGTATCGGGGCGATCTCCCGGGAAACGGCCATCGCCTATGGGCTGACCGGTCCAATTCTCCGCTCCACCGGCGTCAATTACGATGTGCGCAAGGCCCACCCCTACCTGGTGTACGACCAGCTCGACTTCGAGATCCCCTTAGGAACTAAAGGAGACGATTATGATCGTTTCGTGGTCCGCATCCAGGAGCTCGAGCAGAGCATGCGGATTGTCGAGCAGGCGCTGAAGAAGATCCCTCCCGGTCCCGTGACGATCGAGGATCCGAGCATTGTTCTTCCGGAAAAGGAGCGGGTCTATGGGAGCATCGAGGGGCTGATGAACCATTTCAAGATCATCATCGAAGGGATCAAGGTTCCGCCGGGTGAGGTCTATTTTGCCGTCGAGGGAGGCAACGGGGAGCTGGGCTTCTACCTCGTGAGCGACGGAGGTGGCAGGCCATACCGCGTCCGGGTCCGGCCGCCCTGTTTCATTGCCATGTCGGCGTTTTCTGAAATGATCAAGGGAAGGATGCTGGCGGATATCATCCCCACCTTTGGCATGATCAACATGATCGGTGGGGAGTGTGACCGGTAAGAAAAGCGAATAGTAAATAGCGAATAGCGAATAGAGCCGTCCCCCCTGCCATCCATTTGCTATTTGCCATTTGCGGTTTTTATGGCGCTAGAATTTTCGCCCGAAGCTCGAAAGAGGTTTGCCGAGATCGTCGGCCGCTATCCCAAAAAGGAGGCGGCCATGCTTCCGGTGCTTTACCTGGCGCAAGCGGAGTTTGGTTATCTCGGCACGGATGCCATCGAGTACGTGGCCAAGATCATGGGGGTCTCTACGGCACGCGTCTACGGCGTGGTCACTTTTTATACCATGCTGAACATGAAACCGATCGGCAGGCATCATATCCAGGTCTGCCGCACCTTGCCCTGCGCCCTCGCCGGGGCGGAAAAGATCACCGCTTTGATCAAAGCAAAGCTGGGTATTGATGCGGGCGAGACGACTTCAGACGGCAAATTCTCGCTGTTGGAGGTGGAATGTCTGGCCTCTTGCGGCACCGGGCCGATGATGCAGGTCAACGAGGATTACCACGAAAATCTCACGGAGGAGAGGGTGACCGAAATCCTCCAGAGTTTAAAGTAAAGGCGAGAGGCAACAGATTTCAGTTTTGAGTTCTTAATTTTGAATTTTGAGTTGATTAGGCCTTTTTCGTGCTCAAAACTAGAAACTAACCGGCTTCTTCTTACTGTTGCCTGATTTGATCCATGGAAAAAATTCTCCTGCGCAACGTGGATGCGCCCGAGTCTCACACCCTGGCGGCGTACCGCTCCCGCGGCGGCTACCGGGCGTTGGAAAAGGTGGCGCGGGAGATGTCGCCTGCGCGGGTGATTGAAGAGGTCAAGGCTTCCGGTCTCAGGGGTCGGGGCGGCGCGGGTTTTCCCACCGGGATGAAGTGGGGTTTTGTCCCCAAGGATAGCCCCAAGCCGAAGTATGTCGTCTGCAACGCCGACGAGAGCGAACCGGGCACGTTCAAGGATCGGCTCCTGATCGAAAAAGATCCCCACGCGATCATCGAGGGCACCATCATCGCCGCTTATTCCATCGGCTCCCACACGGCATTCATCTATATTCGCGGGGAGCTGGCCTACGCGAGCCAAGTGTTGCAGAAAGCCATCGACGAATCGTACCAGGCCGGTTATCTGGGCAAGAGCATTTTGGGAACCGGGTATGATCTGGATGTCGTTCTCCACCGCGGGGCCGGGGCTTACATCTGCGGGGAGGAGACAGGGTTGCTCTCCTCTTTGGAAGGCGGGAAGGGCTGGCCTAAAGTGAAGCCTCCCTTTCCGGCGACCCACGGCCTGTTCGGTTGCCCCACGGTGGTCAACAACGTGGAAACCCTGGCCGCGCTCCCCTGGATCATCGACCAGGGCGCGGCCCAATATGCGGCGTTGGGGACGGAGAAGAGCAAGGGGACAAAACTCTTCAGCGTCAGCGGCCACATCCGCAAGCCTGGAGTCTACGAGGTCGAGATGGGCTACCCCTTCAAGCGCTTTCTCGAAGAGGATTGCGGGGGAGTCCCCAACGGAAGACATCTCAAGGGAGTGATTCCCGGCGGGGCATCCATGCCGGTCCTGCGGGCGGATGAGATCGGGGAAGTCCGGATGGACTACGAATCCTTTCAAGCGGCGGGGACCATGCTCGGTTCCGGCGGCGTGATCGTCATGGATGAGACCACCTGCATGGTCAAGGCGGCCTGGAACATCGCGCGCTTTTTTGCCCACGAGTCCTGCGGCCAATGTAGCCCGTGCCGCGAGGGATGTCACTGGATGGAGAAGATCTTTTGGCGCGTCGAGAACGGCCAGGGCGAAAGCGCCGACCTGGATCTGATTCTCAACATCAGCGGCAACATCATGGGCAATACGATATGCCCTTTCGGAGACGCGGCGGCGATGCCGGCCGCGGCCTTCATCAAAAAATACCGGGCGGAATTTGAAGCGCATATCGCCGAAAAGCGATGCGTGATCTCAGCGAGCGGATGAGATGGATCTAGTAAAGCTCACCATCGACGGCAGGGAAGTCACCACGACCAAGGGACGTACGGTCATCCAGGCCGCGGAGGAGGCCGGGATCGCGATTCCCCATTACTGCTATCACCCCAAGCTCGCTATCGCCGGCAACTGCCGGATGTGCCTGGTGGAGATCGAGAAGATGCCCAAGCTCCAGATCGCCTGCAACACGCAGGTAACCGAGGGGATGGAGGTGCGGACCCAAAGCCCTAAAGTCCTCCAGGCGAGAGAGGCGGTCATGGAGTTTTTTCTGATCAATCATCCTCTGGACTGCCCGATCTGTGACCAGGCCGGGGAGTGCTGGCTTCAGGACTACTACATGCAGCACGACCTCCGGAAGAGTCGCTTCATCGAAGGGAAGCACCACGACCGCAAGCGGGAAATTTTTGGTCCTCACGTGGTTTTCGACGGCGAGCGCTGCATCAAGTGCACGCGCTGCGTCCGCTTCCTCCAGGAGGTCACCCGGACCGAGGAGCTCACCGTCGTCAACCGGGGAGATCACTCCACCATCACCCTGTTCCCGGGAAAGGTCCTCGACAACCCGCTCTCCGCCAACATCAACGACATCTGTCCGGTAGGGGCGCTCACGGATCGCGATTTCCGCTTCCGGGTGCGGGTGTGGTACCTGCAAAAAACCCCATCGATCTGTCCCGGCTGCAGCACCGGCTGCAACATCAGCATCGAAAGCTACCAAAACCGCATCGCGCGCTTCAAGCCGCGGATCAATGAGGAGGTGAACAGCCACTGGATCTGCGACGAGGGGCGTTACTGCTTCCACGCTCTGACCGAGGTGGAGCGCCTGGCTTCGCCGCTGATCCGGCAGGAAGGGGGGCTTGTGCCGACCGACTGGCAGACGGCGCTGGGGACGGTCGTCTCACGCCTGAGCGCGGCCCCGCCCGCTGCCGGCGTGCTCTCGGGGAGGAGCACCAACGAGGAGGCGTTTCTCTTTGCGAAGCTCCTGAAACAGCTCTCGCCACAAGCGAGAATGGAAGTTTTCTACCGGGAGCGCGAGCTGACCGAGGTGGAGAGAATCTTGAAGAGCCCCGATCGTTCTCCCAATTTTCGCGGCATCAGGGACATGGGGGTCAGTTCCGATGGTGGCTTTGAACCGCTGCTCCGGGAGCTGGCTCAAGGGAAGTTTTCGAGCGCCTATATCGTCGCGGAGGATCTGCTCGCGCAGTTTGCCGCGGGGCAAGAGCTCAGAGACGCCTTGGCCAAGCTCGCCTTCTTGGTCGTTCAGGATACTCACCTCAGCGAGACGGCCAGGCTGGCCCATGTGGTTCTTCCGGCCACGAACTTTGCCGAGAAAGAGGGGACCTATACAAATCGCAAGGGGCGAGTCCAGAGGCTCTCCCCCGCGTTGGTGCCTCCCGCCGGCGTGTTGCAGGACCTGGAAATCTTCGGCCGTCTGCTCTCCCTTGCGGGAGCGCCAAGCGCTCCGCCGAACTCCCGTGAGGTCTTTTCTCAGATTGCACGAGAAGTCTCTCGCTATCAGGGCCTCAGCTACGAAAGGATCGGCACCCAGGGAGTTCAACTGGAAACGTGAGCCGAAACGACGATGATCGTAGAACTCGGCATCATTGCGGCTAAGGCCCTGCTGGTCCTCTTCATGGTCCTCAACCTCGCGGGCGTCATGGGTTGGGTGGAGAGGAAAGGGAGCGCTTTGATTCAGGACCGCATCGGCGCCAACCGGGCCTCGGTCTTGGGCTTTGCCGGCCTCGGGTTGGTGAATACCCTGATCGCCGATCCGATCAAGTTTCTCACCAAGGAAGATTTCATCCCTCCCAGCGGCGATAGGCTCCTTCACACCCTGGCGCCTTGTCTGGCGCTCTTCCCGGCATTGGTTACGTTTGCGGTCATTCCCTTTGGAGACGTGCTGGTCGTTGGGGGCAGGGAGATCAACCTCCAGGTTGCCAACATCAATGTGGGCATCCTGTACATCTTTGCCATGGCCTCCTTGAGCGTCTACGGCATCGTGATCGGGGCCTGGGCCTCGAACAACAAGTTCTCTCTGTTGGGAGGCGTGCGGGGGGCCGCACAGATGATCTCTTACGAAATCGCCATGGGACTCTCCGTTATGGGCATCCTCATGGTCTACGGCACGCTCGAGCTGCAACAGATCGTGCGTTCTCAGGGCCAGCTTCTTTGGGGTTGGCTCCCAGCCTGGGGAGTGTTTCTCCAACCGGTCGCCTTGCTCCTTTTTTCCGCCGCCGCGGTGGCCGAGACCAAGCGGATACCGTTCGACCTGCCGGAGGGGGAGTCGGAGATCGTCGCCGGTTTTCACACGGAGTACTCGGGCGGAAAGTTCCTCATGTTCTTTACGGGTGAATTTGCCGAGATGGTCACGTCCGCCGGATTGATCGCCACGCTCTATTTTGGCGGTTGGCAGGTTCCCTATCTGCTGCGCGACGGCTTTCATTTTCCCTGGGGCGGAACGTGGCTCCTGCCCCAGCTGGCGGTTGTCCTATTACAGGTGGGAGCCTTCACCCTCAAAGTGGTGTTCTTCTGCTGGCTGTTCGTTCTGCTGCGCTGGACGCTGCCGCGTTTTCGCTATGATCAGGTGATGCGCCTGGGTTGGAAGATGCTCCTCCCGCTCGCCCTCCTGAACGTGATGGTGACCGGCGTGGTCATTGTGGCCTTGCAAGGCGGTAGATGAAATAATGACGGCGCCTGTACTTCTTTTTTTCGTCCTCGCCGCCTTGTCCGTGGTCTTCTCTCTGGCCGTAGTCTTCCAGAGAAATCCGGTCCATAGCGCCATGGCTCTCGTGGTCACGCTTTTTCTTGTGGCGATCCTCTTTCTGACCCTGGATGCTCCTATGGTCGGCATCCTGCAGATCCTGGTTTATGCGGGGGCCATCATGGTTCTCTTTCTCTTCGTCATCATGCTGTTAAACCCGGAAGCCCTGGAGCGCCGGCGAGCGCTCTGGTGGGGGTTGGGATCGATTGCGGGGCTGCTTCTGGTTTTTGAGTTTGCCGACTTTCTTTCCGACATCCCGAGGCAAGCTGCCCAAGGTGCGGCCGTGGGCGAGGGCTTCGGCGGTCCGGAGCAACTGGCCCAGAGCCTGTTTCATGATTTTGTTCTGCCGTTCGAGGTCGCTTCGGTCTTGCTCCTGGTTGCGATCGTCGGCGCCGTGGTTCTGGCAAAACGGGAGGGCTGACTCCTCAATGGTACCCCTGGACTACTACCTATTTTTAAGCGGCGTCCTCTTCGCCATCGGCGTTGTCGGCGTCGTGATCCGCCGCAATCTCATCGTCATTTTGATGTCGATTGAGCTGATGCTCAACGCGGTGAACCTGACCTTCATCGCCTTTGCCCGCTCGCTCGGCTCCATGGAAGGTCAGGTGATTGTCTTTTTTGTCATGACGGTGGCCGCGGCCGAGGCCGTGATCGGCCTGGCCATCATCATCTCCATTTTCCGCCACCGCCAGACCCTGGATCCCCAGGAGATGCAGTTGCTCAGGTGGTAAGTGTTGTGGGAAAAACGCACGCACGAGTTCCAAGGAACGGGCTCTCTTAAGACGCGCTGATGGAAGAATCAATTTTACTGCGCTTCATCCCTTTGATCCCGTTCTTCGCGGCGGCGCTCAATATCTTCTTCGGCCAGCGCTGGGGGCGAAAAAGAGCCGGCCTCCTGGCCTGCGCGGCCGTGGGGCTCGCTTTCTTGCTCTCCCTCTGGGCGGTTTCGGTCCTTCCTCCGGGAGGGGCTATCAAAGATTCCGTGTTTACCTGGATCGAGTCGGAGCCTTTCCGGGCAGATTTCGCATTTCGCGTCGACGCTCTGACCGCAGTGATGCTCCTGGCGATCACCGGAGTGGGGTTTCTGATCCATGTTTACTCTCTCGGATATATGGGCCACGACGAGGGGATGATCCGCTACTTTGCCTATCTCAACCTCTTCATCTTTTTCATGCTGCTCCTGGTCATGGCCGACAATTTGCTGCTCCTTTTTGTCGGCTGGGAGGGGGTCGGGCTGTGTTCTTATCTCCTGATCGGCTTTTGGCACCAGGATCACACCAATACCATCGCGGGGAACAAGGCCTTCGTGGTGAACCGGATCGGCGACTTTGGTTTCCTTCTCGGCCTTCTCTTCCTGTTTTGGGAGATGGGCCGACAAGGGGTCTGGACGCTGGACATTGGCCAGCTACAACAAAGCGCCCATCTCCTCTCGTCTGAGAAAGCCGTCGTCATCACCCTGCTCTTGTTTTTCGGGGCGACGGGCAAATCGGCGCAGATCCCGCTTTATGTATGGCTTCCGGATGCCATGCAGGGGCCGACTCCGGTCAGCGCGCTGATCCACGCGGCCACCATGGTGACCGCCGGCGTGTACATGACCGCGCGGCTTCACTTTCTTTACTCCATGGCGCCTCAAACCCTCGCCGTGATCGCCACCGTCGGGGCCCTGACCGCCTTTTTTGCCGCGACCATCGCGCTGGCCCAGAACGACATCAAGCGCGTGTTGGCCTATTCGACGGTGAGTCAATTGGGCTATATGTTTCTGGCGGTAGGCGTCGGGGCCTTCAGCGCGGCGGTCTTTCACCTTTTCACCCACGCATTTTTCAAGGCCTGCCTCTTTCTCTGCGCCGGCAGCGTCATCCACGCTCTTGAGGGAGAGCAGGACATGCGGAATATGGGAGGATTGAAGTCGTTTCTTCCCGCTACCTACTGGACCTATTTCATCGCCGCCTTGGCCATCTCGGGCGCTCCCCTCACGGCGGGATTCTTCTCCAAGGATCAAATCCTCTGGCAGGCTTTCGCCAGCACGAGGGGCTCGGTGGGGTTCTGGTTCATCGCCTGGCTCACCGCGGGGCTCACGGCCTTCTATATGTTCCGCCAGTTCTTCCTGGTCTTTCACGGGCCGTGCCGGGTGAGAGAGCCGGTGCGGACGAAGATTCATGAATCTCCCCGGGTGATGACGGTGCCGCTGGCAGTGTTGGCTCTGGGGTCGGTGTTTGCCGGATGGGTGGGAGCGCCCGAGTTTATGTGGGGAAGTCCATGGCAGCGTTGGCTGGAGCCTGTCTTCGGTGCTCAGGGTCAGGCCGCTCACGGAGAGGTTTCAGCGGAATGGCTGCTCATGTCGCTCACCTTCGCGATCGCGGCTCTGGGATTTTTCCTGGCCTATCTCGGGTATGGCCGCGGCGCAGGGGTACCGGAACGAATTTCGTCTTGGCCCGCCTTTAACTGGCTGGCGCGCAAATATTACGTCGACGAAATGTATGATCTCATCTTGGTTCGCCCGTTTACCCGGTGTGCCGCCTGGATGGCCCAGTCCTTCGATCCGAAATTCATCGATGGGGTCGTCAACGGCGTGGCGGGTCGCGTTCTGGGAAGCAGCCTTTTTTGGCGCCAGGTCCAAACCGGCAACGTCCAACACTATCTGTTCGGCTTTCTGGCCGGCGCGCTGGTAATACTGGCCTACTATCTGTACGCGTAGGAGTCGCGGATGGGAGTTGCGGTTGGTGATTTGAGCTTGATAGTTTTTCTACCCACGGTTGGGGCTGTGGTGATGCTCCTCATCCCGCGCGCCATGAGCCTGGCGCTGTTTAAAACGGCGCTGGCCTTTACCTTGATGACCTTCCTCTGGTCGCTGAGACTTCTCTGGGGTTTTGATCCCGGCTCCGGCGAGATGCAGTTCGTCGAGCGGGTTGCCTGGATCCCCGCTTTGGGGATCGACTACTTCGTGGGGATCGATGGGATCAGCCTTTTTCTCGTTCTGCTCACCACCCTGTTCGGTCCGATTGTGATTCTCGCCTCTTGGACCATTGGGGCGAGGGTCAAAGAGTACCTCTTTTTCATGCTCGTCCTCGAGACCGGCATGCTCGGCGCTTTCGTGGCGCTCGATCTTTTTCTCTTTTACGTCTTCTGGGAGGTCATGCTGATCCCGATGTATTTCTTGATCGGCGTGTGGGGCGGGCCCCGGCGCGTCTACGCGGCGCTAAAGTTTGTGCTCTTCACGATGAGCGGGAGCCTGCTCATGCTGGTCGCGATCATCTATCTCGCCGCGCGCAACTTCCAGGTGACGCAGGTCTTAACCTTCGATTTGCTTCAGATCTATCATCTCCATCTCCCCTATGACGAGCAGATGTGGCTGTTTCTGGCCTTCGCCCTTTCCTTCGCGATTAAAGTCCCCCTCTTCCCCTTCCATACCTGGCTTCCCGATGCCCACGTGGAGGCGCCCACGGCTGGCTCGGTCATTCTGGCCGGTATCCTTCTTAAGATGGGGACCTATGGTTTTCTCCGCTTCGCCATCCCTTTGTTTCCCGAAGCCACGCTCGCGGCCGCTCCCGTGGTTAGCGCCCTGGCCGTGATCGGCATCGTTTACGGCGCCCTGGTGGCGATGATGCAGGCGGATCTGAAGAAACTGGTGGCCTATTCCTCGGTGAGCCATCTCGGTTTTGTGATGCTGGGTCTCTTTGTCCTCAATCTTCAGGGCGTGGAAGGCGCGCTCTACCACATGCTGAACCACGGCCTTTCCACCGGCGCGCTGTTTCTCATCGTGGGCATGATCTACGAGCGGCGCCACAGCCGCATGATCGAGGACTTCGGCGGGCTTTGGAAGCAGCTGCCGGTTTTTTCCGCCTGTTTTCTTGTGGTCACACTCTCATCGATCGGCCTGCCCGGATTGAACGGCTTTGTCGGCGAATTCTTGATTCTGCTCGGCGCCTTCAAGACTTTTCCGTTTGGGGCCGCGGTCGCCGCCACCGGCGTGGTTCTGGGCGCGATCTATATGCTTTGGATGTTTCGTCGGGTGGTCTTCGGCCCGCTGGACCGGCCGGAGAATCAACGGCTCAAGGATGTGGATCTCAGAGAGATGGCCATCCTCGCGCCGATCCTGGCGTTGATCTTTTTCATGGGCGTCTACCCGAAGCCGTTTTTGAGCCGGATGAAGGCATCGGTGGAGCTTGTCATCCAGAGGGTTGAAAGCAAGCAGGAAGCGCTTCCCCTGGTGCTTGAGGGGCGGAACAACGGAGTGACCAGAGCTGATGGAAATTAACCTGACTCCGCTTCTGCCGGCGGCTGAGGTCGCGCTGACGGCCCTGACCGTGCTGCTGCTGGATCTCTTTCTCAAAGAGGGGGAGAAAGGGTTTCTCGCCTGGATCAGCGTTTTGGGATTAGGCCTTGCCTCAGCGCTGGCTTTCCTTCTCTGGGGCAGCAAAGAGAGCGCCTTTCAAAATACCCTGCTGCTGGATCAT
>Ga0209343_10007568_pt1 | contig 12755 bp, 10 predicted proteins | sample RifCSPlowO2_02_FD_184026 | JGI IMG/M metagenome (GOLD analysis project Ga0209343, IMG submission 184026) | Groundwater microbial communities from Rifle, Colorado - Rifle CSP2_plank lowO2_0.2 (SPAdes) (version 2) | ecosystem: Environmental > Aquatic > Deep subsurface > Groundwater | place... | reverse complement strand
GGCATCTTCTATCTTGTTTAGTATACCCTTCGCTACATTTGGAGTAACAAAAAGCTGTATTTTTTTAGCAAAAAGGAAATCTTGAGCATTTTTGTAATTGAAAATTTGACCTTTTTCTGGATTATAGTGCGCTTCTGATAAATGTAATAAAGCACCCATAGATTTGGCTGCTGCTTTGTAACTAGAACTTCTATCTTGTGACGTTTCAGCCAGCATTTCTAATTTTTCTTTCAAAAATGTTTGAACGTAAACAGGACCCCACACATTACCTCCACTCTCAAATATATCTAATGTTAGTTCAGATTCTGGCAAATCAGAAAGATATTTTTTAGTTCGCTCATAAAGCCTATTGTAATAATTTTCCGAAACTACTGGAGGAATTAGATTAGTTTCAGCAGTTTTTATTATATTGAAAACCTTCGGGTTTTCAAAACTAGAAAAGCTATTGCTTTTCTTTGTACCTTCTGCGTCTGGAGAAATTATATCCGCGCATACTAAGTCATTGAGACCCAAGAAGCGCATAGTATAATCATTATCAGGATTTATTGCAATGCCGTCTATAATTTCTTGCATATCATCTTGCATATCGCCAGAAACTAAATTTTCAAGGCACTGTCTAAATCCATTATAATTACACGTAGTTAAAATAAAAGAATCATCTTGCTTAGCAATACCTTCGCTATCTAATGCAAAATACCATAAAAACGAAGGTTTGGTAGGTTTAACGTATTTAGCAATCATTATTCCTCGGAATCTACTGGCAAATCTTCAATGTCTTTTGATTTCGATTTAGGTTTGCCATTAATGTAAGTACGTAAATTTGCGTTGTGCTTGTCTACACAACGTTGATAATCTTTTCCGACGCCAATTCTTTTTTTATTATCTACATCAAATAAATATCCATCTGTATCTGGTATGTATCTTAACACTCTAGGCGGTTTATGTAAAATAACACGTTCGCAAATAGGTATTTTATACTCTAAGTCTATTAGAGTTACTAATCCGTGTTGTGGATGTAATTCATATGCTGGTAATTCAGGTGCGCTATGAGGCGTTCCAGAAAATTCTTGCCCGTCTTGGACTGATTCCATTTCTTCAACTTCAGCCGATGTATCTTTTATAGTTCCGCCGGCAGTTGCAACATTACGTTCTTGTAATCTATTTTCTAATAATCTTACATTATCATAAGCATTTGCTAATTCATCTCTTAGAGCTTTTATTTCATTTCGGTATTGCTTCTCTTTCTGTTCATCTGTTAAAGATGCTGATGGAGCTGATTCAGTTCTTACTTTATATTCTTCTATTTCTACTTCTAAATCTTTATTCACCAAAGTGAGTTCCTCATTTTTTACTTGAAGCTCTTTATTTGTCGCTTCATAGTCCTCTAATCTCTTGTGTAAGGTATTATTCTCATCTTCCAATTGTTTTTCATTTTTTTGTATCGTATCAAATGATTCACTTAAGTCTATATTATGTTCTTCTAAAGTTTCTACTTTTATTTGCTGACCTTGCGCAGCCTGTTGTAAAGATGTATTCTGCTTGTCTAGGGTTTTTATTTGTGCTTCATAAGTGTTAATAGTTTGTTGCAAAACGATATTTTGCTGTTCTAATTTTTCTTCATTTTTTTGTGCTATCTGAAATGCCTGCTGTGCAAACACATGATTTTCTTTTAATTTTTCATACTCTTCTTTAGAAACATGGTCTTCCAGTGTTTTTGGCGATTCAGTTTGTGCTGACGTCTCATATAACGCTCTTAATTCCTCTAAATCTTTTTGCGATTTCTGAGAGTCTTTGTGTGCTGTATGAAATGATTTTTCTAACTCACTGCACACTCGTTGTAATCCATCTTTCTGAGATTGTACTTTCCGCAATGCTTGTTCTAATCTGTCATATTTAGTCTGAGTAACATAGCCTTCGATAACAGAATCTGTCTTTTGAACTTCACTTAACGAAGTAGCCAATGGTGCATTGGTTTTATCAGACTGCTCGTTATTTATCGCTACAACTATTTCATCCAATTGTTCAACATAAGTTTTTGCCATATCTGAAAGTCGTGATACATCTCCGCCTTTTTCATGCCATTGTTTTTCTGCTGCTTGTGCTAAATAATACGATATATCCATACCTAATTCTTTTGCTTTAGAATTAAACTCATCAACAGTTATTCCAGTCAGTAAACTTTGAAAATTATCTACTGGCTTCTTTTTTAAAACTTTCTTGACAACCTTGCCTGTATTCGGTTTTTCTTGATCCATAGCAATTCTTGCGTAAATTATATGCTTTTAAACATTATGTATAAAACCGAGCTGAGAATATCTCAGCTAGGCCAGCGAAATTCGTTTCGCTTGGAAATAAAAATAAGAGAAGGATTACCTTCTCTTTCTTGGAACTTCGTCGTCATAGACATCTACTTTTCGTCTTCCAATACCGCTGCGCGACATCATAGCAAAACCTGCTACGATTACGATACCTGCTATGATAAGCAGGAATGCAGTTGTGTCAGAATTAGAAAAGTCTAATCCACTGACTAAGCTATTTATTGTTGGCTGGCTCGACTCTACATTTATTGTAAGGTCTTTTGTTGCAACAACTTCGCCGTCAGACTCAACTGTTATTGTTGCAGTGTGAGTTCCGAGAGATGCTCCCGATTTTGGCGTGATGTAAATGTTCACTGGAACTTTTGCATCGCTTTCCAAATTTATGTCGCCTGGCTCAATTGTTACAATTGCCCAATCCTGTACGCCTGTTGCAGATAAAACGAAGTCAGCCGCACTTGCTCCGTTATTTATTATTTCAACAACAAACTTTACAGTCTGTCCTGCTGCAACATCCGCAAACGAGCTTGCGGTACTTATTTCTACTTCATCTGCCACAACAGATTCGTCGCAAGATACTTGCATATCTATAAGCTTGCTTTCAGAACCGCTTGTGCCATCGAAAGTTAATTTTATATCCAATGGGTAAAAGTCTTCAGCTGCAGATTTAGGCAAATCGAATACAGCTCTTATTGTGTAATCTGCATCACTGCCAGATTCTTCAACATTGAATACTTCTGAAGTAAAGTCTATGCCTAAATTCGTGTTTTTAATTGTCAAAACAGCATCATCTTCATCAGATTTTCCAATGTTTACTACATTGACAGATACTTCAACGGGACCTCCGCACACTGGTGCTTCTGGATTGAAAGTTACACTTTCAATCAAAAGGTCGTGGCTATTTCGCTCAACATTTATCTCTGCAAATTGCAAATCATAAACGTTGTTTCCGTTGTCATCTTCTCCAGTTGCTTCAAATACGACGTAATGTACGCCGTCATTTGCATCTACTGGTACTCTTAAGCTAACATCTTTTGCTAGCGTATCTTTACCATCTACATCAAATTTCTCAGTATCTATTCTGTCAGAAATTCTGTCTCCATTAGAGTCTTGTATCCAAATTCTTACTTTGATATCTTTCATATCAGTTGTAATTTCATTAGATACATCAAAAGTTATTTTTAGGTCATCGCCTGGTAATGTTTCGGAGTCGTCGCCTGTTTCGTCTTCAACTTCCATACTTTCAACAAGCAAAGCGCCGCTGTCTTCAGGTTCGCCGACTACGATTATCGTTTTCTTTGTAACCGCAACACTACTGGTGTCCGTTACAATTACTTTAACTTCGTGTATACCTACATCAATATTTTCTGGACTGAATGAAATCAGTCCATTTGCATTTATGCTGAAAGTATCCCAGCCTAATGCATCTGCAGAAAATGTTAATGTGTTTAGGTCAACATCTGCTCCAACAACTTGGTGGCTGAAAGCTTGTCCTTGAATTGCATTTAAGCTTGCAGGCAACGTTAAAGTTGGTGCATCGTTAATTGGTCTTACAGTTACAGTTATTATATCATTTTGTGTTCCAGGGTCTGCATCGTCAGCTGTAAATGTAATTTGTTCATTACCATTCCAGTTAGCTACTGGCGTGAATGTAACGATATTATTTGCATCTATACTTACCGCTATCTTATCGTTTCCAGAATATGTAAAAGATACGGCACCATTTACGTTAGTTACGTAATTGTCCAAATCTAATCCCGTATATGTGGTGTCTTCGTCAAATGATATGTTTACTGTTGACATATCAATATCAACTGCGGCAGCTGTAAAAGGTAATAAAAGAGCTACCAGAACCACTGTTGTTATTTTGCTTATGTGCGACTTATTCATACAAGCACCTCAGAAAAACCCGGGAAGGAAGCTATAAAAGGATTGGCGTATTGCAAAGAAGTCGACTTACAGCGACGTTATAAGATGTGAAACTAAGGCTGCGTTTGGGTTAAGCGTGCCTGACAGAAAATTTATAAACTATAGACATACTATAGATATATGGAAAAGATAACAACTATTCAAATGCGAGAAACTGCAAAACGTGCATTAGATAGAATTAAACAAAGCGGAGAAAGCTACGAAGATACGATACTCAAACTTATAGAAAATACAGACTTGCAAAAGAGATCGCAGAAAAAATTACTGATTGAAGGGTATAAAGCTATGACTGAAGAAAGCTTAAAAATTACTAGAGACTTTGAGGCTGCAGACAGAGAAGTAGAAGAAACATATGGAAATTAAGCGCGGCGATATTTTTCTCGTTGCTTTAAATCCAATCATAGGCTCTGAACAGGGAAAGACCAGACCTTGTCTTGTAGTACAGAATGACGAAGGAAATAAATCTAGTCCAATTACAATTATTGCACCCTTAACAAAAACACGTTTTGAAAAAGAATATCCAACAAACGTAGAAATTAATACAATAGAGTCGGGATTAAATTTTGATTCAACAATTTTATTAAATCAAATTCGGGCTATTGATAAATCTAGACTTTTGAAGAAATTAACTCATATTGATCAAAATATTATGAAAAAAGTTAATTTCGCAATAAAAATAAGCTTAGATTTAGATTAAAATAATAGCGTGCCTGACAGGATTCGAACCTGCGACCTATAACTTAGAAGGTTATCGCTCTATCCAGGCTGAGCTACAGGCACACAAGTAAATGATTTAAATCACGTCTTTTAATGTTTACTATGGCTAAATCTTCAGCTATACAAAGAAAAGCGAAAGCTTTTCTGGTTTTGAAAACCAAAAGGTTTTCAATAGAATCCAAATGGCAGAAAGCTTGGAAGAAATCTAAAGTCTTCAAAGCAAAAGATTCTGGAAAAGATAAATATTACATTCTTGAAATGTTTCCATATCCGTCCGGCTCTGGCTTGCATATCGGACACGCAAGAAATTATGCTATCGGTGATTCTTTAGCTAGATTCAAAAGACTACAGGGATTCAATGTTATGTATCCTATGGGCTGGGATTCTTTTGGACTGCCGGCAGAAAATGCAGCTATTGCAAAAGGAATTCATCCAGTAAAAAGTATTTCTCAAAATATCAAAACTATGAAAGACCAAATGGCTAAGTTAGGATCAAGTTACGACTGGGACAGAGAAATTACAACGCACAATCCTGAATATTACAAATGGGATCAGTGGTTATTTTTACAGCTTTACAAAAAAGGCTTGGCCTATAGGAAGAAAGCTCTTGGAAATTGGTGTCCGAACTGTAATACAACAATTGCAAATGAAGATGTAAAAAACGGACGTTGCTGGAGATGCGATTCTCAAATAGTACAAAAAGAACTAGAACAGTGGTTTATCAGAACTACAAATTACGCTGATGAATTACTTAAAGGTTTAGAAAAAATTGACTGGTCTAATAGATTAAAATCTTTGCAAACTAATTGGATTGGTAAAAGCGAAGGCGTTGAAATTGATTTCGAACTAGAAGACGGCGAAAAAATAAAAGTTTTCACAACTCGCCCGGATACTCTTCCTGGCTGTACTTTTATTGTATTAGCTCCAGAACATCCGCAGACTAAAGAATTAGTAATTGGAACAAAATATGAAAAAATAGTTCAGGATTATATTAGAGAAACTGAAAAACTTTCAGAATTAGATAGAAAATCAAAAGAAAAGACCGGCATATTCCTTGGAAAATATGCAATTAATCCACTAAACAATGAAAAAATACCCGTTTATGCTGCTAATTTTGTACTTTTAGGCTATGGTACAGGTGCGATAATGTCTGTTCCAGCGCACGATAAACGAGATGAAGAATTCGCAAAGTTACATAAATTACCAATACGACAAGTAAACTTAAAAGAAAATGATATCGAAACTATAACAAATGAATTAGTAAAAAAAGGTTTAGCAAAGAAAGTCACGAATTACGCTTTACGAGATTGGAATATTTCAAGACAAAGATACTGGGGTTCTCCTATTCCAATAATATATTGTGTTAAATGCGGTATCGTACCTGTGCCAGAAAAAGATTTGCCGGTAAAACTGCCGTTAAATGTTAATTTCAAAAAGAAAGTAGTTTCTCCTCTTGCAACCAATAAAAAATTCCTGAATACTAAATGTCCTAAATGTAGATGTCCTGCAAAAAGGGAAACAGATACTATGACTACTTTCATTGATTCAGCTTGGTATTATTTACGATACTGCGATCCAAAAAATAAAAAACTAATATTTGATAAGAAAAAAGCAACTTACTGGATGCCAGTTGACCAGTATATTGGCGGAATTGAACACGCAGTCGGTCACTTACTATATTCAAGATTTATTACAAAATTTCTTAAGAAAAATAATTACATAAATATAGATGAACCATTTTCTAAATTATTGAATCAAGGTCTAGTAACTCTTAACGGCGTTAAAATGTCTAAATCAAAAGGAAATGTTGTCGACCCTATGCAAATTACAAAAAAATATGGTGCAGATGTTTTGCGAACTTATCTTTTGTCCGTCGCACAGCCCGACACAGATATGGAATGGTCTGACAAAGGATTATCTGGAGTAATAAAATTCATAGACAAAGTAAAAACATTTGACAAGCTAAAAGAAAACAAGAAATCCAAAACATATATAGAAAGTATTGCTCAAAGAAAAATAGAATTAGTTACACTACATCTAAATAATTTGCATCATAATAGGGCTATTATAGAATTATTTGACTTTTCAAATAAATTAGAAAGATATCCAAGCAAATATGCGATTGGAATATTTTTACATTTGCTTTATCCATTTGCACCGCATATATGCGAAGAAGTTTGGAGCAAATTAGGAAACAATATGCTTGCTCTCGGCAAATGGCCGGAAATAAATAAGAAATTAATCAATGAAAAAGCAGAAAAAGAAATAGAAGCGATTGACAAAGTAATTTCCGATGTAAGACATATTCAAAAGATCGTTGACAAGCAGTCTAGCAAGGTAATTCTTTACGTAATTCCATTCGAATTGGAGAATTATAAAGCTGTTTTGAAAGAAATAGAAAAAGAGCTTTCTATGGAAGTGAAAGTCTTTGCCTTAAATGACAAGGCTAAATACGATCCTGAAAATAAAGCTGGCAAAGCAAAACCAGGACGCCCCGCGATTTATTTGGAATAATTTAAGTTTTATATCTTAAAATTTAAGGAACAGAAAATAGTCCAATATTAATTTATTTTCTATAGGTTAATTTTTCTATTAACTTAGTTACTGACATAAGCTCTTCATCACCGGATTTCATATCCTTGAGTTTCACTTTTCCCAAGCTAAGTTCCTTCTCTCCAACAAAAAGTGCATAAGGAATTTTTTGCTTGTTAACATAATCTAAATTCTTACTAATATTTCTTCCTAACAAATCGAAATCTGTATTTATGCCATTCTTTCTCAATTCTCCGACAATTTGCAAGGACGCTTTCAAAGTATTAATTGGTATAACAAAAATTTCTGCTGTAGTTTTCTTTTCGCTGTTTTTCAGTAAAGATATTAATCTCTCAAATCCGAGAGATATTCCAGTTGCTGGAGTACTTTCTCCGGAATAAACTTCTATTAATTTGTCATATCTGCCTCCGCTGCCGACACTTATTCCCACGCCGGCATCAATTTCAAAAACAAATCCAGTATAGTAATCAAGTCCCCTCGCCAAACTCAAATCAAAAACATAATTGCGCACTCCTAAATTACTTAAATATTCTAAGAATTCATCAATTTCTTTTTTTGTTTCTGTTGACGCTTTTAACTTCTGCGAAATTCTATTCCATTCGCCTTTAAGTTTCATAGTTTCTAAAACGCTGAAAACAGCTGATTCGGAAAGAAATGTTCGCAATTCTTTAGCAACGTTTTGCTCGCCTATTTTATCTGCCTTATCAAGTGTCCGCAGAGTTTTACTAATTTTACTTTCTTCTATTCCTGCAGACTTTAGAATTTCATTCATTAATTTTCTTGAATTTATTCTAAATGTAAATTTATTTAATCCTATTACAAGTAATGCATCATTTGCGCAGGCAAGCAATTCTGCATCTGCCAAACTTCCAGCAGCTCCGATTGTATCAATGTCGCACTGATAGAATTCTCTGTAACGGCCTTTTTGTGGGCTTTCATATCTCCATACTTTGTCAATTGCATATCTTTTGAATGGTTTTGGCAAATTTTTGTTTGATGCTATTACTCTCGCTAATGGAACGGTTAAATCATATCTCAATCCAATTTCTCTTCCTGCTTTATCTTTGAAATCGTAAATAAGTTTTAGAGCTTCATCGCCATACTGGCCTTTGCCGGTTAGCAGTTCTTTGCTTTCCAAAGCAGGAGTTTCTAAGGGAGAAAAGCCGTATATTTCAAAAACAGTTTTAATTTTGTTTATAACTTCGTCTCTTAGTATCTTCTCTTCCGGCAGAAAATCTCTCATGCCTTTTACTGTTTCTGGTGCATTAGTCATAATTAAAACCTAAAATATAGTTGTATATAAAATCTAAGTAAGGACGAGGGGGGAGATTTGAACTCCCGTCCAAAGATCCACAGTCTCCGATACTTGCCAGGCTATACTACCCCCGTCATATTGAAAAACCGCTGTTTTTCTTTGTAATATAAACTGATGTTTCAATTACATATTTAAAGCCTTATTGGAGCGATATATGATATGAAATTAAGAGTTGACTGCCCTGGATTTGGAAACAAAAATAATCCGAAGATTCTTTTTATTGGCGAAAGACCAGGCGCTAAAGAATTTGAATTAAAGAAGCCGTTTGTAGGCAGAGCCGGTAAATTCCTTGACAAAGAGCTTGAGAAAATCGGAATTAAACGAGATGAGAATTATATAACTAATATTGTAAAATCTTATGCGGAAGGAAATAAAGCACCGACTAAAGAAGAAATACAGCGATATTTACCTCTTTTAGAAAAAGAAATTGAAGAAATTAATCCTAAAATAATTGTGTTATTAGGCAAGACAGCTTCCGAAAATGTGCCGAGAAATTCAAAATATACTTATTTGCATATTATTCATCCAAGTGCTGCTATGCGATTTAACAAGCCTAGAATTAAGTTTCTTGAAGGGATGCGAAAGCTTAAACTTTTGTAAATGAGATTTAGATATGGATTACATATACGGCTCACACTGCGAGATTTGCAAGCGCGAAACGCTGGAAAAGATAGACGATAATGCGGTCTGTTCTAATTGCGGTTACTTTACGTTTCCCACTGCAAACGAAAAAGAAGATATAGAAATTAGTCCTAAAGAAGCTCAGAAATTAATTAAGAAAGGTGCTTTACTTTTAGATGTCAGAGAAGTTGATGAAAATAAAACAACAAAAATAGAAGGTTCGCTATTAATTCCACTTAAAGAAATAATCTACAAAATACAGGAGCTTTCAAGAGACAGTTTGATAATTACACATTGTCATCACGGCATCAGAAGTGAGAAAGCTGCTAGATTTCTAAATCAAAAAGGCTACAATGCTAAGTCTATGAAAGGTGGTATTGAAGAGTGGTCGTTAACTGTTGATCCAAAAGTAGCCAGATATTGAATCGTTAGAATTCAAGACCTTGGGCAAGGCTTAGCAAAGTTTAAATCCAAAAAGTATTGTTAACTATGCATGTTAAATTACGAACTAGCTCAGATATTTTATGCTATAGCAGATTTCTTAGATATAGAAGGAGTTGCTTGGAAACCACAGGCTTACAAAAAAGTAGCCAGGGTTTTGGAAAATCTCAGAGAAGATGTTGAAGTAATTTACGATAAAAAGGGCATCAAAGGTTTAATGGAAATTGAAGGCGTTGGACAAGCTATTGCTGAAAAGATTGAGGAATATATTCATACAGGAGAAATACAAGAATATAACAAACTGAAAAAAGGCCTACCAAAAGGTATTGGACAATTATTAGATATCGGCAGTCTGGGTCCTAAAAAAGTTGCAGTTCTGTATAAAGAATTGAAAATTAAAAATCTAAAAGATTTGGAAAAAGCTATAAAGAAAAACAAAATTGCAGAGCTACCTGGTTTTGGAATTAAAACTCAGGATAACATTCTTGCAGGAATAGAAATGATGAAGCGCGGCAGTGAACGAATGCTTCTCGGAGAAGCTCTTCCTATTGCGAGAGAGTTAGTTAAAGAGCTGAAAAAATTAAAAGAAGTTCAACAGGTAGAAATTGCTGGCTCATTAAGGAGAAGAAAAGAAACTATCGGCGATATTGATATTTTAGTCTCATCAAAAGCTCCAAACAAAGTTATGAATTCATTTACGTCTCTTGGTTATGTTGATAGAATTTTAGCAAAAGGTGAAACCAAAAGTTCTGTATTTTTATCTGCTGGAATTCAGGCAGACTTGAGAGTTATTAATCCGGCTGTATTTGGAGCTGCGCTGCAGTATTTTACTGGGAGCAAAGAACACAATATAAAATTAAGAAGTATTGCGCATAACAAGGGCTACAAACTTTCCGAATACGGATTATTCAATAATAAAACTGGAAAATTAATTGCCGGCAAAACTGAAGCTGAGATTTATAAAAAACTTGGACGAAGTTATATTGAGCCAGAGCTAAGAGAGAATCTCAATGAAATAGAATTAGCAAAAGAAAACAAATTGCCGAAATTAGTTGAATTAAAAGATATCAAAGGAGATTTTCATATGCATACAATTGCTTCAGACGGTGTTAATTCTGCTGAAGAAATGGCAATTGCAGCAAAAAAATTCGGCTATAAATATATTGCAATTACTGATCATACAAAATATGACAGAATTGCAAACGGCTTGAAAGAAGATGAAATGTTTGAGTACGCCAAAAGAATTAGAGAGTTAAATAAAAAAATAAAAGGCATTAAAATATTTGCGGGGGCAGAAGTTGCAATTCTTTCCGACGGAAATTTAGATTATGCAGACGACGTTCTAAAGAAGCTCGATGTTGTTATTGCAAGTTTACATTCAGGATTCAAACAGGAAAAAGATGCTTCTACTAAAAGAGTTCTAAAAGCTCTTGATAACAAATATGTTGATATATTTGGCCATCCAACGGGAAGGCTAATCCATCAGAGAGAACCGATTAGATTTGATTTGCCTGAAACTTTCAAATTATGCAAAGACAGAAAGATTATGTTAGAAATAAATTCAAGTCCTTCTAGATTGGATTTGAAAGACACAGACATAAAGCAGGCAATCGATATCGGTTGTAATTTTGTAATAAATACAGATTCACACGCAACAAGTCATTTTTATGGTTTAGAATTCGGTGTAGCAACCGCAAGAAGGGGCTGGGCAACTCCAAACCATATTATAAATACGAAACCTTTGAATCAGTTACCTAAATACTTCAGAAAATTGAAAATCTAATTTTTATAGTATTTTATATTTACCAGCTTTAATCTCTTTCCTAGCTTCTTCTATATCTTTCTTAGTTTGTTCTGAAAGCTCCATTTGTTGTTCTTCTTCAAATATATTTAAAAGCCTGTCAAGAACTTGTTCATAAGTTTCTTGTTTAAAATTCTTAAGTCCTTCAAGTCTCTTTTTAGTCTTTTCTTGTAGCTGTATTGTTTTTATCATAATAGGTTATATCCACTAAAGTTTATATTTTTTCGTATTTGCTATCTAATTACTTCAGAAAACTAAGGCTTTAATTCTTTTACAATCCATTTTTACTATGAGATTAAGCGAAATAATAACATACTATTCACGGCAGGATATTTCTAAAGAAATGATTAGAATTTCTCCCAATAGAGAAGTTGCTGTAAGATATGGGGAACAATTTGGCAAGCGTCCCGATATTTTGCAGTTTCCAGATGATATTAAAAAACAAGCTCGCAACGGAGCAACATCTTTCCACTGCTCTGAAGAAAGATGGCTCAATCCTTTAGAAATTAATTCTGATTTATCCAAAAGCGATTTGGATAGATTAAGAACTGGATTTGACTTAGTTTTAGATATAGACTGCAAAACTATAAGCTGGTCAAAAATTTGTGCTAGAATTTTAATCAACTATATGAAACAACTTGGTATTAAATCTATTAGTTTAAAATTTTCTGGAGGAACTGGATGGCATATTGGTTTACCTCACGAATCGCTTGGACTTACAGCAACTTCATTTCCCGAAACACCGCAGATAATTGCGCACTATTTGAAAACTTTAATCAGGAAAGATTTGGCAGAAGCTATTCTAAAAAGCGAAGGTGATATAAAAAACATAGTTGAGAAATCCAGCAAAAAAAGAGAGGAGCTATTTGATGGACATGAATTCAATCCTTTTTCTGTCCTGGAAATTGATACGATTTTAATTTCATCTCGGCATTTGTTTAGAATGCCTTATTCTCTAAACGAAAAAACTTGGCTTGTAAGTCTACCAATTAACGAAAAAGATTTAGAAAGTTTCGATACAGTTAATGCGAAGCCAGAACTTACTAAAGTTACAGGAGTAAAA
>Ga0209343_10007566_pt1 | contig 12756 bp, 14 predicted proteins | sample RifCSPlowO2_02_FD_184026 | JGI IMG/M metagenome (GOLD analysis project Ga0209343, IMG submission 184026) | Groundwater microbial communities from Rifle, Colorado - Rifle CSP2_plank lowO2_0.2 (SPAdes) (version 2) | ecosystem: Environmental > Aquatic > Deep subsurface > Groundwater | place... | reverse complement strand
AGGCCATCGCCTTCCAATTGCGACAATAATTTCCCGGAAATCTGAAATATTGAGTCAGCCTCAGCGCAAGCCCTGTCGCATGCGGCCTTTACATCAACATCTTCAAATGCAATTGTTTTGAATGTCGCCATTTTATGCCCTAAGTGTTCATGGGCTATATCCTCAATATTATAGTTTGGCCTGGAAGGGTTTAACAGATACGACGCAATGCTGGTATCAAAATTTGCGCCCATCATCTGAATATTGCGCTGTCTAAAAAAGATATGAACTGTCTTTATATCATGGCTAAGCTTTTTTATGCCTTCATCTTCAATAATGGGTTTAATTGCCTCAATTACAAATCTCCTGTCAATCTGCGGAGGGGCGCCCAAATAGCAATGGCCTGTCGGGATATAAAATGCCTGACCTGGTTTAATACAGACAGCAAGCCCGGTTAATTCGCCGAATATCGCGCCTTCCTGTTTCTTAATTACAATCGCTGCCTCCCCGGCCTCTTTTACCTTTGTTAGAAGGTCTTTCAGTCTATCTATGTCGGTTACAAACCTATATTCTCCCTTAATATCCGGCTGTTCATCCGGGATAATCTCATTTAATAACTTTGTGAATTCCAACTCCCTTAACAATTCTTTCAGCCTTGGATAATCCGGTGATTTGACAGCAAGGTCTTCAAACTTATAATCCACAGGCGCATTGGTATCTATAACAGCAAGCGTCCTTGAAAGCCTTGCGTCTTCTGCATGCTCCCTGAGTTTTTCTTTAATCCCATTTTCTTTAACCCTCTCAATATTCTGCAAAAGGTTTTCAATGGTTCCAAACTCCTTTATAAGTTTTACAGCGGTCTTTTCGCCTATGCCCTTTACACCGGGTATGTTATCAGAGGCGTCTCCTGCAAGACCCATGATTTCTACAATGCGGTCGGGTGTTGTGCCAAATCTCTCTGTTACCTCTTTTATGCCAAACCCCTTGCCCTTCATTGTGTCAACAATAGTTGTATTCTCATCAATAAGCTGCAGCATATCCTTGTCAGCCGCGATGATTATTACCTCTACATCCTTTTCCTTCATGTGTTTGGATATTGTGCCGATAATATCATCGGCCTCATAGCCTTGCAGTTCAAGAACCGGCAGATTCAACGCCCTTACCACTTCCTTTATATAAGGTATCTGCGGTTTAAGGCTGTCGGGCATTTCAGGCCTGTGCGCCTTATATTCTTCATACATCTTATGTCTGAAGGACGGCCCTTTTACATCAAAGGCAACTGCCATATGGTCTGTTTTAAACTCCTTTATAGCCTTTAACAGCATCCGGGTGAAACCATATACAGCGTTTGTGGGAAGTCCTTTGGAATTGGAGAGATGCGGAATGGCATGAAATGCCCTGTAGATATAGGCAGTGCCGTCTATGAGAAGGAGTTGTTTTTTATCTTGCATATAAATACTGGCAGGGAATAGTGATTATGGGCAGCCATAATCTTTTCTCTTCTTTCACCTCTATCGCAAACAAAGTTCAAAGGCATTTTTTATAAGTTCTATACTTGCCGCATCACCTGTTATGTCAATTCCCACAACATCAAATCTTGCAGGGCAGCGGGTGAGGTTTTTTTGCAGCATGTATGCGAGGGCTACCTTTGATAACTGCCTCTGTTTCCTTGAATCCACTGCCAGTTTTGGGGGGCCGAATCTGTTGTTTGTCTTTGTTTTAACTTCCACGAAGGCAATAATTTCTCCGTCAATGGCAACAATATCTAATTCACCGTACCTGCATCTGAAATTATTTTCTAAAACCCTGTAACCATTTTTTTTCAGAAACTCAACAGCCAAAGCTTCTCCCTGCTTACCGGTATTTATTCTGGCAAAGGTCATCTGTTGCTTCGCTCCAATGAAAAATGCAGGAAAGAGGAATTAGGAAATAGAAAATAGTTTTTCTCTTTCCTATTTTCTGCTTTTTAAAGTTTGCATTTTGCAATTTTCAATCTGCAATTTAAACAATGTATTCCTTTACTCCTTTAAAACATTTTCTGTGGATTGGGGATGGCCCGAAATATTTGATTGCCTCAAGGTGTTTTGCAGTTCCGTAGCCTTTGTTTTTAATAAAATCGTATGATGGAAAAATAGTGTGGTATGCATCCATGATGCTGTCACGCACGGTCTTGGCCACGATTGAAGCGGCGGCTATGCTGACGCTTTTGGCATCGCCCTTGATAACGGACAGTTGCGGAATGGAAATATTCAGGGGGAATTGGCCGTCTATTAAGATAAAGTCAGGGGAGGGATTGAGTTTTTTGACCGCATGGGTCATTGCCTTGAGCGATGCCGCAAGAATGTTGGTTGTTTCTATCTCTTCCATCCAGACAACACCGATGCCGATGGCAAGGGCCTCACGATAGATATTTAAGAGTATAGTTTTTCTCTGGAGGGGAGAGAGGGCCTTTGAATCTTTTATGCCGGCATTGAGCGGCAGTGAAGAGAAGATGACTGCTGCCGCAACTACAGGCCCTGCAAGAGGCCCCCTGCCTGCCTCATCCACTCCTGCTATATATCTGTAGCCCCTTTTAAGGGCACCCTGTTCATGGGCATCCATAGGTATAGTTAAAGAGTTAAGGGGTTAAGGAGTTAGGGAGTTGATGAGATAACTCAAAACTCCTAAACTCTCAACTCTTAAACTTATTTTTATACCTCTTCCTCTATCCTCGCTGCCTTGCCCTTTAGATTCCTGAGATAGTAGAGTTTTGCCCTTCTGACCTTCCCTTTCCCGATTACCTTAACACTTTCCAGCGACGGGGAATTTAAAGGAAACGTCCTCTCTACACCTACACCCCAGGAGACCTTTCTCACTGTAACAGTGGACCTTATACCGCTTCCTTTTTTCCGTATAACAGTACCTTCAAATGCCTGAACCCGTTCCTTGTCTCCCTCTTTGATCTTTATGCTTAGCCTCACAGTATCCCCTGTTCTAAACTCGGGGATGTCTGCGCGTATAAAGTCCTTTTCAATATTTGCCAGTATATTCATAAAAGCCCCCTTTTCATAATTTAAGAATTTTGAATTTTTGTTTTACTGTCTTCCTTCTTCAATTCACTTATCACACTTTTCTCTTCTTCTGTCAGCTGAATCTTCTCCAATAGGTCAGGCCTGTTCTCAATGGGCTTCCTGATGGATTCCTTTTCCCTCCATCTCTTTATCTCCCTGTGGTTGCCGGACAAAAGAACTTCCGGGACCCTGCTCCCCCTGAAATATTCCGGTCTCGTATACTGCGGATACTCCAGAAGCCCCCTGGAAAACGACTCATCATTTGCTGACATAGCTGAACCCAGGACACCGGGAATCAACCTTGATATTGCGTCCACAATGACCATGGAAGCTGTCTCGCCGCCGCCCAGGATATAATCTCCTACAGATACTTCCATGTCAACAACCAATTCTTTAACCCTTTCATCCACCCCTTCGTATCTTCCGCATATAATAATCAGGCTGTTCAGCCTGGCAAGTTCAGCGGCTGATTGCTGATTAAACTGTCTTCCGCGCGGAGTAGTAAGAATTACCTTCACATCATGATTGAGCGTTTTCTTGATGGACTCAACTGCCCCGACAATGGGTTCTGCCTTCATGACCATCCCCTCTCCGCCGCCATATGGATAGTCATCCGTGGTCCTGTGTTTATTAAGGGCAAAATCCCTTATATCATGGATATGAACCTCTACAAGCCTGTTTTCAACTGCCTTTCCGAGAATACTCTGCTTCAAAGGTGATTCGAAAAAACCAGGGAAGATGGTCAGTATGTCAAACCTCATGTTTACACCGCTATCCCATACTGCCTACTCATCTCTGCCTTCCGCAGGTTCCGACAGGAGTCCTTCGGGCATCCGGACAACCATCTTTTTCTTCACAATATCCACTTTCAGCACCACATCACTTATAGCAGGTATCAGTATTTCTTCACCTTTACTCGCAGGAGGAGTCCCGGCGGTTTTTACCACATATACATCATTACTCCCTGTTGAAAAGATTGAGGTTATAACTCCGAGGGTCTTCCCTTTTTCGGTTATAACCTCCATGCCTTCTAATTGGAATTGGTAGTATTCGCCTTCCGGAAGCAATGCAAGGGATGCCCTCTCTATAAGGACATCGCAGCCCACCAGTTCTCCGGCACAATTCCTGTCATTACAGCCTTTGATGGAGGCGAGGATAAATCCTTTATGGGGCCTGTTGTGTATTACCTCACAAACAGCTATGCCCTGTCCGCCTCTGAAGAGATAAAGCTTTTTCCACGGTTTTTTTTCGCAATTACCATATGGGAGGATTTTAATCTCGCCCTTAATACCGTGGACCCCGGATATCCTGCCCACCAAAATGAGTTTCTCTTTATTCAATTATTTCCAGTACTGCCCTCTTTTTAATCTTTGTTGATGCAGCAGTAAGAATTGTCCTCAGTGCCCTGGCTGTCCTCCCCTGTTTGCCGATGACCTTTCCAAGGTCTTCCTTGGCAACAGCCAGTTCTATAACCGATGTGTTTTCCCCTGCAACCTCTGTTACCTTAACCTGCTCAGGATGGTCTACAAGGGCCTTTGCAATTATCTCAATCAGATTTTTCATCTTCCCACCTCCGGATTAGATTATACAGAATACGAAACTGGCAATTTATAGCAGCAGCTAAAGTTATGCATTTTTTGCCACTTTTCTAATCTCTATCTTCAGGTTGTCTGATTCTGCTTGGCCAGGATCCCTGCCCTTTTCAGAATCTTCGATACTGTTTCGCTTGGAATAGCTCCTTTCCTGAGCCATCCCAATATGGTATCTTCCTTAAGATTAGCCTGAACCGGATTCTTTGTAGAGTCGTATGTCCCGACTATCTCAAGAAATTTTCCATCTCTCGGCGAATTAGAATCAGTCACTACTATCCTGTAAAAAGGTTTTTTCTTTCCACCCATCCTTGTAAGCCTTATCTTTACGGACATTCTATCTACACCTCCTCCTTTGAATTAACAGAACACGCGCCGCAAGCCCTGCCCGGACTGCGGGGCAAGACGTACAAATGTATTATCTTCATTTACGAATAGGTTGAGCCGCAGCCCATTCAGGAATAAGCCATGAATAATCATTGTATGGATGAAAGCCCTCCCCAGCCGAGCTTGGGTAATTTACCTTTGGCAAATCTCTTCATAAGCTCGCACATTTGAAGATACTGCTTAATAAGCCTGTTAACCTCCTGAACCGATGTGCCGCTCCCCTTTGCAATCCTCATTCTCCGTCTTGCATTCAGAATCGTGTGATTGCGTCTTTCTTCCTTTGTCATGGAGTTTATTATGGCCTCTACTCTTATCAAATTCTTTTCGTCAGGCACAACACCTGATTTACGCTGGATTTCCTTGAAGCCGGGAACCATTGCAAGTATGCTTTCCATACTACCCATCTTTTTTACCTGCCCCAATTGTTCCTTAAAATCCTCCAGGGTAAATGCATCTTTTTTAATCTTTTTCTCAAGCGCCCTTGCCTTCTTTTCATCAACAGACTCCTGTGCCTTTTCTATGAGTGTAAGCACATCGCCCATACCAAGGATACGGCTTGCCATCCTGTCTGGATGAAAAGGCTCCAGGGCGTCTATCTTCTCACCTTCGCCGATAAACTTTATAGGCTTGCCTGTAACAGCCTTCATGGAAAGTGCTGCGCCGCCCCTTGTATCACCATCGAGCTTTGTAAGGATTATACCGGTAATTCCAACCGATTCATCAAATCCCCTGGCTGTATTAACAGCATCCTGCCCCGTCATGCTGTCAGCAATAAAAAGTATTTCCTTTGGCTTGAGGATATTCTTTAATTCCTTTAACTCCTCCATCAACTCGTTATCTATGTGCAGCCTGCCGGCGGTATCTACAAGAACAGTATCGTATCCCTTGATATCGGCAATCCTCAACGCCTCCCCGCATATATCCTGAGGCTTCATGCTGTTGTCGCTTCCGAAGACATCCACCTTTATATCATCTGCCAGTTTCTTGAGCTGGAGTATGGCCGCAGGCCTGTATATATCAGCAGAAACGAGATACGGATTCCTGCCTCTGGACTTGAGATGCTTTGCAAGTTTGGCAGTAGTCGTGGTCTTTCCTGAACCCTGCAGTCCCACAAGCATTATCGGCGCAGGAGGCTTGGAGCCGAGTTCAAGACCGTGAGTATTCCCGCCGAGGATCTGCACAAGCTCATCCTTCACAATGCTTATGAACTGCTGTCCCGGCGTCAGACTTTCCAGGACTTCCCTGCCGACCGCCTTGCTTTTTACCGACTCGGTAAAGTTCTTAACAACAGTGAAATTGACATCTGCCTCCAGAAGCGCCATCCTGACATCCTTTAATGCCTCATGGATATTTGCCTCTGACAGATTTGCAAGGCCCCTTACCTTCTTTATTACAGCACTGAATTTATCACTCAGACTATCGAACATCCAGCATCTCCAAATAATTTTGAATATACTAAATTACAAGATAACCTCATGCTTTGTCAAGGTTTTTATCACCCATTTTTTTCACCTGTTGTACTTGATTATTGCGATTCCTGAAGGTATTCAGAGAGGAGGATGATACCTTAGCCTATAACCCTTTCCACAAAAACCCCATATACTGTTTTATTTTACCTGTAATGGCAGCCCTCTTGCACCAATCAATCATGGTCTCCCTCTCGCCTAAATACTGAAAGTAAGGCACACCATAACCACAGCTTGTCTTTACCTTTTCTATGCGCAGGATTATAAGCTGGCGGACATATTGAGAAACCTTTCCGCCTAATTTTTCTTTAAGCTCTTTCCCTATAGGACTATCAAGGGCTACAGCTTCTCCACGGCCGTAAAGACGAAGGACCATCGGCGTCTTGTCAAAACTTGCAAACATCATTGTCAAACCTCCATTTTGCCGAAGATGAGTTGCTGTCTCATTGCCGCTTCCGGGATAATCTACATAGGCAACTGTTTTGTTGTCAAGCACCTCAAGTGTGTCATAACCTTTTGGTGATAAGTTCACATATTCATTCTTAATGTCATTTGGCGCTGTGGCAACAAAGAATATCTTCTGGGCCTTTATAAAATTTATAAGTTTTTCATTCAATTCAGGATATATCTCTGCCATTATGCCTCCTCATATCCGCCTTATCATCTTTCTATAGCTATGGGCAAAGGAACATTATCCTCCAATGTCCTCAGCACTATCCCCTTCATCCTCTCATCCCCAAGATCCTCCTTGCCTCTCATCTCTTCAATATCTATCCGCACAATGCCGACCTTTCTCAGTTTATCTTCTGTGTATTCCCCGTATCCGCCCGCCTTGCTGGGTTGATGTTTTTCCATGAGGCATTTGAGGGCAAAGAGCTTCTCTTCCATGCCCTCAATTATCCTCGCCCTGCCTTTGATTATCACGCTTCTGTAAAGATAGTCAGCCTCGCACGGATTATTCTTTGCCTTCACATATGCAATGGGCAGATCAACCTCAAAACAGACCCTGCTCTCCCTCTTAATATCATCAATCTTTTCCCCTTCTGTCGCTGTATGAAAATATATCTTTCCCTCATTATAGGTAAAGTTAAGCGGCTTAACCATTGGGTAACCGCCTTTCCCGATGGTGCCGAGCCTTCCGATGTGGCATCTATTCAGCACATCTATAATAACTGTTTTGTCTTTTATCTCTTTTTCACTGCGTCGCATAGCTATCCTTTTTATGATGGATAGGCGGAGAATTGGTCTGCCACTATCCACCACTTACCATCCTCGTTTACAAGTGCAAACATGTCACGACCACCCAATTTGATAGTCTGACCGCCTATGTCAAAGGACATATCAAAATAGTAGGTGACTACCGCAAACCTGCCATTGCCGTAGATCTGAACCCTGGGGTCAATCTCTTTCCAATAATGAATCTTTGCTGCCTCTACAAATCTCTTCCATGAGGCAATGCATGCATCTCTTCCTTCAAGGCGTTCACGGTCAGTGGCAGTGATTGCCACCATATCCTTATGGAAGTAGTTTTTAAGTTTATCCGCATCTCCCTCTACTACCCATGCCCGATTCATCTTCTGAATAGTTCGCCAAACATCTTCTTTCATTTTAGACTGTTCCATGGTTTTACATCCCTCCGTTTTTAAGACAAATCTTTATCTGTTTCAAGAACTCCCTTTCCTTTTGCAGAAATAATCAGCACCCCTGTCAGGACCAATCCCATACCTATTACCTGAATAAGGTCCATCTGTTCGCCGAGAATAACATAAGCAAGCATTGCAGTGGACACAGGCCCTATGCTGCTTACAATTGCAGCCCTGCTTGCGCCAATCCTTTTTATCCCAATGGTCAATGTGATGAATGGAATAAAGGTAGAAGCAAATGCCATAATAAAAATTATTCCCCAGACCTCTAAATTATCAGGCACATAAGCCCCATGCCATGTGCCGACAAATGCGAATGTGGCGGCTGTTGCAGAATAGGTCGTAATCTTCACAGAGGACACCCTTTTACCCAGAACCTCTGTAATAAGATAGCTCACAGCATATACAACAGCAGAGAAAAATACAAGCGCAACTCCCCATAGGTGACTGTTGAAATTCCCACTAAAAACCTTGCAGGCTAAAAGCAGGCCGCTATAAGTTATCATGAGCGCCAAAATCTTTCTGCTATTCATTTTTTCCTGCAAAAACAGAGTAGCCAGAATAACCACAATCGTGGGATATGTATAGAGGACCACCCTTTCAAGCGTAGCATCTATATATAAAAGCCCATAAAAGTCCGCTAATGCAGCAAGATAAAAACCGATGAGGCCGCTCAAGATAAGGATTAAAAGGTCTTTTAGCCCAATCCTTTCCGATGGATAAATAAACATAAGCCCCCAGAAAAACGGCAGAGTTAATAGAAATCTTAAGGCCAGCAGGGTTAGGGGGTCAAGGCCGTAGCTATAGAGCACCTTAGCAAAGATGCCCTTGGCTGAAAATGTTATGGCAGAGACTGCCACTAATAAATATCCTGCAAAAGATGAATTTAAAGCTTTCATTATAATATCCTTTTATGCAATCCCCTCACCCTTCCCTCTCCCACGAGGGGAGAGGAATAAGGTGAGGGGATCAATATCCAAAAAAGCAAAAAGGCCGTGAGCTTTAATCACCCACGGCCTTTTATGGTTCCATATTTTCTTGCTGTTAATTCCGGACCCCGAATTCCCAACTCCGAACTAAAAAGGCCATGGGCAGATGTGCACCCTTGCACCACAGAAGGGCAATATGTCTTAGATTTACACTTTTAATACCCACAGGCCTCTGCATAAATTCCTTTTTATCACTATATGCCAAACCATTTACATATGTCAAGAATTCACAAACTTTATGCAGGGACTCATTGCATCCTTGATTTTTACCCATATTCCATAATATCCTTATTGGACATTACTCAAAACCCGGACATGAACAGGACCATCCTCCTCATAATATCTATTGCGGTATTTATAGTTAGCTTTCAGGCAGACCCATTTCTCCATGAATTCCATGGAGAGGGCCTTGCCCCTGCAGCGCAATTTTTCAGCATTCTGGGCAACGGCATAACCCTTCTGGTAATATGTGTCCTATTCTTTACAGCAGGGCTTATATTCAAAAATGAATCCATACGCAAAAGCGGCATCTATGGCTCTGTTGCTGTCCTTGCGGCAGGTATCCTTGTCCAGATATTAAAGACAGTATTTGAAAGACCGAGACCAAACTTCAGCGATACAGGCCTGCTGATGCTTCTGGAAAATCCAACACTCTTTGACTTTAGCGGGAAATTCAACTCATTCCCTTCAGGCCACACAACAGTATCCTTCAGCCTTGCATACATTCTGTCAAAATCTCATCCTCGGTTCTCATTGGTTTTTTATGCGCTGGCAGGGGCAGTGGGCCTTTCAAGGGTATATCTTGGCTCCCATTATCCGTCGGATGTCATAGGCGGGGCAATCGCCGGAGCAGGGATTAGCATATTCTTATTCTCTGATATAAGGAAGGATTGGAAGGCTACCATTTTCCTAACCGGAGCAGTCTTTGTATCATTCTTTAAATTAGGCGGCCTACTGCTCTTTGATGTGGATGAGGCAGTGTTTTCAGAGGCAACAAGGGAGATGGTGGAGACCGGCAACTACATCACCCCCACGTATAATTACGAGCCGAGATATGACAAGCCAATCCTCTTTTACTGGCTGCAGGCAATTGCTTATAAGCTTTTTGGCGCATCAGAGTTTTCTGCAAGGCTTCCATCTGCTATTACCGGTATCGGCCTCGCAGCAATAACCTTCTTTTTCATCAAAAGGCTCTATGACCAGAGGGTTGCACTGCTCGCAGGGCTGTGCCTTATCTTAAACCTTCAGTTCTTTGTCTACACCCATTCTGCAGTAACCGACATGACGTTGACACTCTTTATAACAGCATCCCTTTATAGTTTTTATCTGGGTTTTCATCATTACCACACATCTCATATAGCACATCACAATAAGTGGTATATGCTATGCTGGGTCTTTGCTGCGCTGGCAGCCCTGACAAAGGGGATAATAGGGATACTATTTCCCGCGACCATTGTTTTTGTCTACCTTCTGACAGCAGGAAGATTAAGTGATATAAAAACATTACTGGCTCCAAGATATATCCTTGTCTTCTTGGCTGTTGCCGCACCGTGGTACATAGCCCAGTTCTATATAAACGGTTGGGAGTTCTTCAATGCATTTATAGTAAAGCATCATTTCAAGAGATATACAGATGTAATCTCAAGCCACAGCGGCCCCATATATTTCTACGCACCTGTGATACTTGCAGGTTTTTTCCCGTGGGTGGCCTTTCTTCCCAACGCATTTTACAGAGGCATTAAGGAAAAGGGGCTGTATCTTTTCGCCTTAATATGGTTTTCTGTGGTATTTGTCTTCTTCTCCATCTCCGGCACAAAACTCCCCAATTATATAATGCCCCTCTTTCCGGCAATGGCAATAATGGCCGGCCTTACAATAAACAACTTTATAGAAGGAAGGCTGAAAAAGGCATGGCTGTATGCATCTGTTATCTCTTTAGTAACTATCGCCATTGCAATTGCAATGACATCGTTTGTTCTGCCGTATCAAGTGGCGATGGAAGTAAACCTCCCGCATTACCTATTCTGGGGGATTGGAATATGTTTCATTGTAATTGCACTGCTCAGCCTTACCATCTTAACCGGCAAACAATACCCCCTTTCCATCGGAGGGATAGCCTTAGCTGTTACTGTATTACTTATAATTCTGAGGACATACGCTGTGCCGCCTGTAAATCTCCAGCTTCAGAAAACACTCCATCAATATTCCAGCTACGCATGGAAAAACCTGGGGGATGATGGGCTTCTTGCAACTTATGAAATAAATCAGCCAAGTATTGCATTTTACAGCAAAAAGAGGATTCTTAAATTGGATGGCGAAAAAGGCATTAACGAGCTTCAGGGTATAATGATTTCTAAAGATATCCTGCTTATAACAAAAAAAGAATATGTAGAAAAACTTATGGAAGGGCTTAAGTTAAAACTGATAGATACAGACGGTAAATACGCAATGCTGGGCAATAGATAAGCCGCAGCATCTATCTCTCCTTAAATACCGGCTGCCTCTTTTCCAGAAATGCCTTTATCCCTTCTTCCTTGTCCCCTGTTTCACAAACCCTGCCAAAAAGCACAGCCTCAGCTTCTGCACCATTTATAGCCTTAAGGCAGGAGCGTATTGCAACCCTGCCTTTATTTATTATCTTCTCAGCAACTCCCCTCGCCTCATCCATCAGTTTATCCGAGGGAACTACTTTATTTAAAAGACCTGTTGACAGGGCCTCTTTTGCTGTAATCTTTTCCCCTGTGAGTATAAGCTCAATAGCCCTCCCCTTCCCTACAAGTTTTGGAAGCCTCTGCGTCCCGCCGAAACCGGGTATGATTCCCATGTTTATCTCAGGCTGGGAAAACCAGGCATTCTCAGATGCAATCCTCATATGGCAGGCTATGGCAAGCTCATTCCCTCCGCCGATGCAAGCGCCGTTTATGGCGGCAATTACAGGCATATCCGAAAGTTCAACCATATCCATCAGCTCATGGCCGTTTCTTGCAAACCGCTCCCCTTCCCTGCTGGTTTTTATCTGTGACAATTCCTTTATATCAGCGCCTGCACAGAAGGTCTTGCCACTGCCGGTTATGATTAAGACCTTTACATCAGTCTTTTGATTTAACTCCCGGAGGGTGAACTTCAATTTTGCTATCAATTCAGAAGATAGCGCATTCACAGGCGGATTGTTAATGGCAAGTACGGCAATGCCTTTCTCTATATTTATATCCAGCATTCTGTTTTACCTCCATGCTGGCAAGTATAGCAGAGAAAGAAAAACAGTCAAGAAACCAAATATAAGATGCCAAACATAAGAAAAGAAAATGGCCGAAAAATCTCAAGAATACCCAAAACCCCCCCAAAAAAATCCCCAAAAAAGTCTTGACAATAAGATAGAAATCCTTTAATGTATGACATTCAAAATTCTTAACTGGGTAATAACAGGGGTGTTTATGAAGACTGAATTCGTAAAACCGCAGGAAAATACAAAGAAGTGGTATATCGTAGATGCCCGGGATAAGATATTGGGCAGAATGGCTACACGTATAGCAACCATCCTCAGGGGGAAACACAAACCTTCTTATGTGCCGTTCATGGATGCAGGGGATTTTGTTATTGTTGTGAATGCCGAGAAGATAGCGGTCACAGGCAAGAAGCTTACGGACAAGATA
>Ga0209343_10007562_pt1 | contig 12760 bp, 10 predicted proteins | sample RifCSPlowO2_02_FD_184026 | JGI IMG/M metagenome (GOLD analysis project Ga0209343, IMG submission 184026) | Groundwater microbial communities from Rifle, Colorado - Rifle CSP2_plank lowO2_0.2 (SPAdes) (version 2) | ecosystem: Environmental > Aquatic > Deep subsurface > Groundwater | place... | reverse complement strand
TGACGCGGAAGCAGCCGAAAGCGACAGCGCGAGTGCAGGCGAGCCGAGGAGCTCCTCGCGCCGTCTGCGCGCCGCGAGCAACTTCAACACGAAGCAGATCCTGATCGCCGGCGAGGCGGTGCGGAACGCGGCTCTGAAGCCCGGCACGCCGCTTTTGGTCGTGGGAGATATCGCGGTCGCGGTGCTCGAGAAGGGGACCGCGGACTCGCTCTTCCTCGAGGAAGTGCCGGACGTCGGCTACGAGAACATCGGCGGCCTCGACGACCAGATTGCGGATATCCGCGACCTCTTGGAGAAGCCGCTTCTCGAACCGGAGCGCGCCAGGAAGTTCAAGGTACCGATCCCGAAGGGCATCCTGCTCCATGGGCCGCCCGGCTGCGGCAAGACGATGGTCGCGAAGGCGATCGCGAGAGGGCTGGGCGAGCTTTTCGCCGAGCGTCTCGGCAAGCCGGCCCGGGGCTACTTCATCAGCATCAAGGGCCCCGAGCTTCTCGATAAGTTCGTGGGCGAGACCGAACGGAAGATTCGCGAGATCTTTGAGACGGCCAAGGAGCGCGCCAAGGAAGGCCTCGTCGTTGTCTTCTTCGACGAGGGAGAATCCTTCCTCCGTCAGCGCGGGTTGGACTCCCACATGACGCTCCAGACCATCGTTCCGCAGTTCTGCGCTGTGGTGGACGGACTTGAGGCGCTCACGAACGTTGTGGTGATCGTGGCGACGAACCGCGCGGACCTCATCGATCCCGCGGTGCTGCGTCCCGGCCGTCTCGACGTGAAGATCGAGGTGAAGCGTCCGGACAAAAATGGCGTGCGCGACATCTTCCTCAAGTACCTCACGCTCGACCTGCCGTTCCATCCGCAGTACTTCGACCCTGCGAACTACGAGGGCGAGGACTACGTCCCGCGCGACCATAAGGGCAAGCCCCGCACGGAGCGCTACCCCATCGGTCGCGACGCGGCGCGCCTCGTCGAGTATCTCGCCGATCGCGCGGTACGGTGGCTCTTCGAGGAGATTGAGAAGTCGAAGTTCCTCAAGGTCACCTACGGCGACGGCAAGAGCGAGACGCTCTACTTCAAGGACTTCGCCTCCGGCGCCATCATCGCGAACATCGTGACGCGCGCGAAGCGCCGGGCGTTCAACCGGAGCTTCGAGGACGAGGGGACGGGCATCGAGCTCGCCGACCTCTACCACGCGCTTCAGGACGAGTTCCGCGAGAACAAGGACCTGCCGAACACCACCCAGGGCATCTCCGACTGGCTGAAGCTCCAGGGCAAGGGTTCGCGGGAAGTGCGCCAGATCGATCCTCTCCTCGAGGAGAGCGGAAAGAAGGCCGAAGTGGAACGAGTGATCAACACCGGTCAGTACCTCTGATAAGGAACATTGCGCCCCTCCCGCATTCTGCGGGACGGGGCGCTTCTTTATTTATTGACACCCGAAATGGGGTGGTGAACAATTGACGTCAGCAGCTTCATTCTTTTTGTAAGGAGAAAGTCACCATGGCCGAGCAGAAGCGTGCCGTACCCGAGGAGAGCAAGCGAAAGGCCGGCGCCGCCGCGGCAGAGACCAGCACGGACGCCGCAAAGACCGGCGAGCTCGCCAAAAAGGGCAAGAAGATCAAGGAAGACATCGACAAGCTCCTCGACGAGATCGACGACATCCTCGAGGAGAACGCCGACGAGTTCGTGAAGTCCTACGTCCAGCGGGGCGGCGAGTAGCCGCCCCTGCGCATCTCCGAAACGAAAGGAGGTGGACCGACGATGCGGCACGTTTCTGCGATGGCGCTCGAAGTGGAGTATTCTCTGCGCTACTTCCCGAACGCGCAGATGCTTCGCGCTGGATTCGCGCCGGATGCCGGCCTTTCGCTCGAAGACACGATCGAGGTGCGGCGGAACAAGCTCATAGAACTTTTCATGCGCGCGTTCCTCCGCGAGCTCGACGTATTCCCGCTCGGCCCGCGGTTCGGGTTCATGGCGAACGGCGGGCGCAGCTACCTCGACCGGCAGATATTCGAGATGGCGACAGCCGAGTGCTCGAACCCGAGGGATGTCGCGTGCCGCCACGTTGCGAACGAGGCGCTCCTCATCCCCCAGATCGCCGCGATGAACGAGCGGCTCGCGCGCGGCGGCTTCCCCGGTTTCCCGAACGGGCGCATCGAGATCTCGAAAAAGACCTCGAACTTCCGGGGCGACGACTCCTACGGCTGCCACGAGAACTACCAGGTGCGGCGCTTTGAGCCGCGGAGCGCCGAGCTCTTCAAGGAGACGCGCCGGCGCCTGCTCCGGCCGTTCGCTCCGTTCCTCATCTCCCGCCAGCCGTTCATCGGAGCGGGGAACCTGACGAACAAAGGCGAGTTCGTCGTCTCGCCGCGCGGCATGATGACGAATACCGTGATCGCGGGCAGCGCCGGACGCGCACATGGACAGACGCCGCTCGCATTCATCCGCCGCGACGGCGACGTGAACACCGAGCGCAGCTCCTCAAGCGACGTATGCGAGGCGGACTACGCGCGGCTTCAGGTGTGCTGCTCCGACGGCAACGTTTCGGACCGCCAGACCGAGTTCAAGCTCGGCACAACGGCGATCGTGCTCCGCATGATCGAGGAGGGATACCTCGCCTCGCCGCCCGTCCATCTTGCGGACCGCAGGGAGGCGATGCAGGCGGTCGCCCGGGATACCACGCTCACCGAGCGGCTTCCGACGCGGAGCGGCGACGCCGTAACCGCGCTCGAACTGAACCGGCTCTATTTTCTCAAGGCGCGCCGCTTCTTCGAGATAAATCCGATGCACGGCTGGGAAGCCGGCATCATGGCGCTCTGGGAGGAGTGGTTCCGGAAGCTTGCGCATAACCCCGCGGCGCTCGATACGGTTCTCGACTGGCGGATCCTCTTCCGCTTCGTGGAGTTCGAGCTTGAGCGCAAGTTCCGGCTCACGCTTCGGGAACTCAAGGAGAAGCTCGCCGACCCGCGCGACGAAGAGTCGCGGAACGCGGCGCTTCCCATTCTGCGGGAGCTGCAGTGGAAGATCCTGAACTACTTCTTCATCTCCGACGCGCGGTTCCGCGAGGCGCTTGTCGCGCTCGGTATGGTGGACGAAGGGCTGCTCTCGCCGCAGGGGATGGTCGGCGCCGTGGAGCGCCTCATTCCTCCCGCGGACACCCGCGCCAGCTGGCGCTCATGGCTCATGAGGTTCTTCAGGAGCCGCGGCCTCGAGACCTCGGTCTCGAACATCGGCTGGGGGCTCATCCAGTTCCTCAACGGTTCGAACGAACTCGTGCAATTCACGAACGAGGACCCGCTGAACGCCTCGTATTGTGCGGAGCGGAACGCGCCGCTCTCGGACGAACTTCTCCTTGGCATTGTGAATCGATAGCCCCTCACCTTTTCCGGAAGGTGAGGGGTTTCCATTTGTCCACGCGTCCGCTTTTCGGTATCGTAAGCGGGACTCCTATGTACCGCCTGCTCGAGGTTCTGCCCGGGACGCTTTCCTGGGCCACGATCGCGCTCATGGTCCTGCTCTCGTGGCTCACGCCGGCGTACGTTGCGGTGTTCATCATTTTGTTCGACATCTACTGGCTCCTGAAGACGGTCTTTTTTTCGCTCCACCTGCGCGCGGCGTTCAGGAAAATGCGGGAGAATCTGCGCGTGAACTGGCTTAAGAAACTCGAAGAGGGACGCTTCAGATTCGAAGATGTCCGCCATCTCGTGATCCTGCCGATGGTCGACGAACCCTATGCCCTGGTGCGCGAATCGTTCGAGACCCTCGCGCGCTCCGAGTATCCGAAGGAAAAGTTTTTTGTTGTGCTCGCGACCGAAGAGCGCGCTCGCGGGCGTTCCGACGAGATCGCGGAGACCGCGCGGCGGATCGAGGAGGAGTTCGGTTCCCGGTTCGGCGGGTTTCTCACGACGACGCACCCGGACGGCCTTCCGGGCGAGATCCCCGGGAAGGGCTCGAACGAAACTTGGGCGGCGAAGCGGGCCAAGGAGCAGCTTATCGACCCGCGCGGCTTACGCTACGAGGACGTTCTCGTTTCCGTTTTCGACATCGACACGCAGGTTCTGCCGCACTACTTCGGACGGCTTACCTACGCCTTCCTCACCGCAGAGCGCCCACAGCGTTCGAGCTATCAGCCCGTGCCGCTCTTTACGAACAACATCTACGAGGCGCCCGCCTTGGGCCGCGTCATCTCGTTCTCCGCCACGTTCTGGCACATGACCCAGCAGGCGCGGTCCGAGCAGATCACCACCTTCTCGTCGCACTCGATGCCGATGAAGGCGCTCGTCGAGGTCAGCTACTGGAATACGAACATCGTCTCCGAGGATTCGCAGATCTTCTGGCAGTGCTACCTCCACTACGACGGCGACTGGCGGGTGGAGCCGCTCTTTTATCCCGTCTCGATGGATGCGAACGTCGCGCCCACTTTCTGGAGGACGCTCTGGAACATTTATAAGCAGCAGCGGCGCTGGGCGTGGGGCGCGGAGAACATTCCCTACGCCCTCTCGGGGTTCATTACGAACAAGCGCATTCCCCTTCGCAGCAAACTCTACTGGAGCTTCAAAAAGCTCGAGGCGTTCTGGTCGTGGGCGACGAACGCCCTTCTTATCTTCGCCTTGGGCTGGCTTCCGGTCATTCTGGGCGGGCAGGCGTTCAACCTCACGCTTCTCTCTTACAGCTTGCCGCAGGTCACGCGCTGGGTGATGAACCTCGCCATGCTCGGCATCGCAAGCTCCGCGATCTTGAGCATCGTTCTTCTCCCGCCGAAGCCGAAGTGGCTCAAGCCATGGCACTATGCGCTCTATCTGCTCCAGTGGGCCCTGATGCCGCTTACGCTCATCATTTTCGGCGCCATTCCGGCGCTTGAGGCGCAGACGCGCCTCATGCTCGGCGGAAGATTCAGATTGGGCTTTTGGGTAACTCCCAAAGCCCGAAAGGGCTCCGCGTAGCGGCCGCTTACTCGAAGTGCACGGACGTCTTGAACGCGGCGATCTTTTGTTTGAGCGCGGCGTGTTCCGCGAGCGAGGGACTTTCGCGAAGCAGCGCATCGGCGGCCGTTCGCACGTCGCGGATGAGCTCGAGGTTGTTCAGGGAGGCCATGGCGATATCGGGAAGGCCGGTCTGTTTCCCGCCCAAGAACTGCCCCGGGCCGCGGATCGCGAGGTCGCGTTCCGCAAGCTCGAAGCCGTTCTTCGCCTCAAGGAGCGCCTTAAGGCGCCGGGCCGTGCTTTGCGACGAGGACTGGGTGAAGAGCAGGCAGTACGACTGGTGTTCGCCGCGGCCCACGCGGCCGCGAAATTGATAGAGCTGGGCGAGACCGAAGCGGTCGGCGCTTTCGATCATCATGACGGTGGCGTTCGGGATGTCCACGCCGACTTCGATGACCGAAGTTGAAACGAGAACGTCATGTTCGCGCCGCTTGAACGCGGCCATAACCGCTTCTTTTTCTTTCGGCTTCATCTTGCCGTGGAGCATCGCGATCCGAAGGTCGGGAAACACTTTTTTAGAAAGCTTCTCATATTCTTCTTCGACGGTCCGAACCTCTTGCCACAGCATCGCGCGCGGATCCTTTGGTTCTTCTTCGTCCGTGCTTGCTTCGATACGGGGGCAGATGACGAACGCCTGCCTGCCGCGGCCGATCTCATCGCGGATGAAGGCGTAGGCCTTGTTCCTGTTCTCCGGCGCAACGATCTTGGTCGTGATCGGCCGCCGCCCCCGGGGAAGTTCCGTAATGAGCGAAAGGTCAAGATCGCCGAAGAGCGTGAGCGTGAGCGTGCGGGGGATCGGGGTCGCGCTCATGCTCAAGAAGTGCGGCAGGAGGTCTTTGCCGCGGACAAGCGCCGCGCGCTGCTCCACGCCGAAGCGGTGCTGTTCGTCAATGATGACAAGGCCGAGGTTCTTGAACTTCATCGAATTCTCGATGAGCGAGTGCGTGCCGAGGACGATAGAGATCGTCCCGTCCGCGATTTCTTTCTTGAGGCGCTGTTTGGTCGGCTCGCCCTCGAGACCGTCGCCGTACCGCGCCTCCGCGCGGCTCGAGGTAAGAAATGCGACCGGCACTTCGAGCCCCGCGAACAAGGCGCGGAACGTGTGGTAGTGCTGGCGCGCGAGAACCTCGGTCGGCGCCATGAGCGCGACCTGGCAGCCGTTCCGCGCGGCGATGAGGGCCGCAAGCGCTGCCAAGACGGTTTTGCCCGAACCGACGTCGCCTTGGAGCAGGCGGTTCATCGGGACGGGCCGTGTAAGGTCGGCCACGATCTCCGCAAACGCCTTTCGCTGGTCTTCCGTGAGCGCGAAGGGCAGGCGCGCGATATCCGCCGCAAGCTCCTCGTCCGTTACGCGGAAGGCAGGCGCCTTTTCGCGCGCAAGGCGCCTCTTCTGAAGAAGGTTGAAAAGCTGGAGGACAAAAAGATCCTCAAAAGCAAACCGCTTTCGCGCGTCCGTCGCTTCTTCGATCGAGGAAGGAAAGTGGATCGCGCGAAGCGCATCGTTCAGTTCCGGGATGCCGGCTCGCACGCGAACCGACTCGGGGAGCGGGTCGGCAAGCCGCGGGGCCGCCCTTAAGAACGTCTTTACCAGATAACGGATGCCTTTTGAGGTGAGGCCGCGCGTTTCGGGATAGACCGCGATGAGACCCGCGGTATGGGTCGTCTCCCCGCTGCGCGCGCCGAGGAGCTCGAACGCGGGACTAGAAAAGTAGAGCCCCTTGTCGGATTCCAGGACCTTACCTGCCAAGCTCACGAATTTTCCCTGGCGCAGGGCATGGGAGACGTAGGACTGGTTGAACCAGACCGCGCGCATGCTGCCCGTTTCGTCGCCGATCAGCGCCTCGGTAATCGTCATGCGCCGCCGCCAGCTCCGGCGCGTGCCGATCTCCTGCACCACACCCTGGACGGTCGCGTGCTGGTTCGGCTGGAGTTCGGCGATCGGGTAGATCTTCGAGAAGTCCTCGTAACGGACCGGCAGATGCCACAGCGCGTCCCGCACGGTCGTGAGACCGAGTCGTTTGAGCCGCGGCACAAAGCGCGGCGGAAGGCCCTTGATGTCAGCGAGCGCGGTCTCGAGTTTGAACATTTGTGCATCCAGGAGGACTCGAACCTCCAACCGTCTCCTTAAGAGGGAGCTGCTCTACCATTGAGCTATGGATGCGTCCCAATTCCGCTCTATTGTACTGAATTTCAGCGCGCTTCTCAAGACGCGCACTCGATCATTGTGCCCCCGGAGGGATTCGAACCCCCAATAACTGCTTCGAAGGCAGTCGTGATATCCGTTTCACTACAGGGGCGATTCATTTCTACTCTACCAACGAAAACGGGCCGGCGGAAGGAGAGGTCCTTCGGCCGGCCCGGGGATTCAGGAAGAGATGCGGCGCTTGCGCGGATCACAGCTGAAGAGCGGCTAGTCCTCATCCTGCGCGAAGAAGTCGTCGAAGGCGCCGTCGCCCAGGACCGCCGAGGCGATGATGGTGCGCCCCGGCAGGTAGAGGCGGACCAGCTGGCCGCTCACGCGGCGCGGGACCGGCGTCATGTCCGGGTTTCGCATCTCCTGGCGCTCGGCCTTTCCGCAGAACTGATGCTGGTCGTCGTAGTCGCGCAGTCCGAGGGACTTCTTCGAGCCGAGGAGCTTTGCCTGCTCGCCGTGGTTGGGACCGAACGGGTTGATGCGCCGCCGCCTCCGGGTGTCGATGCGCGCTCCGCGCTTGATCGTGCCCCCGAATGCCATGGACTCACTCCTTTCCGTCGGGGTGTCATTTGGCACCAGCTGCGTTTGGTCGTTCTCTGATCTTCCTCCTCGCATGTGAGCGTCGTGCTAAAGAAAATAATAGCAGAAAAACTTTGATTTGTCAATGAACAGTATTTCGCGTACAATAAGTGGCAATGAAAACGACAGCGCGCAAGCAGGAGTTGTCCGTGCCAAAAGAAGTTCTGGCGGTCGGGAAGGCGCTTCATGACGCCGGCTTTAAGGCATACCTTGTGGGCGGCTGTCTCCGCGACCTTCTGCTCGGCCGCGAACCGAAGGATTGGGACATCGCGACCGACGCCACTCCGCAGAAGATGCAAGCGCTCTTCCCGGAAAGCGTCTACGAGAATGCGTTCGGGACCGTGGGCGTGAAGACGGAGAGCGCGGATGCGCGTCTCAAAGTGATCGAAGTCACGACGTTCCGCAAAGAGGGGAAATACACCGACAAGCGCCATCCTGACGAGATCGCATTCGCAAAGACGATCGAAGAGGACCTCGAGCGGCGCGACTTTACCGTGAACGCGATCGCGCGCGGTCTCAAGAGCGGAGAGAACGTCGACCCTTTCGGCGGCCAGGAGGACATCAAGAAGAATGTATTGCGGACGGTGGGCGACCCGGAGGCGCGCTTCAGCGAGGACGCCCTCCGGCTCCTGCGCGCGGTGCGCCTCGCCGCTGACCTCGGTTTCGAGATCGAAGCGAAGACCGCCGCCGCCGCGAGGAAACTTGCGGGACTTCTCGAGTTCATCGCGAAGGAGCGCGTTCGAGACGAGCTTGCGAAGATCGTTATGACGCCTCGCGCCGCGGCGGGCGTCCAGGCGCTTGAGGACTACGGCCTCTTGAAGTTCGTCCTTCCCGAGCTTCGCGAAGGCATCGGCGTGGGGCAGAACAAGCACCATGTCTACACCGTCTTTGAGCACAACATCAGAGCCCTCGACTACTCCGCGTCGAAGAATTACTCGTTCGAAGTGCGCCTCGCGTCGCTCTTGCATGACGTCGGGAAGCCGCGCACCAAGGCGGGCGAGGGCCTCGATTCCACCTTTTACGGGCACGACGTGGTGGGCGCGAAGATGGCGGTCAAGATGCTCGACGCGCTCCATTTTTCGAAGGAGACCGTCAAGCACGTCGCGCATCTTGTGCGGTATCACCTCTTTTACTACAACGTGGGCGAGGTGAGCGAGGCGGGCGTGCGGCGTTTTTTGAACCGCGCGGGGCCGGAATATATCGACGATCTCATCAAGGTGCGCGAGGCGGACCGCATCGGCTCCGGCGTCCCCAAGGCCGTGCCCTACAAGCTTCGTCACCTGCTTTTCATGATCGAGAAGGTGAAGCAGGACCCGGTCGGTCCCAAGATGCTCGCGGCGAACGGCGCGGACGTGATGCGCGTCGCGTCGCTCGCGCCGGGGCCGAAGGTGGGCGCGATACTCGCGATCCTGCTCGAGGAGGTGCTCGACGATCCGGCGAAGAACACCAAGGAGCGTCTCGAAGGCCGCATCACGGAGCTGGCGGGGCGGAGCGAAAAGGAGCTCGAGGAGATGACGCGGAAGGCGAAGGAGCGAAAGAACGAGTTCGAGGAGGGTGTCGAGGCGGAAATGAAGAAACGCTACCATGTCCAATAACGCGGAACGATTTCCCGGAGGCGGCCCGTCGCAAGGCAAGCGGGAGTACCCCGTCGAGCGCGTCGTCGGCCGCGGCTTCGACGACGAGGACTACGAGATCGCGCGCGAGTTTTTCAGGAACAGGTTCGGGAGGCAGGATTTCGTCAAAGATCTCGAACGCGACAAGACGGAGGAAGAGGAGAGGATCATCGCGTGGGTGAACGACGAGACCAACGCGCTCCTTGAACTCTACGGCGTCCGCCCGCTCGATATTCCTTCCCGGAACGTGCATGTCATTCCCGAGGAGCAATGGCCGAAGCGGGAGGATTTCACGGATTCCGCTGCGTTCTACGACTTCGGCACGCAGGCGATCTTTTATCGCGACAACGTCTGGCGCTCGCTCTTTGCGTACCGGCTGTTCCACGAACAGCTGCACATCAAGTCGCACCAAGCGGCGCAGTACGTGGAAGAGGGCGGCAAAAAGAAATTCGAGGAGTACCGATCGGGGCTCACCCTTACGAGCGCAAAACGGGAGAACTTTTCCGCGCAGTTCCGCATGGTGAATGAGGCGGTCATCGAAGCGCTTGCGGTGCAGTTCTGGGAGGAACGGATCGCGACCGACGAACGGTTCCGCGCCGAGATGGAGAAGGTGAAACGATTGCGGGCGGTTCTGCGGGAGGAATCCGCCGCGCTGAAGACGGCGAACAAGTTGTCGGACGAAGAATTCGAGGCGGCGGCTGGCGAAATCTGCGCCGCCCTGCAGGGGGACGGTGAGCCGGAACTGGTGCGGTTCGCATATTCCGCGGAGCGCGCCGCGCTTAGCATGCTCATCTCGAAGCTTGCGGAGCATGACCGCGCATCGGGCGCGGCCACCGGGGAGATATTCGGGTTGTTCGTAAAAAGCGTGCTCTCGGGGCACATGGTCGAACTTGGGAGGTTGATTGACAGGACCTTCGGCGCTGGTACATTTAAGCGGCTGGGAGCGGTAAGCTCCGAGAAGCACACGAAAGGGGAGCTGCTCGCGTTCGTGGAAGGTCTGCGCTCACAAGAAAAAAACGGGGTGTAGTATACCGGCAGTACGCGCGCTTCGGGTGCGTGAAGACCGGGTTCGATTCCCGGCACCCCGACCAAGATAAAGAAAGCCGCGCAAGCGGCTTTCTTTATTGCGGGAATCGAACGGGAAGGGGGTCGGGGAAACGGGAGTTTCCCCGTGATGGAAATACTAAAACCGAGCGGTTTTAGGGAGCGATGCGCCGAAGGGCGCGAGCGACGTTCGCTTCCCGGCACCCCGACCAACATAATGATGAAGGCCGCCTTTTGAGGGGCGGCCTTTGTCATGCAGCGCGCGACTTCTTAAGCGCGCGGATGACGACGGGAAGGACGATGAGGAAGGGAAGGAGCTCGATGATGCCGAGCCAGTGCGGCTGGAGGTAGAACTCGCGAATGTAGTCGAACCCGCGATACAGCTCCACAAGCCGCTCCACCTCCACCGGCGACCAGGAAACATGGAAGTGCTCCCACGTCCACCAGGCCGTTCCGGGATCGGCGAAGAACTTGTGCCACCGGTCCGAGAAAGGCCAGAGCCACTTCACGCCGAAGCCGATGAGCACCGAGTCGTGGACGAAGTGCCACATCGTCCCGGCGAGGAAGAGCCCCGCCCACTTCCGTCCCCAGACCGCGAGGACGGGGAGCGTAAGAGCGACGAAGAGCAGAGGCAGATGCAGGAGCGCGCGATGCTCGCCGTTCATGTTGCCGCGGAGCACGAGGTGCAGTACGGCATCGAGATCCGGCAGAAGCGCGAACCCGATCGAGAGAAAAACAACCTTCGGCGAGAGCCGCATGCCCCGGGAGCACGCGGCGAGGGCAAGAAGCATGCCGACCGCGATGTCCAGGAACATGTCCGTTCCTCCTTGGTGATGGTGTGCCGGTATGACGCCACCTACTAAGGTAATTTATATCACAAAACCGCCTCGTTGTCAAAGTTTTAAGCGGAGCGGCGCGACGTGCTATTTCTTCCGCTTGGCGGCGAGCATCTCCTTTTTGCGGCGATACAGCGTCTTCGACTGCTGGGTGAGGGCGAAAACCGAAAGGACCATGATGTAGGTGGCGACGGCTTCTCCGGAAACCTTCCGGCCGTCATGGGCAAAGAACGAAAATCCGAAGAGGCCGAAGATGACAACGGTCCAGATGATAACGAACCACTCGCCCGGATGCCGCCGCAGGCCGTGCAGCTCGTACCATCGGTCGAATTCCTTGGTGCCCGCGTACAGTCCGAGCACGCCGATGTAGATCACGGAGAGCGGCGCGATGAGAAAATCATAGGCGCCGTAGAGGTAGAAATCCGCAACGAGAAATGCCATGACCACGAGGGTCCAGAAATTGGTGAGCCGTCGCCAGATCTTTTCGTCGCGGAAGACGCTCATGCCGGTTTCTCTTTTTTCCACTCTCCGGCGCCCTTTCCTGCGAGAAGTTCGTCGAGCATCTCAAGTTCCTCGTAAATACCCTCGATGAGCTCGTAGTTCTTTGCCTCATCGAGCGTCACCCAGGCGTGCTCGGTGAGCGCCGGGCAGAGTTTCACCTCGCCGCCGTCATGGGCTGCGTATAAGCTCACGATGAGCGCAGGGATGTTGTCGGGCCGGACGTAGACCATGCTTGTGAGGTAGCCGATGTTCTTCAAGCGCAGGCCGGTTTCCTCCAGCACTTCGCGGCGCACGAGGTCTTCGAGCACGTTGTACCAGTGCGACCGCGTGTCTTTGGGGCGGCTGGCGTAGTCCGTCATCTTGAGCTTGCCGCCCGGGACGGTCCAGAGATTGGGAAACGCCTTCTCGTGCGGAGCGCGCCGCGCGATGAGATATTTTCCGTCCTTTATTACGATGCCTGTCACGACGACGTAATGCGCCTGTTGGGGGTCGTACATAGTTTTCATTATATAGTATGGAGTATGGGTAAAGTTCTTTTGCCTTCCGTGATCGTCGAAGTCGAAGGGCCGGTCGTCTTCCTTGCGGGCCCCATCCAGGGCGCGCCCGACTGGCACGAAGAGGCGGCCCGCATTCTTTTGGAGCTCGATTCGGCGTTCACGATCGCCTCGCCGCGCGCACTGCCGAATGAGTACGAAACATTCGACGAGGCGCACTACCGCGCCCAGGTGGACTGGGAGACGCACTACCTGCGCCGCGCCGCCCGGGAGGGCGTCATCATGTTCTGGCTTGCCAAGGAGAAAACGCACATCCACGAGCGCGCCTACGCGCAGACCTCGCGCTTCGAGATCGGGGAGTGGAAGGAGCGCCACATGCGCGATGGCGCAAAGCTGGTGGTGGGCATCGAGGATGGATTCTCCGGCGCGCGCTACGTCCGGCACCGCTTCGGGCAGGACTGCCCCGAGGTGCCGGTCGTCTCTTCCCTCCGCGAGGCCTGCGAAGCGGCGGTGCGGCTCGTAC
>Ga0209343_10007556_pt1 | contig 12765 bp, 10 predicted proteins | sample RifCSPlowO2_02_FD_184026 | JGI IMG/M metagenome (GOLD analysis project Ga0209343, IMG submission 184026) | Groundwater microbial communities from Rifle, Colorado - Rifle CSP2_plank lowO2_0.2 (SPAdes) (version 2) | ecosystem: Environmental > Aquatic > Deep subsurface > Groundwater | place... | reverse complement strand
TTCGTTCTGGTGGCTGGGCGCCGGAGGCGGCCTGCTCGGGATGGGAATCGCGCTGCTGATCTGGGAGCTCAGCGTCCGGCACGGTATCAGGCACTAGGAGCCCGACCGAGTAATCGTTGTGATGGTCACATTACCTCGTGCTGCGCGCCCACCATGTCGGCGGGCGATGTCATGGCCGATGTCGATGATCGCGACGCGTGACTGGCATCCTGCGCGCGCGGTGAGCCCGAGGACCGCATCGACCCTCCGATCATCCGTAGAGTCGATACAGCTTGAGAATGTTGTGTGTCGTGCACACCAGCGACCATTCACCTTGCACCTTCTCGATTCCACGCAACAGGAATTGTCGGAAGCCCCGCGCCTGTTTGATTTGCCCGATCACGGGTTCGACGATCGCTTTGCGCGCCGCGTAGACGGCCGCGCCGGCCTTGGTGTGCAGCTTGCGGGACATGCGGTCGACCCGCGTCGCGGTCGTCGGCAGCGGGCCGCGGGGACAGGGGCCGGGTCGGCCGGGTCGCTCGCCATGTGTCTGCTTCCGCGTCGAGATGTAGGCGTCGATCGGGGTGTCGGCGACCGCGGCCAAGTTCGCGTCCGAGCAATAGCCCGCGTCGGCGAGGAGCTGCGTGGGCGTGTCGCCCGATTGCTTCTCGATGGTCGCCATCATCGGCACCAGTTGTTTCTTGTCGTTCGTCTCCTGCGTCACCGCCTGCCCGACGATCAGTTGTTGCTCATTCACCGCGATCTGCGCGTTGTACGCCTGGACGAATCCGTCGGGCCCCTTCATGATCCGCGACTCCGGATCGGTAAAGTTATATTGGGATTTCGGATCGGGCTTGCCCGGGTCGGACGGGTGGCCGGCGGCCGCGGCCGCGTCTTTGGCCCGCGCCTCCAGGACCCGTTTCGCCTCGCGAATTCGCTTCAATCGGCTGTCGCGACGCTGCAATTCTGCCGGCAGTTCGTCGCCGCGCCGGTCCGCGCCGTACTCGGCATCCTCGGCCGCGTCGGTCGCCTCCGCCTGCGCGAGCAACTGCTTCACTTCGTCCCGCAGTTGCCGTTGCTTCTCGCCCATCCGTTTGTAACTCATCGCCTTGTGCTTCGACGCGTTCGCCTTGATCTTGGTCCCATCGAGCGCCACGCGCCCGACGCGGGCCGCACCCAGATCGCGCGCCATGTGCAGGACCTGCTCGAAGAAGCCTTCCAACGCCGTCAGGTGCCGTTTCCGAAAATCGGCGATCGTGCGAAAGTCGGGCTCGTTGCCCGCGGCCAGCACTCGGAACGGGATGTCTTCGAGCAAGCGACGCTGGATCCGGCGCGACGAGAAGACGCCGACGCAGTAGCCGTACACCAACACCTTCGTCAGCATGACCGGGTGATACGGCGGATAGCCGCGTTCCTCGTCGTCATAGACCGCCGTGATCGCCGACAGATCCAACTGATCAATCAAGTCGCTCACGAAATACGCCAGGTGATCCTCCGGCAACCAGTCCCGCAGGCTCGGCGGCAGCAACAGATCCTGCTCGGGCACATAGGGGCGGTAGGTCTTGGCCATTGCCCGCAGTGTAGTACGTTTGGCGCGTTGGCGCGCAGCGGAATCATCGACAGGTCACAGACGATTACTCGGACGGGCTCCTAGAACACCAGCCAGCAGACGACGGCCCCGACGATGCTCATCGACAGCCCCCACGCCAGCAGCTGATTGAACAGCTTCCGGGCGTCGGTTCCCTCCGGCGCCGCGGCCAGGCAGAGCGCGCCCAGCGTGGACAGGGGCGACACGTCCACCAGGTGCCCGCCTGCGTTCATCGAATAGACGATCGCCATCGCATCGCCGCCGCCGAGCCGCTCGACCAGCCCCGGCACGGTGGGCAGAAGCGCGGGCAGCACGACGCCCGTCGTGCTGCTGTAGATCGAGATCAGCCCCGTGAAAAACGCCGCCACGCCGGTGACGGTCGACGGCGTCGCCAGGCGCGCGAGGAAGGCGGTGAACAGGTCCAGACCGCCGGTCTTCTCGATGAGCGCAATGAGCACCGTGACGCCACTCACCAAGACGATCACGTTCCACGGAATGTGCTTCGCCGCCTCGCGGTTGTCCACGGCCCCCGAGAAGCTCAGAATCAGGGCGCCCGCGAACGCGCCCATGCCGACGTGCAGGTCGATGGCCACCACGCCGACGATGAGCGCGATGATGACGGAGAGCGTCAGATAGTGGCGGGGTTCGAGGCTGTGGTCCGGACCGTTCGTCGGGGGCGCCTCTGGCGGGCCGTTTGTGGCGCCGGGCGCCTGCGCCCTCGAGGATAACAGCCGCCAGCCGCCGAGCAGGAGATATCCGCCGACGGCGATGGCGGCGTGCACGAAGAGGTTGTTGACGTAGATCGCCCACCGCACGTCCGGCAGTCCAAGTCTGGCCACAATGCCGTTGACGATGACGCCGGTTGGCGCCACAGGCGACAACGATCCCGCGCTCGCGCCGTTGGCGATCATCATCGCCATCAGGAAAGCCGAGATGCCGTAGCGCCCCGCGGCGGCCATCCCGATCGGGGCGACGAGCGCGGTCGAGGCGATGTTGCCGGGGCCGATCGACGAGAGCATGGCCGCCAGCGCGAAAAACATGAGCGGGATGGTGCCGGTGACGCCGCGGCAGAGGGCGACCGCACGGTGGGCCACCCGATCGAGCGTGCCGTTGGCCTGCGCTTGAGCGAAGAGCATCGTGACGCCGACAAGGGTGAGAAACAGCGCAGCCGGGAACCCGGCCAGCACCTCTTCGATGCGCATGCCGCCGACATAGACGCCGACGATCCAGGCCAGGACGATGGCGAGCACGCCGACGTTGACGCGGGAGAAGCAGCTCGCGGCGAGCGTCAGCAGCAGGGCGACGAGCGAAATCGCCGCGAGGTTCACAGCATTACGCCTCCGGCGTCCCGCCGCCATTGCGCGCCGCTCCTCCCCCCCCGGGGATCGTTCACGGCCATGATCTCGGCGTTGACCTTCTCCACGACGACGATGATAACGGGTCCGGCTCAAGCCGGACACTACGACATCAATCGTAGTGTCCGCCTTCAGGCGGACCCGACGACAGAATCCGTAGTGTCCGCCTTCAGGCGGACCCGACGACAGAATCTGTAGTGTCCACCTTCAGGCGGACCCGACGACAGAATCTGTAGTGTCCGCCTTCAGGCGGACAGGCCGGTCACGCACGAGCTGTCAGAAACAGCCGCGCGCGGAAGTACCGGCCGACGAGGGGCAGGGCGCCGAGGAAGTGAAACGCCGAGGCCGGATATAGATAATGTGGGAGATAACGGACTTGGACGTCCGCGAAGCCACATTCGGCGAGCAGCGCCTGATGCCTTTGGGCGTCCCGGACCGCGACGTGGCCTTCAATCTGCCTGAGGACGCCCCACTCGCGGAGGCGCTCCATGAAGTAGTCGCGATTGGGCGTGTGCAGGTAGAGTCGCGCTCCCGGCTTGAGGGCGCCGTGGATGGCGCGGAAGATGCGCAGGAACTGCTCGTCGTAGATGTGCTCCGAGAAGTCGAGGGCAAAGCCGGCGTCAAACTCATTGGGATGCCTGGCGCAGAAGGGGACGATGTCGGCGCAGTGGAAGGCGCCGTTGCGGATGTGATGGGCGTCGCGCCGGCGCTCGGCCGCGCGCACGAAGGCGTCTGAAAAATCGACGCCGACATACTGGCGGACGAGCGGGCTGAGGATCTCGAGCAGCACGCCGTTGCCGCACGCCAAGTCCGCCACGACCTCACGGCCGGACAGCTCGATAAAAGGGAGCATGCGCCGTATCCGCCCGACGGCGTGCGGATCGTACTCGTCCACATAGCGCTCATCGTAAATCGCACGCAGTGCGTCTTCCCGGTCGCGGTCCACGTACGTCACAATACTTCACGTCCGCCTGAAGGCGGACACTACAGGGGTTGAACAATTTCTAGCGTGACGACCGGACCAGACGATCTCGCCATTGCCTTCGACGGCGGAGGGGCCCGAGCCGCCTACCAGGTGGGGCTGCTTCGCTGGCTGGCGCGCCATTACCCGAACCTGCGGATTCCGATCATCACCGGCGTGTCGGCCGGGGCCATTAATGCGGTGTTTCTCGCGTCGCATGCCGGCCCGCTGCAGGCCGTGGCCGACGATCTCACAGCCCTCTGGCGCCAGCTCACGATCGAACATGTCTTTCGGGTCGATTCGGCGTCACTCATGGGCAACATCTGGCACTGGGGGCTGCGCTTGGTGGCCGGCGGTGGCGCCATTGCGCCACCGCTGCGCGGCCTGGTCGACACCTCGCCGCTCAGACAGACGCTCGAGGCGATCTTCACGCCGACTGACACGGGCGAGATCGCAGGCGTCGCGCGCAATCTGGACGAGGGACGCCTGCGTGGACTCGCCGTCATGACGAGCAGCTATGCGACGGGGCGGACCGTTGCGTGGGTCCAGGGCTGCGACATGGAGGGGTGGGATCGTCCGTTCCGGGAATACGTGAAGGCGCGCATCACGGTGGACCACGTGATGGCGTCGGCGTCGCTGCCGATCCTCTTCCCCGCGACACGGCTGGACGGCGCCTGGTACGGGGACGGCGGACTCCGCCTCACCAGTCCGCTCTCGCCGGCCTTGCATCTGGGGGCCAACCGCATCCTCGCCGTCTCCACGCGGCACGATCGAGGTCATGGCAAGCCCGACCCGGAGGAGCGCTACCCCCCGCCGCTCCAGATTGCCGGCCAGATCCTCAACGCGCTCTACCTCGACGACCACGACCGCGAGGCGTTCGTGCTCGAGCGGATGAACCGGCTGCTCGCCGAGCTGCCGCCGGAGAAGCGTCATGGGCTGCGCGTGATCGATCTGGTGCAGATCAGGCCGTCGCAGGACATCGGGCGGCTCGCCGCGAGGTTCGAGCCTCAGCTGCCGCGCATGTTCCGACACCTGGTGCGTGGCCTTGGGTCTCGCACCAGTGCGGATCCGGATCTCTTGAGCATGCTGATTTTCGAGCCCGGCTATATCGCAGAGCTCATAGAGATTGGCGAAGCCGACGCCAGCGCCAGGGCCCGCGACATCGCCAGACTCATTGGGGACGCATAGAGCGTGGCGATGACCCTGTCCCTGTCTCCCCGCGATCTGTTCGTGATCTCGTGGGTCGTGCTGCCCGTTGCCCTCTACGCGATCGTGGCGCTGACGCGACGGCCGCGATTTCGTGCCCTGGCCCAGAAACTGGGGGCCGCGCACGTCGACAACGGATTGTGGAGGCCCGGCAGCATCGCGGGTGATGGCTTCACCATCGAGATCTCGACCAGATGGAGCGGCAGCGGATCCAGCACCTATCACACCCGCGTGCGGGTGACGGCGCCCGGGACGCCCGGACGATTGTTCATCAAGCCGGGATTCTTCAAGGCCTTTCCGAACTGGAAATTCGTCAAGGCGATCGAGCCACGGCTCGAACGCGCCTTCGTCATGAAAGTCACCGTCATGCGCTTCGTCGAGCTCAGCCGGGAGCAGCGGGAGCACTTCCTTCAGTGGCTTCCCACCGCACTGGACCCGGCTCAGGTGCATGCGGCTCTCACGAGGGCCAGGGTTCGCGACATCATCGTTGAGGACGGCTCCCTTATGACGAGCGTGAGCGGGTGCGTGTCGAACTTCGCTCGGATCAAACGCATCGTCGACGCGCTCAAACAATTTGCGCATTGAAGTCAGGAAACAGAATTATTCCTGCAGTATGATGACTCACTAATACAGGAGGTCTGAGATGGCGTCTCGATCCTCGATTTCTCGTCGCACTCTTCTCAAGCGAGGCACGGCAGCGGCTATTGGCGGCGCGGCGCTCGTCGGAGGCGGTGCGCCACTGGCGGCCGCCCAGGCCGGGGCGCAGGGTGGTCAGACGACGAATGTGGCGGGCCGCAAGTTCAGGGCGGTCGTCTCCACGGGGTTCGGCCCGAACACGACCCGGCTGGTGGAACTCACGCTGCTGCCTATCAGCGGCCGTCAGGTCGTCGTTCGCACCGAGGTCACGCAGTGCTGCTACACCATGTGCGCGCGCGTGCTCGGCACGCAGGATCCGCCCGATCCACTTGGCCCGCAGGCCCCCGTCATCATCAACGACCCCAACGAGCCGACCATCCAGGGACACGGTGGCGTCGGCACGGTCGTCGCGATCGGTCCGGAGGTCAAGCGAGTGGCGGTTGGCGATCGGGTCATCGTGCCGGTCACGCCGCATTGCGGCCAATGCTACCAGTGCCTGCGCGGGCGCGCCGATCGCTGCCAGTTCACCGCGGGCCAGAAGACGGTTCCCATGGCCACGCTGGCAAACGGTACGAGGGTGGTGCAGGCGGGGAACATCGGAGGGATGGCCGAATACATGGTGCCGCTCGAGGAATCCGTCGTTCCCGTGTTTTCCAACGCGCCATCCATCGAGCTCGCCATGCTCCACTGCGTCGGCGGATGTGGTTTGGGCACGACGATGACGCTGTCGCCGGTGGAGCCGGGAGCCGACGTGGCCGTGTTCGGCCTGGGTCCGGTCGGCCTGAGCGCCGTCCAGGGCGCGCGCATCATGGGCGCCGCGCAGGTGATTGCCGTGGACCCGATCAAGGCGCGACGCGATCTCGCGCTGAAGATCGGCGCGACGGCGGCGCTCGACCCCAACGTGGACAAGGGATGGGACCTCGTCACCAAGATCAAGAATATGTGCAAGGGGCCGACCGATCGAAATTTCGCCGGCGGCCGCTATGCGGTGGCCAACCGCGCAGGCGTTGCGGCGAACGTCGGGCCCGATTTCATCATCGAAGCGGTGGGCTACGACCGGTTCAAGCCGAAGGTGGAAGCCGGTCCCGACCCGACGGGCATCCAGCCGCTGCAGCAGATGTTCCAGGCCGTCCCGGTGGGTGGGCACTTCTGCACCACCGGCGTCGGTTTTCCTCCGCAGGCGACGATCTCGTTTCCGGTCAATCAGTGGAACAACGGCAGCCGGACGCATCACTCGAGCCAGTACGGCGGCACGAGCTCGATGCGCGACATCCCGCGTTACGTGCGACTGATCGAGCGAGGCCTCTACGACGCCAAGTCGCTCATCACCTCGACCTACACGCTTGAGGAGATTATGAAGGCGTATCAGGACGTCGCGGATCGCACGACCGTGACGGCCATGATCGTCGTGGCGTAAGCGCCGGGTGCGCTGGTCCTAGCTCCGCGTGGCGACCGCCTGCAGGTAGGCGGCCTCCATCGCGAGCGTGCCATCGGTGGCGCGGTTGTAACGGTCGAAGAGCGTCGCCACGTCGCTGCGCAGCGCATTCTGTCCGGCTGCGTCGATCGCCTGGAAGGCCCGCGCCATCGGTCCAAAGAAGTTGCGGAACGTCTCGATCGCGTGGTCGATCGATCGGTAGTACATCGTCACCACCTTCCGCTCGGTGCGGATGGCGCTCGTGCCCCCGCCGATGAGCTCGCGCAGCCCTTCCTCGGTGCCCCAGCGCAGCGGCGGCTTGAGGCCGGCGGGCGGCGGCGCGTACTTCGCGATCGTGCGGAAGAAGTCGCCGCCATACTCGGCCGGCATCCAGTTGGCCAGGCCGATGCGGCCGCCGGGCTTGCAGACGCGCAGCAGCTCGCGCGCCGCCAGATCCTGATTGGGGGCGAACATCACGCCAAAGGTCGAGAACACGGCGTCGAACATCGCGTTTGGAAAGGGCAGTGCCTGCGCGTCCCCCTCGCGGAACTCGGCCTGCACGCCATCGGCGGCCGCCCGCTGGCGCGCCCGTTCGATGAGCGCGGGCACATAGTCGATACCCGTGACGTCGCAGAAGCGCCGGGCCGCCACGAGCGCCGTGTTGCCGCTGCCGCAGGCGATGTCGAGCACCTTCTGGCCGGCGTGCGGATTGACGGCGGCGACCACCGCCTCCGACACGGGCACGATCGTCATGGCCACGGCGTTGAAATCGCCCGTCGCCCAGGTCTGCTGCTGCCGGCCGGTGATGGCCTTGAAATCCAGCTGAGCGCTCGTTCTCACGGTCTTGTCGTTCGGCACGGTCGTTTCTCCTCCGCTGACCGGACGGCGGCGCCGCGCCGGCGGGTTTCACTATGCCGACAATGTGTTGCGATCCTCCGCCAGGCTCAGTACTCCGTGACGATGTCGTCTGGATAGCAGTACAGCCACCGCTCGCTCGGTTCGGCCGAGGCGACGACGGGGTGGCTTCGGGCCTGGGCGTGTGCGCGAGCATGTCGATTGGGCGAGGCGTCGCAGCAGAGGGTGGCGCCGCAGGATTGGCACGTGCGCAGGTGCACCCACTTCGCGCCGGTCTTCACGCACTCGTCGCACTGGCGCACCTGCGGCGGCTTGACGTTGGCAATCCCATAGACATGTGGACAGTGCGTGTCGGCGCCCATACGGCCCTCTCAACCTCCGCGCGGCGATCATATCCTGTAACCTTTTCCGGTTTCCGGGGTTTTCACCCCCAGGAGCGGGCCGAGGAAGAGAAACAGCAAACTATCCGGCGCCGCATACGTCTATACTGAGCACGCACGCGGATGTCCGAGCACCCAAATACCTCGGCACCTCAGCACCTGAGCGCCGCTGCATGCCCGCACTGTCGCTCCATCGCCCCACTGCACATCTGCGCGCTCGTGACGGTGCTCGCACTATGGTCCGTCGATGGTGCCGCCGGTGAGGGTTCCCAGGGACCGGTCCGCGCGGAGCACGCGCACGCCACGCTGCAAGCCATGCGGGCGCCTCTGCCGCCGGTCATCGACGGCCGGCTGAGCGACGAAGTCTGGTCGCTGGCGCGGCCGGCGGCGAGCTTCACCCAGCGGGATCCAGATGAGGGGAAGCCTGCCAGCGAGCGCACGGAAGTTCGCGTGCTCTATGACGACGACGCCCTGTATGTGTGTGCGCGCCTGTTCGACAGCCAGCCGGCGCTCATCTCGCGGCGGCTCTCCAAGCGAGACGACAGTTCGGACGCGGACCAGGTGACGATCTATCTCGATCCCCTCCTCGACCACCTGACCGGTGTGTCCCTGCGCGTGAGCGCGTCGGGCGTGCAGAGGGATTCGACCATCTCGAACGACACCTTTGAGGACTCGACCTGGGACGCCGTCTGGCAGTCTGCCGTGTCGATAGACGAGGAGGGCTGGTCCGCCGAAGTGCGGATTCCGTTGTCGCAGCTTAGGTTTAAGGTTGCCGAACAGCAGACCTGGGGGATTAACGTCGAGCGGTATATCCGCCGGAAGAACGAGACCACCTGGCTCGAGTTCGTGCCCAAGCAGGAGGCCGGTCTCGCGTCACGGATGGCTCACATCGACGGCTTCGATGGCTTCCGCCCCAAGACCCATGTACAGGCGCTGCCGTACACGGCGGCACGCACCGAGTTCGTCCGGCCGAGGCCCGGTGATCCGTTCAACGACGGCTCGCGCGGGTTTGGCGCGGCCGGCGTGGACGTGAAGTGGGGCATCACCAGTACCTTCACGCTCGACGGGACCATCAATCCAGACTTCGGTCAGGTCGAGGTGGACCCGGCGGTCGTCAACCTCTCGGCGTTCGAGACGTTCTTCCAGGAAAAGCGGCCGTTCTTCCTCGAAGGCAGCCAGATCTTCAACAACTTCGGTCGCAACGGCGCCAACAGCAACTGGGGGTTCAACACCTCGGACCCGCAGATCTTCTATTCGCGGCGCATCGGCCGATCGCCGCAGCTGCAGGCCTCTGGCGATTTCGTCGATCCGCCGACCGCCACGACCATTCTCGGCGCCGCGAAGCTCACCGGAAAAACGCCGAGCGGATGGAGCGTCGGACTGGTGAATGCCGTCACCGATCGCGAGTTTGCGAGCACCGCGACGGGCTCGGTCCGTGGCGAAAGCGAAGTCGAGCCGCTCACGAATTACTTCGTCGCGCGGGTGCAGCGCGATGTCGGCCGCCGCGGCGGCCTTGGGGTGATGACGACGGCGGTGACGCGCAGCCTCCGGACGCCCGCGCTTGGTAACACGCTCTCGGACAACGCCGACATCGTCGGCGGCGACGGCTACTGGTTTCTGAGCGACAAGCGCGAGTGGGTCGTCAACGGCAAGCTTGCGGTGAGTCGCATCAGTGGGTCCACCGCCGCCATCACGCGCGCGCAGCGGGCGTCCCAGCGGTACTACCAGCGTCCAGACGCGTCGCACGTCTCCCTTGACCCGAACCGGAAAGCACTCGCCGGGTTCGCCGGACGGACCAACCTCAACCGGAACAGCGGGCTCTGGCAGGTGAACGCCTCCCTGTGGGGCGTCAGCCCCGGGTTCGAGTCGAACGATCTTGGATTCATGGGCACGAGCGATCGGGCCGGCGGGCACGTCGTCTTTCTGCGGCGCTACGTGACCCCGGACCGGTTCACGCGATCGAAAACGTGGTGGGTGGCGAAGTCGTGGACCTGGAATTTCAACCAGCAGATGCAGAGCGACGCCGTGCAGGGCCAGGCATCCTTCACCTTCCTGAACTACTGGTACTTCAACGGGGGCGGCAACTGGTTCGCCCGTACCCAGGACGATCGGCAGACGCGCGGTGGACCCTCGATGGTCTCTCCGTCCGGCAACTTCTGGAACCTCAACGGAGGCACCGACTCGCGCCGGTGGCTGTCGCTCCAGGGCTACGTCAGTGGCTTCTCGAACGAGGCCGGCAGCTGGAACCGCAACGTCGGCATGACGGTCAACCTCAAACCGTCGCCGATGTTGACGATCTCGACAGGTCCGCAGCTCACGCGGTCGCTGACCATCGCGCAGTACGTCAGGACGGTCGCCGATGCCACGGCGGTGGACACGTACGGCGAGCGCGACGTCTTCGGCTCGCTCGATCAGACGCAGCTGTCGATGACCACGCGCGTCAACGCCATCCTGACGCCGAAGGTGTCGCTCCAGGTGTACATGCAGCCGCTCCTCGCCGTTGGCCGGTACAGCAGTTTCAGGGAGCTGGCCAGGCCACGCACCTTCGACTTTCGCTACTACGGCAGCCCCGGCACGCTGCTCGGCTACGACGCTGCGTCACAGACTTTCACGGCCGATCCCGACGACGTGGGGCCGGCCGCCCCGTTTACGTTCAGGAATCCCGATTTCAACTTCAAGTCGCTGCGCGTCAACACCGTGTTCCGCTGGGAGCTCAGGCCCGGGTCGGCCTTCTACGCGGTGTGGACGCGCCAGCAGCAGGACCAGGCGTATCCCGGTGATTTCACGCTCGGTCGGGATGCGGGCGCGCTCTTCTCGGCGCCCGGAGACGACGTGTTCCTCGTGAAGATCGCCTACTGGATCGGGCGGTAAGCCGCCGACCACCGACCGTCAGAGTCATGGAGCTACCCAACTGCGTATCCGAGCGCTCGGGCGTTATCTCGAACCCGCGCGTCTCGCGTCACAATCGTCACCAGTTGCGGCGGTTCGCCGAGCAACTCGGCGGTCGCAAGGTGCACGGCGTCGAGCGTGCGAATCGGCTCCACCGGAAACGGACGGCCAACACGGGCAAGGACGGCATCCGTGATACGGACAAGGTTGCAGCGGCGCGCGAACACCTGCAGCGCTCGTACCGCTGCCCGCTCGTCGGCGAGGCTCACACGTCACGCTTCGCCACGGTCGGCGTCGATCAATTTCGCAGCCGTCCCTCGCGGGAGCCGGATGTCTGGCCACTCCTCGAGGGGGTCGCCACCTTCGAGTGCGGGCCGGATGACCCCTGTCGCGACCAACTCGTCATATCGGCTCCGTCGAGCGGCCTTCGACGCCTTGGATGGGGGCACCAGCTCGGCCACCACACGACCGTGCGCCGTCACCGCGATACGCTCGCCAGACTCGATCCGACGTATGTAGCGGCTCAAGTTGTCCTTGAGCTCACGGATTCCAGTTTCCATCGACCGAATATAGCCACATGTGGCCACATTGGCAAGTCTGACGCAGAGGCTCGCCTTCGTCCGAGCCATGGTCGTACCGTCCGCGTGCGGTTAGTGGATCGTGGCGGCTGTCTGCGCGTCGAGGGTGGCGGGCAGGCTCACGATCACCTCGGTGCCGCACTCGACTTGGCTGCGGCAGGTGATGCTGCCACCGTGGTCTTCGACGACGCGCTTGGCAATCGCCAGCCCGAGGCCGGCGCCCCCGACTTTCCTCGTGCGCGCCTTGTCGGCGCGGTAGAAGCGGTCGAACACCTTCGGCAGCTCATCGGCGGCAATCCCGATTCCGGTGTCCTGCACCCGGACGTAGGCGGTCGAACCATCGCTCCATACCTTGACCGCGACCCGTCCACCTTCGCGGTTGTACTCGATGGCGTTCTTGAGAAGATTTCCCACCGCGTCGCCGAGCCGAGCCGGGTCGCCCATCACGTAGGCCGGCTCGCATGCCGCTTCGACCGCCACGCGCCGCTCAGCGGCCATCGGCTGCAGCAGCCCGATGGCATCCCGCACGACGGAGGCGAGCGCCACCTCTTCGCGCCACGCCTGCCGCTCCCCATCCCCGCGCGCCAGCGTCAGCAGTTCGTCGACGATGTGCGTCATGCGGTCGGAGGCTCGCCGGCAGGTCTCGAGCGTCTCGGTGTAGTCAGCCGGCGTGCGGGGACGACTGAGCGCCCAGTCCAACTGCACGCGCAGTGTGGCCAACGGCGTGCGGAGCTCGTGCGACGCGTCCGCCGTGAAGCGCCGCTGGAGGTCGGCCGCGTGGCTCAGCCGGTCGAAGGCTTCGTTGAGCGCACGCGCCACCTGCTCGAGCTCGCTCTCGGTCCGTTCGACGGCAATCCGCGTGGAGAGGTCGCCTCCGGCCATCGCGCTCGCGGCCCGGCTGATTCTGGCCACAGGCGCGAGCGC
>Ga0209343_10007555_pt1 | contig 12766 bp, 10 predicted proteins | sample RifCSPlowO2_02_FD_184026 | JGI IMG/M metagenome (GOLD analysis project Ga0209343, IMG submission 184026) | Groundwater microbial communities from Rifle, Colorado - Rifle CSP2_plank lowO2_0.2 (SPAdes) (version 2) | ecosystem: Environmental > Aquatic > Deep subsurface > Groundwater | place... | reverse complement strand
CCCGCCCCCGCGCCCGCCGCACGGCCGGCGCCGCGGCCGACAGAAGAGTTGACGCTGCCCGGGCGGCAGCCCGCGCGGAAGGTCACCCCGGAGCGCGAGCCCTCCTTGCGCCCGCCCTCGGTGACCGGGCGGGAGACGGCGCGGCCGACCCCGCCGGGCCCCGTTCCGCTCACGCCCGCCGCTCCCGCGGTGCCGGCACCGGCGCCGCCCGTGGCGTCGGCAGGCACCGGGGTCGGGAAGGGCGGCGGCGTCGAGGTGGCCGGTACCGCGAGCGGTGCGGGGAGCGGGAGCGGACCCGGTGCCGGGGGCGGGAGTGCCCTGGCCTCCTATCTCACCCTCGTGGATTGGAAGATCCAGCAGAACTGGGTCCCGCTGGGCGCCTCGGGACCCGCCGAGACGGTCGTGGTGGTCCGCTTCCGGGTCCTGCGGTCGGGACAGGTGCGTGACGTGGAGCTGGAGACGAGCTCGGGCAACGCCAGCCTGGATACCTCGGCCCTGCGGGCCGTCCGGCAGAGCCTGCCGCTGCCCCCGTTCCCCAACCTGCTCACCGATCCGTCGCTGGACCTCCGGTATCGCTTTGTGATGGAGCGGGGATGATGCGGGCGCCGCGGTGGATCGCTGTCTGGGTGATGCCGGCTGTCCTGGCGGGATTCGCCCCGGATGCCCGAGCGCAGGTGATCGAGCGGGAACTGCGCGAGCGGGTCGTGCCCCGGATCACCATCGCCATCGCGGGCTTCGCGCCCTTATCAATGAACGGCGAGGACCTGGGCAAGCTGGGCGAATCGGTGCTGGCGGCCGATCTGCGCTTCACCACCATCTTCGACGTGATGGACCCGGCGACCCTGCCCTTCGATCCCCGCTCGGTGCAGATAGATCAGGAACGCCCGCTCCTCCCGGGCCTCAACTCCCTGAAGGTCCAGCACCTGGTGATGGGACAGGTCTCTAGCCGGGGGCACGAGGCGGTCGTCGAGGGACGCCTCTTCGACGTGACCACGGGCAACATGGTGTTCGGCAAGCGCTACGTGGGGGACCCCAAGTTCTACCGGTTGATCATCCACCGCTTCGCCGACGACATCCTGTTCAACCTCACGGGCGAGAAAGGCGTGGCCCAGACGCGGATCGCCTTCGTGTCGGCCGTGACCCGGACGGCGAAGGAGATCTTCGTCATGGACTACGACGGGGCAAGCCCCGTGGCCATCACCGGGAATCAATCCATCAACCTGTCGCCCCGCTGGTCCCCGGACGGGCGTCTGATCGCGTACACCTCGTACCGGAACGGCAACCCGGATCTCTTCGTCCTCAACTTCGACAGCGGCCGGCGGGACGTCCTCTCGGCGCAGCGGGGCCTGAACGTCACCCCCGGCTGGTCGCCCGACGGCCAGTGGCTGGCCTTCGCCATGAGCGCGAGCGGCGGAACCAACCTGTTCCTCATCCCGAAGAGCGGCGGCACGCCGAAGCCCCTCACCACCGGCCCGGCCATCTCGGTGTCTCCGTCCTTCTCGCCCAACGGGCGGCAGATCGTTTTTAACTCCGATCGCGGCGGCTCTCCCCAGATCTACGTCGTGGACGTGGAGGGCACCAATCTCCGCCGCCTGACCTTCCAGGGAAACTACAACGCTTCGCCGCGCTGGTCGCCCCGGGGTGAGAAGATCCTCTTCATGTGCCGGCTCGCCGGCAACCAGATCTGCCTGATGAATCCCGACGGCACGGGCCTGCAGCAGCTCACCAGCCTGGGCGGCAACGAGGATCCCTCCTGGTCTCCGGACGGCCGGCACATCGTGTTCGCCTCGACGCGGACGGGCCACCGGGACCTCTTCGTGATGCACGCCGACGGCACGGAGCAGACGCGGCTGACGAACAACGGACGAGACAACTATCTGCCGGATTGGTCGCCCTAACCCACTGGTCCCGCGAACCGCCGGGGGCAGGACGTGATCACGGGGGACTCGCGACCCGGGCTCCGGATCCATCTTGACGGGCTGCCCGGGGGAGCCCGCGACCGCGGAATCCCACGGGATATCGCAAGGAGAGCAGAGTGGCTTCGACCTTGGACGGGAGAGCGCGAATGAGCTGGCGAATGGCCGCGGGGCTGCTGGGTGTCCTCGTGGCACTGGGAGGGTGTGTCAGCAGCGCTGACATCGAGGCGGTGCGGCGGGACGTCGCCGCCCTTCGCCAAGAGGTGGCGGGCCTGGCGAAGACGAATGAGGGGGCCCGGGCCTTCACGGATGAACGCCTCAGCAAGCTGGAGGCGGATCTGCGCACCCGCTTCGAGACCACGGTGAAGGAGGGCGAGGGAGCCCGCGCGGCCCTGGCCTTGCGCCTGGACGAGCTGGTGACGGAAACCCGCCTCGTCCAGGGGAAGCTGGAAGAGAACGCCTTCGTCCTGGGAAATCTCAACAGCCGGCTGGACGAGATGGACCAGCAGGTTCGCCTGGTGGGTCGCCGGCTGGACGGTGTGGACCAGCAGATGAAGGATCTGGACCAGCAGGTCCGGGTCTTCGACCAGCAGGTGCGGGGACTGGATCAGCAGGTCCGGGCTATCAGCCCCCCCTCGCCGGTCGTCCCCCCGTCAGGCCAGCCCCTCGGCCAGGTGCCGGAAGGGGCACCGCCAGCCGGGCAACCCTCCGCGGGACCGCCGCCGGCCCAACCGGTTCCGGCCCAGCCTCCCGCCCCTGCGGCTGGACAGGCACCCGGAACGCCTCCTCCGGTCGCCCAGCCGCCCGGGGCACAGGCGCCAGGGACCCCACCGGTCGCCCAGCCGCCTGCCACCCCTCCGACCGCCCCGCCCGCCCCTCCGGCGCCCCCGACGGGCCCCGCCGCGGTCGCACCGACTGCGCCGCGCCCGCCGCAGGTCCTCCTCCCGCCCGAGGAGGTCTACAAGAACGCGCTGAGTGACTACACCAAGGGGAACTACGATTTGGCCATTGCGGGCTTCAACACGTATATCCAGAGCTACCCGAAGACCAGTCTCGTGCCCAACGCCCAGTACTGGCTGGGCGAGGCGTACTACAGCCAGAAGAACTACGCGCAGGCCATCCAGGAGTTCGACGTCGTGATCCGGGATTTCCCGGACAGCCCCAAGGTCCCCAGCGCGCTGTTCAAGCAAGGGGATGCCTACCTGCTGCTGGGGGACACCAAGCGGGCCACCACGGTGCTCTGCGAGCTGATGACCAAGCACCCCCGGACCCGCGAGGCCCGGCTGGCCCGGGAGCGTAACATCCGCTGCCGCTAGACGGGCACCCCCGCCAATAGCAACGGCGGCGTCCATTCCTCTGGACGCCGCCGTATGTTTTTGAGGATCCGACGCCATGCAGCGGACCGCGGTTGACCGGAGACCGTTCCGCGGTGCCGGCCCCAGCCAGCCCCACTCCGCCTTCGGAAGCGGATTCAGGGACCCTGGCCCGGCCGACAGCTCACGGGGAGAGCTGAGTGGTCAGGTCGTGGACCTGTTTCCGGAAGGCCTCCTCGCCCGCCATCTTCTGCTTGACCTTCTGGCAGGAATGGATGACGGTGGAGTGGTCTTTCCCGCCGAAGCCTTCCCCGATGTCCGGCAGGGAGGCCTTGACGATTTCTCGGCACAGGTACATGGCGACCTGGCGCGGGAGGACGATGGACTTGTTCCGCCCGCGGGAGCGCAGATCGTCCACCCGCACCCCATAAAAGTCGGCCACCGCCTTCTGGATGGAGGGGATCGTGGGCAGCCGCTGCTGCTCCGCGGTGAGGTCCTTTAGGACCTCCTGGGCCAGCTCCAGGCTCACCTCGCGGTTGGTGAAGGAGGCGTGCGCCACCAGGCGCACCAGGGAGCCCTCCAGCTCCCGGATGTTGGATTTCGCGTGCTTGGCAATGAAGAGGGAGACCTCGTCCGGCAGGCGGACCCCCTCGGCCTGGGCCTTCTTGCGCAGGATGGCCGCTTTGGTTTCCAGGTCGGGCGGCTGGATGTCGGCGATGAGCCCCCATTCGAACCGCGAGCGCAACCGCTCCTCCAGAGTGGGGATCTCCCGGGGCAGGCTGTCGGAGCTGATGACGAGCTGCTTCGAGGAGTCGTACAGGTCGTTGAAGGTGTGGAAGAACTCCTCCTGGGTCCGCTCCTTCCCGGCGATGAACTGGATATCGTCGATCAGGAGAAGGTCCAGGCTCCGGTAGCGGTTGCGGAACTCCACGGTGGCGTCGAAGCGGATGGAGTTGATGAGGTCGTTGGTGAACTTCTCCGAGGAGACGTACGAGACCTTGATCCGCGGGTCGCGCTGCAGGGCCAGGTGCCCGATGGCGTGGAGCAGGTGCGTCTTCCCCAGGCCCACGCCGCCGTAGATGAACAGGGGGTTGTAGGCCTTGGACAGTTGCTCGGCCACGGCCAGCGAGGCCGCGTGGGCGAACTGGTTGCTGGATCCGACCACGAAGGAGTCGAAGCTGTACTTCGGGTTGAAGTGCACGGCGGCGTCCCGCGGTCGGCGGGAGGCGCGGCGCTGCGGCGGCTCGTCGCGGGGGAGGGCGCTGGGCGAGGCCTCTTTGTCCGGGAGGAGCAGGACCACCTCCACCTTGGTGAACATCAGATCCTCCAGCGCGGACCGGAGCAGCCCCAGGTAGTGCTCCTCGAACCATTCCTTGAAGAAGCGGTTGGGGAGCAGGACGTTGATCCGGCCGTCTTCCACCGGTCCCAGGTTGAGCGGCCGGAACCATGCCTCGAAGCTCTGCCGGCTGACCCGGTTTTGGATCACTGAGAGGGCCTCATCCCAGATCTCCCGCGCGTTCGACGTTGACACCGCCCCTTTCATACGCTGCCCTCCGGAGTACTTATCCACAGCCCGTCCAACGGTCTAACTGGTTGAAATATCAAGATCGGTCCAGGGCCCGGTGCGTGGAGTCCGCTCCCAGCGCGGTCTTGGAGTTATCCACAGCCTTCTCCACAGGTGTGGATAACCTGAAACCCTCGTCTTTCTCGGCGTCTTGGGAGATTGTCCCCAGGTTGTGCAACCCGGTGAAGATCATTGGAAGGTGTGGAACCTATCGAAAATAAACAGTTTGTCGTATTCAAAGATTCGCGAGGTGCCCCTTGTAGCGCACCCCGATGGGAGGTGTCAAGCCCCTTTTTTAAATTTTTTGAACGGGTTGTAGAGGCGATCAGCAGGCGATTTTTCAATGGGTTGGTGGATTCACCGGTGGCAGTGGGCTGCCCAGCGGGGCGGTTCTGCCCCCATTTTTCGCCCCGGAGGGAACGCATTCAGCCTGGCGTATCCCCCCGAAGGCGGGGAACTCCCAACCGCCGAGGAGCGACGGCGCGCCCCTCGCCGCGGGAATGAGCGAGAGCGGGGAACCGGGATCTGAACGGGATCCGAAGCTGGGCCCGGCCGCAGCACCGCCCGCCTCTGAGGGACCGGTCTCCGCGGGAGCAACTATTCCGGGGGAAGACCAGCAGAAAGGGCCTGCACCTCGCGGAGGATGGAAGCCGGACACGCGACACGTGATCATCGGAAGAAGAAAACGCGCAGCGGAACGAATGGCCTTTCGCCATTTACCTTGACACTCCGTTTTTGGGTGACGTAGATTGAGCGCGACTTTCACCTGAAAAGGAGGAGCCTCGCATGCGACATCCACTCCCTCGGCCCATCCGGTCGGGGAAACTCGCGCTCGCGTCCTGGCCGGTCTTCGGAGGTCTCGTTGTTGCCTTCCTGCTGGTGATTCCCTCCGGGGCCGGGGCGCAACAACCCATCCGCATCGGCGAGGTCAACTCGTACACCGGCATCGCGGCCGGGTTCACGCTGCCGTACCGACAGGCGGTGGAGATGGCGGTGGAGGAGATCAACGCCGGCGGGGGCCTCTTGGGCCGCAGGGTGGAAGTCCTGTTCCGAGACGACAAGGGAAATCCCGCGGAGGCGATCACGCACGCGCAGGAGCTCGTCTTCGGCGAGAAGGTCGCCCTGCTGGCCGGGACCTTCCTCAGTAACGTGGGGCTGGCGGTTTCGGATTTCGCCCGACAGAACAAGGTGCTGTTCGTCGCCGCGGAGCCCTTGACCGAGGCGCTCACGTGGTCCCGGGGGCACCGGTACGCCTTCCGCGTCCGGCCCAACACCCACTCGCAGGGGCGCATGCTGGCAGAGCGGGCGGCCAAGCTTCCGTACAAGCGATGGGCGGTGATCGGTCCGAACTACGAGTACGGCCGCCGAGCCTGGGAGACGTTCTGGGCGCGCCTGAAAGAGTTGAAGCCGGACGTGCAACTGGTGGGCGAGCATTGGCCGACCCTGGGCAAGATCGAGCCCGGCGGGTACATCACCGCGCTCCTCTCCCAGCAGCCCCAGGCAGTTTACGTCTCCCTGTTCGGCAGCGACTGGATCGCCTTCGCCCGCGAGGCCAGCAAGCGGGGACTGTTCCAGAAGGCCTTCTTCGTCGGCATCCTCCTGGGCGAGCCGGAATACATGGAGCCCCTGAAGCTGGAGGCGCCTGAGGGGATGCTGGTCACCGGCTACCCCTGGTACGACATCCAGGCTCCCGCCCACAAGGACTTCGTGGCCAAGTTCCAGAAGAGGGCGGACCGGACTCCGGTGGTGGGAAGCCTGGTGGGCTACCTCACCTTCCAGTCCATCTTCGAGGCCATCCGCAAGGCGGGGAGCACCGACACGGAAAAGATGGTCGCCGCCCTGGAGGGCCTGAAGGTCGAGACTCCCATTGGCCCGATCAGCTTTCGCCCCTTCGACCACCAGTCCACCATGGGCGCCTGGGTGGGGACGACCAAGCTCGACGCCCGGCGCGGAGGGGGCATCATGGTGAACTGGGAGTACGTCCCCGGCGAGAAGGTCCTTCCGTCGGAGGCCGAGGTGCGGAAGATGCGGGAGGCGGCCCAGTAAGGCGGGGACGGGCGGCGCCTCGGCTATCCCCAACCCCCAACCCCTGGCCCCCAACCCCCATGTTATGGCGCTCTTCATCGTTCAGCTCCTGACCGGCCTGGCCAACGCGATGTTCCTGTTCCTCGTCGCGTCGGGGCTCTCCCTCATCTTCGGGGTGACCCGCATCGTCAACTTCGCCCACGGGTCTTTCTACATGCTGGCGGCCTATCTCGCCTCCAGCCTGGCGGCGGCTTTGCCCCTGGGGCCCGCGAGCTTCTACGCGGCCGTGGTCCTGGCTCCCCTGGGCGTGGCGCTGCTGGGCGGACTCATCGAGGTGTGCCTCCTGCGCCGGATCTACCGGGCGCCGGAGCTGTACCAGGTGCTGCTTACCTTCGCCGTGGTCCTGGTGATCGGGGATGCCGTGAAGTTCTTCTGGGGGACGGAGAACAGGACCGGGCCCAGTCCGCCCGGCCTCTCCGGCTCCGTCCCCATCCTGGGCCAGCTCTTTCCGACGTATGACCTGGCCATCCTCCTCCTGGGGCCCCTGTTGGCCCTGGGGCTGTGGTGGGTGCTTCACCGGACGCGGTGGGGCATTCTGATCCGTGCCGCCACCTCCGATCGGGAGATGGTGGGGGCCCTGGGGGTGAACCAGGCGTGGCTCTTCACCGGCGTGTTCGTCCTCGGGACCTGGCTCGCCGGCCTGGCCGGGGCGCTGCAGATGCCACGGGTGGCCCTGACCACGGTGATGGATTCCACCGTCATCGTCGAAACGTTCGTGGTGGTGGTCATCGGGGGCATGGGAAGCGCCTTCGGGGCGCTCCTGGGTGCGGTGCTCATCGGCGTCCTTCAGGCCTTCGGTATTCTGTGGTTGCCGCGGGAATTTCAGCTCGCCATCATCTTCATCCTCATGGCCGCGGTCCTCATTCTCCGGCCCTGGGGCCTCTTGGGTCGGCCCGAGACAGAGAGCGGGACGGCGGGCGAGGCCCTGCGAAGGGAAGTCGGCGGCAGGCTGCGGCCGCCACGCTGGGTCTGGGCCGGGATCCTGCTTGCGTTGATGGTGCTTCCGTCGCTCCTGCCCACTTTTTACGTGTGGGTGCTGGTGGAAATCCTGGCCTTCGCCCTCTTTGCCGGGAGCCTCCAGCTCCTGGTCGGGACGGGCGGGATGCTGTCGTTCGGGCATGCCGCCTACTTCGGTCTGGGGGCGTACGGGGCGGCCCTCCTGATGAAGCAGGCAGCCCTGCCGATGCCGGTGGCTTTTCTTTTGGCCCCGCTCGTGGCGGCCACGGCGGCCCTGTTCTTCGGCGCTTTCTGCGTGCGGCTGTCGGGCGTCTACTTCGCCATGCTCACGCTGGCCTTCGCGCAGATCGCCTTCGCCGTGGTTCACCAGTGGTACGATTTCACCGGCGGCGACAACGGCATCCTGGGGGTGTGGCCGGCGGCCAGCCTGGCGGCGCCTGTCCGGTACTACTACCTGGCATTGCTGGCGGCCGTCTGTGGGCTGTCTGCCCTCTGGCGGGTGACGGGCTCGCCCTTCGGCTACACGCTGCGGGCGGCCCGCGACCACCCGCGGCGCTGCCAGGCCGTAGGTGTCAACGTCCGGAGCCACCGGCTCCTGGCCTTCGGAGTGGCCGGCTTCTTCGCCGGGCTGGGCGGCGCCGTCTTCGCCTTCGCGAAAGGGAGCGTGTTTCCCGACTACCTGTCCATGCCGATGTCCGTCCAGTCCCTGGTCATGGTCCTGCTGGGTGGGATCCACGCGCTGGCCGGGGCGCCCGTGGGCGCGGCGGTCTACAAGCTCCTGGACATCGTCATCACCAAGTACACGGGCTACTGGCAAGCGGTGCTGGGAGGGATCCTGGTGTTCCTGGTGGTGGCGTTTCCCCATGGCCTCGTCGGGTTCGTGCAGGCGCGGTGGGCACGGATGAGAGCGAGCCTTGGTTGAGGGGCCCCTGCTCGAGGTCCGCGACGTATGGAAGGCCTTCGGGGGTGTCCAGGCGGTGGCCGGGGTGAGTCTGCGGCTCCCCCGGGGTGAGGTGCGCGCCCTCATCGGCCCCAATGGGGCCGGCAAGACCACCCTGTTGAACCTGTTGACGGGCCAGCTCGCCTGCGACGGCGGCGTGGTGCTGTTCAAGGGGGATCGGATCAGCGGCTTGCCGCCGGAGCGGATCTGGCGCCGGGGGATCAGCCGGACCTTTCAAATCACCGCCACCTTCGCAAGCCTGACGGTCCTGGAGAACGTCCAGGTGGCGATCCTGTCCCACCAGGGGCGGAGTCGAGATCTGTTGTCCAGGACGGGACGCTTGGCACGAGAGGCGGCCCTGGATTTCCTGAAGCGTGTGGGCCTGCAGGACCAGGCGGAGAAGATGTGCGCCACCCTGTCCTTCGGGGACTTGAAGCGGCTGGAACTGGCCATCGCGCTGGCCAATGAACCGGAACTCCTGGTTCTGGACGAGCCCACGGCGGGGATGGCCCCGCAGGAACGGTTGGATCTCATGGCCCTGGCGGTACAGATTGTGCGGGATCGAGCGGTCACTGTGTTGTTCACCGAGCATGACATGGACGTCGTCTTCGCGGCGGCGGAGCGGATCATGGTCATGCACCAGGGCCGGGTGATTGCCGAGGGGACCCCCCAGTCGGTGCGGGAGGATCCTCAGGTACAGGCGATCTACCTGGGTGGGCTGTGCTGAGGCGAGCGGCAGGATTTCGAGCGGGATGCCATGCTGGACGTGATCGACCTGGATGCCTATTACGGCCTGAGCCACATCCTCTTCGGCGTGTGCCTCCGGGCGGCCCGGGGCGAGGTGGTGGCGCTCTTGGGCCGGAACGGGGCGGGCAAGTCCACCACCCTCAAGGCTATCATGGGCCTGGTGCCCCCGGCGGCGGGCCGGGTGATCTTCCGCGGCGAAGACATCACAGGCAAGCCCCCGCACGTCATTTGCCGGAAGGGAATCGGCTTTGTCCCCGAGGACCGGCGGATCTTCCCCGACCTCACGGTGTGGGAGAACCTGGAGGTGGGGCGGAGCGTGGAGGGGAATGGCGAGCGCCGCTGGACCGCGGAGCGGGCCTTCGAGCTGTTTCCGGCCCTGAAGGAGCTGGCACGGCGCCGCAGCGACAGCCTGAGCGGCGGGGAACAGCAGATGCTCGCCATTGCGCGGACCCTCATGGGGAACCCGGACCTGCTGCTCCTCGACGAGCCGTCGGAGGGCCTGGCCCCGCTGGTGGTCCGGACGATGGCAGAGCACATCCTGCGCCTGAAGCAGGCGGGGATCACGATCCTGCTGTCGGAGCAGAACCTCCACTTCGCCACCCGGGTCAGCGACCGGGCCTACATCCTGGAGAAGGGCCGCATCCAGTACGAGGGGGGCATGGCGGAGCTCAGCGCCAACGCGGAGGTCCGGCGCAGGTACCTGATGGTGTAGCGGGACGTCAAGGAGTCAACTGGTCGATTGGTCAATTCGTGGTGGCAAGTTTCGAGACCAATTGCCGAGTCGACCCCTCGACCATTTGACAGCGTGTCGAGGGAGGAGCGTTGATGGGACCGAAAAGCGTGGCGCTGTTCGCGACCTGCCTGGTGGACCTGTTCTATCCGCAGGTGGGCGAGGCGACGGTCCGCCTCCTCCGCCGCCTGGGCGTCAGGGTCACGTACCCCGCGAACCAGACGTGCTGCGGCCAGCCGCTGTTCAACAACGGCTTCCACGAGGAGGCGGCACGCGTCGCCCGCCAGACCATCGCCCTGCTGGAACCGGCCGAGTGTATCGTCGTCCCCTCGGGCTCGTGCGCCTGCATGCTGAAGAAGGAATACCTGCACCTCTTCCAGGATGACCCGGAGATGCACCAGCGGGCGGCCGGCCTCGGGCGGAAGACCTACGAGCTCTCGGACTTTTTGGTTCGGGTGCTCGGTCGCGAGGACGTGGGGGCGCGTTTCACCGGGACGGCCACCTACCATCCGTCCTGCCATCTTCTGCGGGGACTGGGGATCGCGGATGCGCCGACCCGGTTGCTCCAGAGAGTCCAGGGACTCACCCTCCATGAGTTGCCCGCCGCGGAGAACTGCTGCGGCTTCGGGGGCAGCTTTGCGGTGAAATTTCCCGAGGTCTCGAACGCTATCCTCCAGGAGAAGATCCGGAACATCCGGTCCAGCGGGGCCGAGATCCTGGTGGCCAACGACTGCGGCTGTCTGATGCACATGGGCGGCGGCATCCGCCGCACCCCGCAACCGATTCGGACAATGCACCTCGCCGAGATCCTCGCCGGCGATGCAACCACAGATACACACAGATGAACACAGATATGGTTTTCTCCGGCGCCCGGCAGTTGGATCTGTGTGTATCTGTGTTCATCTGTGGTTGCCTATCTGAAGGAGCGGGATCCTCATGACGGATAGCCGGTCGGCATTCATCGCCAAGGCCCGAGGGGCCATCGAGGACCGGCAGCTCCAGGAGGCGCTGGACCTGGCCACCGGGCGGTTCCTCACCCTGCGGCGGAACGCCTTCCGGAGTCTCCCGGACCCGGAGGGGTTGCGGGAGCGGGCCAGGGCGATCAAGCAGCGGACGATCCGGGAGCTGGACCAGCACCTGGAGCGGCTGGCGACCGAGATCCAGCGGGCGGGCGGGCGCATTCATTTCGCGGCGGACGACCGGGAGTGCGTCGACATCATTCTCCGGCTGGCGAAGGAGCGAGGCGTCCGGTCGGTAGTGAAATCCAAGTCCATGGCCTCGGAAGAGATTCACCTGAACCCGGCGCTGGAGGGGGCCGGGATCACGGTAGTGGAGACGGACCTCGGCGAATGGATCATTCAGTTGGCCAAGGAGACCCCGTCCCACATCATCGCGCCGGCCATCCACAAGACCGCCCGCCAGGTGGCGGAGCTGTTTTCCGCCGCGGTGAAGCGGCAGTTGCCGCCGGATCCGGAGGCGCTCACGGCCGCGGCCCGGCAGGAACTCCGCCAGAAGTTCTTCCAGGCGGACATGGGGATCAGCGGGGCCAACTTCGCCGTGGCCGAGACGGGGACAATCGTGATCGTGACCAACGAGGGGAACGGGCGGCTGGTCACGACGCTGCCCCGCATACACGTGGCCATCATGGGGATGGAGAAGGTCATCCCCACTCTCACCGACCTCATGGTGTTCCTCCAGCTCCTGGCGCGGAGCGCCACCGGGCAGAAGATGTCGGTCTACACCAGCCTGATCCGGGGGCCGCGGCGCCCCGGCGAGACGGACGGGCCCGAAGAGGTCCACCTGGTCATCATGGACAACGGCCGCTCACGGCAGGTCGGTGGGCCGCTGGAGGAATCGCTCAACTGCCTGCGCTGCGGGGCCTGCCTGAACGTCTGCCCGGTGTACAAGGAGGTCGGGGGCCACACCTACGATTCGACCTACCCGGGGCCGATCGGGATCATCCTCACGTCCTTCCTGGGGCATGAGCCGAAGAATCTGGGCGGGGCATCCACCCTGTGCGGGGCGTGCCTGGAGGTCTGCCCGGTCAAGATCGACATCCCGCGGATGCTCCTCACGCTGCGGCACGAGGCGGAGCAGGGGCGGGAGCTTCCGCGCGGGGAGCGGTGGAGCTTCAGGGCGGCGGGACTGATCCTCCGCTCGCCGGTACTCTATCGCCTGGCGGCGCGCCTGGGACGGATCTTCCAGCGTCCGTTCCTGCACGACGGATACCTGGATCGGTTGCCCGGACCCGGCGCCGGGTGGACACGGTTCCGGGATCTTCCGCCCGTGGCGGCCCGGCCGTTTCATGCGCGCTGGAAGGAGCTTGAGCGTGAGTCCTGAAATCGGAACGGATCAAGGCAGCTTCCTGTCGATGGTGCGGGTGGCGCTGACCAGGAGAGGCGCGCCGGTGCCCCGGCCGGGTCCCGACATCCCCGGTGCCGACTGGGCCGAGCGTGCCCGGCGGATTCAGGCGGAGGCCCTGGACCGGTGGGAGGAGCTGCTCGCCCGGTTCAC
>Ga0209343_10007551_pt1 | contig 12768 bp, 14 predicted proteins | sample RifCSPlowO2_02_FD_184026 | JGI IMG/M metagenome (GOLD analysis project Ga0209343, IMG submission 184026) | Groundwater microbial communities from Rifle, Colorado - Rifle CSP2_plank lowO2_0.2 (SPAdes) (version 2) | ecosystem: Environmental > Aquatic > Deep subsurface > Groundwater | place... | reverse complement strand
GGTGGGATACCCCGGGCGCGCGAGGTGGGGATCAGCGCGTCGGTCTACCGCCTACCGCGAAGCGGTTTAGTCCAAGTGCCGTTATGCGCCCGCAGACAGAAAAAACTCCGTCTGTGCAAACGCCTCGCGCGCGCCCACTGTCCAGATGACCGTGAATAACCCAGCACAGATCAAGGCCCGTAGCCTGATTTCCAGATTGGATCGGTTCATGTGACCCTCCACGGGTGGTTAAGCGATCTCGGGGATCCCATTCATGAAAGCTTCCTGCTCGCCGTCAGGTGCGAACGGAGGATGACTGGCACCCACGTCCACCCGCATGCGATCGTCGCATCGATGAGTGGACCTTTGATCCTGCGAACGTCGAAGTCATAGCTGAGGACCTCACGCGGCTCGATCGGCAGGTTGCCGGTGAGGGCCCACTCGCGGTGCCGGGACCGCTCGAACAGCACGATCCCCTGGAAGGAGTTCGTCGTGTACTCTCCCGGTCCGGTTCGCGACCCCGAGCGCGACTCGAGCACGCGAACCTCGCTGTGCTCGGGCGAGAACGCGAGCGTCGCGCGGTACTTTTCGACCGCGTGAAAGCGGCCGAAGAACTGCTGCCAGGTCGAGTCCGCAATTCGCCACTCGGCGACGATGGCCCCATCGGACGCGGACGTGTACTGGAAGGGCTGGCGGGGATCGTTGAGCGCCAGCAGCCGCGCGCGCAGCGCCGCCGCGTCGCAGCTCGCGTGGCGTCCCGCTTCGGGCCGGACAGCTACCCACCGGCTCACCGTCCCGCGCCACATCGCGAGCGGCACGCTGATGGTGATGCCGTGCTCGCGCTCGAGGTCCATGGCGTCGAGCACCTGCGCCTCCTGCGCGGCGTCAACTACTTTTGCCGGTAGCGACAACTATTTCTGCCGGCGAAGGGTGAGTCGGGCGTCAGTCGGCGCTGTCTCTCCGGACGCATAATGCCTTCCGTTAACTCAGGAGGCCTCTAATATTTCCTATCGTCCTGGAGGAACCAGGACCGCGCAGCTCGCCGGCCGGCTGGTCACAGCCACCGCGCTGGCGGCGGCAATTGCGGCGCCGTGGGCGTTTCCGTACTGGCAGATCTCGCGCGAAGCCGGCGCCGGACGGAATTTGTTCGAGGCCTCCCACGGCAGCGCGGTGCCCGCCAGCTATGTGCAGGCGCCGCCGTCCAACATCCTGTACGGCCGCACCGGCTGGCTGCGCCCCTCCTCCGACCAGCGGCTGCCGCGCAAGGACGGGCCCGAGCAGGCGCTGTTCCCAGGTTTTTGCGCGCTGCTGCTGGCCGTCCTCGGCGTCGCCGCCGCGCCACGCCGTCTGCGAGCGACCACGCGAGTCTATGCTGGTGTCGGCCTCCTGGGTGTGGCGCTGTCGCTCGGCCCAGACGGCATACGACCGGTCTACGCGGCGCTCTACGACACGCTCGTCGGCATGCAGGGAATTCGCGCGCCGGCACGGTTCAGCGTGCTGGCGCTCTGCGCGATCGCGGTCCTTGCCTCGATTGCCGTCGTTGCCCTCGACGAGCGGAGGTTCCGCGGCCGAAACGTTGTCGTGGCGGCCGTCTTCGCGATCCTCTCGCTCGAGTATGCCAACGGCGCGATCGCGTTTTCGGCCGCACCTGTCTTGGCGTCGGACGTCGGACGGTGGCTGCGCTCCCAGCCTGGCTCCGGCGCCGTGGTCTGCTTGCCGATGGAGTTCGACGCCCCGAATACGCCCTGCATGCTGCAGTCGCTCGAACACCAACGTCCGATCGTCAACGGCTACAGCGGCTTTCGGCCTCCCTTCTTCGCGGCGCTCGTGGACGTCGCCCGCGCGATGCCGTCGGCCGGGTCGCTGCTCGCGTTTCACGACCTGGGCGTCGAGTATGTGGTAAGCGATCGGCCCCTCCTGGTCGACGCCGCGCTGGGCGGGGTGCTCGTCGAGCGGGCCCGGTTCGGCACCGAACGCATCTATCAGATCGTCTGGTCGCCCGCAATCGCTGCAGCCGTCGCCCCGCGCGCCGACACGCCGCCGCCCGAACCTGCCTCCCCCCGTTCGAAACCGGCGAGGCCGCAACCTACCGGGTTCGCTGGACCAGCGGGCCGATGAACATTCCCGCCGGCGAGGCCCCCGTGTCGGTCGCTGGCTCCTCCGGGGACGGCACGTATCGGTTCGTCGTGTCAGCGAAGACGGCCTCGTGGGTATCGCGGTTCTACGAGGCTGATGCCAGACTCGAGACGATGACCAACAGCCGGTTGTTGCCGCTGACTCACGTCGAAGCCATCGTCGACGGCCGGCGCCAGCTGGATCGGCGGCTCGACTTCGACCACCTCCGGCACGAAGTCCGGATGACCAGCGGCGGCGCGGCCATCGCGTTTCCCCTCGCCGTGGACGCCCGCGATCCCATCAGCACCTTGTATCTACCTCCGGACGCTGACGTTCGCATCCGGCGCCCGATTCACGCTGCCGCTCAGCGACAACGGCCGACAGACACGGCTCGACGTGACCGTGGTCGGCGAGGAGACGCTGGCGCTCGACGGCCGATCGTGGCACGCGTGGAAGGTCGAGCCGCGGATCCGGCACAGCGTCGAGCGGAGGGATCCGCCTGCCATCACCGCGTGGATTGCCACCGACAGCCAGCGCGTCCCGCTCGTCATCGAGGTTGCGGCAGACTTCGGATCGGTTCGCGCCGAGCTGGCGAGCTCCCGCGCTCGGTGAGACGCCGCCAGCGGCTCGCCACCAGCCACCGGACTTATTGCGCGCGGAGCAGCAGGACCGGAATCTTGACGAGATGGCGGACGCGATCGGCGGTGGCGCCGTGCAGGACATCCGAAATGAAGCGGTGGCCATGCGTGGACATGGCGATCAAATCGGCGTGCTGATCCGCGGCGGCCTTGATCAACTCCGTCGCCGGATCGCCCAGCGCGAGACGCGCCTCGACGGTGAACCCCTGGCTGGTCAGGTCCCGCCGCAGCTCTTCGAGGTACGCGCGGTCGGCCTTCATCTCTTCCGATTCGCGCAGCTTCAGCTCGTCGAAGTGCCGCGCCGCCCAGCCGTCCGCGACGTGCACAAGCAGCAGTTCCGCCCCCGTGAGCTTCGCTAGCCTGGCGACATGCGCGAGGATGGCGCGGTCCGCCTCGGAATTTTCGACCGCTACGAGAATCCGGTGATACATGGGTTGTACGTCTCGAGCGCTAAGCCATGACCGTCTGATATAGCAGCACCACGTTGAGAAGCAGGATGATAACCGCGATCGTCCACGCGAGCGCGCGCAGCCACACCGGTGCGACGAAGGCGCCCATCTTGTGTCGATCACCCGTGAACGCCACGAGCGGAAAGACCGCGAACGGGAGCTGCAGGCTGAGGATCACCTGGCTGAGGATCAGCAGTGGCCCGGTGCCGGCCTCGCCGTACAGCGCGATGACGATGACGGCCGGGATGATGGCGAGAAGACGGGTGATGAGCCGCCGCAGCCAGGGGCGCAGGCGCAGGTTGATGAAGCCTTCCATCACGATCTGGCCGGCCAGCGTCCCGGTGAGCGTCGCGTTCTGCCCCGAGCAGAGCAGCGCCACGGCAAACAGGATGCTCGCCATCGTCGTCCCCAGGAGCGGGGCGAGCAGCTGGTACGCGTCGCCGATCTCCGCGACCTGCTCGTTGTCGGTGCCGTGGAAGGTAGCGGCGGCCATCACGAGGATGGCGGCGTTGATGAAGAGCGCGAACATCAGCGCGAAGGACGAGTCGATGGTGGCGAAGCGAATCGCCTCCTTGCGGCTCTCGTGCGTGTCGGAGTACTTCCGCGTCTGCACGATCGACGAGTGGAGGTACAGGTTGTGCGGCATGACCGTGGCACCGAGGATGCCGATGGCGATGTACAGCATGTCGCCGTTCCGCAGGATCTCCAGGTGCGGGATGAAGCCGGCCCCGACGCCCACCAGCTCCGGCCGCGCCAGCCACAGCTCGGTGGCGAACGACCCCGCGATCATCAGGATGAGGCCCACCACGAGTGCTTCGACGTAGCGGAAGCCCCGGTGCTGGAGAAAGAGGATGACCAGCACGTCGAGCGCCGTCAGGATGACGCCCCAGAGGAGCGGCAGGTGGAAGAGCAGGTTGAGCGCGATGGCGGAGCCGATGACCTCGGCGAGGTCGCACGCGGCGATGGCGACTTCGCAGAGAAGCCAGAGAGCGATCGTCACCGGCCACGAGTAGCTGTCGCGGCAGGCCTGGGCGAGGTCGCGTCCGCTGGCGATGCCGAGGCGGGCGGCGAGGGCCTGAAGGACGATGGCCATGATGTTCGAGATGAGGATGACGCTCAGGAGCGTGTAGCCGTAGCGGGCGCCGCCGGCGAGGTCGGTGGCCCAGTTGCCGGGGTCCATGTAGCCGACGGCGACGAGGTAGCCCGGACCGGCAAAGGCGAACATCTTCCTCCAGAAGCCGGCGCCGTGGGGGACCGGAATGGAGGCATAGACCTCGGGGAGGCTGACCGAGGGGGAGTCGGCGCGCCAGCCCTTTCCGGCGGCGGTGGGAATTTCCGTGGCCATCGACTCCCAGTGTGACTCATCTTATTCGGCCGACATGACTGAATTTGCTAAGGTTGACCTATTGACTGACCTTGGAATGAACGATCGCGCGTACGCGCTGGCAGACAAGTACATCGCGCATGCGGACGAGTTGAGAATCGCGGTCCGGACGCTCGAGATCGGCGCGCGCGTGGTGGATGCCGGCGTCATCGTGCCAGGCGGCTTCGCTGCGGGCCTTGCGCTGGCGGAGCGGTGCATGGGCGGCCCGGACACATCGAGCTCCCGTCGCTCACGATCGGCGGAGACTCGTGGCCCGGCGTCAACGTATGGACCGACCATCCGGCCCAGTCCTGCATGGCGTCGCAGTACGCCGGGTGGGCGATCAACCCTGAGGGGTTCTTCGCGATGGGCTCAGGACCGCTGCGTGCGAAGGCGCGGGTCGAGACGGAGCTGTTTTCGAGGCTGGGCTACGCGGAAGCCGCCACGCGGGGCGTGTTGGTGCTCGAGGGCCGGACGCTCCCTACCGACGCGGTCGCCGCATGGGTGGCCGCCAGGGCGGGCATCGCGCCCGAGGCGCTGACCTTCGCCGTCGCGCCCACCGCGAGTCTCGCCGGCGGCGTCCAGATCGTGGCGCGCGTCCTCGAAACGGGGCTTCATAAGATGGAAACGCTCGGGTTCGAGGTGACGCGCGTGGTGAGCGCGATGGGGACGGCGCCGTTGCCGACGCCAGCGAAAAGTGACACGCGCGGGATCGGCCGGACCAACGACTGCATTCTCTACGGCGGTCAGGCCCGCTATGTGGTGCGGGCCGATGACGCCGAACTGGCCGAGCTCGCGACGCGTCTCCCGGCCTCCGCCTCCGCCGACTACGGAACGCCCTTCTCCGACATCTTCAAACGCTACGATAACGACTTCTATAAGATCGACCCGATGCTCTTCAGCCCCGCCGAAGTATGGCTGACGAGCGCGACGAGCGGGCGGACGTTTCACGCCGGGCGGCTCGATCCCGACGTGTTGCGCGCGTCGCTCTTCGACTGAAGCCCAGAGCCTAACGAGAAATGCACGTCGCCATACTCAACGCAGGCACCGGTTGGCATACCGACCAGTTGGGTCGCGCGCTCGCCGAGCGCGGGCACACAGGCCGGGTTCTGCCGTACGAAGGGCTGCTCGCGCGGCTTGGCACCGGCCGCGGCGTCGTGCGCGGGCTGTCGGTCGGGACCGACGAGATCCTCGACGCAGACGCCGTGCTCGCGCGGATCATTCCCAGCGGGTCGCTCGAACAGATGATCTACCGCGTCGACGCCCTGCACTGGATTGAGGAGCGCGGCGTGCCGGTGATGAACTCGCCGAAGGCCCTCGAGCGCTCCGTCGACAAGTTCTATACGACGGCGCTGCTGCAGGAGGCCGGCTTGTCGACGCCAGAAACGGTCGTCTGCGAGGGCACGGCAGAGGCGATGGCCGCGGTGCTGGCGATGGGCGACGTAGTCATCAAGCCGATCTTCGGCTCGATGGGACACGGAATGGTCCGCGTCAGCGATCCCGACGTCGCGTTCCGCGTCGTGCGCTCCCTCGAACAGCTGCGAATCGTCTTTTATGTACAGCGCACCGTGGATCACGGAGGCCGCGACGTGCGGGTTTTGGTCATCGGCGGACGCGTGCTGGGCGCCATCGAACGACGGGCACCCGAGGGCCAGTGGCGCACGAACGTCTCACTCGGCGGGTCGGCCCAGCCGTTCGAGCTGCCGACTTCATGGGAACAGCTCGCCCTGCAAGCGACGGCAGCGATGGGCGCCGACTACGCGGGCGTGGATCTGCTCCAGTCACGTGACGGCACAGTCTTCGTGCTCGAGGTGAACGCCGTCCCCGGCTGGCAGGGGTTGCAGCAGGCGACGGGGATCGACGTGGCAGGGGCCATCGTGGAATGCCTGGCGGAACGGGTGCGGGCGAGCGCGGCGCCCGTGGATCGTATCGCGGAGCTCCCGGCGTGACGAGCAGCGGACCGGAGCAGACCAGGGGGCAGGGGCCCGCGATTCCCCGCGGCCGCCTCACCGAGGCAGACGTGGCCTGCGCAGCGCAGCTCGCGTGCTTGCTCGAGGTGAGCGCGCCGAAGCCGGGGAACGTGTCGCCGGGCCGCCACTTCGCTGTCTCTCCGGACGCATAATGCCTTCCGTTAACTCAGGAGGCCTCTAATATTTCCTTCTATCGTCGAGCCAGGTCGCAAGGTCAACGACTCGGGCGCCGACCACATCGGATTAGCGACGACGACCTTGAACGCGTCGGCAGCCTGTCAATCCGGGAAGCTGCTGCGACTTTGGGCCTACCGGCGTCGGTGCTCCACCGGGCGCGGCTGGCGCGCATTCCCAAGTCTCCTATCGCATAGGGTGTCCTCCCCATCAATCGCCGCTATAGCTGCGGCAGAGCCACGATCCTTTCGAGGATGGCCGGCCAGCGTGCCATGCGGTCGCGAGCAACGGTCTTTTCTAATACCCCGGCCACCAATCCTCACAGATACTGAGGATCTGGGTCTGATGAACAAACATCCTCGATTGCTGGCCCTGGCGACACTTCGGCAGGTCACTCGGTGGCCGGGCTACACATCGATCGCCGACTATCACGACGGCGCTTACGAGTGCGACTTCGTGTCGCCGTACACCAAGACCGCCGACAACGTAGACGCCGAGGTGATGGTCCTCTTGCAGGACTGGAGCTCTGACGACGAACTGCGCCGAGGGTTCGACGAGAGTACTTGGCGCTTGGGCTATACGCCGGCGCAGCCAACCAGCCGCACACTTGAGCTGCTGCTGAATACCCCTTTCGGCCTCTCCCTCTCGGACACTTACGGGACCAACCTCTTTCCATTCGTGAAGTCTGGGGGGATCAGCAGTCGGATTCCCGAACGAGATCTGATCAGGGCTGCGCGGGAGTTCGCACTCCCGCAGATTGAGATCGTCAGCCCACGCCTGGTGATCTGTCTCGGCCTCGTCACGTTCGAGGCGCTACGGAGTGCATACGGCCTTGCGCATGCCGGCAAGATGGAACCGGCAATCAACTCACCTTTCACAGTGGGCAATAGCCGAGTATGGTGCCAGGCTCACACGGGGGCCCTGGGCCAAATGAACCGGAAGAAAGGAAGCGTCGACCGCGTCTTGAAGGACTGGATGAGGATGAAAGAAGACGTGAACTCAGCGATCGCTAAGTAGCTATCCCAAGGATGACATCGACGCCTATTTCGAGCGCGAGGTGCGTCCTTACGTGCCCGACGCCTGGATGGACCGCAGCAAGGACAAGGTCGGCTACGAGATCAACTTCAACCGCCACTTCTACAAGTACACGCCGCCGCGGCCTCTGGAGTCGATCGACGCGGAGTTGAAGCAGGCGGAGGAAGAGATCATGCGGTTGCTACGGGAGGTGACAGAGTGAGCGCCTCGGCCAGTGTTCAGCGTCGCCGGCTCAAGTATGCTGCGACTATTAACGATGAGGCGCTTGCCGAAGAGACGGATGCCGACTACGAACTCCAGTACGTTGACATCGGCAACGTTGACTCTTCAGGAACGATTCACGAAATCGCGGCGTATCGTTTCGAAGATGCACCCAGTCGTGCTCGAAGGCGCGTGCGCGATGGCGACGTCATCATTTCGTGCGTTCGAACGTATCTGCAGGCCATTTCGCCGATACGGGACCCACCTGACAACCTGATCGGTAGAGTCGAGGAGAAGCGCGGTGGCGTGCAGGACCGGCGACGCCAAAAGCGCGCGGCGTCTTTCGTGGCTGCGCTCGCCGAGTGGTCCATCGCTCCGTTTCTCCTCCCCGCTCATCGAACCGGACGTGCAGATTTCCCGCATCCGGCTCTCGGACGAGTTTCACGTGAAGGCATGCGCCGAGGCATGCGAGTAGGACTCGGGGGAACGAACGCCCAATCTCCCAAACACATCCTGAATGGGAAACTGTCGGTAACCAGGTCCAGCAATCTTGTGCCGTCGGCGGAGAAAACGACGGACGGTGTGGTAAAGATGCAACGCCACATCGTGCCGCGCCTTCGTCACCGAACCGTAGGAAAAGTAGGCCGACCAGCCCCGCACCGTGCGGTTCAGGTCACGCGCCACGTCGTCCCACGGCGCCTGGTTGCCGCGCCACAGTCGCCGACGAATGTGCTTCCGGATGGAGGCGACGGCCTTCCGGGAAGGCCGGGCACCGTTGTAGCGTCCGCCGGTTCGCGGTGAGTACAGCGGACCGAAGGTGTAGCCGAGGAAGTCGAACGATTCACGTCGAGCGTTGCACACCCGCGTCTTGTCCTCGTTCAGCGCGAGCCCAATGCTGGCCATCCACCGCCGAATCGTATCGAGTACCTCTGCGGCGTCATGCCGACAGAGGACCACGAAGTCATCAGCGTAGGTGACCAACACCGCGCCGTACCGTCGGTCAAGACCGTATGTGTGAAACGCCTTGATGAACCGATGCATGTAGATGTTCGCCAACAGCGGCGACGCCACGCCCCGTACGCAAAAGGTAACTTCGACCCGCAAGGTCGCCGGAGGGATCCGACGCCGGGCTGCTCCCGTTCGGCGGTCCCGATGGCACGGGAATGCAGTGACGGATGACGATCGTGTCATCGGCGACGAGCACCTCCTTCACGACCCGGCGCACGATGCGCTGCCGCTCGAGCATGTCGAGCGTGTCGGCAGCCACCCGCAATCGCCCGAGAAACATCGAGAGCGTCTCAGCCAGGCTCAGGTACATCGCCCGTTCCCGCGTTTGTTCTGCGATCGACTGCAGTTCCGTGCGCAAGGCGTGTTCACGCTGGCGCAGAGGCGGCATTCGCTCCCGCAGTTGCTCGAGCGACAGGAGATCTTCCTGATAGGCGGTCAGCACCCGCTCGATGCTCTTCCCGACTCGCACCAGATCGCGCTGCACCGTCCGTTCGCGTTGCGTCGTGGGGTCGGCGGCGCGCGCCACGGCCAGGCGTCGGTCAAGTTCCTGCTGAATCAAGGTGGGATCTTCGAGCAACCGCATCACTTCGGTCCAGACGGTCTCATCCAGGAGCTCCTGGCGCACCGGACGGCTCGTGCAACGCGGACCACCGAGATGTCGCCAGGCATCCGACCCGAGGCAGCGATAGTAGTGGATCAGGCGCGCGCTCGATCGCGTCGACGTGCGCGACAGCGCGTAGCCGCACCGGCGGCAGCTCACGAGGCCTTGGACGAGGCTCGGGGTGATGGTGCGTCGCTGCGCGCGCGCTTTGTTCTCCTGCAGCAATTCCTGCGCACGCGCAAAGATGGGCTCGTCGATCAGTGCCGGCACCGGAATCTCGATCCATTCCTCGCGAGGCCGTTCATGAGCGGCGCTGTCGCGCGTGACCATGCTTCCGCGCATCCGCAGCCGTCGGGTCACGCGTTGCCGGGTCGCCACGCGCGTCTTCCCGAAGCAGGCGGCGCCTCGATAGGCGGGGTTGCGCAGCATCGCCCAGACCATCGAGCGCTCCCACCGCGTGCCTGGCTTACGCGTGGCCACGTGTTGTGCATTGAGCCACCGCGTGATCGCCCCGATGCTCCAGCCCGTCGTGGTGTAATGCTCATAGACCTGCTGCACCACGCACGCCTCGGCGTCCATGACGGCATACGACGCGGGCGCGTCCTCACGCTTGCGAAGGTAGCGGTAGCCGTAGGGGGCACCACTCAACACGCTGATTTCGCCCGCTCGGGCCCGATGTCGCTTGCCGCGTCGCGAGCGTTCGAGCATTTGCGCCCGTTCGTACTCGGCGATCATGCCCTGAAACTGGACGAGGAGCTGATCCTCCGCCGTGACGCTCTGCGGCGCGTTCAGAAAGCGCGTCTCCACGCCGTGACGGGCCAGCTCCTCGATCAGCAGAATCTGATACGCGTATTTGCGACTCAACCGATCCGGGCTGTAGACCAGGACGGTCTGAATCTGCCCTTCCGCGGCCAGGTCGCGCACCCGCTCCAGCCCCGGTCGTTCGAGTGTCGCGCCGCTATAGCCGTCGTCTTCGAAGATCCAGGCCTTCGGCACCTCGACGTCGAGCGTCCTCGCCAGCTCGATCAACGCCGCCGTCTGGCTCGCGATCGTGTGCGCCTCGCGTTGCTGCTCCGAGGAACCCCGGGCGTCAATCGCTGCCATCCGCATGCAGACGCTCCCTCACAGGGGCCTCGAGCGGGCGCGCTCGGGCCGGGACCAGAATCTCGTACGCGTGGGCCAGCTTGCTGCCGCGTAATCGATCGAAGGCGTAATCGAGCTGAACGTGAACAGGGCCGTGACGCGAGGGCCGCTCAGCCACGTCGCCGCTGGAAGGCGCCGCGAAATGCCGTCAGCGCTTGGGTGACGATCTGCCCGAGTGTGAGCCCACTGCGCCGCGCGTTCGCGCGAAGCGCGCGCACCAGACTCACCGGGAGTTTGAAGGTGATGGCCACGGTCGGTTCGACGGCGGGAACGGGGGCGCTCAATGTTGCGGCTTGCTCGAGGTAGCGGTACGCCTGCCGCCGCGACAACGCGAACTCGTCCTCGAGCTGCCGGGCCGCATCCGCGACCTCGGTCTGTTGAGCCAGCAGCCGATAGGCGACGTTTAGCAGTCGGGCTTTGTGCGTTCTTGTCGCTCGAGCCACGTGACATAAACATAGTACTATTTACGACGCACATCAAGTACGGATTGCTCACGCCACCCAACGATCACGCGCTCAAACTGAAAGTTACCTTTTGCGTACGGGGCGTGAGTGGCCCCCCTTGCGGGGTGCCCTCCTCCGTCGCACTGACCAAGCCGTCCTCCAGCACCCCCGCGTTCAGGAACGCGCGGACCAGCGTCAGCACGCGTGTGTCCGACACGCGCCGAGCCAGCCGCCCCATCAAGAGGTCGTGATTCACTCGGTCGAAAAACTTTTCGAGGTCGAGGTCCACGACCCATCGAAAGCCGCTCGCAAGGTGCCCTTGCGCCGCGGCCACCGCCTGATGTGCCGACCGTCCCGGACGAAAGCCGTAGCTGTGGGTGGAGAAGGTCGGGTCGAATGCCGGCTGGAGCACTTGCAGCACCGCCTGCTGGATGAACCGGTCGAGCACCGTGGGAATGCCCAGTTTCCGCACCCCGCCATCTGGCTTCGGTATCTCAACGCGTCTCACCGGCGACGGTGTGTACGTGCCGCCCAGCAACTCGTCCCGATGTGTCGGCCAGTGCGCCCGCAGGTAATCCGACAACTGGTCGACGGTGATGCCGTCGATGCCCGGACTACCCTTGTTCGCCTTGACGCGCCGCAGCGCCTTCTTCAGGTTCTCTCGCTCACACACTGCCTCCATCAGCGAGTTCGCCACCGCTGGGCGTTCGGGCTCGCACTTCGCCACGACCGGTTCGGCACCATCACGGCCGGCAGACGCGGAGACTGCTGCGTCCACCGGGGTAAAGGCCAACTGAAGTTGTTCGGTCAGCCGCTGTCCGTTCATGAGTCGTACGTCCTAGTCGCCACTCCGTTTATCCCCTCACGGGGACCGTTCGGGCCTTCAGCGCGGTGAGACCTCCGGATGACCGGCTCGTGTCCGTCGCCTACTATGCCCTCTGCTGACTTCTGCACCGCGATCAGGGACCCTCGCGGCTCCCTCAGTCCACCGGGACACGGTGCAGACCTCCCGAGGTAAGTTTGACCGCCTTCACCGCACACCTGCCGAATCTACAGCCCTGGCCTATGGTGACCGGGGACTTCGCGGAACCGGGCCCGCTCGTCCGACCAGGATTGCCTCATATTCGGTTTCTGTCCGTCAGGTCGCGGCTTTGCTTCCGCGCTTCTTTCAGACGGCTCCTCGCGGCAACCGCCCTTGCGCCTCGCTAGCCCTTTGTCTCACCAGACCTGGGCAGAGGACTTTCACCTCCAAGCTGTCAAACATGCTCGGCACACCCGGACCCATGGACGCGCGGACGCGCCCACAGGTCCTTGGAAATCGCTCCGCGATTCCCACAGCGCCCACCGCCATCATCGGATGATGAAAGGAGCAAGAACGCAGAACGACAGCCGACCGTTACATCGAGCCACTATCACTGGAGGCGAACACCGGATAATCTATCCCGCAGCTCAGCGTCGCTTCGCTCCGATCACGATGCCGTGGTCCCCGCGATCACGATGGCGTGGACGGACTGATCACGATGGGTGGAATGCGGAGAAGAGCGACGCGTTTCTAGCCCCAGTACAAGCGCGTTTGCGGCTCGGCGTGTAAACAAAAAGCTCGAAATGTCGTACCTCATAGCAGAGTTTCACGGTGCCTAAACCAGAAC
>Ga0209343_10007547_pt1 | contig 12773 bp, 11 predicted proteins | sample RifCSPlowO2_02_FD_184026 | JGI IMG/M metagenome (GOLD analysis project Ga0209343, IMG submission 184026) | Groundwater microbial communities from Rifle, Colorado - Rifle CSP2_plank lowO2_0.2 (SPAdes) (version 2) | ecosystem: Environmental > Aquatic > Deep subsurface > Groundwater | place... | reverse complement strand
CCATCTGGCCGAAAACGACCACGACCTGGCCTACTCGCGCGAAAAATTCAACTGCACGCCCACCCAATACGCGCAAGACCTGGGCTGGCTGGGGCATGACGTATGGCACGCCCATTGTGTGAAGCTGGACCTTGAGGGCATCAGTCTGTTTGCCGCCACCCGCACCGGCGTGGCCCACTGCCCGTGCAGCAATATGCGGCTGGCCAGCGGCATCGCCCCGATTCGCCGCATGCTCAACGCCGGCGTGCCGGTGGGCCTGGGCGTGGACGGCTGCGCCAGCAACGATGCCGCCCACATGGTGAACGAAGCGCGCCAAGCCCTGTTGCTGGCGCGGGTGGGTCGGGCCATGCAGCCGCCCGAACAACGGGACGGTCGCACCTTCTTTGGCTGCGACCTGGGGCCGGCCGAGATGACGGTGCGCGACGCCCTGGGCGTCGCCACCCGGGGCGGCGCGCAGGTGCTGGGGCGCAGCGACATCGGCCACCTGGCCGTAGGCATGTGCGCAGATCTGGCCCTGTTTGACCTCAACACCCTGGGCTTTGCCGGGGGCGCGGTGCACGACCCCATAGGCGCCCTGCTGCTGTGCGCCAGCCCGCAAGCCGACTACACCATCGTCAACGGCCGCGTGGTGGTGCGCCAAGGCCAATTGACCACCGTGGATCTGGGCCCCCTGGTGGAGCGGCACAACGCTTTGGCGCTGCAACTGGCCGAGTTCTCGCTATAAAAAGAGTAGCTGCTTGCGCATATTCTGTGCGGGCTAACGGGCTATTTTGCCGACAAGCTGAGTTGTCCTCGGGTGGGGGCGTAGGCGAAGGTGGGCATGGGGCTTCGCCTTCACGCCGGCGGTGCAGCATGTTCCCAAGTCACGACCGCATGGAGGCCGAGCACCGTGCCGTCGGCCGCCTGCGTGTTGACCAGTTCTATGCGGGCGTGCATGGAGGTCGCGATGTCCAGGCAAATGGCCAGGCCCAGGCCGGCACCCGCCACGCCCTTGACCGCCGCGAAGGGCTGAAACAGCCAGGCGCGCATGGCGTCGTCGATACCCGGCCCCCCATCCCAGACCACCATCTCGGTGCGCTCGGGCGAGGCGGCGAAACGTATGCCCAGCGTGCCCCGCAGGGGCGAGTGGCGGATGGCGTTGGCCAGCAGGTTGCGCACCAGTTCACCGGCCATCCAGGCGTTGCCCATCACCAGGACAGGCGCCGCCGCTTCGAGCGAGAACTCCAGGTGCTTGGCCGCGATCAGCGGGGACATTTCGAGCACGGCCTCGCGCGCGATGTCGTCCATGCACAGGCTTTGCTGTTCGGTGGGTTGGCGCATTTGCTCCAGCCGCGCCTGGTTCAGCAATTGGTTGGCCAGGTGGGTGGTGCGGTCCACCGTGCGCAGCATCTCGGGAATGATGAGTTGCGCCGGCGCGTCCCCGCAGAGCACCGACTGCAACTGCGTTTTCAGCACCGTCAAGGGCGTGCGCAACTGGTGCGAAGCGTCGGCGACAAAACGGCGCTGTTGCAGCAGCAGCTCGTGCTGGCGTGCCAGCAACTGGTTCATCTCGTCAATCACGGGTTGCAGCTCTTCGGGGCCACGGCTTGCCAGCATCGAGGTGTCTTCGGCCGCGCGCTGCTTGAGTTCGTTGCGCAAGGCGATCAGCGGGCGCAGGGCGCGGTTGACGACCAGCCAGGTGACGAAGGTGATCACCCCCATCAGCAGCAACTGGCGCGCCAGCATGGCCCACAGCAGCGCCGACGCAGTGGCCTCCCGCGCCTCCAGCGTTTCACCCACGAGGATCAGCGCCAGGCCTTGGCCCTGCGACATTTCCACCGGCTGGTGCAAGGCCGTCACCTGAACACGCTGCGCCCCCAATTGGGCGATGTAGCTGTAGCTCAACCCTGGTGTTCTTGCCAGTTGGTCGCTCTGCGGCAACGGTAGCTCACCATCGCCCGCGATCTGGCGACCGTCAAAACCGATCACGCGCCAGTACATGCGGCTGCCGCCCGCCCCCTCCAAGGCCTCGATCAGCGCCAGCGGGACATGGATGGTGAGGCTGTTGCGCTCCACGCGCAGCAGGTCGCCCATTTGCTGCGCCGTGGCCCGGAGCAGGCGGTCATGGGCTGCGGCCGTGGTTTTCACCACGCTTTGGTAGAGGCTGACGGTGTCCATGGCCATGAACAGCGCGATGGGCCCCAAGGTCCACGCCAGCAGGTAGTTCCGCAGTTTGCCGACATGGGCCAAGGGGCTGAACCAGCGCCTCATGCGGCATGGCCCGCTGGCGCCGGCGTGGCACCTTCGCACAGCAGGTAACCCACGCCGCGCAGCGTCATGATCTCGGCCCCGCTGCCAGCGATTTTGCGGCGCAGGCGGTGCACCACCACCTCGATGGCATCCGCTTGCACCGCCTCCCCGGCCGCGAACACCAGCGTCATGAGGCGCTCCTTGGCGACGCCCTGGCCCGGTTGCGCCATGAGCGCCTTGAGCAGCGCGGTTTCGCGCGGCGACAGGTCCAGCGGTTTGTCGTCGCGGTAACACGCGCCCGAGGCCTTTTCGTAGCGCAGTGCGCCACAGCGAATTTCACGGTCGCCCCCCTTGCGGCGGATGATGGCGCGCAGCCGGGCTTCAAGCTCATCCAGATCGAACGGTTTGGCGAGGTAGTCATCGGCGCCCGCGTTCAGCCCCATCACCCGGTCGCCGACGGCACCGCGTGCGGTCAAAATCAGGACGGGTGTCGCATCGTCGGCATCGCGCAGGCGCTGCAACACGCGCAGGCCGTCGATGCCGGGGATCGAGAGGTCCAGCAAGATGGCGGCGAAGTTGTGGTGCTTGGCCAGCTTCAGCGCCTCCAGACCGTCGCCGCAGTGCATGACCTCGAAGCCACGGCGCACCAGCACGCGCACCAGCGCACCACTCAAATCGAAATCGTCCTCAACCAGCAATATCTTCATAGGTGCAGAGAATGCCCCAATTTCAGGCGGGCACCCCCCGGGAAAATCACTAGTCGATTCGCAAGCCGATTGAAAGCTTGGGGAAAGCGAACTGAAAGCTTGCGATAGACGCGGGGCGCGGCACCGCCTAAATTCAAGCTGTTGTTCGAAATTTCAATAGGAGACATCAATGACGGCAAATACCTCGAATACCTCACATGCCTTATTACACGGCGTGAAAAACAATGGGTTAGTACCCATGCTTCATGGGCCAGCTAAAGAAACAAAGGAGTGAGCCATGCGCATCCGATTGACCTATTTGCCCATCGTGGGCTTGCTATTTGTGTGCAGTGCCTCTGCACTGGCAAAAAGCCCACAGGCGACTACCAGCATACAGCTTGGGCCACGGCCTTACTTTTTGGTGGCCGAGATGGCCGACAGCCCGCTTAAAACCAAGCTGCAAAGCTGCTCCAACGGGCCTTTTGCAAAAACGGCGTTCTCCATTGGCCACCGTGGGGCGGCGATGATGTTCCCTGAACACACCAAAGAGTCTTACGAGGCTGCCGCCCGCATGGGTGCGGGCATCGTGGAGTGTGATGTGACCTTTACCAAAGACAAAGAGCTGGTCTGCCGCCATGCGCAGAACGACCTGCACACCACCACCAACATTCTCGCCACGCCCCTGGCAGCCAAATGCACCCAAGGTTTTACGCCTCACGACGCTGAGAAAAACACCCCCGCCACTGCCGAATGCCGCGCCAGCGATATCACGCTGGCCGAATTCAAAACCTTGCGCGGCAAGATGGACGCCTTTAACCCCAAAGCCAAGACGGTGGAAGAGTTCATGGGCGGCACCGCCAGCTGGCGCACCGATCTGTACAGCGGTCCAAGCAGCGGCACTTTGATGACGCACCAGGAAAGCATTGCCTTGTTCAAAAAACTCGGGGTCAAGATGACGCCGGAGCTCAAGTCCGCTACGGTGACCATGCCGTTTGAAGGATTTACCCAAGAGGCCTACGCGCAAAAAATGCTGGACGAGTACAAGGCCGCCAACGTGCCCGCGAGCCAGGTCTTTGCGCAGTCATTCAACAAGAACGACGTCTTGTATTGGATCAAGAATGAGCCTGCGTTCGGCAAGCAAGCGGTCTTCCTCGATAGCGCAGACAAGGCTGCGGACTTGCCCGATCTGGAGAAGCTCATCAGCTACAAAAAAGACGGCATTCAAATTGTGGCCCCTCCCATCTTTGCCTTGCTGTCTGCCAAGGACGGCAAACTGGTGGCATCAAGCTACGCCAAGGACGCCAAACAAGCGGGTCTAAATATCATTACCTGGAGCCTGGAGCGCTCCGGCGTCATGGCGACAGGCAAGGGCGGCTGGTACTACCAAACCGTGAGCCAGGCCATCCACCGTGAAGGTGACATCTTGCAGGCGCTGGATGTTTTGGCGAAAGACGTAGGCATCATGGGAATTTTTTCTGACTGGCCTGCAACCGTGACTTACTACGCCAACTGCATGGGTTTGAAGTAGAAATACACCCCAAACCGCCCCGTCTACTTGTGCTTAGGGTCCATCTAAAGCCGTGCGATGCGTGGCGGGCTAAGTGCCGCCGCGATGAAAGCATCGCGAAAAATGATTGAACGTTCTGGACTGCAAACAGTTTAGAAATTATCCAAATACATACTTGAAAGAAACTTTATGCGCCCGATCAACTACCTGGCCGGCCTGGCCCTGCTTACTCCCCTGCTTGGCTTGGCGCAGGACACCTGCACGAACCGCGGTGACCTCGACAACCAATACTGCGATGCCAACAAGGACCTGGTGGCCGACACCCCCACCGACCCCGCCAAACAAAAGACGCCCAACACCCTGGTCTTCACCTACACCCCGGTGGAAGACCCTGCGGTCTACGAGAAGATTTTCAAACCCTTCACCGAACACCTGGCGCAGTGCACGGCCAAGCGCGTGGTGTTCTTCCAGGTGCAGTCGAATGCGGCCGAAATCGAGGCCATGCGCGCCGGTCGCCTGCATGTGGCGGGTTTTTCCACGGGACCGACCGCGTTTGCCGTGAACATTGCCGGGGCGGTGCCCTTCGGCATCAAGGGCTATGCCGACCACTACCAGGGCTACAACCTGATGGTCATCGTGAAGAAGGAAAGCGCATTCCACAAGCTGACCGACCTCAAGAACAAGAAGCTGGCCCATACCTCGCCGTCCTCCAACTCGGGCCATATGGCGCCGCTCGCGCTGTTTCCCAAAGAGGGGCTGACACCCGACAAGGACTACAAGGTCATTTTCTCGGGCAAACATGACCAGTCGGTGCTGGGCGTGCGCTCGGGCGACTACGACGCGGCGGCCGTGGCGTCGGATGTGTTCGAGCGCATGGTGCACCGCGGTGAAGTCCGCGAAGACGAGTTCCGCGTGCTCTACCGCAGCGCGAAGTTCCCAACCTCCTCGTTTGCCTATGCCCACGATCTGGAGCCCAAGTTCCGCGACCGCATGCTCAAGTGCTTCTACGACTACCGCTTCACCGGCGAAATGCAAAAGGCCTTCGACGGCGCCGACCGCTTCTACCCCATCACCTACCAGAAGGACTACGCCCTGGTGCGTGAGGTGGCCGAGTCCGCGGGCGAGAAGTTCAACCGCGCCGCCTACGAGCGCGAAGCCGCCAAGGCCAAGAAATAACATGGCGCACGCACTTGAAATTGAGGGTCTGGTCAAGGAATACCGGCGCGGCCAACCGGTGCTCAAGGGTATTAACCTGCGCATTGGGGGCTCGGGCGTGACGGCCATCATTGGCCCCTCGGGCACGGGCAAATCGACCCTGCTGCGCTGCATCAACCGGCTCATTGACCCGACCCAGGGCGCGATCTGGCTCAACGTGGAGGGCCGGCGTACCGACCTGTCCACACTGCGTGGGCGGGCCTTGCGGGCCAGCCGCCGGCAAATTGGCATGGTGTTCCAGGAATACAACCTGGTGGAGCGCCTGACCGTGATGGAAAACCTGCTGACCGGCCGGCTCGGCTATGTCAGCGCCTGGGACGCCTGGCGGCGCAAGTTCCCGCCGCAAGACGTGCAAAACGCATTCGCCTTGCTCGACACCGTGGGGCTGGGTGACTTCGCCAACCAGCGCGCCGATGCACTGTCGGGCGGGCAGCGCCAGCGCGTGGGCATTGCCCGCGCCCTGATGCAGCGCCCCCAGGTGCTGCTGGCCGATGAGCCCACGTCGTCCCTGGACCCCAAGACCTCGGTTGAAATCATGTCCCTGCTGCGCGAGCAGGGCCGGGCGCAGGGGATTCCGGTGATCGTCAATATCCACGACGTGGAGCTGGCCCGGCGTTTCGCCGACCGGCTGGTGGGCATGTCGGGCGGGCAGGTGGTGTACGACGGCGATGCCGCCGGGCTCTCGGACGCCAAGCTCAAGCAAATCTACGGTGGCGAGGACTGGCTGTCATGAGCGGCGCAACCTTGTCGAGTGGCCGTATCAGCACCCCGTTTCGCGCAAGTGCGCTGGCACGCGGTGTCAGCGGGGCCCTGCTGGTCTATACGGTGTATGCGCTGTCGCAACTGAACTTCTCCTGGCCGCGCTTTGTGAGCGGGCTCGACCGCGGGGCGCATCTGTTGGCCCGGATGTTTCCGCCCGACATGACCAAGGGTGACATCCTCTGGACGGGCATGGTGGAGAGCATGCAGATGGCGGTGCTGGCCTCGGTGCTGGGCATCGTCATCAGTCTGCCGCTGGGCCTGTTGGGTGCCCGCAACCTGATGCCGCAACCCGTCACCTGGCTGGCGCGTGCCGTGGTGGCGGCCTGCCGTTCCTTGCACCCGGTCATCGTGGCCATCTTTTTCGTCAAGGCCGTGGGCTTCGGTGCGATGGCCGGTATTTTGGCGCTGATGGTGGGCTCCATCGGCTTCATCGGCAAGCTGTTTGCCGAAGCCATTGAAGAAATCTCCCCCAAGCAGGTTGAGGCCGTGCGCGCCACCGGCGCCTCGTTCGCCAACGTGATCCTGTTTGGCGTAGCGCCCCAGGTCTTGTCGCGCTTTGTGGGGTTTGCCACCTACCAGCTGGACTCCAATCTGCGCAACTCCACCATGGTCGGCATCGTCGGCGCGGGCGGCATTGGCGGGGCCCTGTTTTCCGCGTTCCAGCGCTTTGACTACGGTTTCGTTTGCACCATCCTGGCCACCATCGTTCTCATCATCGTGCTGGGCGAGTTGCTGACCAACCAACTCAAAAAGGTGTTCCATGTCTGAGGCTGTTTTGTCTTCGCTCCCGCGCCTTGCACCCACTCAGCAGCGCATCTGGCAGCGTTTCACGCCGCTGCAACGGATGCTGCGCCTGATGGTCTGGATGGCCATCGTCGCGGCCATCGTGCAGTCGGCGCGCCACGTCGAGATCATTCCGGAGTTCCTGTACGACGCCCCCGAGCAGATGGGCGATCTGTTGTCACGCATGTGGCCGCCCGACGCTACGCATTACCCGCAAACCGTGCATGCCGCGCTGATGGAGACGCTGCACATCGCATCGCTGGGCACCTTGCTGTCGCTGGTGTTCGCCGTGCCCCTGGGCCTGCTGGTCGCGACCAACCTGACCCGCAACCGCCTGGTCAATCTGGTCGCACGCATCCTGCTGGTGTCCTCGCGCTCGGTCAACTCACTGGTGTGGGCTTTGCTGTTCCTCGCGGTGTTCGGCCCCGGGCCGCTGGCGGGCACGTTGGCCATCGGCTTTCGCTCCATCGGTTTTGTCGGCAAGTTGCTCGGCGAAGCCATCGAGCAGGCGCCGCGCGGTCCGATCGAAGCGCTGGAGGCGGCCGGTGCTGGCTGGTTTGCGCGTATCGGTTATGGCTACTGGCCCCAGGTCAAACCGGCGTTCTGGTCCATCGTGCTCTTGCGCTGGGACATCAATGTGCGCGAGTCTGCCGTGTTGGGACTGGTAGGTGCGGGTGGCATCGGCATGGTGCTGGACACCGCCATGAACCTGTTCCAGTGGGACCGTGTCGCCACGGTTTTGCTGGCCGTGTTTGCCGTGGTCGTGGTCGCGGAAGTGGTGGTGACGCAGGTGCGCAAGCGCGTGCTGTGAAGGCGCTCCATGAATCGACAGCAACTCATTTCGCAACTTGGCCAGGACGTCACCTACGACCTGGCCATCATCGGCGGCGGCGCCACCGGCCTGGGTGTGGCGCTGGACGCTGCCGCGCGCGGCCTGCGCGTGGTGCTGGTGGAGTCGCACGACTTTGCCAAAGGCACCTCCTCGCGCGCCACCAAGCTGGTGCACGGCGGTGTGCGCTACCTGGCCCAAGGCAACATCGCGCTGGTGCGCGAAGCCCTGCGCGAGCGCACCACGCTGCTGCGCAACGCGCCGCACCTGGCGCAGCCGCTGCCCTTTGTGATGCCGTCCTACAAACACTGGGAAACACCGTTCTACGGCACGGGCCTGAAGGTGTACGACGCCCTGGCCGGCAAGGCCGGACTGGGCCGCACCGAATTCCTGGACCGCGCGCAAACCCTGCGCTGCCTGCCCACGGCCCAGCCGCTGGGTCTCAAAGGCGGCGTCAAATACTGGGACGGCCAGTTCGACGATGCACGCCTGGCCCTGGCCCTGGCGCGCACGGCGGCGGCCCGAGGCGCCTTGCTGGTCAACTACTGCGCCGCCACCGGCCTGCGCCACGAAGATGGCAAGGTCGTAGGGCTGAACTGCGAAGACCGCGAAACCGGCCAGCACTACGCGCTACGCGCACGCTGCGTCATCAACGCCACCGGCGTCTGGGTCGATGCGTTCCGGCAAAAAGACGGCGCGGCCACCGGCCGTGCGGTCCAGCCCATGGTCGCGCCCAGCCAGGGTGTGCATGTCATCGTGGAACGTGACTTTTTGCCCGGCGACCACGCGCTGCTGGTGCCCAAAACGGCCGATGGCCGGGTGCTGTTTGCCGTGCCCTGGTTGGGGAAAGTCATTCTGGGCACCACCGACACGCCGCGCCAGGACCTGGCGCGCGAGCCCGAAGCGTTTGAGGAAGAAATTGAATTCATCCTGCGCGAATCGGGCCGGTACCTGCGCCGCGCACCGACCCGCGCCGATGTCAAAAGCATTTGGGTCGGCTTGCGCCCGCTGGTCAAGCCACCACGCGAGGACGGGCCGGGACCCGATTGCAACCCTGGCGCGGCCACCAAAGGCCTGAGCCGCGAGCACACCGTGCTGGTCAGCCGCAGCGGCCTGGTCACCGTCACCGGCGGCAAATGGACCACCTACCGCGCGATGGCCGAAGACGTGCTCGAAAAATGCTTCGACGCCGCCTTGCTCGACCGGGTCGACGCGGGCGTCACCACCCATTTGAAACTGATCGGCGCCGACGGACCGGTGGCGGGTCGCCCCAAGATCAGCGATGCGCCAGGCCTGCACTCCTATGGCAGCGAACAGCCGGCAGTGCTGGCGCTGCCGGGCGCGCAGCGGCAGTTGGGTGGCGGCTTGAGCGAAGCCATGGTGCGCTTTGCCGCGCGCCGTGAATACGCGCGCACGGTGGAAGATGTGCTGGCACGGCGCAGCCGCCTGCTGTTTCTTGATGCGCGTCTGGCAGGCTCGCTGGCGGAGGAAGTGGGCGAGATCTTGCTGCAGGAAACCGGCGTCGATCCCCAAATTTCCGCATTCCACGCACTGGCCCGGCGCTACCTGGGCCTGCCCGATGAGGAACGCCACGGGATGGAAAGCCAAGCGGATCTGATTCAATAGCCCCTCCATGTTCCATGTTTTACGGGAGAGTGATTGATGTTGTTAAAAGCCGTGTTGTTTGACCACGATGGAACGCTGGTCGATTCCGAGGGCGCGCATTGGAAAATCTGGCAAGAGGTTTTGCAACAGCACCGGATTGGCCTGACCGAGAGTGACTACAAAGCGCATTACGCCGGCATACCGACCCCGGCCAACGCGCAGGCACTGGTTGCGCGGCATGCACTCGATGTATCGCCCACCGCATTGGCGCAACAAAAGAATGACGCTACGCGCCGGTACCTGGGCCGCACCGCGTTCCCCCTGATGCCACATGCGCTGCAGGCCATTGACGCCTTTCACCGCCAGGGGGCCAAGCTGGCGGTGGTGACCGGTGCCGGACCGGACGGCATCCAGGCGACGCTGCATGCCTACGGGCTGGCGGAGCGTTTCAGCACCATCGTCACCGGCGACGATGTCCGAAACAGCAAGCCGGCGCCGGACTGCTATCTGCTGGCGCTGAAAAAACTGGGGCTCCAGGCGGAGGAATGCATCGCGCTGGAGGATACCGAGCACGGCGTTCGCGCCGCGGCGGCGGCCGGTATCGCTTGCTGTGGCGTCAAAAACGCGTTCTCCGAAACGCATGATTTTTCGCTGGCGGCCGAGACGTTTGGCAACCTGCAGGATGCGACGGAGTGGATTTTGCGCACCCACCGTTTTGCCCGAGCCGAATTCTGAAAGTCGTGCCGCAGACAGGCGGCGCTTGGCTACGCAACAAACTCCCCCGCGTGCTCCCGGAACTTGGCCACCTCGGCCAACAGCCAGTCCCGAAAGGCCTGCACCTGCGGTTTGCGCAGCGCCTCCGGCGGACAGGCCAGGTAGTAGTTGCTCGGGCATTTGACCGCCACATCAAACAGGCGCACCAATTCGCCCGCCGCGATTTCCTGGGTGGCGACCACATGGCGCACCAGCGCAATGCCGTCACCGTCCATCGCTGAGCGAATCAAGAGCGACAAGTCCTGAAACCGCACGCCCCCTGTGGGCTCCGGGAAGGGCAGGCCCGCCGCCTGGAACCAGGGCAGCCAGGGCTCGTCGGAGCGCAGCAACTGCTCGGGCTGGAGTTGCAACACCGAGGTCGGCAAACAGGCCCCGTTGTAGTTGGGGCTCGCCACCGGGTAGTACACATCCCCCATCAATTTTTCCACGGCCAGGCCCGGGTAATGACCGCTGCCAAAGCGGATACCCACGTCGATGGAGTCGTGCACCAGGTCGTGCAACTGGCCACTGGACTGCAGCACCAGTTCGGTGTCGGGGTGCAAGTCGATGAAGCGGCCCAGGCGCGGTGCCAACCAGCGTGCCGCAAACGAGGGGATGGAGGACACCGTCAGGCGCTTTTGCCGGGTTTCTGCGCGCAGCACCTCGGTGGCCCCCACAATGTCCTGCAAAGCGTTGCGCACCACCTGCGCAAAACGCTCGCCCTGCGGGGTGATGGCCAAGCGCTTGCCATTGCGGGTGAACAGGGCCACGCCCAGCTCCTGCTCCAGCGCCCGCACCTGGTGGCTGATGGCGCCATGGGTGACATGCACCTCTTGTGCCGCGCGTGAGAAATTTTGGTGTCTGGCGGCGGCTTCAAAAGCGCGCAAGGCCGCCAGATTGGGCAATCGACGCAAATCCGTGGTCATGTCGGGCAAACCTTTATGTGAGCCAATTTAGCAAGAACGTCGAAGATATATCGTTTTGCCGATCCGGGTGCGCTCCTTAAACTCAAACAGTTATTTTTTATCTGGAGAGATCCTGTGCAGCACCGTGAGACACGCCTTTTTGTAGACCACCGCTTTTCCAGCCCCTACGCCATGTCGGTATTTGTGACCTTGCGGGAAAAGGGCATTGCCTTTGCCATGGAAACGCTTGATCTCCAGGCGGGCCAGCACCAGCAAGCGGCCTACCGCGACCAGTCCATGACCGCGCGCGTTCCCACGCTGGTCCACCAGGGCTTTGCCCTGTCGGAATCGAGTGCCATCAGCGAGTACCTGGAAGACCAGTTTCCCGCGCCCGCCTACGCGCCGGTGTACCCCACGGATGTGCGGGACCGTGCCCGCGCCCGGCAAATTCAAGCCTGGCTGCGCAGCGACCTCATGCCCATCCGCAATGAACGCAGCACCGCCGTCGTGTTTATCGAGCCCACGGCCACGCCCTTGAGCGCCGAAGGGCTGGAGGCCGCCGACAAGCTTTTCCGCATAGCCGACAGCCTGCTGGCCGACGGTGCCAGCCACCTGTTTGGTGCCTGGTGCATTGCCGACACCGACCTGGCCCTCATGCTCAACCGCCTGGCCTTGAACGGGGATGCGGTACCGCCAAAACTCAAGGCCTATGCCAGCCAGCAATGGCAGCGGCCGACCGTGCAGCAATGGGTGCAACAGCCACGCACATGAACCGAGGTACGTGATGAATCCAGGTATTGTTTACGCCACCCTGGCCTACGCCGGCTGGGGCTTGTTTCCGCTCTACTTCAAGCAGGTGGCCCATGTGCCCGCGTTCGAAGTGGTGATGCACCGCACCGTGTGGTCCCTGCTGTTTGTGCTGGGCGTTTTGCTGGTGCTTAAACGCTGGGCCTGGATGCGCGACCTGCTGCGCCAGCCCAAGGTGCTGGGAGCGTTTGCGCTGTCCGCCCTGCTGCTGTCGAGCAATTGGCTGGTGTACGTGTGGGCGGTGCAAAACCAGCATGTGCTGGATTCCAGCCTGGGGTATTTCATCCTGCCGCTGGTGAATGTGGCGCTGGGTTTTGCCTTCCTGGGCGAGCGGCCACGCCGCGGCCAGTGGCTGGCGGTGGGCGTGGCGGCCGCAGGCGTGTTGTGGTTGACCGTGCAAACCGGGCGCCTGCCCTGGATTGCCTTGCTGCTGGCGCTGACCTTTGGCTTTTACGGCCTGCTGCGCAAGGTGGCGGTGCTGGGCGCCCTGGAGGGACTGGCGCTGGAGACCATGATGCTCGCGCCCCTGGCCATGGCGGTGCTGACGTATTGGGGTGTGCAGGGGCAAGGGGTACTGGTCCAGGGCGATGCGTCCACCCTGGGCTGGCTGCTGGTGGCCGGCCCCTTGACGGCCGTGCCTTTGCTCTTGTTTGCGGCGGGCGCACGCCGCATTCCGATGACCACGCTGGGCA
>Ga0209343_10007546_pt1 | contig 12776 bp, 13 predicted proteins | sample RifCSPlowO2_02_FD_184026 | JGI IMG/M metagenome (GOLD analysis project Ga0209343, IMG submission 184026) | Groundwater microbial communities from Rifle, Colorado - Rifle CSP2_plank lowO2_0.2 (SPAdes) (version 2) | ecosystem: Environmental > Aquatic > Deep subsurface > Groundwater | place... | reverse complement strand
CATCTTGAACCACTTCTTCCAGAGACGGCAGAGAGGATAAAAAAATTAATTAAAGAAAACAAAAAACCAGCGCAGCCATTATTTTTGCGCAAGGATTAATATGCCCCCAAAAGAACCTAAATACATAGACATCCATTCTCACGTTAATTTTACTGCCTTCGATGCTGACCGCGACGAGGTGCTAAAACGCGCGCTTGCAAATGATACCTGGGTGATAAATGTTGGCACGCAAGTGGACACCTCTAAGAAGGCAGTCGAGATAGCCAATCAGTACAAGGAAGGAGTTTATGCCATTATCGGCCTGCATCCCATACACACTGGGGCATCTTTCCATGATGTCAAAGAATTGGGCGCTGAAGGCAAAGAATTTACCTCCCGCGGGGAAATTTTCGATAAAGATGCGTACAAAGAAATGTTGAAAGATTCCAAAGTGGTAGGGGTGGGGGAATGTGGACTGGATTACTATCATTGTGATGAAACGTATATTGAAAACCAAAAAAAGAATTTTATTGAGCAGATAGAATTGGCAAACGAATTCGGCAAGTCCTTGATGCTTCATGTAAGGAATAATCCGAAAGATAAATCTAAAAACGCTTATCAAGACACGCTCAAGATTATAAAAAAATACGCTAAAGTCAAAGGCGATGTGCATTTTTTTGCCGGGAGTTTAGAAGAAGCGAAAGCTTTCACCGATTTCGGTTTCACCCTTTCTTTTACCGGGGTGATCACCTTTACTAATGATTATGATGAAGTTATTAAGAGTGTTCCCATCAATATGATTATGTCAGAGACAGACGCACCCTACGTTACACCCACGCCCTACCGCGGTAAAAGAAATGAACCAAGTTATGTGAGAGAGGTGGTCAAAAAGATTGCCACAATTAAAAACCTATCCGAAGAAGAAGTGGCAAAAGCAATAATTAATAATGCCAAAAGGGTCTTTGGCTTTACAATCTAGGGGCTTTTTGATAGTATGACTTTCATGCCAGACGCGGAAAATATAGAAAAGTCGGAGTCCCGAGTTTATGAACTCGGCTATCTTTTGGTGCCTACGATTGCCCCGGAAGATGTGCCGAAATCTTATGGTAATTTGAAGGAGCTAATCTCGTCTTTTGGAGGCGAATTTATTGCTGACGAGATGCCGAAGGCGATTCCGCTTGCTTACACTATGGAGAAAGACACGGCCAACATCCGCAGTAAATTCACTAACGCCTATTTTGGCTGGATAAAATTTTATATGGATCCGGAAAAAGTTCTGGAGCTGAAGAAAAAGTTTGATCTGCATCCTGATTTGATAAGATTTCTTATATTAAAAACCGTCAAAGAAAATACCATCGCCGCCAAGAGATATATCGGTCGAGATTCTGCTTACCGCAGGGCTCCAGGTGTGCGTAAGACGGCCGAAGGCGAGGAGGCCCCACCTATTAATAAAGAAGAAATCGATAAAGAAATCGACGCAATGGTCGCCGTCTAAGCTTTATGAACTTTATAACTTTTAACTTTATAACTCATACATGTATTTAAATAAAGCAATCATTATTGGAAATCTTACTCGCGATCCGGAAATCCGTTCGCTTCCGAATGGCACAAAAGTATGTTCATTCTCCGTCGCCACCAATCGTGTCTGGAAGGATAAAGCCGGCGCTCGACAAGAGTCCACCGATTATCACAATATTGTGGTCTTCGGCCGCCAAGCTGAGACAGTTGGGCAATACATGAAAAAGGGAAGCTCGATTTTAATTGAAGGCCGGATGCAAACGAGGAGCTGGGAGGATAAAAATTCCGGAGAGAAAAAATATCGCACGGAGATAGTAGCTGATCGCACCCAATTCGGACCCAAGGGAAACAGCGCCGGCGGAGCCGGATCTACCCCAAGCAAAGTCGAGGGGGGAAGTAAATCAAACAAGGAAGAAGTAGACACGATAGAATATCCGGAAGAGGACATTAATCCCGAAGACATACCATTTTAAATATGAGGCAAGATTATTTTTCAGCCAACAATATAAAATTCATTGACTACAAGGATATTGAAATCTTAAAGAAATTTCTCAATCCGAATGGCAAGATTGTAGGCCACCGGCGCTCAGGGGTAACCTCTAAAAATCAGCGCGCACTAGCTCTCGCCGTCAAACACGCCCGCTTCCTCGGCCTCCTTCCTTTTGTGGCGAAATAGTTAAACTCTTTCTACGTATTCTCCGGTTTCGGTGTTTACACTTATAGTATCGCCTTCATTAATGAACATTGGGGCGTTAAGGGTAGTACCATTTTCGAGCGTAATAACTTTATTGCCACCTTTGGAAGTGTCGCCACGGATAGCCGGCGGAGCTTCTTTAACTTTGAAATTCATTTTTATAGGCAGGGTGATCTTTATTATTTTTTCCTCTTCATTTTCATTAGTCCAAACCAGCGCGGTGACATTTGAATTAGCTTTTAGAAATTTAGCTGCAGTGCCCATCAGCGCTTCGTCTAATTTGAATCTGTTAGCTTTATTATTTAGATCGCAGAACCAGTATTCGCCGCGGTTAATGTATAGGAATGTTACGTCCTTTTTCTCAATATCTGCCTCCTCTGCGCTCTCCGAAACGTGAAAAGTGGCAGCAATAGTTTTGCCAGAAATTAAACTTTTAAGTTTCACCTGGTTTTGAGGTTTCCTCTGTTGAGTGCGAGCCACGTGGCTCTCGACGACTTCCGCGGGTTCGCCATCATAGATTATTATTTTTTTCTCCCGAATTTCACTGTATTGGAGCATTTTAGGCCTCTTCTTTGAATTTCGCTCTAATTTCTTTCAGGATATCGCCGGCCACTTTTTTATTTTCTTTGAGAAAAGTGCGGGTAGAATCATAGCCGACACCAAGCTTTATTTTTTCAGCTTTTTCTCCGGCTGGTAGATAGAAATAAGAATTGCCAGTTTTTTCGATAACTTTAAATTTCTCACCGAGCGCCATGATCTCTCCCTCCTTGGAAATGCCCTCGTTGTAAATAATATCGAATTCTGTCTGTTTGAAAGGCGCAGAAACTTTATTTTTTACCACTTTCACGCGAGTGCGCGAGCCCACTACTTCATCCCCCTTTTTGATTTGGGCAATTTTACGGATATCCAGGCGCACGGAAGTGTAAAACTTAAGCGCCTTGCCGCCCGGAGTGGTTTCCGGATTGCCGAACATCACACCGATCTGCATGCGGATCTGATTGATGAAAATGACAACCGTTTTTGATTTGGCAACTATGGCGGTGAGCTTGCGGAGCGCCTGGGACATAAGCCGGGCCTGCTTGCCCACATGGTATGCACCCATGTCACCTTCAATTTCATCTTTGGGCGTCAGTGCCGCCACCGAATCTACCACGATAACATCGATTTTCCCGGTGCGCACCAAGGACTCCACAATTTCGAGCGCCTGCTCGCCATTGTCGGGCTGGGAAATCAAAAGGTCATTAATATTCACACCAAGTTTTTTCGTATATTCCGGGTCCATCGCGTGTTCCGCGTCCACATAGGCGCAAATACCGCCCTTCTTCTGGGCTTCCGCTACGATGTGAAGTGAGAGTGTGGTTTTTCCGGAAGATTCAGGCCCGAATATTTCAATAATTCTGCCGCGCGGTATGCCGCCAACACCCAAAGCCATGTCCAGGCCTATCGAGCCGGTGGGAATGACATTAATATCCACTTTGGGCGCATCGCCGAACTTCATGATGGAGCCCTCGCCGAACTTGGTCTGAATGGATTTCAAGGTATCTTCCAACAATGCGCTACCTACTGTTTTATCTGCTTTCTCTTCTTTTTTGGCCTTTTTTAACATAAAAATATGATACCAATATACTAATTTTTACTAATGATACGAATTTTATTTGTATAATTTGTACTCATTCGTATATTGGTATTGTTAATGCATTACTTGATAATTTTTCTCATCTATATGACCAAATTTATCTTCTGCTCTTATATTAATTACATTGTATCCCAAAAGCAAGGCCACTGTTTCGTCAAAATTCCCCAGTTGATCTATGGAAATTGTGCGTCCATCCAGGGTTAGTTCTGTCGCATTTTTGGCATTACCTGTTATTTTTATAATATTATTGTCAACTTTCATGCCATCGCTCAGGTTTACATTTTTTATTTTCACTCCGAATATTAAATCATAGGAGCGAAAAAAACTATACCCAAAAATAAAAATAAAAAAAAATAACACCGCCGATATTTTAAGTATTTTTTTGAAATTCTGAGTCATCAATTATTTATATTGCATTGTTGCCCGCTTCGTCGCGAGTTATTTTCTGTAGAACATCCCGCGGCTTAGCCCCATCACCCGGCCCGATTACCCCGCGTTCCTCCAGGTGATCCATCAGTCGTGCCGCACGGGCGTATCCTAATTTTAATTTTCTTTGTAAATACGACGTTGATGCTTTACCTGCCTCTATCACACATTGTCGTGCCTCTTCATACATTTCGTCATCGTCTCCACCATCATCGTCTTCTAATGAAGCTTCGAATATACTTTTATCTGCCGAAATGGACCCTGAAGTGAGGGCGATTTCTTCCGACACCTCATCCTTATATGTATCCGCTAAGTATTTCACTACTTTTTTTACTTCCGATTCGGAGATAAAAGCGGACTGTAAGCGTTCCGGTTGGGCATCACCCGAAGAATAAAGCATGTCTCCCGCACCCAATAATTTCTCTGCGCCGCCGGTGTCTAAAATGGTGCGCGAATCGACTTGCGAGGATACTTTTAGGGCAACCCTAGTCGGAATATTGGCCTTGATCAGTCCCGTAATAATATTGACTTCCGGTCTCTGGGTGGAGAGGAGCAGATGAATTCCCACTGCTCGCGACATTTGCGCCAACCGAACTATCGCCGCCTCCAGTTCTCTCGGATATGAGCTCATGATATCCGCCAATTCATCAATAATAATGACAATATAGGGCAGGCGGTCCAATCTCTCCTGCCTCTTTCCCCCGGGAGAGGTTTTCCCCCAAACGTTTTGGTGATAGGACTCTATATCCCGCACCGATTCCGCTTCCAAAATGTCATAGCGGCGGTCCATTTCTTTGGCTGCCCATTTAAGAGCCAGAATGGTTTTCTTCGCATCTGTGATGACCGGAGTCAGTAAATGGGGGATATTATTGTATAAAGTAAGCTCAACCCGTTTCGGATCAATCATGATAAATTTAAGATCATCCGGTCCGTTACGATATAACAGTGATGCAATCATTGAGTGAATAGTCACGGATTTACCGGAGCCAGTCGTCCCTGCTACCAGACAATGCGGCATTCTAGCTAGGTTTCCGAAGACGGCCCTGCCGGAAATACCTCGGCCGAGGGCAATGGTGAGCGGTTTGGCAGAATTTTGGAACTTTTCGTCCGAGAGGAGAGTAGCCAAACCGACAATCGATTTCGATTTATTCGGAATTTCTATCCCGACTAGCGACTTGCCTGGAATCGGCGCCTCGATTCTGATAGGGTGGGCAGCTAAAGCGAGAGCCAAGTCATTCTGTAATCCGACAATCCGGGAGAGTTTGACCCCTTCAGCTGGCTTGAGTGCGTAGCGAGTAACGGTAGGGCCGATAGTTATTTCATCCATCTCCACTTCAATGCCAAAATTCTGTAACGTCCGCCTTATAATATTCGAATTTGCTTTGACGTCGCCCGTATTTGGCTTTCCCTTGTCTTCTTCAAGGAGCGATAGCGGGGGAGGAGTATAAGTAGAAATTAATCCACCCCTTCTTTTTTTTATCGGAATTTCTTCTTCCTCTTTCCCGACGCTCTCCGACCGAAACATCGGAGAGGTCGGGACCCCGATCCTTTCAGGCGTCGGGGTTTCTTCCTCCTCAATATCCTCATCTTCAATAGGAGTCGAGTCCGCTGTCTCCTCCGGGGCCAACACTCTTTTGCCAGTAATTAGTTCCCATATTTTTTTAAAAAATGACAGTAATGCCAATTTGGTATCAAACATTACTAAGATTGAAATTATCAAAATCGCGCCCAGGAAAATCAAGCTGGCATATATATCAAAGAGCGAGACAAAAGGTTTTGCCAAGATTCTTCCCAGAAGCCCACCGGAATTTTTTCCCAAGGTCACATCGATTATACTCAAGCTGGATAACAAAAACACAATTCCGCTTATGGTACGCGCCCAACCGATGTTTGGCTCCTTGGATTTGAGAAATGAAGACCCGAGTAAAATAAAAAGAGCCGGGAGAAGAATATAGCCCACACCGAGCAGGTAGTGCAGTTTATCATAGACAAATCTTCCAGCTACACCGGCCGCATCAAAAGCGGACATCAAAAAAAATAGAGCGAAGACAAAAAAAACAACCGCCTTGATCCCATGCTTTGTTTCTGTTTTAAGTTTTGGAGAGTTTTCTCTGGCTTTGTCTTTTTTCTTGCCGTTTCCATTTTTCGCCATGGGAGTATTTTAACACCCTGTAGTGAATTTTGAAAATGCGCAAAGCGCGCAACTTCGTTGTTTTTTCAAAATCTACTACGGGGTTGCCTTTTTTTGTGTCCTATATATAATGGACAGATGTCAGATGCCGAAAAAAATCTAACGGACTTGCCAAAGGACATCAATGCCTCCTATCAGACAAGTTTATTACGGGCACTTCCATATGGCAAAACAGACAAGCTTGTTATGGCTCTTTATATGGTAACGGACATAATTGACAACCAGGAGCCCATCCGAAATAAATTAAGGACATTAGGGGTAGAGATTCTATCAGACACTACTTCTGGGACAAAGTTAAATCTTGCCAGAAACATACAAGCCATTTTGTCTTTTTTAGATATTGCGTTCACCATGAATATGATTTCAGAAATGAATAAAAATATTCTTGCCAATGAATTTACTAAGCTTAAAAATTCATTTGTTATCCCACAGGATAATCCGATATGGCTAGAGGAATTTTTAAAAGAAGATCCGGCGTCTGCAGTGATACTCCAAAAGGGGAGTAACAATAGATCTATCGGACATATTCAGTCGACGAGGATAGGTGTCCAAAAGGGCAGCACTTTGATGAAGGCACTGAGAGGAGTCGAAGTGTCCGATAAGACGACCAACTTGTCCGATAAGGTAAATGTCCTTGGTAATTTTAAAAAAGAAAGGAGGGAAGAGATTATTTCAATTATCAAGACAAATGATACTAGCGCTTCTGGGATTACTGGTGCTACTATCACGGACATAAAGGTGAAAGCCAAAGGGCCTCTTTTGTCTTGTGGAGAAAAGACATTGCAACGAGAACTGGTTTCCATGGTCAAGGACAATGTCCTTAAGAAGACGGGTGAAAAAAGGTGGAGTAGATACTTTTTAGCATAAAGGATACGCATTCTCCTTTGGCCCCAGTGGCTGACCACTTGCAATATTGGGGTAGCTAACACGTCAGTAGCTATAAGCCCAAGATTTGCATTTCCACTGTAAATATGCGATTATTTGGGCTGTGGGTTATCCACATAGTATATTGCCCTATTTTGGTAGTATATTATAATGGCTGTGTGCTTACGAGGTGCGTGCATCACATGCATTTTGTATTCACATAAATTGTCGTTGCTCTCACTTTAGATTTCGTCGAAAAAATCTCGAGTGCAGGCAAGAAAGATCATTGAAAACTGAATAGCTATGTTTTCAATGTAAGTTTATATCTGTTCATTATTTTTTGTCTGCACATTATTAATGTTTATAAGTTAAGCGGGCAATAAAATAGTGATAGGAAAAAATTACGCTTTTAGTTTTGCCCTCCATTAAAAGGGCGGGCAAGTCGAAACTAATTAATGGCGTAACAATGAAAAAAATTTATGAGTAATGTATTAAAATCAAAATCTTTTCTTGGGGTTATGATTGTAGCCGCTGTAATAGTTGCTTTCGCAATTGCGGGAGTAGCATCTGCTGCTTACTTTCACACTGTAACTCTCAAGATGGGAGTAACTAGTTCGCAGGTTCTAAGCTTGCAACAAACCTTAAACGCCAGTGGCTTTCTGGTTGCTTCCGTTGGTGCTGGTTCTCCGGGAATGGAGACCATGTATTTCGGAGCAAAGACCAAGGCGGCGGTTATGGCCTTTCAAGCATCCCGTGGCTTAGTTGCTGACGGCATTGTCGGTCCTGCGACCGGCGCAGCTCTAGGTGGCGTGGTCTCGGTTGGTGGTTCGTTCCCGGCTGGATGCACTTCAGCCGCTGGATTTAGCGTAACTACCGGCTTGCCATGTTCAGGAGGATCAACTCTTCCGGCTGGTTGCTTACCTGGATTCGCATTCAGTTCAACAACTGGATTGTCTTGCACCGGTGGTTCGACACCTACAACCTCTGGTCCTTTGGCCGGTGGAGCAGGATCAGCTAACTACACACTTTTGTCTGAATTCGCCAGCGAGGAAGTTGGTGAAGATGAAGCAGATGTAGAAGTAGCCGGTCTGGAGATTGAGGCGGAAAATTCTGACCTTGAGCTTACAGCAGTGCGCTTAGTCTTTGCACAAGGCACAGCTGCCAGCGACTTCGAAGACTATGCTGATGAAGTGTCGGTATGGCTGGACGGAGAAGAAATCGGCCGGGTAGATGGCGACAAATTCAACGATGGCAATAGCTACACAAGCACTATAACTCTCGCTGGCGGAATCGTCCGAGAGGATGACAAAGAAAATCTTGTGGTTGCCGTTTCCGGAGTTAACAATCTTGACACGGCTGATGCAGGCGACACTTGGACGGTTGATTTCCGTTCAGTTCGCTACACCGACGCGTTGGGAGATTCAACCTCGGAAGACCCGGGAACAGCGACAAAGACGTTCTCATTTGAGAGCTTCGCTACTGCCGCGAGTTCAAGACTTGATATGCGTCTTACAACTGGTACAGCCGCTGATAAAATCAACAAAGCTCACCTAATTAACGCTCACCTGACTGATGAAAATGAATTGAAGGGCGTTCCGCTCTTGGAATTCACCATGGAGGCCGAAGGAGATTCGGATCTTGAGATTCGAGACTTCGGTGTTAATGTTGTTGTTGTTAGTGCACCCGATGTAGATGATATTATCGCCGGTGGCACTGTGGCTACCACAGGAGGGTCACCAGAAATATTCCTTGAAATTGAAGGTCAGAGATATGGTACAGCTGGCTACAATGAAGCGGCTGCAGTAACCCGAGAAATTGCTTTCACTGATGTTGATTACACCATTGATGCAGGCGACACGGTAACAGCTCGGATTGTTGCCAACTTAAATGCGCTTGACACTGATGCTGACGCAGGAGACACTATTCGCGCAGAAATTCTCGAGACCCAAAGCGACGACACGGCTCTCTTTGATGTTCGGGATGAGTCAGGCACGCAGATTCTTGATGCCGACATTGTTGGTACGCCAACCGGCATTGCTAGCACCTTGCGCGACACCGGTTTTGACCTAGAATTCGTGTCAGCGGATGCTGATATAACCTATACGGGTGATGCAGCAGTAGCAGGCGACGACGACCGAGGAACATTCGAAATCGTGTTCAACGTGGTGGCGTGGGATGACAATGCCACGGCTATCTTCCTTGATGCTGGCAATCCTCTAGATGATGATGGAGAGGAAGAGGTTCAGGTTGACTTCAACGCCGCTGTGACGGACTTTGCTACTGACATTGCTAGGACTGGTGGCGCAGCTTCTGTAGAGGATGACGCCTTCGAGATTCTAGCGGGAGATAGCGTTGAGTTCACTCTTACCTATACCGCAGCACCTGATGCTGATGGGTCATTCTTCATGACTCTTTCAGAACTCTGGTACGCGTTGACTGACGTTGACGGCGACCTAGTGGTGCTAGATGCTCAAATTGAGTTGACTGACTCTTTCAAGACTCCGTCAATTGCTTTGAACTTCGACTAAGGTTAAGTTAAATTTTCACAGGTCGATCTGTTTAAATTTCAAAAAACCACTCCGACAGGGGTGGTTTTTTGTTGTTTGCATTTTTTATTTACTTTGTGGTATACTTCATTTATGAGTACGATAACCAAAAATAATATAATAATCCCAGCAAATGAATACGATTATCTTAAAAGAATTGAAAAAACTTTTGAGCAGTTTTTTGACTCTTTTAGTTACCTTAAAGACATTGAAAAAGCTCGAAAAGAGGTAAAGAAAAAACAATACTTGTCACAAGATGCTCTTTTTAAGAAATTGGGTTTATAAATGAAAATAAATTATACTCATAGTGCTATATCAGATTTGAATGTTTTACCAGAGAATATACAGAGACGTATTGCAAAGAAAATGAGATTTTATAGCAACTTAGATAAACCACTAAAATTTGCGGAGCGTTTGACTGATTTTAGGGATGCTGAATTTAGGTTTAGGATAGGGGAGTATAGAATTCTATTTGATGTTGTTGGTAATTTCATTTTTGTTCTTAAAATTAAGCACAGAAAGGACATATACAAATAAAAACTTTGGTTAACACGCCCAGCCCGCATTAGCTACGCTTCACGCGTTGCTGGCAGGCTTAAAAAGTATTACTTAAATTTTCACAGGTCGATCTGTTTAAATTTCAAAAAACCACTCCGACAGGGGTGGTTTTTTGTATTTATTTTAGTTTAGTGTATAATACTTAGTGTTTATTATTAATAATTTTAATTTGTATGATAAAAATTAACATAAAAATCATAGTCATTGTCCTAGTCATTTTAGCAGCAGTCATCTTTGGTATCTTTAGCAAGAAGTTGGGAATAGTCAAGGATGATTATTCCATAGTGTATCTCTCGACGGGGGAGGTATATATAGGTAAGTTGACGACCTTCCCGGATTTACAGATAAAAGATATATATATTCTGCAAATTACCAAAGACGAAAAAGATCCGACCAAGAACAACTTTCAGTTAAATCCCATCAAGGACGCTCTCTGGGCACCAAAGAGCTTGCACCTTGTAAAGGACAACCTCATCTTCTACGGCCCGCTTATGTCCGATAGCGTGATTGCCAAAAAATTAGAGGAGCAAGTGAAATAATTACAAACCCCTCCCAACCCCCCTTATCAAGGGAGGGCACCTCTCCTCGTCTGCCTTGCATCCACCCCTCTCCATAAAAATTTTATGGAGAGGGGAACGGGGTGAGGGTTTCCTCCTGACAAGGGGGATTAGGGGGTTGTATTTTCGGGGTTATGCACATTTTGCACCTAATTTGATGTGGTGTAATTATATTGTGTTATAATTATTGCTATAGACAAATGAAATGGTCGAAGTTTCATTTGCGTTGTTTTGCTTTATAAAGTTTTCATTATAAGTTTAAGTCGAAAATAATTAATAATAATTAAAGTTATGAAAAAAATATTTCAAGGTTTAGGTGTGGGTTTGATTGCTTTGGCTCTTTCATTGAGCTTGGGTGTTGGTTCTGCAAGTGCTGACCTTACTGTGGCTGCTTTGGCGATAACGAGCAGTGCCGCACTGACTTTAGATGGGGCAGTCGCTTCAAACGTTAACCTTGGCGCGGCAACGACATCGGGCGTTATAGCAATCGGTGTAGCAAACACTGGTGGCATTAATATCGGAGCAGGCAATACGGCCAAAACCATTAACCTAGGTACGGGTACCGCTATTGATACGATAAATATCGGCACAGGAGCTACGGGTGTTGATGTAATTACAGTCGGCAGTGCAACTGCAACCCTTGTTTTAAGGGCTGGCAGTGCGACTGAAAACGAGGTTGGGATAACTGCAACTGATAATGGAACTGGCTCGTTCCAAGGTATTTGGGCGGATGTGACTTTGCCTGCCGCGGCCATGACCAGTAGTTACCACGGAGGTATCATGGGTAACGTCTTTGGTACCGACTTGGCGGATACCGACAGTGCCATGTTCGGTGTGCTCGGTAAGTATACGATTGACGGTACCAATGCCAGCACCGAACCCTCGGGTGGTGTGATTGGTGAGATTTCAGGTGACCCCATTACCACCACGGCCGACGGAGCCGTGATTGCGGTCCTCGGTGGCGACGCTGGTATCGCAACGGCCACCGCTGCTTTCAAGGTAATGGGCCAAAACAGTACAGCCGGTAGTGGTTTCACCTACGGTTTGGATCTGTTCAACGCGAACACGGGTGCTTATCTAGATAATGATCAGATCATCACCACTGATATTCGCTTGCAAAACGGCGAGACGATTTCTAATGGCACTGATGGCATGGTTGCTACCAGCAGCCAACTACGGCCTGGTGTTGGGACCGATCCCGGTACTTGTGATGCCGACCACGATGGCGCTCTGTTTTTTGACACAAATGCAGGAACGGGAACGCTGGTGATTTGTGATGGAGGGAATGGTGACTTTGAAACCGTTCACGCTGTGTCTGACTAAGCCAAACAATCCTTGATTAAAAATTCTACAGAAAATTATTCTTAACCGGTCGGTTCTGTAGATCTAAACCCGCACACTTACATTTAAGACGCGCCGTCGGCGCATTGTAATCAATATCTTAAAAGTAAGTGTGCGGGTAAAAATCTCAAAACAAAATGATTAAAAAATATAAATTAGGATTGTTGGCTCTTGCATTACTCTTATCATTCGGAGTAGCTATGCAAGCAAATGCAGCTGCTCTTACCTGGACTGCGGACCAAACTATTGATTTTTCTTCTCCGGATGTAAATATCACAATTCAGTCTGGTTCGAAAGCCACCAGTTTGGTCGTGGGGACGGGAACTTTGCAGGTGGTGGTTGCTAACACCGACGTCTTCTCTATTACTTCTGCTACTACGGATTTCAGTTTCTCTGGAAATACTACCTCACTTGTCTCAAGTACTTGTCCGGGCTCGACAACGACTGCTACTGTAACTGGCGGCCC
>Ga0209343_10007533_pt1 | contig 12783 bp, 9 predicted proteins | sample RifCSPlowO2_02_FD_184026 | JGI IMG/M metagenome (GOLD analysis project Ga0209343, IMG submission 184026) | Groundwater microbial communities from Rifle, Colorado - Rifle CSP2_plank lowO2_0.2 (SPAdes) (version 2) | ecosystem: Environmental > Aquatic > Deep subsurface > Groundwater | place: Rifle... | reverse complement strand
TACCCGTGCATGTTTTGTGGCACTTATTGGAGGTTTAACTCCATTTCTCTTTTTCATTTTTAAAAGACAAACACATGAGAAATACAAATTTTTTGTTTTAGTGGCTTCATTTACTCTCATTGGAATTTTTTTCAATATAAGATATGATTCATCAATTGTTAAACGTTTTATCGAGCACTTTACTGATGATGCAAAGACAAATGTCCAACCTACGGTTTCTTCTTATAATAAAAAGGGTATTGAAGAATTGCCAATTTCTGAACAAATACAATTTCACCAAAGGCCATGGATTGCGAATAAGCTTCCTCAGTCTGAATCTACATTTTCTCGAATATTTCAATATTTAGCCGCGATAGAGATCATAAAAGATTATCCTGCATTGGGTATCGGTCCTGATACTATAGGCATAGCATATCAAAAGTATTTATCAAATGTATATTCTGTACAAGAAGGAGATATATATGGTTTTCCTTTCCCTAGGCAAGATAGGATACATAATGATATTCTTGATACCGCCGCTACTCGGGGTATCTTTGGATTGGGTACTTATATATGGTTGTTGACCGCCTTTGGCATATATATTGGCAGAAACTACAGGCGACTAAATAATCAGAATAAAATGCTTGTGTTAGGGCTTTTATCAGGAATACTGTGCTACCTCATACAAAATGAATTTAGTTTTGGGAATACGCCTATTGTAACACTCTTTTGGGTAATGATGGGACTTTGTATTTCTATAATAAAGATAAACGAAACAGAAATATCGTTAAGTACCGAGGGAAGCGGACCTAAGATTAAGGAATGTCATGAGGATAGGAAGTTGAGAGGTTGGGAAGGCAGGAAGGCGGTATCTGCTCAACTTCCCAGGTTCCCACCTTCCCAAATTCCTGTCTTTTGCAAATGGATAGGTTGTGGAATCGCGCTAACGGCAATAGGTTTCGCTACTGTTTTTGTCCTTCGATTCTACAAAGCCGATGCCTATTTTGAATACGGAAGAAGAATCATGGAGTACGAAAAAGAAAACCTACCTGCTATTACAGAAAAGGGTTTGTTTTTCATGAAACATGCTATACGCTTTAATCCTTACGAAACATTCTATCGCGATGAACTCTGCAGGACATATATACAAATGGCATTTAAGACAAAAGATGAGGCATGGCTACAAAAGGCATACGTTGAGGCCAATAATTCTTTAAAATTAATTCCACAGCACTACCTGGGGTTTTTTCATCTGGGTATGATTCAGCAATTTTTGGCAGAACATTTCAATCGAAAGACGGCAGATAGCGCTATTAATTATTATAAAAAAGCCATTGAAGCAGATCCATTTCAGGCCCCTTTTCATAGTAATCTCGCTTCTTTATATCTTAACAAGGGGAATCTGGATCAGGCGGTTGAAGAACTGTACCGGGCATATTTAATCAGACCTGAAGAATTAAACCATGTGGATCGTTTAGCCAATGCCTACTTACAAAAAGGCGATTTAGAAAAGGCGCTGTATTTTTCAAGAAAGACCATTGGGCTTAATCCTTCAGAGCCTGGGTATTACAATAACCTTGGAGCAGTACTCAGTAAAAAAGGTATGTATGAAGAAGCCATTAATACATTCAAAAAGGCGATAGAAATAAACCCAAAAGAACCCATTTATCTGGATAATTTAACGAAATTATATCTATCTTTAGGAAGATATGATGAATTGATACCTTACTATAAAAAACTAATTGACCTCGATCCTTCTGTAGCAGATTATCACAACAATCTTGGTGCTGTTTATAAAAGGAAAAAACAACCAAAAGATGCTAGAGAATCATTTCAGAAGGCTGTAATTCTAAAGCCCGATAATCCCATCTATACTCATAATCTGGCCAGCACATACATTGACTTGGGGGATTCCACCAGTGCAAGAAATATACTCCAGGCATTTAACGAGGCGTATCCGAATCACAATTATATAAATATTCATTTGCTTCTGGCTGATATATATTCAAGGAGCGCCGATTGGGGAAAAGTTGCTTCTGAGTGTAAACAGGCCATTAGAATAGATGGAAAATCCATTGCAGCATACAAGATGCTTGGTAACGCATATTATAATACGAATCAATATGAGCTTGCAGAGAAGATGTTAAATCAAACCCTTACGCTGGATCCCAACGATCAAGTGGCAAAAGATTTACTCGTAGAAATTTCAAACAAACTTAAAAAGAACTTATAAGGGTGACTAATAGAGTAATAAATAAAGTAATCTTCAACGGAATCAGTTCATGCTTACTGACATGGAGCATGTAAAACATACATGGAAACTTTTTTTAATCCCTCCTCTGTTGCCATTGTTGGCGCTACCGAAAAAACAAACAGCCTGCCTGGCATCATCCTAAAAAACCTCCTCGACATGGGATTCAAAGGAAAAATGTATCCTGTAAATCCAAAATACAGGAACGTTTTTGGTTTGAAGTGTTTCCCCTCGATACTTGATATTCCAGATGAAATAGCATTGACCGTGATTGCCATACCCGCCCTATTGGTGTTGGATGTGATGAAACAACAAGCACAAAAAAGAATTCGACATTCCATAATTATCAGCGCCGGTTTCAAAGAAATGGGTACGGAAGGTATTAAAATGGAAGAAAAAATCAAACAGGTTGCAATAGAAAATAATATCAGAATTCTTGGGCCTAACTGCCTGGGTGTTTTGGATAATTATACAAATTTCACAACGTCTTTTTTGCCATGGGAAAGGATAAGCAAGCCTAAAAAAGGGGCATTATCGATACTGTCTCAAAGCGGCGCCTTTGCTATTGCGTTGTTAGACCTGGCATCGCAGGAAGGGTTAGGCATAGCAAAGATGGTAAATTATGGGAATAGAATTGATATAGGAGAATCTACCCTTTTGCCGTTTTTAATGGATGATGTTCATACAAAGGTTATTGCTATATACATGGAATCGGTTGATCACGGACGAAGGTTTATCGAGGCGGCAAATGCCTGTTCAAAGAAAAAACCTATTATAGCGCTAAAGGTTGGAAAAGGCGCGGCTGGCATTGCAGCCGCCAAATCTCATACAGGCGCCATCGCAGGAAAATATGAAATCTACAAGGCAGCATTTTTAAAATCAGGCATAATCGAGGCCAATGGTCTGGAGGAATTTATCGATGGTGTAAAGGCCCTTTCCATGCAAAATCCGCCAATAGGGAATCGAATCCTTATTGTTACAAATGGCGGAGGTTTTGGCGTTATGGTAACCGACTATTGCACAGAAAATGGTTTACAGATACCCCATCCATCACCTCAATTGAAGGAGAAGTTAAAAAACAAATTCTCAAGGTTCTACGTAGTTAATAATCCCATTGATTTAACGGGAAGTGCATGCGATGAAGACTACCGAATAGCCTTAAGTACATGCATGATCGAAAGCGATGAATATGATGCCGCTATTATCATTCCGCTTATGGCCCCCCAGGGTATGACAGAGAAAGTAGTTGATCTTGTCGATGAAACGATGAAATTATCAGGGAAGCCGGCGGTTATCTGTACAGTGGGCGGATCGTTCACCATGAAAATCAAGCAATTATTTGAAGATCGTATGTTTCCTGTCTATCCCTCTCCTGAACGAAGCGCAAGGGCTATGTCTATGCTGTTGAAAAGGAAAATACTACAAACCGGTATGGTACATACTCAGGGTGGGGGTGTTACGAGTTAAGTAATAATCCCAAGTATAGCAAATTAGATGGTAGTAGAGATGGATGGCTTGAAGGACAAGAAGCCTTTGGTTTAAGGCTTCGGATAGTGAAACCCGTGTATCTATTGCAAACAACAAAGCGCCATAATTTTTAAATTTTCATTCACAAACGGCCTATTTTTTGGTAAAAGTAATAAAGCGTTGGTGTCGGGGAAAAGCCTTGGTAGTGACATGCTCAGTTTTGGGCTTATCTGAGCAGCTTCGACATCGACGCTCTTTTTATTTATAAATTTTTAGAACCACCAAGACACAAAGGACACGAAGAAGGAAAATAAGAAGGTACGATAGGAGGGTCAAAAGAAGCGTTTCGTAACGTTCTAATTTTACAACCCATTAGCTGATTTGGGATTTACGGATTATGATTTGGCGATGTGAAATTAATCTAAAGTCGTAATTCGTAAATCATTAATTCCCTTCTCTTTTACTTTGTGCTTTTTGTGTCTTTGCGGTTAAACCCATTCATATGACTGCTTCAGAAATTGAAAAGAACGACCTTCAGGCTATCGACAAGATAGTCCAGGGACGTGCCAAGATAAAAAAAGAAATCGCAAAGATTATTGTTGGACAGGAGGAGGTTATTGACGATCTCCTTATAGCCCTCTTTTGCAAAGGGCATTGTTTGTTTGTGGGAGTGCCTGGACTTGCAAAAACACTCCTCGTGAGTACCCTTGCAGACGTCTTAAACTTAAAGTTTAATCGCATTCAATTTACACCCGATCTGATGCCTGCCGATATTACCGGTACTGATATATTGGAGCAAGATCACGCCTCCGGGAAAAGATTTTTTAAATTTATCAAAGGACCTATCTTTTCAAATATCCTGCTGGCCGACGAGATTAACCGCACACCCCCAAAGACACAAGCAGCGCTGTTGCAGGCAATGCAGGAATATAAAGTTACTGCCAGCGGCACCACCTATTCTCTCGATCTTCCTTTCATCGTCTTTGCCACACAGAACCCCATTGAACAGGAAGGCACGTATCCTTTGCCCGAGGCGCAACTTGACCGATTTATGTTTCAGATTAACGTTCAGTACCCCTCAAAAGCAGAAGAAATCGAAATTGTAAGAACAACCACCTCCACATACAAACCAACAATAGATAAAGCTTTCAGTCCTGAAGAAATAACGAGTCTTCAAGACCTCGTTACAAGGGTGCCGGTTGCCGATTATGTGCTTGAATATGCCATAAGATTGATACGGGCATCAAGGCCGTCTGATTCCAGTTCACCTGATTTTATTAAAAAATGGGTTAGCTGGGGGGCTGGACCTCGTGCTTCGCAATATCTCATCCTTGGAGGCAAGGCACGCTCCTTACTGGACGGCAGGTATGCAGTTACCTGTAATGACGTCAGGGCAATTGCCAAACCTGTCTTGCAACACCGCATTATTACTAACTTCCATGCCGAAGCCGAAGGAAAAACCTCCGTACACATCATCGACCAGTTACTCGACACTATAAAAGAACACACGTGATAAATTTGCGATTTCAGATTTATAATTTGCTTTTTACCCATTAAAATTGTAAATGGCACAAATTGTAAATCTAAAATTATTTCTTTACGGTTAGTTCTATGGCAGAAAACCCTTTCGATCCGGTAATATTGTCCAAGATTGCCAGCATGGAACTCCGTGCAAGGCTCGTGGTAGACGGGGTCTTGTCAGGTATTCATAAAAGCCCTTACAAAGGTTCGAGCATCGAGTTCCTGGAACATAAAGAATACTCTCCTGGAAACGAGATAAAACACATTGATTGGAAAGTGCATGCAAGGACAGATAAATATTACATTAAGGAATTCGAGGAGGAAACAAATCTCAAGTGTTATATATTCCTTGATACCAGCGGGTCGATGGAATATAAATCTACAGGTATCAGTAAATTTGAATATGCCGCTACCCTCGCTGCCTCCTTGTCCTATTTATTGTTAAAACAATCCGACATGGTAGGATTGATCAGCTTCGGTGATAAGGTGTTCCAGTACATACCGCCAAGGTCACGCATCATACACTTACATGTCCTGCTCAATGCATTCACAGGATTAAAACCGGCTGGTAAATCAAATATTGGCGTTGTCCTCAACGAATTCATCGAAAAGATAAGTCGACGATCCTTAATTATCATCATATCTGATTTTTTTGACGACATAAACAAAGTAATCAAGCAAGTAAAGTATTTTCAGTTTAAGAAAAACGAGGTTATTTTGTTTCATATACTCGACCCGTACGAATTGACATTTCCTTTCGAAGCAATAACGTATTTTGAGTCTATGGAAGACGAAAGGCGTATCCTGGCAGACCCGAAGTCCATAAAAGACCGATATCTTTCCGAGATTAATCGCTTTCTTGGACAATTCAAACAGGCATGCTTTGAAAATCAAATAGATTACTGCCTCATTGATTCCTCGACACCACTGGATCAGGCATTGATCAAGTTTCTGGCAAGAAGAGAAAGTGCCTCACGCCCGCCCCACAAATCCTGATACCCAATCTTTTTCATTTAAACCGACATAAATAAGTAGTAAAATCATGACATGATCTCATTTCTCAATCCCCTGTTGCTATTCGGCATTCTGGGTGCAGCCATCCCCATCATCATCCATCTCATCAACAAGAAGAAGGCCATTTCACATAAATTTGCAGCGATTGATTTTATATTACAGACCAATAAGCGCATTTCGGTAAAATTCAAACTTCGCCAACTGATCCTACTAATTCTCAGGGCATCCCTGATTGCCTTCCTTGCTATAGCCCTTGCCAGACCATTTATAAAAAACTTTATCGGCGGGACGCCGGGAAAAGACGTCCCTACCAGCAACGCCATTATAGTAGATGATTCGTATAGTATGCAGTATGCAGACAATCACGAATCGTTTTTTATATCTGCTAAGAACGCAGCAAAGGAGATTATCAATAACTTAACGAAAAACGACGATGCTGCTGTAATTACCTCCTCAAATTTGGGATCACAAGTCCTACCCGAACTCGATTATGACAAAAAAAATCTTTTAAACTTCATTGAACAATTACAACCCGGTTTTGCTACCACACATATTGTGCCAGCATTGGATGCAGCAGTTGAGATATTAACTTCTGCTAAGTCATCCGTTAAACGGATATTCCTGCTGACAGACCTTACACGAAATGGCTGGGATATCGACTGGTTCAAGAGTGGAAATGAAAAACTCCGCAGTCATGTGTCCAATATCCATATTATAGACCTGTCAAAAGGTAAGGAACTCAAGAATATAGCCGTTCCCCATATTGAACCACAGATTAATGTGTCAGAAAGAAGTGCAGAAAGCACCATCAAGGTGGTCGTATCTAATTTTACACCCACACGGGTCAAAAACCTCCTGGCACAAGTTTTTTTAGATCAAAAAAAAGTGGCTCAAGGATTTTTCAACATCGAGGCTAATGCTTCGGAAACGAAGGAATTTTATTTTAGCTTGGAAAAAGGAAAAGGGCACACCGGCTGGGTTGAAATTTCTGAAGACAACTTGAGTGTTGATAACAAACGGTACTTTGCTATTAACACATCGAACAAATTGGATACCCTATTGATTGACGGCGACCCCAAGACAAATATCTACGAAAGTGAAACGTTTTATTTGGAGAAGGCGTTAAATCCCGGACGGGAACACGCATCATCTATCAAACCAACGATATGCTCTATCCATGAGGTTAAAAATTTTGTTTTTGCGAATTTCGATATTGTCTTTTTTTGTAATGTCGAAACCCTGCCGCTTGAAAAGATCCATGAACTTGATAAGTTCGTCAAAGAAGGCGGATCAGTTATTTTTTCACTTGGGAATAAAGTAGATTCAAATTACTACAATAACTCATTTGGCACACTACTGCCCCATCGACTCCATACGGCAAGGACTTTTTCCAGTGATAGTCCGCTGTCGGAAGAACAACCCCTTCATTTGAAGCCCACAGAACCCATACACCCTGCTTTACGCATTCTTTCTGAAACGAATATGAGTACGTTGTCTTCCGTGAAATTTTATCGTGTATTTTATGTCGACCCTGCACCGCTGGGGAATTGCAAAACCATATTGTCATTTTCGGATGATACCCCTGCCCTTATCGAAAGACAGGTTGATCGGGGAAGGTGTGTGCTCTTTACATCGTCGATAGATAGGGACTGGACGGATATGCCCGTAAAACCCTTTTTCCTGCCGCTCATACAGCAACTGTGCAGGTTTTTAACGGGAAATATTGCAGAAGAAATACAAAATGAAACGCTGGTCAAACACGATTGGCAATCTTCCTGCCCCGAAGATATTAACAGCCTGGAAATAACTAATCCAGAAGGCACAAGAGCTGTCTTACAACCCCAATTTATTAATAACGAAAAGGCCTTTTTATACAACGATACAAATCTTCCGGGGATTTATAGTGTTACTGTGGATGGGAAGCCTCATCCGCAATTCCCCCAAAAATTTCCTGTTAATGTCGACACCACCGAATCCAACCTGGACAAGATACGTCAAAAAGAACTTACCGCCCTCATGGGTGGTACGAATCTTACCATAACAACATCCCCTGTGAGCGAAGGCAGTGAAGCGCTCATGGGCGAGGCCAAAAAGACCCTCTGGGTAACCCTCCTCTTTCTCACCCTCTGCATCCTCTTTGTCGAATCATTTGTTTCGAGAAAATAATTTTTATTGACATCTCTGGATTTTTTAACTAATATTTTACTTTAAGTAACAATCATTTTTGTTTATTATTTAAAATAAATATGGAAACGGTAGAAAAATTAACTGGAATACTCAGAAATCACGGCATGAAGATCACGCCGCAGCGGTTGATGATCTTCAAAGTCTTGGAGAATAATACCTCACATCCATCCGCTGAAGAGGTCTTTAAAAAGGTGAAAAGGGTTTATCCTATGGTGTCGTTTACCACGATCTACAAAACCCTGGAAACTTTACGGGATCTGGGAGAGGTGAAGGAACTCATTATTGACGAAGACCGTAAACACTACGACCCCAACATCAATACCCACCATCACGTCATCTGTTCTAACTGCAAAAAGATACACGACATATTCGAAGATTTTTCACCACATATCAAATTACCCGACTCCCTAAAAAAACATTACACCGTCTCTGGCTTTCAGATATCCTTCCACGGTACCTGCAAGGAATGCGCCTAGAACTGTTTTTGAACCACAGATTTCTCAGACTTCGTCGTGAGCGCTCAGTCGAACGATTGCACAGATAAAAACACACATAATCTGTGAAATATAGATTTTAGGAAGAATTTTTTTGGTACCCGTTGCAGGTTCACTTATTAGAAGGTACAGACGCACGCAATGCGTCTTTACATTTACTTTGGCTTTGAAGAAATGGTGTCAAGTTAATCCCTTTAAGTCCCCCTTAACAAAGGGGGATTTAGGGGGTTGTGTTTTTTCAGGGGTTATTTCCCGTTTTCACGAGGACAAGTTTACAACCCCCTAGCCCCCTTTTCTAAGGTGGACTTTTATGCTTCATACCGCCCTAAAAACCGCATAAATAAAATGAAAATTCCTATACAATCAAGTTACAAACCCTCACGAGGGATTTCTTAGATTTTTATAATATCTGTGCAATCGTTCGACTGAGCGCTCACGACGAAGTCTGCGAAATCTGTGGTTTCAAGTTTTGGAGGCCGCGATAAGAGTCTTGAATAAGGCTAGGTGGTGTGGTGAATCTGTCATGCGTTCGGGATGCCACTGAACGCCCACCAGAAATGGGTAACCCTTCCATTCGACGGCCTCAATAATACCATCCTCAGTGTGGGCTGTGTCCTTCAAACCATTACCCAGCCTTTTAATTGCCTGGTGATGTGTGCTATCGGCCTTGATACAATCTGTCCCAATAATCTGATAAAGGAGAGAGTTTTTTTCAATAGTTATTGTATGGGTATAGTGCTCGTTTTTTGAATCCTTATGAATTATGGGTGTTTTGACTTCAGACGGAATGTCCTGTATTAAAGAACCACCCAGTGCGACGTTTACAAGCTGCGTACCATAACATATAGCCAGAATGGGCTTTTTCGTCTGGATGGATGTTTCTACTAAAGTAAAATCGGAGATATCCTTATCGGGATGGACGCATACAGTCCTTTCATGTCTTTCTTCACCGTAACGTTGAGGTGGAACGTCATTTCCTCCGGTGAGGAGCAATCCGTCAATTTTTTTCAGCGAAAATTCCACATCATTTTTGTCCTTGATAATGGGCAATAAGAATGGGATTCCACCTGCGGCAATGATGGCCTCGCAATAGTCTCTGTAAGTAAAAGAATAGGGTTGTTTCCGTTCCTCTTCGTAATCGCAATTGATGCCGATAATCGGTTTCATATTTTAGAACAATCGTATATGGGATGAAAAGGGAATTGTTCTATATTTGATATCTCCGTTGTTAAGTCAATGGGCTTGTATCTTTTTAAATTTGTGTCATCTGTGGTTCCAAAGTTTTTTACAAGATATATCGGCTCAAATCCTCGTCTTTTGCTATGGCTTGCAATTTATCCTGCACATACTTCGCATCTATTACGACCTCTGCGCCGTCCATATCAGGGGCATTGAAGGAAGCGTCTTCCACGAGTTTTTCCATCACGGTATGCAATCTTCGTGCGCCGATGTTCTGTGTGCGTTTATTAACTTGTACGGCAATATCTGCTATGGCCTCGATGGCGTCATTTTCAAATCGCACCTTGATTCCCTCAGTTTCCAGAAGCGCCTTGTATTGTTTGATCAAGGCATTTTTGGGCTCGGTTAATATCCGTAAAAATTCCTCTTTTCCAAGGTCTTCTAATTCCACCCGGATGGGGAATCGCCCTTGAAGTTCTGGGATTAGGTCAGACGGTTTGGATACATGAAATGCGCCTGCGGCAATAAAAAGGATGCGGTCGGTATTGACCATTCCGTATCTTGTATTTACCGTAGTGCCGTCAACAATCGGCAACAGGTCTCTCTGCACACCTTCCCGTGAAACGTCGGGGCCGTGTGTGCTTTCGCGACCTGCGATCTTATCGATTTCATCAATAAAGATAATGCCAAATAATTCCGTCCTGCGAATTGCCTCATGCATGACCTTTTCCTTATCAATGAGCTTTTCAGCCTCTTCTTGTATTAATATTCTTTTTGCCTCGGCGACAGAGACCTTTCGCACCTGTGCGCGTGGAGGAATTACCTTTTCCAGCATGTTTTGGAAATCCATGCCAATTTCTTCAACTCCTGCCACGATACCTTGCAGTACATAAGGTTTTTCATGGATAGTAATTTCCACCATACGATTGGCAAGTTCTCCGTCTTGCAATTTTTTCCGGAATTTTTCCCGTGTGCTTAAACGCTGTTCTTCGGCTTCGATATTAGACGGTTCGGTACTTTTTGGCACAGGCGGCAGTAACAAATCCAGGAGTCTTTCCTCCGCCATCTTCTCGGCCTTTTCCTGAACGTTCTGGATCATCTCAGACTTCACCATATTTACACCGATTTCGGTAATATCACGTATCATCGATTCCACGTCGCGGCCATGGTAGCCCACCTCGGTATATTTTGACGCTTCGACTTTGAGAAAAGGCGCCTTGACGAGCGCAGCCATACGTCTTGCAATCTCAGTTTTCCCAACGCCCGTAGGGCCGATCATAATGATGTTTTTAGGTAAAACTTCTTCACGTAATTCATCGGAAAGCTGCTGTCTGCGCCATCGGTTACGAATGGCTATGGACACAGCACGTTTGGCATTTTTTTGACCAATAATATATTTATCAAGTTCTTCAACGATCCTGCGCGGCGTCAGTTCCTTCACTACTTGATTTCCTCCACCTTGATATTTTTATTGGTATACACACAAATGTCCGCTGCAATGTTGAGGGACTCTTCCACGATCTCTTTTGCGTTCAGCGAGGTATGTTTTATTAATGCCCTGGCTGCTGCAATCGCATAAGAACCGCCAGAGCCAATACCAATTATACCATCGTCTGGCTCTATTACGTCACCGCCGCCGGAGATCAAAAAGGAGTGTTGTTTATCGACAACGATAAGCAGAGATTCCAATCGCCTTAGCACCTTGTCTGTGCGCCATTCCTTGGCTAATTCATGAGCGCTGCGCAGGACATTTCCCTGATATTGTTCGAGTTTGGCGTCGAACCTCTCCATCAGGGCGAATGAATCAGCTGATGAGCCTGCGAAGCCCACAATAACCTTGTCATGATAGAGCCTTCGAATCTTTTTGGCATCCTGCTTAACTACGGCGGCGTTCATGGTAACCTGGCCGTCACCGCCAATGGCGATCTGCCCGTCCTTTCGGACTGCCAGGATAGTGGTAGATATGATAACAGGGTTCACATTCAAATCCTTTTTATTAGAAAATAGGTATTGAGATTATTTTTGAATTAGTTTTTTATGTTATCAATTTACAGAAGAGTTATCAAGGGTTTTCTCATTTGTTATTGTTTGACAAACAACGAATTGGACGTATAATTAAGCCAGAGCTCACCACGTATAATCTGTGAATGAGGGGAATAGTTGCTTAATATTTTATAGCAATTTATGATAGTATTTTTTGAAAGGAGGTATATGTTATGGTAGCCAGGGATATTATGAATAAGATTGTTACTGCAGCAAAGAAGAATACGATTGGCAGGGATTTGGCAATAAAATTGTTATCCGGCATGTACAGCGGACTGCCTGTTGTGGACGATAAAGGAATGGTTGTTGGGGTGGTAAGCGAGTTTGACCTTTTAAAGGCAATTAGAGTCGGGAAAGCGCTGGAGCAGGTGAAAGCTGAGGATATTATGTCCAAAAATCCTATTTGTGTCTCAGAAAATACTGCAGTTGACGAGATCATAGACCTTATGATGAAACATAATATTATTCGTGTGCCTGTAGTGAGAAACAATAATCTCGTGGGGGTCATTTCCAGGTGTGACATCCTCAGCAGTATTGTGGAACCTGAGTTTGTGACGGTTTTTGCCGATTAAAATAATTATTTAACCACGAATAAACCTAGCGCGGCCTTTGGCCGCAACCAAATTCGAAATACGAATATCAAAATAC
>Ga0209343_10007532_pt1 | contig 12785 bp, 11 predicted proteins | sample RifCSPlowO2_02_FD_184026 | JGI IMG/M metagenome (GOLD analysis project Ga0209343, IMG submission 184026) | Groundwater microbial communities from Rifle, Colorado - Rifle CSP2_plank lowO2_0.2 (SPAdes) (version 2) | ecosystem: Environmental > Aquatic > Deep subsurface > Groundwater | place... | reverse complement strand
CGGCGAACAGGCCCGGATGCGCGAAGTCGGGGAGCGGATCAAGGCGCTCACGGACGAGCTCAAGGCCGTGGACGACGCCATCCAGACGCTCCTCGTCCAGGTGCCCAACGTTCCCCACGCGTCCGTTCCTCCCGGGCGGAGCGACGCGGACAACGTGGAAGTGCGTCGGTGGGGCGCGCCGAAGGAATTCCCGTTCCCGCCCAGGCCCCACGAAGAGATCGGCGAGGCCCTGGGGGTGCTCGATCTCGATCGCGCGGCCCGGGTCGCGAAGTCGCGGTTCGCGGTGTTGTGGGGGCCCGGCGCTCGGCTGGAGCGCGCGCTCATCCAGTTCATGCTGGACCTGCACACGCGCGAGCGCGGCTACACCGAGCTCTGGGTGCCGCATCTCGTGAACGGCGAGACGATGCTCAAGACCGGCCAGCTCCCGAAGTTCGAGGAGCAGCTGTTCAAGACGGTCGAGGCGGACGAGAACCGGACGCTCTACCTGATTCCAACCGCGGAGGTGTCGTTGACCGCGCTGCACAGCGGCGAGACCCTCCTCGAGGCGACGTTGCCCCGTCGCTACACCGCGTTCACGCCGTGCTATCGACGGGAGGCCGGCACCTACGGCAAGGACATGAAGGGGATGTACCGGCAGCACCAGTTCGACAAGGTCGAGCTGGTGAAGATCGCGACGCCGGCGCAGTCCTACGACGAGCTCGAGTCCATGGTGGCGGACGCCGAGGAGGTGCTGCGGCGCCTCGACCTGCCGTACCGCGTCGTCGAGCGGTGCGCGGGCGACGTCGGCTTCAGTGCGGCCAAGGGCTACGACATCGAGGTCTGGCGCCCGGCGCTGCGCAAGTACACCGAGATCTCGTCCTGCTCGAACTATGCGGATTTCGGCGGGCGTCGCGTCGACATTCGTTATCGTCCCGCGGCCGGCGGCAAGCCGGACTACTGCCACACGCTCAACGGGTCGGGCCTCGCCGTGGGCCGCACGCTGATCGCGATTCTCGAGAACTATCAGCTCGCCGACGGCACCGTGGCGATCCCGCCGGCCCTGCGCCCGTACGCGGGCGGCCTCGAGCGGCTGACGGCGTTCTCCGTCTAAATCCGGCCCGCGAGGTTCCGGGCGGCGTGGACCGAGACGATGTCGTTCGCGACAGGGCCGACGCCGGGAATCGCCGCGACCGCACGCTCCGCCGCCTGCCGCGCCTCCTCGTCGCGCACGCTTCCACTGAGCGTCATGGCACCATCGCGACAGGAGACGAAGATCTGGTGCTGGCGGGTCAGCGGGTCAGCGAGCAACGCCGCTTTCGCCTGCGCGATAAGGTTCAGGTCGCCGAGCCGCCGCCGCGCCTCGTCCGTGGACCGGAAGCGCTGATCGGCGAGCAGCGCCAGGACGAGCCGGGCGCCCTGCTCGGCATCGAGCCGATCGGTGTTGAGGGCGAGGTCGTAGAGCATCGGATCGTGCCAGTCCACGTGATAGAGGAACTTGAGCCGCGCGCCGCGCTCGCGGTCGCTCTGGTGCACCGCGTCGAGCGCGGCCTCGTGCGTGAGCCCTTGCTCGTTCTGAAGGCGCGCGGCGCGCGCGTCTTCCGGCGCGTCGATCCGGACGCGCAGCACGTGGGGGAGCCCGCGGAGGATCACGGCCGCGCCGCGGCCCAGCAGCACGACATCGTCACGGGCCGCCAGGTCGAGCAACACCGCCTCGACGTAGGCCATGTAGCGGTGCTGGCTGTCGGTGAGCCGCTCCCAGAGCGTCGGGCGCTCCTCGGTGACGTGCGTCAACTCGACGACCCCCTCGTGGAAGCGCTCGGCCGCCCCGGCGATGATCTCGCGGTCCGCGACGGCGTACCCCGTCGCGGCGGCCACGCGACGGCCGATCTCGTGACCCAGGCTCCCGAGCGTGTCGGAGACCGCGACGATGCTCATGATTGCACCTCCTGGGGATTGAGGCACGAAAGCCCCCGGCGGCCACTCCTGTGGTCGACGAGGGCTTTGAAAGGCTGTCCGCGGGCCCGATCCAGGGACATGCTGCCCTCCCGGAGCGGTCGGACACGGCACGCCGCGACGGCGCGGTTAGTCTAGGAGCGTGCGAGGACCCCTGTCAAGGCGCCGCGGCGTGCGAGAATGCCCGCGGATGGTGAAGCGCCGCCCCCGCCCACTGCTCCTCGCCGGCGCGTTGCTCCTCGCCACGGGCTGCGCCCAGGCGGTCCGCACGGCGCCGCCCCCGCCGATCGACGTCGGCTGGGAGGAGACGGGCGACGCATCCTGGTACGGGCACCCCTACCACGGGCGCCGGACCGCGAGCGGCGAAGTGTACGACATGTCGCAGATGACCGCCGCCCACCGCACCCTGCCGTTCGGAACGCGGGTGCTGGTCGAGAACCGGCTCGACGGGCGCACCGCCGAGGTGCGCATCACCGACCGCGGGCCGTTCGTGGACGACCGGATCCTGGATCTCTCGGCCGCCGCCGCGCGCGCGCTCGGCGGCATCGGGCCCGGCGTGATTCCGGTCCGGGTGCGCGTCGTGGCGCTCGCGGGCGCCCCGCCGCCGCGCGCGGTGCCGGGCGACTTCGCCGTCCAGGTGGGCGCGTTCACGTCCGAGGAGCGGGCGGGCGCCCTCAGACTTCGGCTCGCGAGCGCGTGGCCGGGCGCTTATGTCGAGCGCGCCGACGTCGCGGGGCAGACGCTCTGGCGCGTCCGTGTCGGGCGCTTCGCCACCCGCGGCGAGGCCGTCGACGCCGCAGAGCGTCTGGCCGCCGCGGGCTGGGCCCCGGTGGTCATCGGCGAGTAGCGCTGGTGGTGGATCCACCGGCGAGCCGCCAGGAGGAGAGGCGATGGACCAGAGCCCGGTAGGAGCGAGTCACGTGGTCGACCTGATCGGCTATCAAGACGGGGCCGTGGTGAGCCGGGCCGTGATCAAGCAGCCGGCGGGAAACGTCACGCTGTTCGCCTTCGACGCGGGCCAGGAGCTCTCCGAGCACACCGCGCCCTACGACGCGCTCGTCCACGTGCTCGACGGGGAGGCCGAGATCGCGATCGCCGGCCAGCCGCACCGCCTGCGCGCGGGCGACGTGATCGTCATGCCGGCGAACAAACCCCACGCCGTGCGAGCATCGGCGCGGATGAAGATGCTCCTGACGATGATCCGGTCGTGAGCGAGCGGGCGGCGGCCTAGCGCGGTTCGAAGTGAAGGGGGCCGAAGAGCGCCCCGCTCCGCGCGCGCGTGTCGTTGGAATGGCTCTCCAGGCCGATCCAGTTCGTCGGGCGCGGCTCCTCGCCGAAGACCCGCCGGTAGTCCGCGTAGACATCACGCCGCTGCCGGTCCCACTGGCCGATGCCGAGCGGCCCCGAGCGGACGACGATCAGCACGCGCTGGAAGATCTCGAGCTCGTCCGGCTGCACCTCGGCCCCGACCGGAGCGCTCGTATCCCAGACGTAGGCGATGGCCTTCATCCCACCGAACACGACCATCACGCGCGCGGCCTGGTCGTTCCGACGACGATCCCGAACGTCCCCGCCTTCGGGCAGCACGAGTGGCTTCCACTCCCAGACCAGCCAGGGGGTCGCGCGCACGTCGACGTTCATCGCCCGGCCGAGCCGCATGGACTCGTTGTCCGTGGTCAGGCGCAGCGCAGCCCGCCCGCCGTCCAGGACGATGGCCGGCGCCTCCTTGAACACCGCCCGCGCGTAGAACGGGTAGGTCCGCCAGGGCTCGCCCAGCACGATGGGGCCCGGCGGGCGCGCATCCCAGTCGTCGACGCGCAGGGTCCGCGAGGGGCCGGCGCCCAGCGTGAGGATCGTTGCGAGCCCCACGACGGCGAGGCGCGAGCAGGAGCGCGGAGCAGGTCGCCTCACGGCTGCGTCGATTCTACTCCCTGGCCGGCGCCGCCGGCGCCTCGAAGATCTCCGTCAGGACCCGCCCTTCCACGTCCGGGAGCGCCACGCCGAGCAGGTGCCCGAGGGTGGGCGCGATGTCCACCGTCGCGATCGGGCCGAGCTCGACGCCAGGCTTGATGCCCGGCCCCACCGCGAGCAGGAACGCGCGGTTTTCGGGGCGGCTCGGCAGGTGGCCGTGCGCGCCGCGATAGCGCCGGGTGGGACCCAGCGGTTCGGCGTCGACGGCCTCGCTCACGAACATCGCGCCGGATTCCGTCTCGAACGCGACGTCGCCGAGCCGCGGATTCGCGCCGGGCGACGGCAGGCCGAGCGCCGGGAACAGGTCCTCGGTCCAGGCGTTCGCGACCCCGTCGAGCCGCCCGAGCTCGGCCGCGAGCTCCCGCGCGAGCCCCGCGCGATCGTGGTGTCCCAGCACGTACAGGAGGCCGCCGCCGCCGTTCGCGACGAACCGCGCCCGGGCGTCTCGCACACCGCCCGCGTCGTCGACGCGAAGGAGCCCGAGCTGGCGCAACCGGACGTTGGGGCGGATCTCGCGCTCGACCGGCAGGAAGCCGTGATCGGAGAGCACGACGAGCGCCGTCCGCTCGGGCACCTCGCCCTCCGGCAGGCGCGCGAGCAGCCGGGCAATGCGTTCGTCCACGTACTCGATCGCCCAGTACGCCTCCGGCGACCGCGGGCCCCAGAGGTGCTGGAAGCTGTCGGTGCAGAGGAAGTGCACCAGCAGCAGGTCGGGCCGGTGTCGACCGAACACGTGCGCTGCGAGCTCGGCCACCATCGCATCCTTCATGAACCGTTTCGGCAGCTCCGCCCACTCGCCCATCCGGCCGACCGGGTAGCCGAGCGACGAGAGCTCGCCCAGGACCTCCGGCGCCGTGTGCTCGTGGAACACGCGCTGGTCCTTGAAGAACGGCAGGTTGAAGCCGAGCGCCGCCGCGCGGCGGGTGCCGGGCCAGTCGAGGGCCGCGGCGGTCAGGCCGGCCGCGCGCGCGACGTCCCAGAGGGTCGGCGCGTGATACAGGGCGGCCGCATCGTAGATCGGGTCCCCGGTGAGATCCTCGGCGACCCCGGTCTCGCGGTTCAGGATGCTGTTCGCCACCACGCCGTGGCGGTGCGAGCGGACGCCCGTGACGATCGTCGCGTGGCTCGGCCACGTGGTGCTGGGGAACACGCTCTCGACGCTCCGGGCGAGCGCGCCCCGGGCCGCGAGGCCCCGGAGCGTTGGCATCCGCGCCGCCGGATCGTCCCAGTAGAAGCCCGCGAGGCCGTCGATGCTGATGACGATGAGCCGGGCCATGGTCGGGCCCACCATACATCACCTGCGAGCGCTGGACTTGCGGCGCGGTTGCCGATACAGTTCCCGCGATGCTCGCCGACTCGCCCCGCGAATCACTTCCCGACGCGACCGCGCTCGCCGGCCGTGACCCGGCCAGCGTCCTGACGTCCGCCCTGCTCCTCGTTCTCGCGGCCGCGGCGTGGGCTCGCGTCCTGCTCTCGCCCATGGCCTCCGACGACATGGCCGGCATGAGCATGGCGATGACGCCGGCATTCTCCGACGGGCTCGCGTACGTCGCGGCCTGGGCCATCATGATGGCGGCCATGATGCTGCCGAGCGCCGTGCCGATGATCGGGCTCTACGCCGCGACCCAGCGGAGCGCGAGCCCGGGCGGCCGCGTCGCGGCGGTCGCGCTGTTCACGTCGACGTATCTCGGCCTCTGGGCGCTGACCGGCGTGCCGATCTACCTGGTGAGCGTGGCGCTCGGCGCCCTCGGCGAGACGGCCCTGGCGTACGGCATCGCCGGACTGCTCGTGATCGCCGGAATCTTCCAGTTCTCGCGGCTCAAGCAGGTGTGCCTGCGGCACTGTCGCAGCCCGCTGGGGTTCCTGCTCGGCCACTGGCGCGCGGGCTGGCGCGGCGGCGTGGCGATGGGCCGGGCCCACGCGCTGTACTGTCTGGGCTGCTGCTGGGCGCTCATGGTCGTGCTGGTGGTGGCCGGCGCGATGGGCTTGGCCTGGGTGCTGCTCATCGCGGCCGGCGTGGCCGCCGAGAAGCTCGTGCCGCGAGGCGAGTGGGTGGCGCGACTGACCGGCGTGGTGTTAGTGCTCCTGGGCGTCGCCGTCGCCGTGCATCCAGGCCTCGCGGCCGCGCTGCGCGCCGGCGCCCGGTCGATGTGACGGATAGGCGGTGACGACCGAAACGGAGGTCTCGTCATGGCGAACGTTGAGTGGCAGATCAGCGGCGAGTACTTCGAGGCCTGCAGCTGCGACTCGGTGTGCCCCTGCCCGACCTCGGGGCTGGCGGCACGTCCGAGCAAGGGCTACTGCGCGGCCGGCCTCGTGTTCAACGTCACGCGCGGCCAGCGCGGCCCCACGAAGCTCGACGGCCTGAGCTTCGCCGTCCTGCTGCGGACGCCCGGCCCGATGATCAAGGGCGACTGGACGGTCGGTCTCATCCTCGACGACAGGGCTTCGCCCGAGCAGCGCGAAGCGCTCACGGCGATCGCGAGCGGCCAGGACGGCGGGCCGATGGCTGCGCTGGGGCCGCTGATCACCCACTTCCAGGGTGCCCAGGCCAAGCCGATCAAGATCGAGATGAGCGGGATGCGGCGCTCGGTCTCCATCCCGGGCGTGCTCGACCTCGTCGTCGACGGCATTCCGGGGGCCAGGCAGACCGAGCCGATCTTCTTCGACAACGTCGCGCACCCAGCGGCCAGCCGGCTCGCGCTCGCGAAGGCCTCGCGCAGCCACATGCACGGCTTCGGGATCGACTGGGACGACACGTCCGGCACGAACAACGGGCACTTCGCGCCGTTCGCCTGGAGCTCCAGCTAGGGTCGCAGAGCGCCCCGGCGAGGGTTCGGCTGCCGTCCTAGACGAGGATCACCGGGACCGGAAATGGGGCTGAGGCGCACAGCCCCGTCGTAGCTCGGCGCACTCGGTACCACTCAGGCGCGGCGCCACGCGGCCCTAGAAGACACCCGCGCGCGCCTCGACATCGCTGTGGCGATACCAACGCACCCTGAGTGCGCCCCCGAACTTTGCGAGCCAGCGTGTGTCTGCCACCCCGTCGCTGCCGGGGATGGTCCCCGCGATCCCTCCGAGTGACTACGACCGCGGCGAGCCCCGAGGCGAGAAGGAAGAGCGTGGAGGGCTCGGCGACAGTCGGCGGCGACACTTCAGGCCCTCCGGGCACGATAGCAACTCCCGTGGGCGTTGTGAAGAACCCGTCACTGCTCACCACCGACTGCGTGCCGGTCACAGGATCGATGGCAAGAAGGCGGGCGTTCCAGTTGTCCGGGGTGATGATCTGGCCCAAGCTATTGATCGCGACCCCGTAGGCTTGACCATCCGGGAGTGCAGTGATGAGGGTCTGCACGCCAGTCGTTGCGTCGATTCGGACGACGCTGCTCGTGGTCGGCGGGGCGGTAATATCGTCCCGATCCGTCACGATGTAGTCTCCGGCAGCATCGATCGCGACAAAGAACGGGTGCCCGCCGCTGCGGATGAGCGTCTGAACGCCTGTCAGCGGGTCAATCTTGATCAGGCGTCCCAGACCTGGATTGGGCACTGTTCCCGCAGGGTCGTCGGCGACGATGAGCTGACCGAGCGAGTCGATTGCGATGCCGTAGGGCGTTGTCAGGAGCCCACCCGTCGTGATGACAGTCGGCGAGCCTGTCAGGGGATCGACCCGGTACACACCCCCGCCTGGGCTCCGATCGGTGATGATGATCTGGCCAGCCGCATCGATGGCGATCCCGAAGGGATCGATAAAGGTTCCGCCCATGGCAACGACCATCTGCGTTCCCGTGGTGGGATCAATTTGAAGGATGGCTCCGTCGCCTCCCGTGGCCTGATCGGCGACGATGATATTGCCCGCGCTATCAATCGCGATGCCACGAGGTTCGTCCAGCGATCCCCCAGCGGGGATATTCGTCTGGGCGCCCGTGAGCGGGTCTACCCGAACAAGGCCTGCTTGTCCCAGGAACTGATGGGCGACAATGATATCGCCCGGATTGAGCGTGACCGCCGCCGACGGTGACGCCACCAACCAGCAGAGAACTGCAAGACCCGCGACGACGCCACGGTGAAGGGTCATTCAGCGTTCCCTCTTGAACCGCCCCGAACAGGTCAACCAAGGGATGTCGGTGCTCTTGCCATTTGTCTCCACGCAGACCACAACGACCGCTACACGGGCAATCTCGATGCCAGAGCGGAGAACGCTGGCCCCGCACACGGATAGTCGCCAGCGGTCTCTTGCGAGGTGCGCCCAGTGTAAAGTTGACCGACTATGGGTGCGTCTCGGGCCCAATGACGCCCGCGGACGTACTGCTGGTGGCGATCCGGGAGGAGACTGAGAGGACGAGGCGCTGAGGTAACCCGGTCGCGCGGGATGCTATAGTCGGGTCGCCTGGAGGTGCCTATGCAGCTCTGGCCTTCTCGCGCCATCTTCTCCCTGAACGTCGCCATCTTACTCCACGTCTTGCTCCTGAGCGGATGCTCGGCACTCACGGAGCCCCCAACTCCGCCCGCCCCGCTGACGTACCCCAAGGACGCCTATGAGACGGCGCCTCCGCGCAAGGCCGCGTACGTCGCCGAATGCCAGCGGCTGGGCGGCCGGATCGTTTCCCGGATCTGTTACACGGAGGGTGCGGGAGGCCCGGTGCTCATCCATATTCCCGAGTCGTTCGACAAGGACTGAGGAGTACAAACGCGAGCGGCCGTCGGAATCACAACGGAGTCGGCGTTGGCGCGAACTAGTTGCTCCCAGCAACTCACTCGACTAGCCTGCCTTCTTCTCTTTCTGGGCGTCTTTGCGACCGCCTGCTCTCCTCTGTCACATCCAAACGCTGACAGCGTTCCAGTCTCGCGTCTCGAAGTCGTCAAGCGCGACTTCTTTGCGACGCGAGAACGAGGTGATTTCCACGAAGCCCGACGCAAGGGTGAAGAATGGTTGGCACTTGCCGAACAGCTCTTTGGCCGCACGAGTCCAGAAGTTACTGCCGCGCTCGTGAACATCGGCAGCCTACTGCTGTCCGAACAAGCAGACTATCCCGCCGCCGAAGCGGCGCTTCGCTGGGCCCTCACAAACTACGAACTGAATCCTACAGCGCATACCCACCCCATCGGCTTCTTCTTCTTCGCACTTGGCCGCGCACTTCGGGAGCAAGACAAGTACGCTGAAGCCAAAGACGTATTTTCTCGAGCGCTCCTTGCCCACGAGCGAGAACTTGGCCCGGACCACAAACAGGTCGGCCTCGACGCATTCTTCCTCGGCGAGGTGTTGCTCCGCCTGGGGGATCTGCGCGCCGCACTGCCGCACCTCGCACGCGACCTCGTCATTCGGGAGCGCCATCTTGGCCCTCATCATCGCGACCTCGTTCCCAGGCTCACCCTCCTCGGCTCCCTCTTCCGACGCCAGGGAGACTACTCGCGTGCTCACGAACTGTTGGAGCGTGCCCTTGACATCCTTGAAAAGCAACCGACCGAACAGGCGGACACGAAGGCTGCCGTGCTCGCCGACCTCGCCACAACGCTCATTGAGAGGGGCGACACCGACTCCGCTCTCGCGTTACTGCACCGGCGGCTCGGCATCGTTCAACAGCTCCATGGGACTGATGATCTGCGTGTTGGAGCCGCGCTTCTCGATGTTGGAGACGTCCTGCTCTTGCAGGACAAGATCGCCGAGGCACACGCATTTCTCGTCCGCTCGATGGGCATATACACGCGCGCCATGCAGGAGCGGCAACTATCCGCCTCCGAACTCCTCGGAGTTGCAAAGCTGCGGCGGATCTACTCACGCATTCAGCAAGCAAGGAATGACGTGAAGGGGGTACGCGAATCCCTCGAGTTGAGCATTAGGATCTACCGAACAGTCAATGCCACGTGGACGAAGTTCGACATGGCCCTTGCCTTGTTCCACTTCGGCCGGCTCCTCCGCGAGACCGGCCACTTCGAGGAGGCACAAACACAGTACGAGGAGAGCACAAGGGTTCTTGAGGACGCGGTAGGTCATGACCAGTGGAACGTGGCGGCGTCGCTGTATGAGAGAGCGCGACTGCACTGGGCACAGGGGAGGCTCGTACAGGCAGGGGCTCTAGTGCGCGAGGCGAAGACAATCGAAGAGCGTATTATGGAGAATGCACTCACGGGACTCAGCCAACGTCAGCGATTCGCCGCGTTGCGCCTAGCACGCCGTGCTGGACTGGATTTCTTCTTGAGCGTCGCGGCGGTGGCGTTGGATCCCCAAAGCACGTATCGGGGCCTTCTCCTGTGGAAGAATGCGGCATTTCACACCGGGCGGCCTGAACGGCCACCCCGCGATGTGTCTGACAGCAATGCGGCCGCGGTGTACGAGGAGTTCGATGCGGCGCGACGGCGGCTGTCCCGACTCGCGTTCGGCTTCACGGACCAGGAGAGAAATGCTGAAGATCGCGGTGCGGTCGCTGCGGCGCTCGCGGAGATTGAACGGTTGGAGCGGACACTCAGCCGAGACAGCGCAGAGTTCCGACTCAGACGCCAGCAGGCACGGGCAGGCTTTGCAGACGTGTGTCAGTCCCTACCGTCGGATGGCGTGCTGTTGGAATACGTGTGGTACGCGCGGTATGAGCCGCCAGCAACCCCCGGGGCCGACGAGTCGTGGACGCCAAGCTACACGGTCTTCGCCATCCCTGGGGACAACTGCTCACGACAACCCTTGCGAGTGGACCTCGGTCCAGCAGAGCCCATTGATCGCCTTGTGAAGGAGTTGCGCGCCGGGCTCAAGATCGGCCTCGCGGGACTGGTCCCGGTGCCGTCCGTGCAGGAGCGGGCACACGAACTCGGAACGTTGGTCCTGCCATCGGCGCTCAGGCAGCAGCTCAAGGGCAAGTCGCGCTTGGTGATCGCCCCAGACGGGATGTTGGCACTGATGCCCTTCGCCCTCCTCCCCGGCGACGACGCCCACGAATTCTTGCTGGAGACCTACACGGTCAGCTACATCCCGAGTGGGCGTGATCTCCTGGCGTTCGACCGGGCACCCCCAGGGACGACGACGCCACGCCTCCTCGCCGTGGGCAACCCTGCTTTCGGTGCAATGCCCGAGACCACGAGGAGCCGCCTGGCGACCCGAGCAGCCTGCACACTCAACGAAACAATCCTCTTCGATCCGCTGCCAGGCACGGGGATCGAGGTGGCCCAGATTGGGCGACGCGCTGCCGGACTCGCCTCCTCCGCCCCTGTGATCGTCTCTGGTGCCGACGCCACCAAGGAACGCCTCTTCGCCGAGATCGCCAACAAGACCGTCCTGCATCTGGCCACCCACGCCTACTTCGCCGGGGAGAAGTGTCAGGTGGCCGGCACACCCCGGGACACACGGATGCTGGCCGGGCTTGGCACGGAGTCCGTTGGTGCTGTTGGCGAAGACCCCCTGCTACTCTCTGGCCTTGCGATGGCAGGGGCGAACCGCGATCCCGCCCAGGGCATCCTGACGGCCCTGGAGGTCACGACGCTCGACCTCCGGCACGTGGATCTGGTGGTGCTCTCGGCGTGCGATACCGGGCTCGGGAAGTTAACCCCCGGCCAAGAACTCCTCGGGCTGCGCTGGGCGTTTGCCTATGCGGGCGCGCGCAATTTGGTGACGAGCCTCTGGCAAGTGCCCGATGAACCCACAGCGGCACTCATGGGACAGTTCTACAATCGCCTCTGGCAGCAGAACCTGAGTTCCGTCGCAGCGCTGCGGGAAGCCCAACTGGCCCGACTCCGCGCCAACCGGGCCGCCGGGGACCCGCGCCCGTGGGACTGGGCAGCGTTCACGGTGTCGGGTCCTGCGAAGTAGCGTGGGAGGCACGGCCATGGCGGTGACACGGACTCTCTCCCTTGTCGCGCTCCTTCTCGTATCCGTGGCCACGCCGTCCCCAGCGACCGAGCCGATGTCCCCCGGGGCGATCCAACGGCTGACCGAGGCCCTAGCGGGGCGCCGGGTGGCGCGCGAGGAGGACTGGGTTACGGGCGCCCACACCCGCGCGGCCAGCTCGCTGCGACACGTGTTCCAGCAGACAGTCGGGACGGTTCCGCTGGTGATCAGCACTGATGCCCTCGGAAGTGGCATCGTGGTTGGGGTCAATGACACCGACAACTCGGCCTGGGTCATCACCAACCACCATGTTGTAAAGTCGCCCTTCCAGACGGACAAGGGCGTGCCGTTTGTTCTCCTCCTCTTCTACGACCGGGAACTCGCCGCTGAGCGATTCAACGTTCAACAGCTCAAAGGCTGTCTTGAAGGAGCCGATCAAGGGCCGTGGTGTACTGCCGTCACACGTTCGCGCCGACTGGCCGTGGTGAGGGGCATCGATCCCGACCGCGATCTGGCGCTCCTGGCGGTGTCGAATCTGTCCCCTGGGATTAGCCCGGTTCCCATCGCAGCAATTCAGGCTGTCGAGCCAGGAGATGACGTGGCCGTCATCGGGCATCCCGAAGGATTGCTGTGGACCCTGACTGTGGGCATCGTGAGCGGCGTCCGCGCTCGGTATCCGATGGGCAACGCGCAAGGCACGGTCATTCAGACCCAGACCCCCATCGCGCCGGGCAGCTCTGGAGGACCTTTACTGACCCCCGAGGGGCGGCTGCTCGGCGTCATCACATGGGGTCTGACGGACCGGCAGGGGCTCAATGCAGCGATCGCGATCAATGAGGTGCAGGTGTTTGCGCGGGAGCAGGCCAAGCGATTCGAGCAACGGTAAGGGAGGCTAAAATCCTGGCGAAGGGTCTCAGTTGACCAAAGCTAAACGGTCTGCCACGCCGATCCCACGCGGCCGGAAGAAGCCCTCGCAACAAGGTAACTCCTCGCGGTTCCCCGTCTGGTCGATGACCCCCCGAGTGGGGCATCGTTGCGCCACCACGAGGAGGTGCGACGATGAACGAGGCGA
>Ga0209343_10007531_pt1 | contig 12786 bp, 15 predicted proteins | sample RifCSPlowO2_02_FD_184026 | JGI IMG/M metagenome (GOLD analysis project Ga0209343, IMG submission 184026) | Groundwater microbial communities from Rifle, Colorado - Rifle CSP2_plank lowO2_0.2 (SPAdes) (version 2) | ecosystem: Environmental > Aquatic > Deep subsurface > Groundwater | place... | reverse complement strand
CTGCGGCGATATCGGCCGGCGGCCCCTTGGCGGCCTGATCCTTCTTCTCCGCGCAGCCAATCAACGCAACCGACATCGCAATGCCCAGCAAGAGGTTTTTCATCGGAGACCCTGAAAAGGAGTGAACTGGAAAGCGATTCATTCTCGCGCGTCTTCCACAATTCAAACTAGCGGTATTTTATTCCCATAACAGGGCGAAACATAGTCGTCCCCCAGGGGCTCGCAGGCCGAACTCCTGCCATACCCCGCGCATTGAAAACTGCTATGAACATGTCGTTTCCTCCAAGGGCGCATGCGCAAGGGAAAAAAGATGGTTTGGACTGCTGCCCCGGATCACGATCCCCTCACATCCCCGATGACGCCGACGAGTACAAACACCAGCAGGGTCAAGCCGAACAGAATCAGCGTGAAGCCCAGTATCTTGGCGCCCAGGGTCATGGGCGGCGACGGCGCGTCCACCAGATACTTCGCGAGTTCCCCGCTCTTGACCAGCCGGTCGTATTCCACGGTGTGCTCGTGCCTGAACTCCTCCAGGGGCACGGCGCCGGTGAACATCACGATGTCCAGCGGGAACTTGTCCGGCCGGAAATGGTTATTGAAGAAATGCACCGTGAACAGGAACAGCGCGGCCAGCAGTGCTTCCTCTCCGTGAAAAATCGTGGCCACGTTGAACACCCAGCCGGGCAAGACCGAGGCGGTCGCGTTGGGGAACCAGAGCATGACCCCGCTCGCGCCGATGATCGTGACGCCCCAGAACGGCGCCCAGTAGTCGAATTTCTCCCAGTAGGTCCAGCGGTCAAACACCGGTCGCGGCCCCATCGCGAAGAACCACTTGAACATGGCGATGATATCCCACAGATCCTGCAGGCGAGGAACCAGAGAGTGGGGCCCGAACCAGTCGAAGGACCTCCAGTTCTTGCCGATGCGGATTGCGAAGTAGATGAGCTGCGCGACGAATACCGTCGCAAAGACCACCGCACAAGTCCGGTGTATCAGAGCCGCCGCCTTCGGCCCGCCGAGCGCGTTCATCACGACTGGCGCCCAGACAGTATCGGCGTAGAACACCGACATGCCGGTCAGGGTCAATATCATCAGGCTCAGCGCAAACACAAGGTGGGCAAGTCGCCAGATGAGCGGGAAGCGCTGGTAATACTTGCCCTTGCCTTGCGGCAACGCCTCCGCCAGTACGTGCGGCCGGGTCTTGCGCTGCTGGCGATCCTTGTATTCCCGGTAAAACCACAGTGCCGTATGCGTCCAGAAGAAGGCGAAGGTGCCTGCAAGCAGTTGAAGCATGAATTTTGACGCAATCCATATATAAGGATAGCGGTTGAAATCATGGGGGGTGCCGTGCGGCTCGAAGGTGGCAAACCCTTTGGTCGCTTCCTTGTGGCATTTCTGGCAGGTCTGCAGGCGGTTATCCGGATGCACGGTCGATTTCGGATCATCCACCCGCTGGATGGCGTGGCTTCCATGGCAGTCAAAACACTTGGCCGTGTGGGCATAGCCCAACCTGTTGACCTGGCCGTGGTAGGTTTCCGTATAGGTCTTCAGGCTGTCCGAATGGCAGTTTCCGCAGTTCCGGGTAATGGCGACCCTGGTCGAGTCCTTCGCCGCGGCTTCGACGTCGTGGGTAGTGTGGCAATCCGAGCAGATGGCCGCGAACGCGTTATCCTTCTCCAGCACCTCCTTGCCGTGCACCGAAGTCGCGTACTGCTCGCGTTCCTTGGCATGGCATTTTCCGCAGGCATTCGGAATGCTCAGGCGCCATGCCTTGCGCTCGGGACTGCCTTTGGGATAGACGTAGTGGGCGTCGTGACAGTTGTAGCAGGTTGCATTCGTGCGCGACTGGTCCTCCCGGCTTGGCCGCGCATGTATGGATTTCATGTAGTGCTCGATCTGCTCGACCACCACCCCCAGCCGCGCGTGCTCCTGGGTTTTGTTTTCCTTCTTGGCGGCTTCCCACAAGTCCTCGTGGCACTGCACGCAGCTGACCTTATGCGTTACGCCCTTCTGGTGCGGTATTTCGGCAATGTCCTTGTGGCACTCGACGCAAAGCCGTTTGCCGTGCACGCTGCTTTCGAACTTGTCCTTGGTCACGTGCAGTGGACGCATTTGGCCGTCTGCACCCGGCATCGCAAATCCCTTGTTTCCGTGACAGCCCAGGCAGAGTGCGTTTGGAATCTGCGGGGCCGGCGCGTCCTTGGCGTCGGCGGGTCCGACAGGTTCGGCGGCTTTCGCGCCCGCAGCTTTGGTTTCCGCTGCGTCGACGACGGCGGTCCATAGGGCCGGCGCTGCCGCTAAACAAAAAACACAAGCAAGTACCCATGTTGCAAGTCTTGAAACACGCATGGCCTTCTATTCCCCTGTCGGAAAACAGTATCCCTGTCCTGCCTCCGAACAGGACGAATCAGGACGGACGCGTCATTGTCATTGAAGGCTGATGGTCTGATTTGACTGAAATCAATTCCCCGCCCCAAAAAACCGCGATCATGCGTCAAGATCCGGCAGCGAAACTGGAAACAGCTGGTATGCAGCTTCCGGGGCCCCGGCAGCATTGGGGGTCCGTGAACACGGTGTGCCGCGTCTTATTCTTGATTCTTTCAACGAGGAGCGATTATGAAGTCGATGATTGTCGCAAGTATGCTGGGAGCAGGTCTGGCAGCGGCGGGGTTGGCCACCGCATCCGAGGACCTGGCCCAGAAGGCGGGGTGCACGAAATGTCACGCAGTCGCCGACAAGAAGATGGGACCGTCATTTAAGGACATTTCAGCCAAGTACAAGGGCAAGGCGGGCTCGGACGCGGCTCTTGTCGCCAAGCTCAAAGCGGGCAAGGAACACCCCGCCACCAAGGCTAGCGACGACGATCTGAGCAAGCTCGCCAAGTGGGTTCTGGCGATGTAGACGGATCGGTGAGCGAAAAAGGTCGGCTGGGGCCGGCGCTCGCGATCGTCGAGCGCAATCTTGTTCTGCGTCCCGGATTACGGTTCAGTGGTTCGGGAGTGAAAACGGGATCGAACTCCAGACCGCGCCAGCACGCGGCGAGGGGGCAGTTCAGTCGGAGCCCGGCTCCGCGAGAGCATCCCTGTTTGACGACTTCCAGGCAAATTACCCAGGGCCCCCGCGGCGCCGGTGCGGCGAGCCGACGGGCATATGTCAACCGGCGATCAGCGTTTCGCACCCCGCGCGGCGAACCGGGGGTACACCACCCGCACATTGCGGTGGTAGATCTTTTCCCTAGCGTCGACACTCAGCCATTCAATCGAATCGATGTACCGCTTCGTGTCGTCGTAGTAGTGCCCGGTCTCCGGATCGATGCCGCGCACCGCCCCGACCATCTCCGAGGCGAACAGGATGTTGTCCGCGGGAATGACCTTGAGCAGCAGCTCGATTCCGGGGCGGTGATACACGCAGGTGTCGAAGAAAACGTTCTTCAGCAGCAGTTCCTTGAGCGGCGGGCGTCCCATGTCCTGCGCGAGCCCGCGATAGCGGCCCCAGTGATACGGCACGGCGCCGCCGCCGTGCGGAATGACGAACTTCAGCGTGGGGAAATCCTTGAACAGATCCGAAGTGATGAACTGCATGAACGCAGTCGTATCGCCATTGATGTAGTGCGCCCCGGTGGCATGGAAGTTCGGATTGCACGAGCCGCTGACGTGGACCATCGCCGGGACTTCCAGTTCCACCATCTTCTCGTAGAGTGGATACCACCACTTGTCCGTGAGCGGGGGATCGGTCCAGTAGCCACCCGAGGGGTCCGGATTCACATTGCAGCCGATGAATCCCAACTCCTTCACACAGCGTTCCAGCTCGGCGATGGAGTTGCCCGGAGGCACGCCTGGCGACTGTGGAAGCTGGCACACACCGACGAAATTGCCGGGATACAGCGTGCACACCCGGTGGATCAGTTCGTTGCAGTGCTCCGACCAGTACTTGCTGGTGGCTTCGTTGCCAAGGTGGTGGCCCATGCCCATCGCCCTCGGAGAGAAAATCGTGAGATCGGTTCCCCGTTCCCGCTGGATTCTGAGCTGCGCGTTCTCCAGGCTCTCCCGAATCTGATCGTCGCTGATGCCGAGCGATCCCTTGCTCGCGACATGCTTCGGATCCTTGAACCACTCGAGCTGTCGCTTGCGATACTGCTCAAGTTGCTCGGGGGCGGTGGTGTAATGGCCGTGGCAATCGATGATCATGATTACAGTTTTCCTTCCATGGTCATTTGCCCGGGGTGCGCGTCACGTCGTCGAAGAGTTCGTTCACCTCGAAGCGCCGGGGAATGAGCCCTTGCCGCCACACGTAGTCTATCGCCACCTCCAGGTTGCGCCGGTTGGCCTCGACGCCGAACGGATTCATGTCGGTCTCGCCCGCCGCCGGCACGCCGGCGGCCTTCTTGCTCTCGGCAAGCAACCGGTAGATCTCCCGCACCGCCTGTGGATTGGATTTCGACAGGGAGTCCTTCACCACCACCATGTGGTTGATCTGGATCGCCCCGTTTCGCTTGTGCCAGGACTGGGCTTCGGCCGCCGGATCCGGAAAAAGCGTTTTCAACCTTGGATCCTTGGGCATGCGATCGCCAACAATTGCCGCGTCCACTTCTCCCTCCAACAGCATGGTCATGAGGTCCTTGCCCGGGGCAGCGCGCTCGACCGTCTTCGGATCGGGGTACTCGGCGACGTGCGGTTCCTCGAATGTCACCCATTTCACGCGATCGAGGTCCAGACCGTAGTCGCTGGCGAGAATGCCGCGGATCCAGGTAACCGTGGTCACGGAATAGGAGCGGATGGCAATCCGGCAGCCGGCCAGATCACCCGGCGAAAGGTGGCCGCGCTCGGCGTTGTAGACAATGTAGGGATGCTGAAACCGCCCGATCAGCACCGCGGGCAGGAGCACCAACGGTTTGCGGTATGCCTTCGCCATGAGATAGGTAACGATCGACAGCTCGGCGAAGTCGAATTTCAGATCCCTCACGACCTGCTTGAACGCGGAGCTCGGCACCTTTACGTCGGCGAAATCGAACGCGACGTACGGGGACCGGACCTCGCCGCGCTTGAGCGCCAGGGTCACGGGATAGTCGCCCAGGAGCGCGGGCAGCCGTATCGGCTCGGGATGGGTCATCTCGGCGTTCTCCTATCTGTAGCCCCTTTGTGTTGCCGAAACCAGCATAGAGTCGAACTTACGTTTTGCTAGCTCTGCGGCGGCACTACTTGTGGGGCAGGTCGCCATCGCTGCTGTTTTGGATCGGGGGCGTTGTCCGCGCGCCATGTAAATGGGACAGCCTGACATTATCGAGCATGAACGCGAGGCAGCTTTTCAGGATCGGACTTTTCGTACAGTTTACCTACGGGACCAGTGCGCCGGATCGTTCCGCGATCTGATCGAGGCCGGCATGCTGACCGGCGCGCGGTACGGAGAATTACGGACGCTCCTGGTATCTGACTACGACAAGGCGCGGCGCGTCCTGAGCATCCGGCAAGGGAAAACCGGTCCGCGTAGCGTGCCCCTGTCGGACGCGGCGGCGCAGCTTTTCGATCGGCTGAGAAAGGCCAAGCTTCCGGGTGCGTATCTGCTCACGCGCGACGACGGGCAACCGTGGCAGCATTCCGATCAGGACAAGCTGATGCGCGAAGCGGTCAAGAAGGCGAAGCTTCCGCACGGCACCGTGTATTACACCCTGCGTCATACCTTCGTAGCGAACGCACTAACCGGCGGCGTGGACGTTCACGCGGTTGCGAAACTTTGCGGAACCAGCGTGCCGATGATCGAGAAGCACTACGGCAAGTTGCTGCATTCTGACGCACGCGCAAAACTCAACCGGATTGCATTCGTGTAAGTGGGCACCGGTGTTGCCCATCGAAAATGATTGCATCCTGTATCGCAATGCTATACAGTAAGAAATGATCAAGACTTTCCGGCACAAGGGCTTGGAGCGCTTCTTCCGGGAAGGGTCAAAGGCTGGCATCCAGCCCAAGCACGCGGAGCGCCTGCGGTTGCAGCTCGCCCGCCTTGACGCGGCGAGCGGGGCGAAGGACATGGACCTGCCGGGGTGGCAGTGGCACGCACTCAAGCACGACCTGGCCGGACATTGGGCGGTATCGGTCAGCGGGAATTGGCGCATGACCTTCGCATTCGAGGAAACTGATGCCGTGCTGGTCGATTACCAGGACTACCACTGATGGGAGCACAGATGGCGACGCGAATGCATAACCCTCCGCATCCGGGCGAGATTCTCCAGGACACGGTCCTTGGCGAAGGCGGAATCACGGTATCGGATTTCGCCAGAAGGCTTGGCGTGTCGCGCGTTGCTCTGTCGCGCGTCGTTAACGGCCGTGCGGCCGTGAGCGCAGACATGGCGTTGCGCTTGGCAGCGGCGCTTGGCGGATCAGCGGAGTCCTGGCTGCGGATGCAGGCCAGCTACGATCTGTGGCAGGCATCCAAGAAGCGCCGCCCGAAGGTGGCACCGCTCAAGCTGGCAGCGTAGCAGGGGGTAACAAGCCCACGCAGCAATTCAACGTGAAAAGGACTATGAAACGAGAATCCGCGCCGCCGGCAGTACCGGCTAAGGACTACCTGCTCAGGCGACCGCAGAATCGGGCCACCGCAGCCGCCTATCTGAACGCCGCCGTCGAGGATGACGACCCGGCCGCTTTCCTGCAGGCCCTTCGCAATGTGACCGACGCGCAGGGCGGGATCGGCAAGGTGGCGAACCTCGCCGGTCTGAACCGCCAGCAGCTCTACCGCACCCTGTCCGAGCACGGCAATCAATAGGGGCCTTTGAGGTTTCTTGGATTCTCGACAGGCAGCACAAGGACCGTGGCACCAATGTAGCCGGTGCAATGCACCTCATAGATTAGTTTTGGATCTTCCTCACTATTGAGGGCCATAATCCCCTCGACCGACGGTCGCAGGTAACTGCCGTAAAGGTTGATATGGTCGCGCTTGCGCTGACGGTGTGAACCATCCATTACTTGGCGCAATTCATCGCCAGTCACATTCCATAGCACTTCCACCGGGACCAGCGGAGTTACATGGACGAAAACCGCGCATCGACCCTTGAGATGCAGGTCTTTAATCCGCTCTTCCTGCATCGCTGCATATTCAATGGCGCTTTGATTTCCCGCCGCCGCGCTTAACACTGCCTGACGTACCTCCGAGCTCTTCATGGGTTGCGCCGTTTCGCTGTGGCGAATAAAAAAAGTTCTGGTCTTCGTGCCTTCGTAGATCACCATGTGTGGCCGCGAAGGACTCGGCGGGACGTGAACGACAACGGCACTCTTTCCGTTTGCTAGCGGGATCGCGCAAGCAAGAAGTCCAGGTATTCGGGGGTCGATGCACGCCGCACATCGCTGCTCGATCTGTCTCGCGACTTGCTCGCCGTCCTCAATGCCGACAAGAAACGCCGCCCCGTCGTTTTCCCGAATTGGCTGGTTCATTCCGATAAGCAGGTGCCCGCCCTCGGCATTGGCAAACGCAGAAACGTCTTTCAGTAACTCGGTATTTGCACGCTCAGGCTTCTTGCCTCCACATAAAGACAAGTCCGACTTGTAATCAATTACGCCAGTCGATTCAGATATGCGGCGATTCAAGAACTCGACGAGTTGTTGCTCGCTAAGCCTTCGGACCTGATCTGCGGTGAAAAACATGTGGTTCTAATCCGCCTCTACGTCCACGGCAGGATCCCCGCGGGCGGTTATCCGGCGCGCACCCCGCACATACCCGCCCCGGGGCTGTTTCGTACTTTTTTCATACTCAGGCTACTTTGAATAGCCTAAGTTGTTGTTTGTGCTGGCGCGCCCGACACGATTCGAACGTGCGACCCCTGCCTTCGGAGGGCAGTACTCTATCCAGCTGAGCTACGGGCGCTAGGGGTGGGTAGGATAACCCGGTTGCCATCCGATGTCATTCATCCCGGTCGAACCGGAGACCGTTAAACGCATCCTGCGCATCGGTTCTCAAGCGCGATTCAGACGTTGCTCGAACATTTCCGCAAAGCGCCCGGCCGCATCCTAGTCGGTGTATTCGTAATCACGCGAGGCGTCGGTGTGACCACCCGGCATAGCGTTAGCGCGGCTCTTGGCGCTACAATTCGCACTTTCGGAACGGTCTTGGATAGGAGCCCCTATGAGCGGTGAGAAATCGGACGAGTCGCTCATCAAGCCGCCCAGGCAACTCATGGCGTTGTTGGCGATCGGCTTTGCCGTGCCCGCGCTGATCGCTGCGCTGATTGCCTTGCTGGTGGTGACCGAAGGCAGGAAGCTCGATCAGGGTCCGTCCTCGCTGGACGCAAACGCGGTCGCCGCGCGCATCAAACCCGTGGCCGAGGTCGCGTTCGCCGAGTCGGGCGGTGGCGCGGCCAAGGCAGCGCAGACAGGCGAGAAGGTGGTGCAGCAGTACTGCGCCGCGTGCCACGCGACCGGCGCCGCCGGTGCACCCAAGATCGGCGACAAGGGCAGCTGGACAACACGGATTGGATCGGGGCTCGATCAGATGCTCAAGGTTTCCATTTCCGGCAAGGGCGCCATGCCCGCGCGCGGCGGCGCTGCAGGCCTATCCGATTTCGAGCTTGCGCGCGCAATCGTGCATATGGCCAACCAGTCGGGCGGGAAACTGAAGGAACCCGCGGCCCCCAAGGGCGCGGCCCCAGCCGCCGAACGTTCCGGCGAGCAGGTCGTGCAGGCCGCGTGCATCCGGTGCCATGAATCCGGTCAGAGCGGTGCACCCAGGATCGGCGATAAAGCGGCGTGGTCGCAGCGCATCTCGCAGGGCGTGGATGCAGTGACCAAGTCGGCAATTCGCGGGCACGGCAGCATGCCCGCGCGCGGCGGCCTCGCGGACCTGACCGACCGGGAGGTCACCCGCGCGATTCTGTACATGTTCGGCCGCGCCGGCGCGGAGGGCGCAGCGAAGAAAACTGCAGGGAAATAGCGCCGGATCTGTCGGCCTCAGGTCGGCTTCAATCGGGGCGCTGGGCGCCCCGATTTGTCTTCGGGTCCAGGAATCCGGTGTCGGGCCTGTTGAAATGATTGCAAGGATCCTCGCCACATGATCGACCATCTCGACCATCTCGTTATCACCACCGCGCACCTGGACGGTTGCATCGACTTCTACACCCGAGTCCTTGGGATGAAGCTCGAGGAATTTTCCGGCGGAAGGCGCGCGCTCAAATTCGGGGAACAGAAATTCAATCTCCACGTGAAAGGCAAGGAGTTCGAGCCCAAGGCAACCGTGCCGATGCCGGGCGCGCTCGATTTCTGCCTCATCGCGTCGATCCCGCTCGACGAGGTGATCGCGAGGCTCGGGGAACTGGGCGTGCCGATCATCGTCGGACCGGTTGCGAAGACCGGGGCCACCAATCCGCTGCGCTCGGTGTATATCCGCGACCCGGACGGTAACCTGGTCGAGATATCGGAGCGTGCCGGCTGAGCAACGCCTCTCGCGGGGAAAAACAAATCGGACCGGGCGTGCGTTGCCGCGGTACCCGGCACTGACTTGCGCAGGCGCATCCGCTAGAATCTCCCATTTACGCCCGAGGCGGCCGCCGCGCCGCCGAACTTGCAGGACGCTTGACCATGATTCCTCATCTCACCGCTTCCCTCACCGACCCGCTTCAGGAACTGGAAGCGCGCATCCTCAACAACAACACAACCGTCGAACACTGGTTTCGCGGGCACTGGCAGGAGCACACGCCGCCGTTCTACGGCTCCGTGGACCTGCGCAACTCCGGTTTCAAGCTGGCGCCGGTGGACACAAACCTTTTCCCCGGCGGGTTCAACAATCTCAATCCGGCGTTCATGCCCCTGTGCGTGCAGGCGGTCATGTCGGCGATCGAGAAAATCTGCCCCGACGCCAGGAACTTGCTGCTGATTCCGGAAAACCATACCCGCAACACCTTCTACCTGCAGAACGTGTCGCACCTGGCGACCATCATGCGGCAGTCGGGCCTGAACGTGCGCGTCGGGACGCTCATCCCCACCATCACCGGTCCGACCGAGATCGCCGTTCCTGAAGGCGCGCCCCTGGTGTTCGAGCCGCTGCTGCGAAGCGGCCGGCGCCTGGGTCTGGCCGATTTCGATCCCTGCGCCATCCTGCTCAACAACGACCTGTCGGCCGGCATCCCGGACGTACTGCGGGACCTGAACGAGCAGTTTGTGCTGCCACCCGTCCACGCCGGGTGGGCGGTACGGCGCAAATCGAACCATTTCGCCGCCTACGATGAGGTGTCCAGACAGTTCGCCTCGGCGCTATCAATCGATCCGTGGATCATCAACCCGTATTTCGCCGTATGCGGCGAGGTCAACTTCCACGAACGTGCCGGCGAGGAGTGCCTGGCGAGCAATGTCGATGCCCTGCTGGCGCAGATCAAGGCGAAGTACCTCGAATACGGCATCAAGGACACGCCCTACGTCGTGGTCAAGGCCGACGCCGGCACCTACGGCATGGGCATCATGACCGTGAGGGATGCCGGCGAAGTGCGCGACCTCAACCGCAAGCAGCGCAACAAAATGGCGGTCGTGAAGGAAGGCATGGAGGTCACCGAAGTAATCATGCAGGAAGGCGTGCACAGCTATGAGCGCATCAACGAGGCCGTAACCGAGCCCGTCGTCTACACGATCGACCGCTACGTCGTCGGAGGCTTTTACCGCGTGCACACCGAGCGCGGCATCGACGAAGTGCTGAACGCCCCGGGCATGCACTTCGTTCCGCTCGCTTTCGACGACTGCTGCATCCGGCCCGACCACAACGCGCGGCCGGGCGAGGGATCCAACCGCTTCTACTCCTACGGCGTTATCGCGCGGCTCGCGCTGGCCGCGGCCGCAATCGAGCTCGAGCGCACGGGCCCCGCCGCATGAAAATCGGAATCATCCTCGACCCCCTGTCCTCGCTCAAGCTCAAGAAGGACTCCACGGTCGCGATCATGGCCGAAGCGACGGCCCGTGGCCACGAGATCCACGTCATGATGCAGGAAGCCGTGATGTGGAAATCCGGACGCGTTGTGGGCGAGAACCTCCGGCTCACCCTCACCGGCGCAGAGGATCACTGGTACCGCGCCGCGCCGCCGGTGGAGACGCCGCTTGCCGAGTTCGACGCGGTGCTGATGCGCAAGGATCCGCCTTTCGATGCGGAATACATCACCTGCACTTGGCTGCTGGAGCAGGCATCGCGCGATGGCGCCCGGGTGTTCAACGACCCGCGCGCGATTCGCGATCACAGCGAAAAGCTCGCGATCATGCAGTTTGCGCAATTCACCGTGCCGACGCTGGTGACCCGGCTCCCCGGACAGATCCACGACTTCATCGACGCCAACGGCGACGTCATCGTGAAGCCCCTGGACGGGATGGGCGGTGAGTCCGTGTTCCGCGTGACCGACACCGATTCCAACCGCTATGTCATCGTGGAGACCATGACGCGCCACGGCGCGCGCACCGTGATGGCGCAACGATTCATTCCCGAGATCCGCGACGGCGACAAGCGGATACTGCTCATCGGCGGCGAACCGGTCCCCCACTGCCTCGCGCGCATTCCCCGGCCCGGTGAGACCCGCGGCAACCTCGCGGCCGGCGGCACGGGCGTAGCCCGGCCGCTGGGCGCACGCGATCTGGAGATTGCCCGCGCGCTGGGGCCCGAACTCGGCAGGCGCGGCCTGCTGCTGGTGGGGCTGGATGTAATCGGCAACTACCTCACGGAAATCAACGTCACCAGCCCCACGTGCTTCCGCGAGATCACCGAACAGACCGGCTTCAACGTGGCCGGGATGTTCATGGATGCGCTTGAATCCGCCTGCCACAAGAACAGGACAGCTCCACGATGATAGGCATACTGATAGTTTCCCACGGCGCCTTTGGCGAGGCGCTGATTCACTGCGCCAGCCACGTGCTCGGCAAGCGCCCCCTGCAAGTCCGCCAAGTCGGCGTCACGATGCACGATGACCCCGACGCCATCCTGCCCCAGGCACAGGAACTGGTGCGCCAGCTGGACGACGGTGACGGCGTGCTCGTGTTCACGGACATTCTCGGCGCCACCCCGTCGAACATCGCCAGCCGGCTTCTCAAGCCCGGCAAGGTCGAAGGGGTGTCCGGCGTGAGCCTGCCGATGCTGATACGGGCCCTCACCTACCGCAGCGAGCCGCTCGCCGCAGTGGTCGACAAGGCCATGAGTGCAGCGCGCGAGTGCACGGTCCACATCGACTGCGAAAGCAGCAATGGCGCAGGCGGAAACTGAAATCACCAACAAGCTCGGGCTGCACGCCCGCGCCGCCGCGAAGCTCACGCAGATGGCGAGCAGCTTTGGGGCCGAGGTCTGGATGTCGCGCGGCGACCGGCGCGTCAATGCCAAATCCATCATGGGCGTAATGATGCTCGCCGCCGGCAAGGGCAGCCAAATCACTGTCGAGACCGAAGGCGCGGATGCCGACGCGGCGCTCGCGGCGGTCCTGGCGCTGATCGCCGACAAGTTCGGCGAGGGTGAATGACGGCGATGGCAACGCGCTCATCCTGCTCCGCCCGATCAACCCGGTCACTCCTGGCGCCGAGGGCCACACATGCGGCCGGCTGAGCGTTCCTCTGACGCCTCGAAGCTCGCACCGCAGTCCGGAGCCAGCTTCACGCTGCATGGCGCGGGTGTTTCCGGCGGCATCGCCATCGGCCATGCGCATCTGGTCTCCACGGCCCGGCTGGAGGTCGCGCACTACGACCTCGCCCCCGAGGCGATCGAGGACGAGATCCGCCGCTTTGACGATGCCTTCGCCGAGGTGCGCGGCGAGCTGATGGGCCTGCAGGCGAGCGTGCCTGCCACGGC
>Ga0209343_10007530_pt1 | contig 12788 bp, 11 predicted proteins | sample RifCSPlowO2_02_FD_184026 | JGI IMG/M metagenome (GOLD analysis project Ga0209343, IMG submission 184026) | Groundwater microbial communities from Rifle, Colorado - Rifle CSP2_plank lowO2_0.2 (SPAdes) (version 2) | ecosystem: Environmental > Aquatic > Deep subsurface > Groundwater | place... | reverse complement strand
TCGAGCCCGGTCTGGAGCACCGACGACGCAGCCGTGAAATCGGGGAACAGCGGCTTCAGAACCGCGAGCGCCTCGTCCGACCGCGAAGCCGGTACCGTCGCGATCCGGATGCCCTTGCGCAGCCCCTTGGGCGTCACCACCGTGCCATTGATGCGCGCGGCGTGCGTCGGCGCGGGCGCTTCGGTCACGAGCACGTCTTCGCGGCCCGCCTTGCGCAAGAGCGGCGTCAGGCGCGCAGCCGGCCAGTAACCGTGGCTCTGAACGTGCACGACGGCACCGCGCGCGAACTCGGGAATCATCGCGCTGAATTTCTCTTCGAGCTGATGGATGTCGACTTCGATCAGCACGGCCTCGGCATCCTTCAGCGCTTCCGCGGTGGTGTCGCAGACCTTGTCGAGCCTGGCAAAGCTGGTTTTCTTCGAGATGAGGTGCTTCGCATCGCCTTCGACGGTGAAGCCTCCCGCCTTGCGCACTGCCGGGAGCTGATCTGCCTGCTCCGGAAAGACCGCATAGCGGACTTCGTGGCCCGACAGCGTGAGATCCGACGCGCACACGGCGCCAATCGCGCGCGCGGTATTACCGATGACTGCGACTTTCGACATGCAGCTGTTCCCTTGCCAGGCCCTCATTCCGGGCCGCCCGCCGTCGAAGCCCCGGACCAGCGGAGTGCGATCCGGGGGCGAAGCGATCCGGAATCCGGTGTCACTGTATCATCGTACACTGACTACCGACTCCACAACCATGCTCGGTATACCGCTCAATGAATTGCTCCTCCTCGCCGCCGCCATTTTGGCGGGCGGCGTAGTGGCCGGAGTGCTCGCCGGCCTGTTCGGCGTCGGCGGCGGCGTGATCGTGGTGCCGGTTCTCTACGAGGTATTCCGCCTCATCGGCGTGCCGGACGCGGTGCACATGCAGCTCTGTATCGGCACCTCGCTCGCCATCATGGTGCCCACCAATATCCGTTCATATCTGACGCATCGCTCGACCGGTGCGGTGCTCACGGATGTGGTGCGGCAGTGGACGCCGGGGGTGATCGTCGGCATCGCCATTGGTTCGGGCATCGCCACAGTGGCGCCGTCGCCGGTCTTCAAGATTGCCTTTATCGTCATCGCGGCAATCATCGCCGGCAAGCTTCTGTTCGCCCGGGAATCGTGGCGGCTGGGCGACGAGCTGCCGAAGCATCCGCTGGCGCGCCTTTACGGCCTGGCGGTCGGGCTGATGGCCTCGCTCACCGGCGTCAGCGGCGGCTCGCTGTGCACCATGGTGCTCACGCTCTATGGCAAGTCGATCCAGCAGGCGGTCGCGACCTCCGCCGGCATCGTGGTGCCGATCGCGCTCGCCGGCACGCTCGGCTATGTCGTCGCCGGTCTGCCGCATCAGGCGCAACTGCCGCCGCTGTCTATCGGCTTCGTGTCGCTGATCGGGTTTGCGCTGATGGCGCCGGTGTCGAGCATCACCGCTTCCTATGGCGCGAGAATGGCCCACGCCATTTCGCGACGCGCGCTCGAGATTGCGTTCGGGCTGTTCCTGCTCGCCGCGTCGCTGCGCTTTCTCGCCAGCCTCGTGTGGTGAGATGGAAAAAACCGGTTGGTCACACGCTTGGTAAATCAGCTCCTCCTTGCCCTGGGGGCGATGTTCCTGCAGCAGACGTTCGTCGCTCTTGGGAGAGCGCTGCCGGCAGTGATCGCGCCGGCGATTCTCACGGATCTGCGCATCGACGCGGCCTGGGTTGGCGTCTATTTCGGCTTGACGGCCGCCGCCTCCCTCGTCGCGCAGCTCGGCTGCGGCAGCTTCATCGTGCGCCACGGCGCCTTGCGCATGAGCCAGATCTCGCTTGTCATGCTCGCAGCCGGCACCGCGTTGGCGGCGCTGGGCACGCCGCTCGCGCTCGTCCTGTCGGCGATCATCAGCGGAGCGGGCGGGGCGGTGTCCACACCGGCGAGCTCGCATCTCTTGAGCCGCGTCTCGTCGCCGCGCTACCTGCCGCTGGTGTTCTCGATCAAGCAGACGGCGGTGCCGGCCGGTCTGCTCCTGGCGGGGGCATTCGGGCCGCTGTTGACGGAGTGGAAGGACTGGCGCTTCACGATGCTGCTCAGTTCGGCGGCCTGCGTCGTATTCGCCCTCATGCTTCAGCCATTGCGCGCGACCTTCGACGACGACAGGGTGCCGACGCGCGCTTTCCGGTTGTCCGATTTCAAGGCGACCTTGGTTTCGGTCGTCGCCACGCCGGGCCTTCGTGCCTTGTCCTTCGCCTGCCTTGCGTTCAACGGCGTGCAGGCGACCATGACGACGTATTTCGTCGTGTACCTCACGACGATCGGCTACACGCCGGTGGCCGCGGGCTTCGTTTTTTCGGTGGCGGGTGGCGGTCGCCGTGCCCGGCCGCATCGTCTGGGGCTGGCTCGGCAGCAGCTACGTCACCCCGCGCACGATGATGGCGGGGCTTGCTTTCGGCATGGCCGGAAGTGCGGCGCTCCTCGCGCTTTGCGACGCCGGCTGGCCGACGCTCCTCGTCGGCCTGATCGCCTGCGTGCTGAGCGCCACGGCGCTCTCCTGGCACGGCATCGTTCTGGCCGAAACCGCGCGCGCGGCACCGGAAGGCATGCGGGGCGGAATCACCGGCGGCGTGCTCTCCTTCGGCCAGGTCGGCGCATTGTCCCTGCCGCTCGCGTATTCGGCGCTTCTCGATCTCAGCGGCAGCTACGGCGCCGGCTTCGTCGTGTGCGGCGTCCCGGCGCTGCTGGTCGGCGTGCAACTGCTCCGCCGGCGCCAACGCCCTGACTTGTCATGAGGGCGCCGGGTTACACTCCGGCCGTTCGTCATTCCGGCGCAAAGCCGGAATCCAGAGAAGCCTGGTTCCCGGCGTACGCCGGGATGACGAAAGCGATTTATACTTGAGCACCCAGGAGATACCCCATGAGCACCGTCATGCCAGCGCCCGCCCAGAGCATGACCATCGCCAAAGTGAAGGAGCACATCGGTGCCATCGTCACCGGCATCGATCTGGCCCAACCCGTCGACGCTGCAACGCGGAAAAAGCTCTACGACGCCGTGGTCGAAAACGTGGTGCTGGTGCAGTGCTTGCTGCGCTCTCGCGGTTGGAATACGCTCATGGAGCGGAATTGCCGGCTGTCCGGTGGGACCAGTAATAGCGCGAGCGGCCCGGGCGATTTCGCCTGATTCGGCGCGAGTCCTTTTACCCAGGAGGAGCAGACGATGAAATTTCACGTTACGGCTACCAGTGGTTCGGAAAACCCGACCAAAGCGACGCTGGCGTTCTTGCATGCAAAGGGTGCAAAAGAGGCGGGCCATGACGTCTCAATCACGCTATTGGGCGATTCGGTCGTGATGCTGGATCCGACGATCGCGAAGAATATTCAAGGGGTGGGATTGCCGCCTTTGGTCGAGCTGATCAATTACGCGAAGGAGAACGGCATACCGGTCTATGGCTGAGGGCTCTGCTGCACGGCCCGTGGGGTCGCAGAAGAGCATGCCAAGGCCTTGGGTGGCAAATATATCAGCCCCAAGATTCAAGCGGAGATGTGTGCAAACGCGGACCGCACAGTCTTTCTCTAGCGAGAGACTCCGGGAGGACCGAGCTCACGCTGCCCGCTGATCGCCGCGAAATTCGGCCTTACGTGCTGCGCTCCGCCGAGGCCGCGCTCATATCCTCCGGCACATCGCCGAACGAGGCGACGTTCATCGCGTGCAGTCGATGAGAGAGCTCGCCGCGCGCGAGCAATGACTCGTGCGTGCCCCGCTCGACGATGCGCCCGTCATCCATGACCCAGTATCCGCTACCCACGTTCCGGGATGTGCTCGCCGCCCACCAGCGCATCGCGCCTTATCTGCGCCCGACGCCGCTCTTCAGCTATCCCGCTTTGAATGCGCTCATCGGCACGACCGTATTCGTCAAGCACGAGAATTACCAGCCGGTGGGCGCTTTCAAGGTGCGCGGCGGAATAAATGTGGTTTCACAGATGACCCCGGCCGAGCGCGAGCGCGGATTGATCGGCGCTTCAACCGGCAATCACGGTCAGTCCATCGCCTACGCCGGACGGCTGTTCGGCGTTCAGGTGCGGATTGTCGTGCCGGAGGGTGCGAATCCCGGCAAAGTGGCCGCCATGCAAGGCATGGGTGCGGAGGTGATTTTTCACGGCGCCAAATTTGAAGAGGCCGTCGAACACTGTGAGACTTTGGCCCGCCGGCATGGATATCGCTATGTGCATTCCGCCAACGAATCACATTTGATCGCGGGCGTGGGGACCCACACGCTGGAAGTGCTGTTGGAGGAGCCGGATATCGAGGTGGTGATCGTGCCGCTGGGCCTGGGCAGCGGCGCTGCGGGTGCGTGCATTGCCGCACACGGCATCAACCCGGCGGTCCGGGTCATCGCGGTGCAGTCGCAGGATTCACCCGCCGGTTACGAATCATGGAAGCAGCGCGCCTTGCTCACCGCGCCCAACCGCACGTTTGCCGAGGGCCTTGCAACCGGCAGTGCCGCGGAACTGACACAGCAGGTGATTCGGGAACATCTGCATGACTTTATTTTGCTGAGCGACGACGAAATCCGCCAGGCGATGGTATGGATGATCGAGCGGGCTCACACGCTGGCCGAAGGAGCGGGTGCGGCCCCGCTTGCTGCAGCCTACCGGATGCGTGAAGAATTGCAGGGCAAGAAAGTTGCGCTCATCTGCTCGGGCGGCAATTGCTCGCTGGAGCACCTGCGGCAGGCGCTGGCGATCTGAGCCGGGGTGCGCATTTCCCCGTTACGTGCCCCGGTCCGCAGCGGCGGCGCTCAATTCCGCTGTCACGTCGTCGAACGACGCCACGTTCATTGCGTGCAGGCGGTGATAGAGGCCGCCGCGCGCGAGCAACGCCTCGTGCGTGCCCTGCTCGACGATGCGCCCGTCCTGCAGCACGATGATGCGGTCGGCGTTGCGCACGGTGGCGAGGCGGTGCGCGATGATGAGCCCGGTGCGCCCGGCGAGGGTTTTCACGAGGGCGGCCTGGATCGCGCGCTCGGTGAAGCTGTCGACGCTGGCGGTCGCTTCGTCGAGGACGAGGATGCCGGCGTCGGCCACGATCGCCCGCGCGAAGGACAGCAGCTGCCGCTGGCCGATCGACAGGTTGACGCCGCGCTGGCCGAGCACCGTGTCGTAGCCCTGGGGCAGGCGCGCGACGAAGTCGTGGGCGCCGACGGTTCGTGCCGCGCGCTCCACCTCCTCGCGGCCGGCGTCCCGCGTGCAATAGCGGATGTTCTCGTAGACGCTGCCGGTGAAAAGAAACGGCTCCTGCAGCACCATCGCGATGCGGCGGCCGAGGGATTCCTGCGTCGCGTCGCGCACGTCCACGCCGCCGATCAGCACCTCGCCTTCCCACACATCGTAGAACCGGTGCAGCAGCGCCATGGTTGAGGTCTTGCCCGAGCCGGTCGGGCCGACCAGCGCGACAATCTCCCCCGGCTCGACGCGGAAGCTCACGTTCTTCAGTATCGGTAGCCCCGGCACGTAACCGAACGTCACGTTGCGGAATTCCACCGTGCTGTTTGGGGAAGCCCGCGCAAGGTCCACCGCGCCGGGCTTGTCCTTGACCTCGATCGGCACGTCCAGCACCTCGAAGATGCGCTGTCCCGAGGCCATCGCCTGCTGCATCACGCTGTACTGCATGGTGAGCGAGCGGATGGGGTCGAAGAAACGCTGCACATAGAACAGGAACGCGACGACGATGCCGATCGCAAGCGAGCCCTCCAGCACGCGGTTGCCGCCGACCACGATGACGATCGCCATCGCGGCGCCGGTGAGCGTGTCCACCGTCGGCACCATCACCTGCGCAAGCCGCGTCGCCCGCACGTGGCTGCGGTAGTTCTCGGCCGCCTTCTCGCGAAAGGCGGCGAAATTGAAGTCTTCGCGCGTCATCTCCTGCACGGTGCGCACGCCGTTGATGTTCTCCGCGAGCGCGCTGTTGACGATGGAAGAGGTCTCGCGCGCGCGGAGGAAGGCGCGCTTCGCGGCCGGCAGCCAGACGGCGCGCACCAGGATCAGGATCGGCACCACCGAGAGCGTCAGGAGCCCCAACTCCAGGTCGAGCGCGAGCAGCACGACGATGATACCGGCGAGCAAAGCCAGATCGCCGATCGCGAAGATCGACGACTCGAAAAACTCCTGCAGCGAGCCCACGTCGCCCTGGAGACGCGACATCAACTGGCCGACCTGGACTCGATCCATGAAAGAGAGCGATACGCGCTGCAGGTGCGCATACATCGCGCGCCGCAAGTCCTGCAGCACGCGCTCGGCGGTGGTCGCCACCCACACCTGCTGGCAGTAGTTGGAGACGAAGTTGACCGCCACCACGGCAAAGAAGCCCGCCACCGCGAGTCCGAGCAGTCGCTCCGCCTCGCCGGTGCCCGCCGTCACGCCGGCCGGGAGCGCGGTGTCGATGACGTAGCGGATGACCAGCGGAACCGCGATCTGGGTGAGCGTGAACGCCAGCACCGCGGCGACGGACGCAAGGATGATCCAGCGGTAGGGCGCGAGAAACGCGACAAAGCGGCGCAGCACGCGCGGATCAATCACGGCGCCGAAGATTTCCTCGCCGCTGTGGCCGAGTGGCGATCGCTTCTGCTGCGCGCCGGCTGGCGTGGGCGCGGTGCCGGACGGTGCGACGGAATCAGGCATGCGCGTTCTCCTTGGCAACGCCCATCTGCAGATCGAAGAGGCGCCGATAGCGACCTCCAAGCGCCAGCAGCGCCGCGTGCGAGCCGCGCTCGACGATGCGCCCCGCTTCGAGAAACAGGATCTCGTCGGCGTGCATGAGCGCCGACAGGCGGTGCGAAATGATGATCGTGGCGCGGCTGCGATTGAGGTCCTTCAAGGCTTCGCGGATGCGCAGTTCGGTGCCGGCGTCGATGGCAGCGGTGGAATCGTCGAACACGATGATGCGAGGCGTGAGCAGCACGCTTCTCGCGATCGACAGGCGCTGGCGCTGCCCGCCGGAGAGCGACACGCCGCGCTCGCCGACGAGCGTGTCGTAGCCTTCCGGCAAACCGGCGACGTAATCGTGCAGTTGCGCGGTGTCGGCGGCATCGACCACGCGGTCGTCCTCGGCGGTGGGATCGCCGTAAGCGACGTTTTCGCGCACCTCGGTCTTGAACAGGAACGTGTCCTGCTGCACGACGCCGACCTGCGCGCGCAGCGAATCGAGCGTCACGTCGCGGATGTCCTGCCCGTCGATGGTGATGCGCCCGCCGGTCACGTCGTAGAAGCGCGGAATGAGATGGGCGATCGTCGACTTGCCGCTGCCCGGCGGCCCGACGATGCCGAGCGTCTGGCCGGCGCGGACGGTAAAGGAAATCCCTTCGACCGTGTGCTCCCCCGGAAACCCGGCGTAGGAGAACGACACGTTGTCGAAGACGAGTTCGGCATTACTGACGGTGAGGCTCGCTGCGCCGGGGCGGTCGCGGATTGCGGGCTCGATGTCGAGGATTTCGAACATGCGTGCGCCCGACACCGAGGCGCGGGCGAAGCCGTTGATCACGAGCCCGACCTGCCGCACCGGCATCTGCAAGACCGTCATGAACACCAGGAACTGCGTCAGCTCGCCGATCGTGAGGTGGCCGTGGATGACGCGCGTGCCCCCGTACCACAGCACGAGCCCCATGGCGATGAAGTAGGCGCAGGTCATCAACGACGTGTTGAGGTAGCGCACCTTGACCGATTCGACGGCGGGCTCGAGCGTGCGGCGCTGCCATTCGTCGAACTTGTCCAGCTCGTGCTGCTGCGCGGAGAAGGCGCGCACCACGCGGATGCCGGCGAGGTTTTCCTCCATGATGCGGGTGAGCACGCTCATGCGCTCCTGGAACTCGCGCCACAGCGCCCGCACCCGCAGCCGGAACACGGTGCCGCGCCACACCGCGAACGGCACGAAGCTCAAGCACAAGAGCCCGAGCACCAGATCCTGCCCCATGTAGAGGTAGGCGCCGAGCCCGACCAGCACCGCGAGCTGAAAGAGACGCATGATGCCGGTCTCGATGAAGCGCCGCACGCCCTCGATGTCGAGCATGCCGCGGGTGATGAGATCGCCGGAATGGATGCGGTCGTGGTAGCTGAAGGAGAGCCGCTGCAGCTTCTCGAAGAACGCGAGCCGCAGCTCGTAGCCGAAACTCTGGCCGATGGATTCCGCGAGATAGTTGTGGGCGAGCGTGAAGACGCCGCGCAGCACGGCGATGCCCAGCACCAGCAGGGCGGAGGTGACGAGCGCGGCCTGCGCTTGCGCGGCCGTCGCGCCGCCCGTTGCCTGCGCGCCCGACAGCGACCCCAGCGCGTGGTCGATCGCCTCGCCGAGATAGAGCGGGATCAGGAGTTGAAACACCCCCGCGGCGATGACCGCCAGGACGGCGGCCGGAAAGCGCACGCGATAGCGCAGCGCCATGCGCAGCACGCGCCACAGCGCATTCACGCCGCGCTGATAGTCGCCGTCGAGCGACGGCACCAGCGTGTCGGTGCCGTGGATCGCGGATCTGACTGCGGGGCTGGCCGCGGAATCAGCCGCTGGAGATGATGCGTTAGGGCTGTTCATTGCAGACAGCTGCAATTTTAACCGCTTACCGCGCCGTCGCCTTTAGATAGCGTCGGATCCCGAGATTCGGCATTGAGAAACCGGCGGGCGAGGGGTATGCTCCCCTGAAACGAATTCTAATGACGCGCAAGGAGGAGGATCGTATGAGAAGACTTGCGGCTATCGTTGTCTTCGCGCTTGTCGCGGTAACGGGCGCTTCCGCGCAGAACTATCCCACGCGGCCGATACTCATGATCGTGCCCTATCCCCCGGGAGGTCTGTCCGACGCCGTGGGCCGGCCGGTGGCCGAGGCGATGCAAGAGCCGCTTGGGCAGAACGTCGTGATCGCAAACATCGGCGGCGCGAACGGCTCCATCGGCTCGGCTCGGGCGGCGCGCGCCGCGCCGGACGGCCATACGCTGCTGCTCGGCATCTGGAATACGCATGTGGCGGTCGCCAAGCTCCTCAAGCTCGATTACGACGTGGAGAAGGATTTTGCGCCGATTGCCTTCATGACCGATTCGCCGCTGTTGCTCACGGTCCACAGGAGCCTGCCGGTGAACACCTACAAGGAGCTCGTCGCCTGGCTCAAGGCCAACCCGGACAAGCTCTCTTCGGGCAGCGCCGGCATCGGCAGTCCGCCCCACCTGCTGGATGAGCTGGTGCGCAAGCAGACCCACACGCGCTTTCAGACGGTCCACTATCGTGGCGCCGGGCCGATCATGCAAGAGCTCATGGGCGCACAGATCCAGATGGCATTCCTCAATCCCGCCACTGCTGCGCCGCATGTGCGCTCGGGCGTGATCAGGGCCTTGGGAGTGACGAGCGCCCAGCGCATGAAGATCCTGCCTGAGGTACCGACCATGGCGGAGGCCGGGTTCCCGGGGGGCATGGAGTTCTCGCTCTGGACGGCGCTGTTCGCCCCGAAGGGGACGCCGAGAAAGATCATCGATACGATCAACCGCTCGGTGGTGACTTCCCTCGCCAGCCCGAAGGTGCGTGAACTGCTCGCAAACCAAGGCGTGGAAATCGCCGCGCGCGAGAAGCAGACGCCCGAAGCGCTCGCCGCGATTCAGCGCGCCGAAATCAAGAAGTGGTGGCCGATTATCGAGGCTGCCGGAATCCAGCCGCAATAGCGGTGGGCAGGATAGGCCTTTATTTGTCGCGAAAGCAAGCCTTGCTGGGAAGTGGCGGATTCGATCTCGAGCATCGTTCACGAACTCGATCCCAATGTGTCGAGCATGTACGAATCGGGCGAGCGGCAGTCGCGGAATCGGCGTGACGTTCACGCGATGACTGAGATCTACCACACGCAAGGTCAACAGCTCGGTTGGCATGCGCTTTTTTTCGCAGCGGGCAAGTTGCTGAGAGATTCTCCGGTAACGGATGATTGGTGGTACGACGACGATCCTTGGGGTGAGTGGCTCGGGCGCTATCTTCTTACGAGAAGCGATGGATTCTGGCTATCCGATGCAACAGACCGAACTCCACTCGATACGGTAGAGGTTTTGCTCGAAAAAGCCAAGGAAGGTCTTGCGTTGACTGGCGACTGCGGCAAGCTGCTGGGGCTTGCCAAGCTGACCGACCGGGTTGGAAAGCAGCTTGTGGTCAATGGTTACTGGTACTCAGCCGATCACATCAGGGTTCACATATCCTCCGCTCTTGTAGCGCCTGGCAAGGCGAAGCAGCTCGTGAGGACGTTGCTTCGTGAACCGCCAATGATTGTTGGCTTCCCTGTCTTGAGCGAGGGCGAGGACGAGTCCGGCCATCCGATGGGCGGCAATAAGCAATACATGCCGTGGATTGTGCGTCCCGATCGGGAAGCAAGGCTTGACGAGCACGACCCTTTTGGCACGTCTGCTGCGAACCGACGACCACGCGTGGAGCGCGGCTGCGCTGCCGCTTTGAAGCTTGCTGCAAGTGACCGGTTCGGTCGCGAATGGAAAGGAAAGCGAGGACAAGTTCTCGTACGCGCAGAAGCGTGGGGCCGCGATAACAACGACAGCGAGCGAGGCCCGCATTCCGGCTCCCGGCTTCTTTGTTGGGCCTCAGCGCTCCGGAAGACATTGAAGGAGCGCGGCAAGCATCTGATTCTGGTCATCGCAATACAGCGCTACGAGCAGTCCTATCGCCGCGAGAGCAAGTACACTCACAGCGTCGCCGTTGTTCGGATTTCCGATAGGCTCGATGTTGAGTATTTCAGGGGGCGTATTAACGACCTGCACAAGTCTCGATTTTAGGGACGAACCAGCCCCTCGCGCCCCGCAGGCTCCCGCCCCGCGCCGACCTCTTGTGAACGGGCCCCGTGAGCCCCAATGTGTCCCGCTTTTTCGATGGTCCGGCTATTCCTCCCCGATGACGGGATTGCGCAGTACGCCGATGCCGGGAATCTCCACCTCCACCACATCGCCAGGCTTGATCTGTTCTACCGCTCCCGGCGCTCCGGTGAGGATGATGTCGCCGGGGTGCAGGGTGGCGTACTTGCTGATGCCGCTCACGACGGCGTAGCAGTTGTGCGCCATGCGGGAGGTGCTGCCGCGGTCGCACTTCCGTCGGCTTACGTCACGGGCCGTTTACTCGACCTTGATGCCGAGGTCCTTGGTGACCTTGCCCCAGAAGGCATCTTGGTCGCGCATGAACTTCGCGAACTCCGCAGGCGAATCGCTGGTGATCTGCTGCGCGCTGACCTTGCTGTACAGCTGCCCCGTCCCCGGATCGTTCACGACCTTCACGGTGACCTTGTAGAGCTTGTCGATGATCGCTTTCGGCGTGCCCTTGGGCACGTAGATGCCCTGCCAGGAGCCCAGATCGAGCTCGGGGAACCCGGACTCAATCATCGTCGGCGTATCGGGCAGCGCCGGTATGCGCTTCTTGGCTACCACCGCCAGGATCTTGATCTTGCCGGTCTTGGCATGGGGCACGAGCGAAGCGGTGGTGACCATCGTCGCCGCGACCTCGCCGCTGATCGTCGCGATCGTGGAAGCGCCCGCACCGCCCTTGTACGGCACGTGCAGGAGCTTGATGCCGGCCTTGCTCATGAAGAACTCGAAAGCCATGCGCTGCGCGCTGGCGTAGCCGGCCGAGCCGTAGCTCAGCTTGCCCTCGTTTGCGCGCGCGTACGCGATGAACTCCTTGAGGTTGTTCGGCGGCAGGCCGCCGTGGATGCCGAGCGCGCCCGGGACATCCACGACGAGCGTGATCGGGACGAGATTGCTCGCGTTCTTCCGGATAGTGGCAAAGAGGTTCGGCCCGATGCCCAACGCGCTGACATTGCCGAGCAGCACCGTGTAGCCGTCAGGCGTGGCAGTGGCCGCTGTTTCAACGCCGATCCCGCCGGACGCACCCGGCCGGTTGTCGATGACGACCTGCTGCCCCAGCTCTTCCACGAGCTTCGGCTGGAGGATGCGGGCGATGTAATCGGACGCGCCGCCGGGCGCGAATGGAATGACCAGGCGCACCGGGCGCGATGGATAGGGTTCCGTCTGCGCGAAAGCCGGAACCGTCGCGACGGACGCCGCAAACAACACTGCCGAAAGCAGGAATCGACGCTGCATCATGAGTCCTCCTCGAAGCCCTCGCTGGGATGCGGGGTATGCTTTTTCAATCACTCTAGTCCGTAACGCGGATCACCACAAGGCCTGCACCCTGAAGAGGCGGGCGGGCGCGTGGAGTGACGTGATGACGCGGCTTGCTTCGGAGTTGCCCCGTTTCCGTGGACGGTTTAGCGCTACTCCTCCGCGACGACTGGGTTGCGCAGGACGCCGATGCCGGGAATCTCCACTTCCACCACATCACCGGGCTTGATCTGTTCGACCGCCCCCGGCGCGCCGGTGAGGATGATGTCGCCGGGATGCAGGGTGCAGTACTTGCTGATGCCGCTCACCACGGCATAGCAGTTGTGAACCATGCCGGAGGTGCTGCCCCGGTCGCGCTCCCGGCCGTTCAACCGCGTGATGATCTCCAGGTTGTGCGGATCCACGTCGGTCTCGATCCATGGCCCCACCGGGCCGAAGGTGTCGCTGCCCTTCTTGCGCCAGTTGGAGATGTCGCTGTGCCAGGAGCCTTCGCTGCTGATGTCGTTGCCGATGGTGTAGCCGAAGATGAAGTGGGGCGCTTCCTCGGGGGTGATCTTGCGGGCGGGCTTGCCGATGACGATGACCAGTTCGCCCTCGTAGTGCACGTAATCGGAGTCGCGGGGAATCACCACCGGGTCGTCCTGGCCGATGATGCAG
>Ga0209343_10007525_pt1 | contig 12791 bp, 10 predicted proteins | sample RifCSPlowO2_02_FD_184026 | JGI IMG/M metagenome (GOLD analysis project Ga0209343, IMG submission 184026) | Groundwater microbial communities from Rifle, Colorado - Rifle CSP2_plank lowO2_0.2 (SPAdes) (version 2) | ecosystem: Environmental > Aquatic > Deep subsurface > Groundwater | place... | reverse complement strand
GATAAATATGAGCAAACATTCGGCAAGCGGTTTTTATTTAAATAATTATGATGCATTAATTCTGAAGTTAAAAGAGTTAGAGTTTCAAAAGCAAAAAACTATTTTATTGGGCGTAACGTATGCTTTGCTTGATCTGATTGAGATGCAGAAGTTTCAGTTAAAACATACCACCATCATGGAAACCGGTGGGATGAAAGGAAAGCGCACGGAGATGGTACGGGAAGAGTTACATGGAATATTGTGCGAAGGTTTTGGTGTACACGAAATACAAAGTGAATACGGAATGACGGAGCTTTTATCACAGGCATATTCAACGGGGAAAGGAGTGTTCAACTGTCCGCCATGGATGAAAGTTCTGATACGTGATACGAATGATCCGTTTTCTTTTTTACCTCATAATAAAACAGGAGGCATCAATGTAATTGATCTGGCCAATATTAATTCCTGTTCATTCATTGCCACACAGGATCTGGGGAAATCCTTTTCTGAACTGTCTTTTGAAGTGCTGGGCCGCTTTGATAACAGTGATATAAGGGGATGTAATTTATTGGTTGGATAAGGTGGCTTTTTATCAGATCCAGCCTAAAATTGTATTCACAATAAATGATGTTGCATCTGCGTTCTCTCATCGTATTTGCATAAATCTATATTCCACCCATGGTATAAATTTTTACTTTTTGATACGCAGGAATCCATTTAAACGATCTATTCGTTTGCGAAAGATACGGCTCTTCAAAATAAATAAAAATTTAAATTTCTGGCCATGAATTACCGAACATTTTCATTACCTGCATTTCTTGGTTGCGCTATGTGTTTTTTAAGCAGCTATTATGATCCAAAGCCAACAGAAAAAAAATCGGAAAGGCTGAAAGCGAAAGGGCCTTATGATGTAATTATTGTTCCCGGTGTTCCTTACCAGGATCCAAAGCTGAAAGTGATTCTTAAAGCGAGGATACTTTGGGCGAAATATTTATTTGATAATGGCATTGCAAAAAACATCATATTTTCAGGATCAGCTGTATATAATCCATATATTGAAGGTGTAATGATGCGGATCTATGCAGATTCTCTCGGGATCCCATCTGCCCATACATTCGCAGAAACACAGGCGGAGCATAGCACCGAAAATATTTTCTATTCATTATTAATGGCTAAAAAAATGGGATTCAAAAAAATAGCCGTTGCAACAGATCATTATCAGGCCATAATTATCAGAAATTTTATGAAAAAAAATTGCCCAGGAATAGAAGTTATCCCTATAGAGTATAATAAAATTAAATTGGTCACTGCCGCATGGCCGGAAATTGATCCATCTTCCGCTTGCGTGGATAATTTTGTTTCATTGGTGGAGCGGGAGGATCGTGTTAAACGTTTTAAAGGCACCTTAGGAAAGAACATTAGCTTTATTGAAAATGACTCATCTGATCGTCAGGAAAAAAAAGCTGCTTTCCCATTTGCAGAAATGGGTAAATTATCAAATTACTGTATATCCTCCGCGAATTCATTTTTATCTGGTTTTAACAACTTGGAACCAGCTCGTTAGAAAACATTTGTTTTAAATGTTAAGGCCACTTAGAGGTTGTTTAAATTTAGTTTTGAAATTATTCTATTGCTATGCCCCCTGCCATGGTTTGAAACCCAGTTAGGGGTTTATGCAGGTTTCCTCCTTGTGTTTCAACACCTCTGACAGGATAAACTGCTAGTTTATAACTGGTGGCGAAATTGCAATGCCCCCCGACATGGTTTGAAACCCAGTTAGGGGTTTATGCAGGTTTCCTCCTAGTGTTTCAATACCTCTAACAGGGTTTAAAACCTTGTCAGAGTGTGTCTATGTATAAATAAAGGATGAATTTTTAACAGGTACTTAACTTTATTTTAAGTTAAACTAACGCGTTTTGCTTTTTTCGATTTGCCTGTAAACGTCACCGCTTGTGTTGTGGCAGGCTTATAGGGGCTTGCTTTTATTTGATATTACCTTTAATTTGCATGGATATTTCTTCCATGATTTTAAATATTATAACAAAAAGTTAGGAGCAAAACAAATATTTAAAATTATTCCGGTTTTCTAACCTGATTTGCGATAAATTTCTATCTTCGCTTTGTCATGAAAATAAATCACATCAGTCAGTTTTATCAGATCCTGCGCAGCGACAACCTTTCCTTTGTTTATCAGGGCGATTTCAGTGATGGGATAACCGAAAAAATAATCGCCCTTAGTGAATATTCGATTGATAATAGTCATGAAATGATAGAAATGAGAAATAAAGTATCATTTGTTATTGTTGAATGTTTTCAGAATATTGTAAGGCATGGAAATGACACTCAAATCAAATCGAATAGAACCGTTACCTTCCCCGGCTTATTTTCTACCAGGAATGTAGCGGATAGCATTTATATTACTTCGGCCAATTTGATTGAAAATACGCAGGTTCCCTCATTAAAAGAAAAACTCGAGAAACTAAATAATTTAGATAAAGAACAGATAAAAGCTCTTTATATTGAAATACTCACCAGTGGAGAGCTTTCGGATAAAGGAGGCGCTGGTTTGGGATTGGTGGAGATGGCCAGAAAATCGGAGAACCCATTGGAATTTAATTTTGAAAATGAGAATGACAAACTTTCTCTGTTTTACCTTATGTTGAAAATGCAGGGAAAGGGTAGTGCGAATGTAAAAAGCAGTATTTCGATGGATAGTGTTAAGGAGATGCATGAAATAATGCGAAAAGAGAATATTTTAATGGTTTATAAGGGCGATTTTTCGCAGGAAACCGTTATTCCTATGCTGAAGATGATCGAAGACAACTTGAACAAACAGCAGGAAGAACTTCATATAAAAAAGAAATTATATCTTGTTCTTATGGAAATTCTACAAAATATTTCCAAACATTCTGTTGAGCAAAATGGAAAAAAAGAAGCAATATTTATGATAGGTAAAAACGAGCAAAAATATGTTATCTGTACCGGAAATATGGTAGATTCATCTTCCTCGGAAAAAATAAGGAACAAGATCAATAAAGTAAATAGTTTAAACAAAGAAGAGTTGATCGGTTTGTATAAAAAAACATTGAAGGAAAGCATATCCGATGAAAATGGTGCAGGTTTGGGATTAATAGATATTGCCCGGGAGAGTGGCGAGAAGATAACATTTGATCTGAAACCAGAGGTCGAAGATCTATCTTTTTTTTCATTGTGCGTGCAGATGTAAATACGAATATTGAGAAGAAGAAAATCATCAAAAAAGAATGAAGAAAAGTTTGATCATAGAAGAAACGCATGATACTCCCAAAATAATTTTGGATAAGTCAAAAGGGGTTTTTGAAATTTCAGGTAGGTCTTTGCCGGAAAATGCTGTCAAATTGTATTCTCCGGTTTTAAAGTGGATGGAAGAATATATAATGGCTCCAAATCAAACAACTCACTTCGAATTCAAACTTGACTATTTTAATTCAGCATCTACAAAAAAAATTTTTGAAATAATTACAATTTTAGAAAAGCTCTCCTCTAATAATCTGCCTGTTACTGTTATCTGGTATCATACAAAGGATGATGAATTAATAAGGAACAGAGGCCTGGAGATCAAAGAAATGGTAGAATTACCTTTTGAAGTGAAGATCTACTGATCTATAGCCTTAATCCTATTATCAGAATATCATCTATCTGATGCGCATTTTCTTTCCAGTTCTCATGTTCCATTAACATCACTTCTTTTTGTTTTTGCATACTCAAAGATTGATTAGCCAGTATTAGATCTTTAAATTGTTGGATTCCGAATTTCTTTCTGTCGCTGCCCCTGAACTGATCCATATACCCATCTGAAAACAGGTAAATGCACATGTCTTTTTTTATTGGAATAACATGATTAGTATATTCTCTTTTTAAAGGATTTTCTTTCTTAGATATCATTCCACCACCACCTATAGTTTGCCTGTCGGCTCTTACCACGGTTAATTCATTGTCTGATACCATATACATGGGGTTTTGTGCCCCTGCATATTCCAATTGTTTGTTTTTATAATCAATGCTGCACAATGCTATATCCATTCCATCGCGCGACAATGTTTCTTCTTTTTCCTGATGCAGTGCCTGATAAATTCCAATGTTTAATTGCCTCAGTATTTCTGAGGGCATTGTAATATGTTTTTCATTTACAATCTGGTTCAGGAGGGTGTTGCCTATCATGCTCATGAAGGCTCCGGGTACACCATGTCCCGTACAGTCAATAGCTGCTAAAATAATTTTATCCTCTATTTTAGAGCACCAGTAAAAATCTCCGCTTACAATATCTTTTGGCTGGTAATAAATAAAAGAATCAGGAAGGATTTTTCGTATTTCGCTTTCTTCTATCAAAATACTTTGTTGAATATGCTGAGCATACGTTATACTGTCAATTATTTTTTCTTTCTGTTTTTCTATGAGGGAATTCTTTTGAATTAGTTCGTTGTTAGCATTCCTTAATGTTGTATATAGTTTTTTCTTTATTAAATATCTATTGTAAAGAATAATAGCAAGTAACAGAGTGAGGATCAATCCGGCAATAAAACCATTGCGAATAAATTTTTGTTTGTTTAGGTCTGCTTGTTGAAGTGCCTTGTCTTTGGTTAAAAGCTCAATGTTTTTTTCCTTTTCTTCTGACTCATATTTAGCATCCATCTCAGCAATTTGTTTGCCCGAATGTTCATCGAGCAATGAGTCTTTAATTTCTGAAAAAATTTTATGATATTCGTAGGCTTTTTTATAGTCCCCCATTTTATTATATAATTCAGACAAGGAAAAATAGGACTTCATAATATTGTGTTTGTCACCGATTTCTTGATATACCACAAGGGATTTATCAAGATAAAAATAGGATTCTTTAAGTTTTTTTTGTTTTTCATAAGTACTTGCGATATTGCCAGAGCAGGTTGCTATTCCTTGTTTATTTCCTATTTCTTGATTAATATTTAAGGATTTCAACTGGTTTTCTAACGACAATTCATAATTCCCTTTTTGTTGATAAGCGTTTCCAATAAAGTTATATGAAATTGCCATAATTTTTTTATCAAAAATTTCTGTACTTATTTTTAAAGCGGCAAAGAAAATGTCCAAGGATTTATCATAGTTTTCCTGAAACAGATAAATATTTCCGATGTTGTTATAGCAATTCGCTATCCCTTTTTTATCTGCAATTTCTTCACTGTATTTTAAACATTTCTGGTAAATTTCCATTGCCTTCTCATAATCCCCTAGGCGAAAATAAATAGTTCCGATACTATTATAAGATGCTGCTATTTCTTTTTTATCCCCAATTTTTTCCTGAATCTCTAATGAGTTCAAGTGGTATGTCAATGACTTATCATAATTTCCCTGCTTTCGATAAATATTTCCGATATTAGTGAACGCAAATGCTTTTCCTTTTTTATATCCAAATTTTTCTGCCTGAAATTGAGCTTGTTGCGCACACTCCATTGCTTTTTTAAAATTACCTGTATTTAGATGGGTATTGCTTAGCATATTCAGAATGTTTACTTTGGAGGTATCAGTTTTTGTGCTCTTCAAAACGTTCTCCAGCGAATCAATAGTTCTAGTATTCTGATTAATTGTTTTGTTTAGTTCCGCACCTGATAAACACGGCCATGAGCTAAAAACGAAGATAGACGATAAAAAATATTTTATTATTTTCATTTTCTTAATAGCTATGCCGGAATGATTTATTGTTAATTTTAACTGAAAATAAGTATAATTCCAATTGTTATTATAAAAGCATTAGAATTTTGGTGTAAAAAAAACTTTTATTTATTACGTTTTTGAATTCAGTATTACTACAATAATAAGGAAAATAAATCTCAAAAAAAATTATGCAACATAAAATTAATACGATTTAAGATATTAGTTTTATTAAGTATATTCAACCTTTCAAAGTCCCAATCTGCTCCAATGAAAGTAAGTGGTTTTACCTTAGTACGCAATGCAATTAAATTCGATTATCCAATTGTGGAGGCTATTACTTCCATTCTACCGATTTGCGATGAGATAATTGTTGCCGTTGGTTTATCTGAAGATGGCACATTAGAGTTAATAAGATCGATCAAGTCAAGCAAAATAAAAATTATCGAAACTGTTTGGAATGATTCACTGCGTGAGGGAGGGCGAGTATTGGCGGATGAAACCAATAAAGCATTTGCTGCGATTTCAGCTGATAGCGATTGGGCATTTTATATTCAGGGTGATGAAGTAATTCATGAACAACAACTACCTGTTATAAAAGCTGCAATGCAACAATATATAGATGACAAAAATATTGAAGGTTTATTGTTCGATTATACTCATTTGTACGGTTCATACGATTATGTGGGCGATGCAAGGCGATGGTATCGTAAAGAGATACGGGTAGTGCGAAATGATAAAGCCATTTCATCCTATAAAGATGCCCAGGGCTTCCGGAAAAATGGGAAGAAGCTCAAAGTGAAAGCAATTGCTGCCAATGTTTATCACTATGGGTGGGTGAAACCTCCCGAAGCCCAACAAGCCAAACAGCAAACATTTCATAAGCTCTGGCATACTGACGAATGGATGAAACAAAATATTCCGCAAGTTGATAAGTTTGATTATGCAACTATTGATTCAGTGGAACATTTCACATTAACAAAATGAATTGGAAATTTTCTTTTGATCCAACCTTAAAAAAATTATCTTTCAAGCTAAAAGTTCTTATGTTCATTGAGAAAAAATTAGGTTGGAAGATAGGTGAATATAAAAACTATAAAATTATTTAATATGCTTTTTTATTTTGTTTCTCTCGCAAAGACGCAAAAACGCAAAGGTTTTTTGTTGCTTTGTTTCAAGGCCTTCAATGTTTTGTGTTTACCTCAAATTTGCAGGGCTGCTGGATTTTTTAATTGCTTTGCGTCTTTACGTCTTTGCGCGTTAATTTTAGCTTCCACATTTACCTTTCAATCTTGCTCATCTGGCAGTGATTCTAAAAATGATAAAGGGCAACAATCAACCGATTCAATATCCTTAAAAGAAAACTTTCCCAAAGGACAGATCATTGATCAGGTAATTTGTAAAAACGATGCTTCTCAAAGTTATGCTTTGTATTTACCTGCTAATTACTCAACAGAAAAAAGCTACCCTGTTATATATGCTTTTGATCCTCATGCGGTGGGGAAACTGCCGGTATCTCTATATAAAGATCTGGCCGAACAATATGGTTATATTTTAGTAGGCTCAAATAATTCAAAAAACGGAACTACATGGGAAGAATCTCAAAACATAGCCAACAAATTATTTGCTGATGTTGGGAATCGATTATCTGTTAATACCCAACGAATTTATGTTTTAGGTTTTTCTGGTGGCGCTCGTGTTGCAAATGCGCTGGCAATTTCCCATGGCTCCGTTGCCGCTGTTGTTTGTTGTGGAGCTTCAGCGCCAATGGCTAAAATGAATGCTCCCCGAAATAATTATTCTTTTTTGGGAATAGTAGGCAATGAAGATTTTAATTATGTGGAAATGAGAAAATACGATATGATTGAATTAGCCGGACAAAATATTAAACACCTACTGATTACTTTTGATGGTAAACATGAGTGGCCTTCTATAGGTGTTATGGATGATGCCTTTTGGTGGTTGGCATTAAATGATATGAGAAAAAATAACGCTGCTAAAAACGATGTCTTAATCGCAAAGCGTTATCTGCCTGCATTAAAACAAATCGAATTGTATCAGGAAAAAAAACAAGTATTTGAAACCTATAAGTTATGTCAGAAAATCATTAATTTTTATGATGGCCTGGCAGATTTGTCATCCTGCTATTCAATATACAAAGCCTTACAATCTGATCCTGAAGTTGACAAACAATTAAAACTCGAAGAAGGCATCTGGACGGAAGAGGAAGAATTAAAGCAGCAGTATTTAAAAGCATTGCAGACTCAAAATCTTAGTTGGTGGAATAAAAATATTGCAACATTAAATCAGAAAATAAAAACCGGTACCAACAAAAATAAAGTACTGATGAACAAACGGTTGCTCAATTTTTTAAGTTTAGCAGCTTATATGCAAACGGCAGGAGCATTAAAACAAAATAATTTTCCTGCAGCTGAGTTTTTCGGTGAAATTTATCTTTTAGTTGATCCCTTAAATAATGAAGCTCATTATTTAAGGGGAGCGGTCTTCGCCCAAACTGGAAATAATGTAGAGGCAATCAGATCGTTGAACCTGGCTATTGATAATGGATTTACTGATATTACGCGCTTGCAAAGCGATGAGGTGTTTAGTGGAATAAAAAACACAAAAGAGTTTGAAGTTGCGGTTAAAAGAATAAAGTAAAATTAGCAATTGCAGATTGGAAGTTTTTCATCCAGCAATCTACAATCCGCAATCCCTAGTAATTTTTTAGTCCCACCCCGAGGCAAGTACATCACACAAATGCATCATTTTAATGTTTTGGTTTTGTTTTTTTGCCACACCATCAATGTGCATGAGACAGGAAGAGTCCGTAGATATGATGTATTCAGCGCTTGTTTGGAGAGCATTTTCTAATTTTTGTTCACCCATGCCAACTGCAATTGGTTCAAATTTTACGGAAAAACTTCCTCCAAAACCACAACACACATCAGAATCTTTCATTTCACGCATTTCAAGTCCCCGCACTTTTTCAAGTAATATTCTTGGCTCTTGTTTTATCCCATATTCGCGCAAAGCAGCACAGGAATCATGAAACGTTCCAATTCCATTAAGTGTGGCACCGATATCGGTAATTTTTAAAACGTTCACCATAAAATCAGAAAACTCAAAAATATTTTTCTGAATTTGTTTATACTCATTGTGTAAAACAGAGTTGTGGAACATATCGGGATAATAATTTTTTATCATTCCCACGCAAGATGCCGAAGGGCAAACAATATAACGATCATTCTGAAACTCCCGGATAAATTTTTCTCCTACTTCTTTACAATCGTCCCTGTAGCCTACATTAAAAGCTGGTTGACCGCAACAAGTTTGTTCGGGATTATAATTTACGCCACAACCAACCTTCTCTAAAATTTTTACCATATTCAATCCGGTGTCAGGATAGATCTGGTCAATAAAACAAGGAATAAAAATATCTATAATCATTTTACTACGAATTACGAATTTATACGAATTACGAAACAATTTAACAATTAAGCAATTTGCAGTATGCAATTTTACACTTTGACGAATCATCCATTGCCTATTGTAAAATTGCCTACTGCCTGATTTCCCAAAAACTAACTTACATTTTTTGTTTTTGGTATGGTAAGCAAAACTAAAAAACCAAATACAAAAAATACTATCAATGCTAATACAGAATTGCGCATGCCTCCTGTTACCCCTTCTATCAAACCGAATGAAAGCATCCCGATAACAATGCCTACTTTTTCGCATACATCAAAAAAGCTAAAGTAGGACGCATTGTCTTCAGTTTCGGGTAAAAGTTTGGAATATGTTGAACGCGACAATGATTGAATACCTCCCATAACTAATCCAACCAAAGCCGCGATGACATAAAAGGAGAAGGAGGAATGTACATATTTATAAACTGCAAAACAGATTGCAATCCAGATAAATAAACTAAGGCCCAATGTTTTGATATTGCCGATTTTTCGGGAGATGAATGAAAATAAATAAGCACCCGCTATTCCAAGAAATTGAATTAACAATATACTGGCAATTAATGATGCATCCTGAATAGGCACTTCTTTAAAAGATGTTACAATCACCCCATTAACAGTTTCTGTAACTTCAACCAGATCTTTAACTTCTTTTTTTGCGAACATCACAGCCATTAACATTACTGTTTGCACCCCCATGCTATAGATAAAAAAGGAGATAAGGAAACGCTTTAATCGTTTAATATGTTTAAGTTCATTCCATACTTTCTGCAATTCTTTAAAACCTTTTGTAATAATATTCCCTTCAGATAAATGCTTTCTTGTTGAGGTTGGTAATTTTGCAAAAGTTATTTGTGCGAAACCAGCCCACCACAATGCAACGGTAACGAAAGAATATTTTGCAGGAATATTAAACATTTTTATCAATAATAAATTTATTATCAATAGTATAGCTCCTCCGAAATATCCTTTTGCATACCCCTTGGCACTCACTTTGTCATGATCTGCAGGCTCTGCGATTTCAGGTAAATATGCATTGTAAAAAACAACACTACCCCAATAACCAACACTGGCAAATAAAACCGATAATAATCCTAATCCTAAATTTTCGACACTGAAAAAATACAATGATGCGCAGGATAAAGAACCCAAATAACAAAAGAATTGCATAAATCGTTTTTTACTTCCGCTATAATCTGCTATGCCTGATAATACAGGCGAGGATAGAGATACAATAATAAACGATAGGGCAACTATGTAATCGTATAATTCGGTATTTTTGAAATGTCTGCCAAATAAAGTTACCACATCACTAATTATAATTCCATTGGCATCTTTGGTGCCAGTAACATTCACATAAAATATTGGAAAAATAGCAGCTGTTATTACCAGTGGATAGGATGAATTGGCCCAATCATAAAAAGTCCAGGCGCTTATTACTTTCTTATCTCCTTTTTTAAAACTGGTCATAGGTTTATTAGGTTTAAATTTCTGTCAAATGATGAATATTATTTTTACTAAAACTGATACTATTTATTTACCGTTTAATTTTTCATTATATCAACTCCTCAATTTTTTTGACGAAAAATAAGGATTATTATCCTTTATTGTTTTATAATTATAAACTCCACTCTTCTGTTTTTTGCTTTATTCTCATCCGTATCATTTGGGACAAGAGGCTGAGAGGGGCCAAACCCTTTATATGCCATAGGGTTTATTATGCTCTGGGCTAACAGGTAATCATAAACAGCTTTAGCTCTTGCTTTCGATAATTTACGATTTACTGCTTCTTTTCCTTGATTGTCGGTATGTCCGTTAATTTGTATTTCCATAAATGGGTGATCATTAAGCATCCTAACCAGTTCATCTAACATATTAAAGGAAGATTTTAGCAGATTGGCACTCCCATTTTCGAATTGTATGTTCTTAATTTCAATCACTTGTCCTGTTGTAAATGTATCGGGCAATGTGTTCGCTATTTTATTTTCCTCAATAGAGATCTCCGTTTGTTTAATAATTGTTGAATCTGCTGCATTTAACTTTTTAATGACAGATATATCATCAACATAATAATATGCTTCACGGCTTTTAAAAATGTTCCATTTGTTTATTCGAACAAAATCATCTTTCATTCTGGTTTTAAAATTTCCAATAATAATATATTTTTCAGCACCATGAGCCTTATATTGCCCCTCAATTGGTATCCAGCCAATAGTGCCGGAAATTCCTTTACCGTAAGTAGAATCTATTATTCCTTCTTTATCGAAAGTCATCCCTATTTTGAAAGGTTTATCTGAAAAATAAACACCCAATTGTTTAACCGTTACAGTGCTGCTTCTCACCAATTTTACATGCATCATAAAATCATACATTTTCCCTTTTTCAAGAGGTTCTGTCAATTTTACAAACATATATTCCTTATAGTTTGGCTGAAAACGTAAGCCTGCATAACAGGTTCCGGTGTGAGCACCTTTGCTTTTGGAAGTATCCTTCTTCTCCGCTTTCATAAAATAATCAACTGTTCCTATGCCTATCCAGGGTGCAGCATTTTTTATTACCGCGGATTTATTTTTATGTTTTTCGAAACTGGGATTAGGCACTAGATTTTTTTCCTTTTTTTGTGCAAATGAAACAAAACACAGCATCAAAGCAACCAACAGCATAATAGCCTTCAGGAAAAATATTTTTGCACACACTATTGGGAATCTCATTTTTTGTTCAATTGACCAATATTCGTTTAAAAAAAATGTTCAATTTGTTTTATGTGTAAAATTATTTTGTTTTAATAGAAATATCCGAATTCCACGCATTTTATAACTTTTTGGGCAGTAATTAACGTAATTTTTTCTTGTTCCGAAAATTAATTATAATGTTTTAATTATCAAACATAATTGTTATTTTTGTTTGGAAGGCAAATCATTGAGATTGTATTCTTCTTTAATTGCTTCTTTTCATTCGGTGGTGGAGGAATTTCGCGAAAACATTAATTGGATATGTCTGAAATTAAAAAAAATATTTAAAAAAGATAGTTGAAATGAAAATTTACGATTACATCATCATTGGTTCCGGTTTTGGCGGTTCTGTTTCTGCAATGAGGCTTGCCGAAAAAGGGTATTCAGTGTTAGTTATCGAAAAAGGAAAACATTATCGCAATGAAGATTTTCCGAAAACAAATTGGAATTTCAAAAAATTTTTCTGGGCTCCTATGCTTGGATGGTTTGGTTTCCAGAAAATTACTTTCTTCTCGCAAGTAATGATTTTAGGCGGGGTGGGAGTGGGTGGTGGAAGTTTGGTTTATGCCAATACACACATGGTTCCGCCTGATGAATTTTTTAATAATCCTTCATGGTCTCCATTCGGAGATTGGAAAAAAAAGTTGCTCCCATTTTACGAAAAAGCCCGTTTTATGCTTGGAACTGTGCCTAACAAATCGCTGAATCGCGAAGATGAAATTCTGAAAGAAGTTGCTGATGAAATGAACCGATCTTCGTCTTACAAAAATGTGGATGTTGGTGTGTTCTTCGGAGATATAGATAAAGAAACTGATCCGTATTTCAATGGATTCGGACCATTGAGAAAAGGATGCACGGAATGTGCCGGATGTATGGTCGGATGCAAACATAATGCAAAAAACACGTTGGATAAAAATTACCTCTATTTTGCACAAAAATTTAAGGCGGA
>Ga0209343_10007524_pt1 | contig 12792 bp, 15 predicted proteins | sample RifCSPlowO2_02_FD_184026 | JGI IMG/M metagenome (GOLD analysis project Ga0209343, IMG submission 184026) | Groundwater microbial communities from Rifle, Colorado - Rifle CSP2_plank lowO2_0.2 (SPAdes) (version 2) | ecosystem: Environmental > Aquatic > Deep subsurface > Groundwater | place... | reverse complement strand
AATAGGTGATAGAAAATCAAAATGCAAAGGTTTAATGGTTCCTGCTGGTAGAATTGTACGACAAGATGGGGAAGAGGCAATTTTACATAAGTGCGAGAAATGCGGTTTTGAGCGAAAAAACAGAATTTCCGGCGATGATGATTATGAATTTGTAAAAGGTCTGGTTGAAACCTCGACACCTTGACTTTATATAGGTTATAGATTATACTTCCAGAACTAATCGAATAAAAAGGAGAAAACCATGAGTATAGGATATTGGTTGGCGATTGTTGCTGTAGCGAGTATTGTTATACTACTTTTAGTACGTGGGATCTTTTTGGGTCGAAAAGGAAAGGTTGGCACTGTTAGGAATGTCCATCGTGAGTCAGTTGGATTTGGTACTCCTGTAACAGCTTTTGAAATCCACCAAGCAGACGGTACAATCTTTTATGTAGGTTTTGAGGGACACGAATACGTTAACGGATTGTTTGAAGGCGCGCCTGTTAGATTTTGGCCGACTAACGATTCAGTCATGAACGAGCTCATTCCGTACCGCACTGAACATAGAGATGGTTCTATTTCCGTAGGGGGTTATAGAAGGCGTTATTATAAGTTGAGTAAGATTTTGTTTCTACCTACCGATGTGCCTCTAGATGTGGTAGGAGATAGCGATGAACAACGTCTGGATATAGAGAAAGATTTTCCGTACTCAGCTACTGAATAAAACTAATTTTTTCACTTCGTGTATCTCAAAGGCCTTTTGGACCAGTAAAATCCTCAAGGCCTTTTTGTTGCTTGCTACTTTGCCAACAATATAGTAATATCTCACGGTTTAGTGTAAGGTTAATATATGAAATACGCAGTTATAGGGCTTGATGGCAAACAAATCAAGGTTTCCGAAGGCCAAACATTTAAAGTAAACTCACAATCAAAGCTAAAATTTGATGTTTTAGCCTATTCAGACGACGTTGTATCTCTTATTGGGACGCCGTTTCTTAAAGATGTAAAAGTTGATGCTTCAATAATAAAAACTACCAGAGACAGAAAAATAATAGTTTCAAGATTTAAGGCGAAGTCAAGGTATAGGAAAACAAGAGGAGTAAAACAACCTATTAGTTTTATAAAAATTGAATCTATTGAAAGGGAAGTAGTGGTGAAGAAAGCAACAGCAAAGCCCAAAAAGCCCGTAATAGCAGTAAAAAAAGTTAAAAAGGCAAAGGTTAAGGAATAAAATATGGCACATAAAAAGGCCGGTGGTTCAAAGGCGATTCAAAAAGGGAATGTTAGCGGAAAGCACCTAGGAATTAAGGTTTCCGGTGGTTCATATATTAAACCGGGTCAAATAATTGTAAGACAACGTGGACGAACATTTATTCCGGGTGAAAACGTTCTAATGGGTAAGGATTTTACGATTTTTTCAACAATAGAAGGCACAGTTAAGTTTTATAACGTTACAAAATCAAAAAAGAAGATTAGGGTTATGCCTTTAACTAACGTCCCTTCAAAAGCCTAATCCCATTAATAGGTAGGTAAACAAATAGAGCTTTTCCAACAACTAGATTTTCATCAATTAGTCCCCATTCTCTTGAATCCGAGCTATTTTCCCTGTTGTCACCCAAAAGCAAATATTTACCATCGTCTACATGAATTTTTACGTTGTTTGGTATAAGTCCGTACCCACTTGTTTTTGTTTCCGGAGTCAAATAAGGTTCAATTATTTTTACATCGTTTACAAAAATATACCCATCTTTAATTTCAACATCGTCGTTTGGAAGCCCTATGACTCTTTTAATTAGTAAAATTGGTGATTGTTTTGTATACGTTATTATTAAAATCTCACCTCTTTTTATTGAGTTATTTTTTACCGAAAGCTTTTCTGAAAAAACCTGTTCGCCGTCATGAAGTGTTGGGATCATTGAGTTGCCTGTAATTTTTAAAGGAACTCCAACAAAGAGGTAAATAAGTGAAGCAACAGTTACGCTAATTAAAACAAACTCAAGAATTTCAAGTGAGAGCTTGAGAAATCTGTTTATTAACTTTGGCATCGTATAATTCTACCAGCTTTAGGTTTATCGCGGTTTATTGTATATTAACCTAAGTCTTGGATCTGTAGCTCAGTCGGTTAGAGCGCTGCATTCACATTGCAGAGGTCGGTGGTTCGAGTCCACCCGGGTCCACCAACCTTCGCTAAAGCTACGGACGGCAAGCCACTAAGCCTTATAACTCCACAAGGGATCCTCTTGCAATAGAGTTATTGACAAATATGTGATTATAACCTATAATACAAAGATGACTTGACTGTCTGTAATAGGCAGGCAGAATAACATTCACATATTGGTCAAAAGGAGGCCAACCATGTTGAAGCGATGCTTAGATTTTTTGTCCGCTGAGGTAATCGGTAAAACTTTGTTACTGCTTTCAGCAATTTCTGGAACCATCTTAGTTCTGATGCTAGGGTATTTGCTTCTTAGCACCGGCGCGCCCCATGCGTATCAAGGAAAAGTTGATTTCACCGTTAACAACGCCTGTTTGATTGGGACTGGAGTTGGAAGTACCACATTAAAAGATGGACAATCCGTAACTTTTTCTATTGGAGAAGATGAGTTAGCAGAAGTGGGTTTCATGAATGGCCGTCTTGAATTTTATAGAAACTCTTGGGGATCGATCAAGAAATTTGTTGACCTCAATGAATTAGATCAAGCTACAGTAATAGCGAATATTACCGGCCGTTACGGCGATACTATTAATGTAAAACTCTACTGGTGTCGTGGCGTAGTTTTTTTCAACAATCCTTCGTTGGAAACTGTGTATCAACAAAGTGGATAAGTCAAAGTTTGTAATATTAACTGTTTGATTACTCACAGGAGATGACAGCTTGGGTAAAACCACGCCGACATCTCCTGTTTTTTGTGTTTTTATCTCTAAAATACCTACTTTGTTCTTGGAAATTCCTCTCCAAGCAAATTCCACAAATCCTGATATCCTTTATCATATCCTAAAGCCCAAATTCCAACACCTCTTAAATTTTTATCTTTTGCCATATCGTATTTAATTTTTATAGATTTTGTATTTTCGTAATAAACTTGTCTAATCGAGCCTGTTGAATTGCTTATATAACTAAAAAACGGTTCTTGTCCTATTTCATCCCAGCTTGGTTCAATATTATAATCAAGTGCAGTATCAACAATGTTTGAATAATACTGAGATTGGGAAAATCCTATTAAATCGTCTCCCTCAATTCTTTTTGCGTTCGGTTCCTTTGAGTCTACAACCCAATTATATCCATAGTACGGAACTCCCAAAATTAACTTTGAGGACGATACGTTTTTCATGTAATCATTTAGCATTGTTTTAATGTCATATTCTTGAACAACCCCGGCGCCTCCGATTGGCGAAACAGGCCCCGCGTTTTCGGACGATGGTTGGTGAAAATCGTAAGCCATAATAAAAAGTCCGTCTGCATATTTAGCAATTTCTTTTGGTTTTGTAATTCTTGGTTTTACAAAAGAGTCAGCAAATGCGGATACAACAACACTAGAATCCGTATATTCGTTACCCAATTCAGTCTTAACAAACTTTATAAACTGGGTATATTTGTCCGCAACTGCCTCGTCAACTAGTTCATGATGTTCAAAATCCAAATTAACATCCGTAATCTTCTGAAAGTTAAGTTCAGTCTTTAATTCTTTCATGAAAGTTTTCCAGCAACTTTGACAGCCCAGAAACTTTTCAGAAACATCGTCCTGATGAGAAATTATTGTAAGTGCAACCCTAACATTGTTGTTTTTTGCTTTTTGGACTAGGTCTTTTAGTGCTTTACTTTTTCTCCAATATGTATATCCGGGTTCTTCCGTTCCATCATCTAGAATTCGAGTTATTTTTCCGTTTGGTTCTATAGAAAGTGAGAAGTACGCGATATCCGTTAGTTTATCAATCTGTATATATTTTGAATTTTCAAGAGACCAGTATGGTAAAAAGCCGTAAACAGAATACTTAGCTTTAATAAATTCCTTTGAATTACCGCCCAAAACGCTAAAAGAGTTGGCAATTGGATGTAGCGAATTTTTAGAAGCTTTAATGTTGTTTAAAAAAACACTAAATAAGATTAAAGAAAAAGCTAGTATATAAAGATCAATCGTAATTCTTTCCTTCTCCACATTTCTAATGGTAGCAAAGTAATGATAAAATGCCAATATGACGCCAAAAAAGAAGACAAAAAAGGTTAAATACGGGCTTGTATTAGGCCTGCCTGCGCAGGCAGGCGTTGTGGCCATATGTGTAATTATTACTACGCTAATCTTAAAGAATTTTTTACCGATCCAAAAAGATAAAAGTGCAATGAGTCTTTTTGACAAATTTATACCAAAATCAAAAAATGAATGTTTGTATGAAGATAACTTTGAGTATTATTATTACAAACCAACAAACAAACTGTTACAAAAAAACAATAAATTTGGCATATATATTTACGCAGAAAACAAAGATTTTTTTAAGTTAGCGCAAGAGCTTGTTAATTCAAATGGCGGAGATTGGGGGTACGTTTTAATTCCATACAATGTTCGTGATCGTGATTATGAAAAATGGAAAACAGTTTTTGAACAGGTAAACGAAAGGCATTTAATTCCGATAATTCAATTGTGGGATGTAAATACAAAAGATTATAAAGATCAAACAAAAAAGTCTGCCGAATTTTTAGATTCATTTTTATGGCCGATAAAAAACAGATACATAAGTGTTTATAACGAACCAAACGACGAAAAATTCTGGGGCGGAAAAGTTGATCCGGAGAATTACGCCAAAGTACTGGACTACACCATTAAAACATTCAAAAAAGAAAATTCAAATTTTTTTATGCTAAATGGCGGGTTTAACGTAAGTGCGGAGACAAATAGCCAGTATTTAGATTCTCTTTCTTTTATGTATTTAATGAATCAAGCAGTGAAGGGAATTTTTGACGAGCTTGACGGATGGGCTTCGCATTCATATCCTCAACCTAACTTTAGCGGAGGAGTTTACAGTACAGGCAGGTGGAGCATTAAAGCCTATAACGAAGAATTGAGGTATTTAAAAGATACATTGGGAGTTAAAAAAGATTTGCCGGTATTTATTACAGAAACAGGCTGGGCACACGCAGAAGGTGAAAACTGGAATAGCTCGTACTTTGCGTCAGACATTGTTTCCCAAAACTATAAAGAGGCTTTTGAAAACGTTTGGCTTTTGGATCCAAAAGTTGTTGCCGTTATGCCCTTTACCATAAGATACGACGCGCCGTTTGATCACTTTTCTTGGGTAAATTCGGATAACGTTGGTTATAAACAGTACGAAGTTGTAAAATCAATTAAGAAAGAAGCAGGAACCCCTGATTTGGTTTCAAAGGGGAACGTTTCTTCATTTGTATGCACGAAACAACTAAAAAAATAACTCTTAATACTTTGTATCAAATAATCGGTAAGGTTATAACAATGAGTGTTACCATAGCAGCTACCATAATTGTAACCCGCACTTTTGGCAGACAGGGTTACGGGGCTTTTAGTTTAATGCAAACTTTCCCGGCACTTTTTTTTATAATCGCCGATTTTGGTTTAAACGCGATTGTCACAAGAGAATTATCTAAAGATTTTAGTACCGCTAATAAGTTTTTTTCAAGCACTTTATACATTAGAATTTTACTGTCTTTAATCCTTATTTTTGTTGGTTCCTTGATTATTTTATTCCTTCCATACTCCGGTTTTGTAAAATTTGGAATCATTATTTCAATGTTTTTGATCTTAACTCAAGCATTATTTACAACAACAAATATTATTTTTCAGACAAAACTAAGATACGACCTTCCTACAATTGGTTTAGTTTCCGGAAGTGTAATTATTTTACTTTTGGTTATTTTCTTATCAAAACAGAATGCCGATATTTCTTGGATTAGTTTTAGTTATGTTATTGGTGGCGCAATTTCCGTTATTTTGAACTTTTTATTGTTTCCAAAAGTTGGTTTTAAACCTAGTTATAAAGTAAATAATAGCGATGTGAGATATTTATTACTTAATTCCTTACCGCTTGGCTTAATGTTTGTGTTTAGTCAGATTAATTTTAAGGCCGATTCGTTATTAATATCGGTTTTAAGGCTACCAAGAAATTTAGGTTTATCTGGGTTAGAATCAGTCGCTGTTTATGGGTTAGCATACAAAGTCTTTGAGGTTATGCTTGTTATACCAACATTTGTAATGAATTCTGTGTATCCGGTTTTTGTACGCCATTTAGTTATTGGAAAAAAAGTATTTTTGAGAACTTTCTTTAAGGTGCTATCTGTAATGCTTGTGATTGGAATTTTAGTGTCTTTTGTCACGACTTTTTTTGCACCTCAAATTATTAAAGTTTTAGGCGGATCTGCTTTTAACCAATCAACTCAAGTCTTAAAAATTCTAATGCTTGGAATGTTTATATTTTATTTAACTCAGCCTATTTCTTGGTTTATCGTAACTTTAAACGGCCAAAAATATTTACCCGTAATTTATTTACTTAGCGCTATTTTTAACGTATCCCTAAACTTGTATTTTATTCCAAAATATTCTTTTTATGCGTCGTCTTATATAACCTGGTTATCTGAACTTTTGATTTTAATATTACTTTGCGTCTTTGCCCATAAAGTATGGAAAGGATACAGTGAAGAAAAAGTTACAAATTAGTTTTTTACCATCTTTATATATTATTACTGTTATTTCTCTTACTTTAGGGCAATTTACAAGTATTTATAAAAACGAAGGTGCGAACGTTTATTTATATGATTTTCTTATTTTTCTCTTTGCGTTTGTTGGGTTTCTCATTTTGCTTTCAAAGAAGTCTTTTAGAATTCCTTTACATCTTATTTTATTTTTTCCTTTTACTGGTTGGGCTTTAATCTCTATTATTTTGCAATTTCCAAAACTTAATACTTTAGACTGGTTAGTAAGTTTTTCGTATTTAATAAGATGGGTTACGTATTTGTTATCCGCAACTGTTATTTTTAATTTGATCCAACAGAAATACATTTCTCCTAGGTTTTTAAAGGTTAGTATTGTATTTGCCGGGCTAGTTGTTGCTATTTTGGGATTTATTCAATTGGTTGTACTTCCTGATTTTACTGTTCTTGATAAAGCTCTGGGGTGGGATCCTCATAAAAATAGACTCGCATCAACTTTTTTCGATCCAAATTTTGTTGGTGGATTTCTTTCAATATGTTTAGGCGTTATTTTAGGCGAATTTTATTCAATTAAAGAAAATCTACAAAAGAAATTTTTCATACTATCTCTTCCTATTATACTTTTAGGAATTTTACTAACTTTTTCTCGTAGTTCGTGGGCCATGGCCGGTATTATATTTATGATTTTAGGCATGTTTAGATCAAAAAAAATACTTTTAGGGGCCATTTTAATTGTTTTTTCGGCATATTTTTTTGTTCCAAGGGTACAAACTAGAATCACCGGAATAACCGATCCTGCCGATTCGGCTCATTTTAGGCTAGCGTCGTGGAAAAATGCCATTGAAATTTCTAAAGATAACTTATTATTTGGAGTTGGGTTTAATACCTTTAGACACTATCAAAAAGATTTTGGCTTTTTTGAACCCGGTCTTTTTGGAGGAAATTCTGGAGCGGGAACTGATTCAAGCTTTTTATTAATTTTGGCTACAACCGGAATTGCGGGACTTGTCCTTTTTGTATCTGCATATTTTTTAAACATTTTAAGGAATTTCAATGTGTCCGATCCTAATAAACTTATGATTTTTGCTATTTTAATTGGACTTTTTGTACATTCGCAGTTTGTAAATTCACTTTTTTATCCACAGATAATGTACTTCTTTACAATATTGTTAGTATTGTAATTTATTGAGCCTTTTGATACACGGCAAAAACAGTTTCATCTTTTGAATTTCCGGCCTCGTCGGTTGCTACAACCTTTATAGAAATATTTCCTTCTTCAACACCTAGAAGTATTCCAAAAGTAAGATCGGATTGTACAATAGCAACTCTTCCATTTATCATAACATTTGCCTTTTCGTTTAGCTTTCCCTTTACATCAATTCTTTTGTTTAGATTCCTTACCGTTTCTCCATTAACGGGAGAATCTATTTTTATTTCCGGTTTTTTTGTGTCTAGTACAACAATTGCTTTTTCTGAATCATCGCTCTCATTGTCGTTTTTATCGGTTGCTCTTGCAAAAATTGTATTTTTTCCTTCTGTCAATTCTAAATCTGTAAAAGTAAAGAGGCCATCGTTGCTAGTTATAATTGAAGATTTCTTTGATCCATTCATGAACAAAAAAACTGAAGATCCGGGTTCCGAAATTCCATTTAATGTTAGTTTTTTCTTATTTGTAGCTTTTGGAATTAATGAAAAGATTGGAGGAACGGGGGTAATTTTATCTCTCTCTGCCGGATCGTTTCTATGAACTGAAATCAAACCAAAAAGAGAGCCTAATTTTGGACCAAAAAACCTAAAAACAACAAAAAGCAAGATTAAGGTAAGTAAGATTGCCGAAATAGTTGTAAAAAGCCTTTTATAAAGTTCTTCTTCGTTCATTTTTCCTGTTGTTTTGGCACTTTTTTTATATGAATTGTACTTAATTTTTACCATACAGGTATTCTACCATTTGAAGGTGCTGTTTGGAGCCGTCTGCGGGAGTCGAACCCACGACCTGACGCTTACGAAGCGCCTGCTCTACCAACTGAGCTAAGACGGCCTAATACAGGTTATTGGCTACCTTCGAATTGTACACCATCTTTTTTTGCAGATATAATCTAGCTACGCCTCTTAAAAAATACTGGGCGTTTTTCGTAAGCGGACTTCTCTTGGTGTATTTCTTTATTAATCTCATTTCTCGAAGTTATATTTTCTTCATTTTTTGTTGGGTTATTTATTTGGCCTTTATTCAACAAAGAAACAAAGAATTTTATTATGTTATAGTTAATCCATGGATTTAAAATTAGATCAAACTACAGATAAAACCCGTACAATATTACTTTGGGTTTTGATAGTGCTTTTTTTAACAGTATTAATAGGAATCGTCGGAGTATTTTTCGGTAAGAGGATATTCCCTCCGAAAGTTATTTCAGTTTCCGTTTCCGATATTACAGATCAATTACAAAACGTTTTAAAGGAACCGGATTCTCAAACACCTGCTACTGGTGTATGTAGTGAACCTGCTGATACGGATTTGGTTTCAGTGAGTGTAAACGTTGATACTTCTAATCCGAGATGTATTAAGGTTTTTGCTTATCAAAAATTACAAGTTGTAAATAATACCGATCAGGCAATCATCGTTTCTATTGGTGATATGAGTATGGCAATATTACCAAAAGAAGAATATAATTTTGACATAAATTTCGGATTGTTCTTATCCCCCGGAGTACACCGTGTGTCTGTCTCAAACTTTAAGAACTTTGAAATTTGGCAACTCGGCAATGATTAAGTTCACACTAATTTTTATGATTGTTATAGTAGCCTTGTTACTATTTGTTTCGGCTCTTGATTATGTAGTCTTAGGTGGAAGTTATTTTGAAAGTATCAAGCAGGAAATTTATCAAAAAACATTTCTTGAATCAGATTGTAGAAAGAAAGGTGGGGTGGTTGTTTCTTCTAACGAGATTGAAATAGCAATCGTTCATTATCCTAAGAATGTATGCGCCTACCCGTATACTGACGCTGAAAAAGAGTGTTACGACAACAAAGATTGTCAGGGAGCGTGTATATTATGGCGTCTAGATGGAAACGAGCATAATGATAAAAGTGTATTAGGTAGGTGTCAAAAGTATAGAAACGACATGCTAGGTTGCGTTACCGAAAGAAGAAATGGAAAAATTATAACTAATCGCTGCTTGATGGAATAGCCTAAAACCTTCGAATTGTACACTGAGATAAATAATTGATAAAATTCAATTGTGCGTAAGAGCTCGGGTTCAATATTTTTACTTGTAATTATTTTGGTTGTTGTTGCTGTTCTAATTGTCGTAGGTGCCTTTGTGTTTAAGTCTTCACAATCTAAATTAACATTGCCAGTATCCAAAAACATTAAAAGTCCTTTTTCCAATATTAAATTTAATACAAACAATAAGGAAAAAGATGTAGCACTTAAGGCTGTGAAGGATATGCAAAAAACGCTTGAATGTCAATATAATATTGATAAGAAATATCCAGATAGCCTAATTGCCTTGTTAGACTTAAAGAATAAATGTACATTACCCGAAGAATTTGTACTCCCTAAAATTATGGGTGACAATTGGGATTCGGTAAACTATACCTCAACAAACAACGGTCAGGGGTATCGTTTTGAAATGACTGTAGTCCCTGGGGAAGGATATGGAGTAACAGAAAATAAGACGGAATATGTTGTAATTCCAAAGACGGTTCAAGTGGATTTATTGTCTAAGGCTAGGGATTCCCAAAGAGACTTTGATCTTGACAGTTTAAGTAAGTATATAGACCTTGCTTCTGTTCAATCAAGTGACTTGGCTAAGTTTTTATGTAACGGCGAATCTACCTGCGTTGGAGATTCACGTTTGACAAATTCAACGAAGACAGATGGAACCGGGTGGATAAAGGTTAATTTTGCTAGTACTGGAAATATACATTTTGATAGTCTTGCATTGGATCCAGTTAACACTGATTCTAATCATTACCTTTATTGTGCGGATAGTTCCGGTTGGGAGATTGTGGGAGTACTAGAATCCAAAGATAATTCAAAGAAAATGAGCTCCGATGGTGGAATTGATTCATTAAAATATGAAATTGGAACTAACCTCTATCTGCTCGACGCTTTACCTAACTGTAAATATTAAGTAGTTGAAGTTCTACAAAACTTTACGTTTTATTGTCACTGAGCACATAATAGGTATCAATGTTAAATATTGATCAGAAAAAGATGCACACGATTAATAGGTTTGTAGTAAAGATACAATTTCATTTAATCGAAGTGAGTTGCAGAAATTGTGTGAAATAATTGGGTAAAGCTAGGTGAAAACTTATTTATTCCCTACGGTACAGAAACCTTCCTTGCCACACAGAGCGTCAGGTCCCGGACAATCTCCCGTTTTCTTACAAGGAATTCCCATTCTTATAGGTTTAAACATGCTTTCATCAATATATGATATTTCACACTTGTTTTTCCTGCATACCGGCTTAATTACTTTTCCATTTGGAATCACGGGTTGGGCAGAGATACATTCTACCGGTTTGGGTTGACAAGCTGTTGTATCTAACGGTTTGTCGTTGACAATTGATTGATTAAATGCGCCGACAGTCCATCCGGGACAACAAGGATTAGGTAAATAAAAACACTCATTGTCACTTGTACAAGATGTCCATTTGTCTGGTAAGTTATTTCGGGTTGAGTTAGAAATCTGTGTTAACTTACTGCCATATATCTCTCGAATAGTATATTTGTAGTATTTGGTGTTGATTATTGTTGTAACTACTATTAAACTAAAACCGGATAATATTATTACAATCAAGATATATTTCAAGTAATTTTTCATATTTAGAAAAGGCAACTCCATTATAGACCAAATATGGTAAACGCATTATTTAATTATCCCCATTACCGTTTCCTTGGTTTCTCGGACTGTTTTTCTTTCGAACCCGAAAATTCTAGTCATTTATATTTTTTTGGAGCGGGTAACCGTACTTTGCTCGAACCTACGAGACTTGGTCACTCCAGATTTAATTTTACAACTTAATGCTTTGAAGAGTCGTTTGGGAATTAAGAGTTTTAAACACCTTTACGGTAAAAGCTCTTCCGTTAATTGACCGGTTGCATTAGTAATTTCTCTTACTTGTTCTGGAGTATAGCCTCCTCCTGAGTAAAATTTAACATTTAGGTTTCCAACAGGTTTGTAAGAAACCGTTCCTTTTGAAGTATTAATTTTCACTTCAATCGATTTAGGTAAATACTTAATTGCTCCTGTTTCTAAGTTAAGAATAGCTTTTTTTTCTTCCCATGAGTTAAAGTCTCCATTTACCGAAAAAGTTAGGTAAGTATTGTCAGTTATTTCTCCAAAAGAAGGAAATATTTCATTGGCGTCTAATTTGAGAGAATCAGTCTCTAAATCATAGTCCCAGATGTCCTTTAATTGGGAGGTGTTGGTATCAATTTCATAGAGAGAATATCTTGGCTTTCCGTCACGAACCGATTCAGAAGCAAAACTAAGCAACACAAAAACTTTACTATCTGAGTTATCAATCAAAGAATCATATAATTTAGTTACTGGACTTTTGCCAAAGGAGATCAGTTTTGTGGGGTTTTCAATTTTTCGAAAGTCAGTATATGTATCTATTTTTGTTTTTGATCCATTACTGTACGTTTTCTTTCCATATAATTTTCCTGTATATGAATCTTCTGGAATACCCGCCGCATATTGTTGAATCCAGTTTGTCAGAAACACAACGTCTGTATCATGTACAGTTCCACGATATAAAACATTCACTTCTGGTTTATCTGTTTTTGAAAAATTGTTGGCAACATCTCTAGTCTGGTCAGTCTTAACATTACTTATGCCTAACAATGTTTTACTAGCATAATATCCGCCAAAACCAAAAACTCCGGCACTGATCACCGTAGTTAGTAAAATCGGCATTAGTAAACCTGACCTTTGGTGAAAATTAGAAGGTTGATCTATTAGTGTTGGATTAATAGTAGGATCGGTTGACGATTGGTTGCTCATGACTTAAGTATGGAATATTTATAATGAAAAGGCAATGTTTCTGAGTTCAATTTTCGTTACTGGACAAATTTTCTTTTCTCTTGGCTAAAATTTGATGGCTCGAACCCGTTTTTTGCTTGATCTCTC
>Ga0209343_10007523_pt1 | contig 12792 bp, 18 predicted proteins | sample RifCSPlowO2_02_FD_184026 | JGI IMG/M metagenome (GOLD analysis project Ga0209343, IMG submission 184026) | Groundwater microbial communities from Rifle, Colorado - Rifle CSP2_plank lowO2_0.2 (SPAdes) (version 2) | ecosystem: Environmental > Aquatic > Deep subsurface > Groundwater | place... | reverse complement strand
GAAGCGGCTGCTTTTCCTTCTCGTTGAACGCTCGATTTCGTCGCTCAGCCGAGCCGCAAACGCGCTTATTTGGGGTCTAGCGTCGATAGACGTCGCGGCGATGCCCGATGTGAATGACTAACACGAGGAGCACCTTATCCTCGATCGTATACAAGATGCGATAGTCGCCGACGCGAATACGGAGGACTGCGCTATCGCCTTCAAGCGCTTTGGCGCCAGTGGGCCGTGGATTTGTTTGCAGGTGGTCAATTGCCCTGGCGATGCGGCGCAGGGCGGCCCGGTCCTTGATCTTCTCGAGATCCCGCTGCGCGGCGGGTTTCAGCTGGACGGTGTGGGCGTGGCCTGCCACGTCCGGTCTAGAGACCGAGGTCGGCCTTCACCTTCGCCCAGCTGCGGCGTCCGGGTTCCTTGAGGGCCTTCCGTGCGGCGGCCAAATCCACGCGGTCCTCGAGGGCCTGAAGAAGGTCGAGATCGTCGGCGCTCACGAGGGCGGCCACTGTCTTTCCGTGACGCTCAAGAGCGATTCGCTCCCCGGTGTACGCCACGCGGTTGATGGTTTCTGAGAACGCATCGCGGACGGCGGTGGCGGCAAGCTTGGTCATGGGAGGTATCCTTCCGTCTGTACGTTCCGTACATTCTATACATTCTGTACAGATGTGGCAGGTGGGAGTCAAGCTCCATGTCTTCGCTTTTCGTCGAGTGCTTCTCTCGCGCTGCTACTGACCTCCATCTCCGGTTCAAATCCGGACGGCGCCTCCATTCCCTATTCGCCAGCCGTCGGCGTCTCGACGAACACCGTGCTGTGAGGCGTCCGGTCGTGATCGTACGGATACTCGACCGTGTAGTAGTACAGCGCGAGCGACTTCCGCGAGCCTCCCTCAGGAACATTCAGTGGGGCCGCCGCGCTCGATCTGGTGCAGCCCGCCGCCCCGCAGGTGGGGATGATCCGCGACCAGCCCCATGATGCCTGTGAGCTGCTCGAGAAAGGCCAGAAACGGCCCTGCGTTCAGCTCGGCGATCACCCGGCGCGTGAACGGTCCGAACGACGTCTGGTCCTCCGCCGACAGCTTGCGCTCGGTGGGATTCATCGTCCGGCGCCAGCCCGAGCGATCCATGGCCACGAATTCGTCCGCGACACGCTCCAGGAGCGCCGGGACGATGAAGTTGTCGATGACGAGATGGGGAAACGGTCTTGCCTTCTTGTAGCGGTACGCGTCGGTGTCGAGCAGCCTCTCAAGCGTCGGCGGGGCACCACGTGCCGGATGTCCGCGGCGACCGGCCCGCTCCCTTGCACGACGGCCTGCTTCAACGCTGACAGCTCCGCCGCCCGCTCGCGGAGATGGTCGATCTCGGCGGCGCGCGTCTCGAGATCCCCCACCTGCGCGCGCAGCTCCTCTATACGCTGTCGAAGCCGCTGTTTGTCGGCCTTCAGCGCCTCCACCTGGGCACTTTTTTCGTGCAGGGCCGAATTACGCTCGCAGCACCGGAAGTCGTCTCAGTATGCCTCACATGACCCCACACCCGGCATTCGGACAGTTACCGCAAGGCAGAAGAATACCCGGTTCTGGTCCGAGATCGGACCGGGGCTACAGTGGATCGAACGTTGCACACGCGGGCGTCTATGAATCGCAACGAACTGAAGGGCAAGGCCCAGGAGCTCACAGGCAAGGTCAAGCAGACGGCTGGACGCCTCACGAACAATCCCCACCTTCACGACGAAGGTGTCACGGACGAGGTCGCCGGAAAGACGCGGAAAGCGGTCGGCCAGGTCAAGCGCAAGGTCGGCGACGCGATCGAACACGCCGGCTCCGTCATCAAGAAGTAGGAGGAGACATGCACATTTCAATATGCTGGATTCCGGTGATGCTCGCCGGCGCCGTCATCGCCGGTTCGGCCTGCACGCAGAAGGCCTCGGACGACACGACGGCCACGGTCGACGTGCCGAACGCGGACACCTATAAGACCCCGGACGCGATCAGGGACGATGCCGCCTCCATCGCCGACAAGGCGGAGGACGCCGGCAGGGAGACCGCGGAGGACACGAAGAACCTCGCGGAGCGGACCGGCGACAAGGCCAGAGAGATCGCCGTCGCGACGGCCGACAAGACCAAGGAGATCGCGGGCGCCGTGGGGAGCAAGACGACAGATGTCGTGTCGACGACCGGTGAGGCGATCACCGACAGCTGGATCACGACGAGGGTGAGCGCCTCATTCGTCAACGAGACCCTCCTGAAGGGAAGCAACATCGACGTGGACACAGAGGATCACGTCGTCACCCTGACAGGCGTCGTGGGGTCCGCGGCAGCGAAGGCGCGCGCTGGCACGATCGCTCAGAGCACCGAGGGCGTGACCCGCGTCGCCAATAAGCTCGTCGTGAAGTAGAACCGGCGGCGGCGCGTCGGCGGTCTTCGGTGCGGTGAGTTGCGGTTCATTCCCCGAGATAGTCGAGGATCACCCGATCCTCGGCGTCGGCGGCCTCGCCGTGATCGCGAAGGAACGTCTCGAGCGCCGCGCGTCCGTCCGCGCCGCCCTCCCGCACCTGGGGCCGGAGGTCGTCGGCCGCATGACACCCCCCGCAGTGCTGCTGGAACAGCTTCGCGCTGTCTGCGCTGGGTGATCCCGCTCCGCCCGGTGCCGACGCCTCATCCCGGACCCGCCATGGGAACCCGGCGGCGTACAGGACGAGACCTGCACCGAACAGCACCGTCGCGCGTCCCACCACCACATGTCGCATGCGCGCTACACCACGTGAAACCGCTCGGTGTCGATCGAGTCGCCCGGGACGCCGAGGCTGACGAGCGCCGTTTCGACCGCGTCCATCATCGCCGGCGGCCCGCACACGAAGGTGCCGTGGCGGTCGATCCGAGCCGGGAGATGACGCCGGAGCACGTCGGCCGTGATCAGGCCGCGCTCTCCGGGCCAGCCGGCCGCCGGCGCCTCGAGCACGTAGACGATATCGAGTGCGACACTTGCGCGGAGCGCCTCCAGCTCCTGCCGGAAGATGATCCGCGTCTCATCGTGCGCGGCATGGAACAGCACGACATCCCGCCGGTCGCCGCGGTCGCGCAGCGTCAACAGCATCGAGCGGACGGGAGCGATTGCGCGCGAGATCCGTTCATGATTTCCTATTGCATTTCGGTGTCGGAATCGCCGGTGGATTCTGACCGCGTTCCGCTGCGCGAAGTTCCGTTACGTGTCGCGAGCCAGGTAGTCGGCCGGAGTCACGATGGCGATGCCACGGAACGGATTCAGATCGAGGAGATCTGTGTCGCCGGCCACGATCACATCTGCGCGCCCGTTTACGGCTGCGTCGAGGAACTTGTCGTCCTTCGGATCGCGCGACGCGCGAACATGCTGCAGAACGTCGACGATTTCGACAAGAGAAGCGACGCGCTGGAGGAGCGCATCGCGCCGTTCACGACGGACGTAGCGATCGAACTTGGGTAGCAGCAGTTTCTCGATCGGTTCGCGCAGGGTTTCGGTCGTCGCTACAAGCTGCGCTTTCGTGACGGCCTTCTCGAGGGCCAGTGCTGGCGTCGATGTCGTCGAAAAGAGACCGCTGATCAGAACGTTTGTGTCGATGACAACGCGCTCACGCGTCATCGTCGGCGAGCAGTTCGTTCAGGCGTCTTTCAGTGAGCCCATTCGCGGCGGCTTCAGCTGCGATCTGGTTTCGAAGGTCTAGGAAGGCTTGGATGTTCCCGGCTCGAAGTCGTTCATAGTCCGCCATGGACATGACGACTGCGATGTCTCGGTCCTGCCGCCGAATCACGATGGGTTCTCGCTGCGCCTCGTCGAGGATAGCCCCCAAGCGGTTCTTCGCCTCCGTTGCAGGGACAGTTTTCATGGCAGTTTTCCTTATAAAGCTAATTTAGCTATTATAGCTCATGTCGCCATGGCCGACCTGATGACGCAGACGACACCTCCGCCACCAGTCGGATTTGTGCGCGGCTGCCACATGGTGGCGCCAGAACACGCGCTTGGAAACATCAACAAGCGGCGCCTGAAGGTTACGCGCTTCTCTGACGCTGACGATCTCCAGCAAGACTTCGTGACGCCCGTCACTTACAAGGACGCGCGAATCGAACTTGAACCGGGAGACGATGACCCACTTGCACAGATGTCGCCAGAGCTTGAGGCGCAGTTGCGGTGCAGCAAGTCTGACGAATGGAGTTACGAGGAGGAACTGCGCACATTCGTCCCGCTCTCAGAGGCGATCAAGGAAGGCCCCCTGCACTTTTGGCCGTTCGAACCGCGGATACGTCTTGTGCAGGTGATCTTGGGCCATCGTTGCGAGCTAGACCTGAGCGACGTGCGATCTGCCGTCGTGAGGTGTGCTGCAGCTGCGACCGTAACTGAATGCTTTCAGCGCGTGGTCGATCTCGCGAACGTCACGTCGGTGGATCCCCCGTGAGAATCACGGCCAGTGATCTCGAAGCCGTGCCCATGCAGGAGGTCGGCAATCCGTCGTCCGCGCTTGGACGCTTCCCGCAGCTCAATGTGCAGTTCGCGGACATCCGGTCGTTGCAGCGTCCGCGCGCCCCCGGTGATGATGTCCTCCGTGAATCCGGGCGCGTCGATCTTGATGTAGTGCGGACACGCCACGCCGTATTCCTCGATGAGTCGATCCATGGAGATCGTGAGCGCAGCCTGGTGGGTGGGCAGCGGCTGCGCGCCCTTGCCCTTGAACTTGAAGGACGCCGCCGGCATCAACTGCGACACGTCCAGCTGCGCGACGCCCGTGACGTTACCCAGCCCCAGCATCAAGCACTGCACGCGGTCGTCCACCCGATTGGCCTCGCAGTTGGCCGCCAGCAGGAACAGGTTGACGGCGGCCGGCTCGATCGCGACGACCTTGGCGCCGCGGCGGGCAGCGTAGACCGTGTAGGCCCCGACGTTGGCGCCGACGTCCCAGAACACGCTTTCCGGCTGGAAGGCGTCGATCCAGTGGATGGTGGCCGGCTGCTTCGTCAGCAGGGACATGGCGCGCCCGGCCGACGCTCGGCCCAGCAAGACGAACGAGAGCGGCCCAATCGACGTGTCGACGACGCAGGGTTCGTTGACGAGGTCCAGAGTGAACTGGCCCTGCAGGTAGGCCCGCTCGGAGGGCGGAAGATGCCGGAGGCGGTGAAGCAGGAGCAGGAATTCCTTTTCGGCGTACCAGCGCTCCGGATGCTCCCGTGCGGTGTCGTCGTCGTTGTGCTCGGTCATCGCGCCGGTCATGGTACCGCAGGTCGGAAGTCCTCGTGCGACCCGCCGGCCTGTCAACGCGTGTCGGCCGCCGCAAGATAGTCGAGGATGGTCAGATCCTCGGCGTCGGTGGCATCGCCGTGGTCGCGAAGGAACGTTTCAGCCCTGCCGCGAGCGAACGCGCCGCCGTCCCGCAGCTGCGTCCGGAGGTCGTCGGCCGCATGACATTCCCCGCAATACTGCTGGAACAGTCTCGCGCCGTCCGCGATGGATGCCCCGGCTCCACCCGGCGCCGCCGGCTCATCCCGGACGAGCCATGCGAATACACCGGCGAACAGGACGAGACCCGCGCCGAGCAGCAACGTCGCACGCCTCACCACCACATGTCGCATCCGCGCTACCCCACGTGGAACCGTTCCGTGTCAATCGATCCGCTCGGAACGCCCAGACTCACCAACATTGTCTCAGTGGCGTCCATCATGGCGGGCGGCCCGCAGACGAAGCAGCCATAGCCGTGGAGCTGCGCCGGCAGATGGCGCCGGAGCACGTCCTCCGTGATCAGGCCTCGCTCTCCAGTCCAGTCGGCGGCCGGCGCCTCGAGCACGTACACGATGTCGAGTGTGACGGTGTCGCGAAGTGCCTCCAACTCCTCCCGGAAGATGATCCGCGTCTCATCGTGCGCCGCATGGAACAGGACGACATGCCGCCGGTCGCCTCGATCGCGCATCGTCAACAGCATCGAGCGGACGGGAGCGATCCCGATGCCGCCCGCAACCAGCACGAACCCCTGCGCCGCCCTGCGATCGATCGTGAACGCGCCGAAGGGACCGTCGACCCAGATGCGCGTGCCTGGCGCGAGCTGCGGCACAACCGTTGACGACCAGTCGCCCAGAGCCTTGATCGAAAACTCTAGGCCGCGGTCGGCCGACCGGACGGCGGACGAGGAGATCGACAGCGGGTGCTGCTGCGACGACCAGGGCGTCGCGCCCGTGACCAGCCACGCGAACTGGCCCGGCTCGAACTCGAAGCCGCCATGGCCGATGGGGCACACCCGCACCGTCCGCGTGCTCGCGCCCTCGTTGCGGTGCTCGGTCACCTGCCAGGGCCGCCGGCGCATGCCCAGCGGCCGCAACAGGCGGTAGACGACGAGGATCGAGCCGAAGGCGACGACGTAGGCGGTCAGCAGGTATCGCAGCGGCATGGCGCGGCCGTAGCCGCCCACGGCGAGCACGTGACGCAGCGCCGCGGCGACGGCAATCACGGCCATCGACAGGTGCAGCCATTGCCACTGCTCGTACGACAGGCCGGCCCGCCGCCGGAACGCTGTTGTCACCGTCATCGCCACGATGGCCGCCGCCGCGACGATACCGGCCTGCAGTGCAGGCGTGCTCCCCAGGGGGTTCCAGATGCTCCACGGAAGGCCCTGCGCGTTCAGGAGCAGAGGATGCCCGATGACCAACAGCAGGCAGAGCAGGCCCACGTACTGATGGAACTGCACCATCGCGTCGGTGCCGAAGGGCCTGGAGCTGGCTCGCAGGCGGGACACGAGGGCGAACTGGATCGTCAGGAGCGGGAAGGCGAGCAGGCCGAGCGCTGTGCTCATCTCGACCAGCGCCGGCCGCGGGCCCTCAAACGGGTCGACGCCGAGGGCCACCGTCGCCGGCAGCAACACGAGCAGGACATAGAGTGCGAACCACATCACGCCGCAAAGACGCAAGCCGCTTATCTCGGTCGCCGCTACCGCACGGGAATCCGCGCCGACGTCCAGCCGGTGAGGCGGGTCCAATGCTGGATCTCGAGCCCCTGCCGCTCGGGACAGAGCTCGGCACTGTGGGCAATCCGCCCTTCCTGCTCGAGGCGGCGATGCCATTCCCAGAACGAATCGGTCATACGCGCACCGCGGAGCGTCAGGTCCGGTCCGAACTCATACACCGTGGCGGCCATCTGAGGGCCGCCGCTCTCTGCCGCCTGCACCTGGACGGTGCCGTCGTCAAAGGTCAGCACGGTGGGGCCACCGGCCGGAAACGGCTGTTGCCGGCCGACATCGGTGCGTGGCAGTGCGATGTAAACGAGCGGGTCTCCTGGCGGGCATCCCAGGCACTCCGTCGCACTGCCGGGCGGCTCGGGAGAATGCCCTGTAGGGTTTGCGGCGTCGAGGACCGCGAAAAATACTCGCGCCTGCTGTTGGTCACGCCGGCCACGAACAGGTATCGCCCATCTGAAGAGGGCACGATGCGATGAATCCAGCCTGAGTTGACGAACGTTCCGAGCCGGCGGCCTTCCTCATCCAGGGTTACGACCAGAGCCGGCCACCAGGTGAAATGATGAAGCGTCCAGGCAATGCGGGCGCCGGCAGGCGTTCGATAGGCGACCAGGTCGGACACGGCCCACGGCGGGCCGTACTCGCCCTCCCGAAACAGGATCCGATCGTCCGCTGTCGCTGACCATTGCAGCCGTCCGCGATTGGAAAAGCTGAGCAGCTCTCCGGCGAGTTGATCGACCGGAGGGTGCGCGACTTGCACGGCCGCGAGAATTTCTTCGCGTCCGTCACTGGTCACGTCGCCGATGTGGGTCCACCGGACCGGTGGAAACGTGACCTGGCCATCCGTGAACCGGTGTGTCCAGCGTGCCTCGCCGGAAACATCCAGCGCGCGCAGCTCGTTACCGACCAGCGTCAGCTCGAGGAGCGCCGGCGGGGGCTGGGCGACGGCCCATGCGGCAATGCCCGCCAGGAGGACCGTTGCGGAAATTCCCGCCACGACCGCCCACCGGCGCCGGAAACCGATCCGCTCCGGCGTTGAGACGTCCTGGTCGGCGGCCGCTGACGCTCCCTCACGAGTCTGAGTAGAGACTCCTCCGCCGGCAAGCCATCGATCCAGTTCCGCGCGATACGCGAACACACGCGCCTGCTTCCCACCGGGCACGCGGTGAATCGGGAGGCCGTGGTCCTGTTCCCATCGGACCACCGTACGCACGTTCCGACCGAGATACCGGCCGATCTCTTTCCACGAGTCGAAACGCGTGTCTTCTTCTGCCATCTATCACCCGTTGCGGCTGCTCGCGAAGCGAGTCTATATGGAAACGTGTCACACATCATGCGGCGTCTCGCTCGGATTACATTACTGGCCATCGCGGGTCTCTGGCTCTCCCCGCAGCCCGCCGGCGCACAACAGTGGACGCCGCTGACGACCACAGGCGGGCCGCCGGCCGCGCGCATTCACCACGCGCTGGCGTACGACGCCGCCAACGACAGGCTCATGCTCTTTGGGGGCTCGACATATCCGGGTGATTTTCCGGCACTCGGCGACATCTGGGTGCTCGCCCACGCCAGCGGACTCACGGGCGCTCCGGCATGGCAGCAGTTGTCACCGGCTGGCGGGCCGGGTACTCGTACCGGCGCCGATGCGGTCTACGACCCGGACACGAACCGCCTGATTGTCGTTGGGGGAGCCCAGGCCGGCGAGAGCGGATTGTGGAATGACGTCTGGGTGCTCACCAATGCGAGCGGTCTGGAAGCCTCTCCTCCAGCGTGGAGTCAGCTTCTCCCGACCGGCTCCGCGCCGGCCGCGCGCATGAACTTCGACATGGTCTACGATGCCACGAGCAACCGGATCGTGCTGTTCGGCGGGCAGGCCGGTGGGTGCGGCAGCGTTCTGAATGACGCCTGGATCCTGGATTTCGCCAATGGGGTCGGTGGAACGCCTCACTGGATCCAGCTGACTACGGCGGGCGGCCCTCCTGTCGCGCGCCGGCACGCGGTGTCCGTGTACGACGCCGCGGCCAACCGGATGATCGTCAATGGCGGCCAATCTTCGGATTGCTTCGGGTCCCTTGCGGATACCTGGGCGCTCGAGAATGCCAACGGTACCGGCGGGACGCCCACATGGGTGCCGTTGAGCGCCATGCCTTCCGCCCAAGCGCGCACCGGGAGCGCCGCGGTGCTCGATCCTGTCTCACACACCTTGATGATCTTCGGCGGTCACACCAACACGTCTCCGGTGAACACGGTGCTGGCCATGAGTGGGACGGACGCCGCGGCCGGAACGCAGACCTGGACGACGGTCGTGCCAGACGGCAGTGTGCCGGGCGCGCGCACGTCGCACGACGCCGTGTACGACCCTGAGCGGGCTGCCTTGATCACGTTCGGCGGTGACGGCGCCGCCGGGACCACGACGTGGGTACTGTCATTCGCAGTCGATGACGTACCGCCGGAGCTGGCCCTGCCCAACATCATCGAGATCGAAGCGACGTCGTCAGCCGGCGCCGTCGTCACGTACCTGGCGATCGCACTGGACGATGTCGATGGCCCGATTGCGCCGGTGTGCAGCCCGGCCTCGGGTGCCACATTCCCGATCGGGTCCACGCCTGTGACCTGCACGGCGACGGACAGCAGCGGCAACGAAGCGGAAGACGGGTTTGACGTGATCGTGGAGGACCGGGCGCCCGTCCTGACGATCCCCGACGCGGTGTCGGCTGAAGCGACCGGCGCCGGCGGCGCCGTCGTCACGTACTCGGCGAGCGCCGAGGATCGGGTCGATGGTGCTGTTCCCATCGCGTGCACTCCAGCGTCGGGGTCGACATTTGCGATTGGGACAACGGCCGTGACGTGCACGGCAAGCGACAGCAGAGGCACGGTGGCGTCCGATGGCTTCGTCGTGACGGTGGAGGACACGACGCCGCCTGTCTGGACCTTTGCGAGCCTCATGGCGACCGTCCCCACGGGCAGCGTGCCGTACGCGGTGGCGGTGAATCCAGTGACGAAGCGGATCTATGTGGGCAACATGTCGTCCAACAGCGTGACGGTGATCGACGGGGTGACGGGAAGCGTGGTGACGACGATCGCGGTCGGGGCGTTCCCGACCGTGATTGCCGTCAATGCGGTTACCAACCGCATCTACACGGCCAATTACATCGGGCGGTCGGTGTCGGTCATCTATGGCGCGACGAATGCTGTGATCGCCACGATCGGGGTGAGCGAGCTGGCGCGCGGGGTGGCGGTCGATCCGGTGACGAACCGGGTGTACGTGTCGCTGCGCACCGACAGCCAGTTTGTCAGCAGCATGCGCATCATCGACGGGGCGACCAATACCGTGGTGGCGGTGACGTCGAATGCCGGGTCGTATCCGCTGGGGATCGACGTCAACCCGGTGACCGACCGGGTGTATCTGGCCAACAACCTCGGGAACACCGTGCGGGTCTTCGACGCGGCGACGGGCGCGCCGGTGGCGACGGTGGTGGTCGGGTCGGATCCGCTGCACGTGAGCGTGGACAGCACGACCAACCGGATTTACGTGAGCAACGGCGGCAGCAACACGGTGTCGGTGATTGATGGCGCCACCAACGCGGTGGTGGCGACGGTGCCGGTGGGAGTCCAGCCGACCGGGCTGCGGGTGGATCCGCTGACGCACCGGCTGTATGTGGCGAATACGGGCAGCCAGACGCTGTCGGTGATCGACACCGTGACGCACACGGTGCTGACGACGTTCGCGACTCCCGGGGCGGCGACCATGGTGGCGCTGGATCGGTCGGTCAACCAGGTGTACGTGACCACCTACAACACCAACCAGGTGTCGCTGATCCAGGAGTCGGCCACCGTGACGCCGCTCGCCCTCAACGCCACGAGTCCGGCGGGGGCGACCTTCGAGTTTGGCGAGAATGCCAACGACATCGTCAGTGGCCTGGTCCCCGTCGCCTGCGTCCCCGCTCTCGGCTCGGTGCTGCCATCGGCAATACGACGGCCACGTGCTCGGCGAGTGATGCTGCAGGCAATCGTTCGAGCATCGTCTTCACGGCGACCGTCGCCGGCCAGCAGACGGCTCTCGACGTCCAGAACGCCGAGGGAACCCATGGCGGGACCACCACCCTGGCCGCGGTGCTCAGCGTGAACGGGTCGCCGCTGGCCGGGAAGTCTGTCGCGTTCACCCTCGGCGGCACGCCTGTTGGCGAGGGGATCACCAACGCCAGCGGCCTCGCGGAGCTCCCTGGCGTGTCGCTCGACGGCTTCGACGCTGGGATGCAGGCGAATGCGGTGGCGGCAAGCTTTGCCGGCGACGCCGGTTTCTTTGCCATCGATTCCATGGCCGACCTGGTCATCCAGCGAGCCGGCACAACTACCTCCATCGTCTGTGAGGCGGAGCCGCTGGTGTTCAGCGGTTCTCCCCAGACTCCCTGCACCGCAAGCGCAACGGGCGCCGGCGGGCTGGATGCCTCGCTCGCGGTCACATATTCGAACAACGTCAATGCCGGAACAGCCACGGCCAGTGCGTCGTACGCGGAAACCGCGAACCACACTGGGAGCAGCGACAGCGCGACGTTCACAATCGGGAGGGCCTCGCAGACCATTCAGTTCGATGTTCTGCCGGACAGGCTCGATGGGGATCCAGATTTTGGAGTGACGGCACAGGCCAGCACCGGCCTTCCGGTGACGTTCAGCGCGAGCGGCAACTGCACGGTGGCGGGCCAGGCGGTCCACCTCGCCGGCGCCGGCTCGTGCACGGTCACTGCCTCTCAGGCAGGAGACGACAATTATGAAGACGCGCCGGATGTCCCGCGGATGTTTGCTGTCAAAGCCGATACCGATCACGACGGTATCGCTGACGAGGACGACGAGGATGATGACGGAGACGGCATTGCGGATGCGATAGACCGGAATCGAACGACGGGCGCCGACGAAAGCAGGCTCTATTCGAATGACTACCGGCTGGATGCATACACGTTCGGAACGATCGTCGACCGGGCCGTCTGGTTCGTGGAGTTGACTCAGGACGTAACGGGCAGACTGCGCGCGACAGTCGAAAGCCTGGGGTCGATTGGATCTCCAATGATTTCCGCATGTGCGGGGCTGTCCAAACAGATTCGATTCGATTTCAACGTATCTGGCGAGTCGGCCCTCTGGCATTGTGGACCGACGGGCACGGTGTTCGTCACCAATGTCGGAACACAGCCGGTGCGAATCTACAAGGATTACTACGCTGGGTCAGGCGTGTGGAGGGTTGTGACAACGATCGCTCCAGGTGACGAGGGCTCCGCGGGCAGCCCCATCCGGGCCGCCCAAAGCAATGGCTCGCCGATCACGGTCCGCATTGCCGATGACCAGGGCGTGGAACGCGGGGGATTTGCGATCGACCCCGGCGAAGAAGTCGATGTCGAGGTCCTGACGAACGTGAACGGCGACACGCAAGTCGCGGTGGTCGTGCTCAACGGGACCGTCGACGTCACGGTGTTCGAGCAGACGCAGAGCATGACGGCGGGCGGCGTGGGATCGCTCTGCATCTACCCGGGCAAGGATTCAACGCAAGGACGCAAAGAGGCCAAGACGCAGAGGTTTTAAAAAAAACGGCACGGTTCAGGATACGCGGCTACAGGGTAACAAAAAGAATGGCCACCGAGGAAAAACACCCACGGATTACCGTGATGAAGGTTTATAAGGAACCCAGGAAACCATGAAGGGGTAACAGGTTAAAACAAAACGGCTCTTCCTGGATTCTTGGATTCCTTATAAATCGTTGCTTACGTGTCTGTCACCCTGATTTGAACCGTGCCCGTTTTCGGCTGATTGATGGCCGCCCCAATTCCAAATTGGGACTTTCATAATTTACGGAT
>Ga0209343_10007518_pt1 | contig 12801 bp, 13 predicted proteins | sample RifCSPlowO2_02_FD_184026 | JGI IMG/M metagenome (GOLD analysis project Ga0209343, IMG submission 184026) | Groundwater microbial communities from Rifle, Colorado - Rifle CSP2_plank lowO2_0.2 (SPAdes) (version 2) | ecosystem: Environmental > Aquatic > Deep subsurface > Groundwater | place... | reverse complement strand
CATAGATATATGGAATAGCAAGGCGCTGCATGATATAAGGGATAAACATCTTATGCATCAGAGGGGAGACCTTTCTCTATGCAGCAAATGTTATCCTGAAGAGTGGGACAGCAGTCCATCATGGTGGTATAATGAGTTGTATTAAAGCAGAAATAACTATTTGATTATGAGAGTTATCGCATGTACGGCACCATACGGCATTGGTGGTCTTGGACAGGTTCTGTCTCAATTTGTTGAGGATGCAAGATCTCGCGGAGAACTTTATAAATATTATTCCACAAGGACAAAGACTGAAGATGTTGCAGGAGAATCTGTACCTATAAAATCATTAGCATGGTTTAATAGTTATACACCTTTTCGTTTTAGCCTGGGGTGGATGAGTTATTTTAATGTAGAGATATTTGACCGTGCTGTTGCAAGACGGCTTGTTCCAATGGATACTTTTGTTGGTTTCAACGGTCAATCCTATCATACATTTAAGAAGGCACGCAAGCTGGGCTATAATAAACTTGAACTCATCTCTGCTAATTCTCATGTAAAAAATATAATGCGTCAGCAGGAGAGAGCTTTTAATGAAACCAAAATCGGAAATAACTGGTTGAATGAGACACAGTATCGTAAGACTCTTTGTGAGTATTCAATGGCTGATATTATTTATGTAATTTCCAATTATGCCCGTGATACATTTATTAATGAAGGTTTTTCACCTGATAAACTGAAATTTTTCAAACTAATGCCAGAACCACGATTCATACCATCAGTAAATCGGACTTTGGATGGTGTATTTAGAATAGTATATACAGGTGCTATATCATCGCTGAAAGGAGTTCCTATTCTTATTGAGGCATTTTATCGCTTCCGCTCTGTTCCCGCAGAATTGATACTGGTGGGAAGCACAGGCATGCGTGCCATGAAGCAATATATGAAAGATTGGATACAAAAAGACCCTCGTATATACATGATACCGGGAGATCCCCTGCCACATCTGCAAAGAGCAGATGTATATGTCCATCCAAGCTATGAGGATGGGTTTGGTTTCGCTCCAATGGAGGCTATAGCCTGTGGAGTGCCTGTAATAGTAACTGAGGATACAGGTATGAAGGAGTATGTCAGAGAAGGGGTTAATGGGTATATTGTTCCTACTGGAAGCTACAAGGCAATCCTAGACCGTCTTAAATATCTTGTCGAAAAAAAACAACTTGAGACTAAAGCAACCCTCAGTCAATAAAGGAAGATTTGATTTTTTAAATGCCGAAGGGGGGACTCGAACCCCCACATCCTTGCGGACATTAGACCCTGAATCTAACGCGTCTGCCAATTCCGCCACTTCGGCAACCACTTTTATTAATTGGGACGCAGATTAACGCAGAAACTACATGATTAAAAAATGTCATTCCGAGCAAAGCGAGGAAACTCGTTTTTAGATTCTTCGGGCTTAGCCCTCAGAATGACAGCATTGCTGTCATCTGCGTAAATCATGATAAATTCTGTAAATCAGCGTTCTATGTTTTTAATTTAGCATTTTCAAAGCTTCTGAGTCAATTTTTAATGCATTGTGCATAGTGTTATAAAATTTAGCCACAGACTTTCACCCCGTTAGAAGTTATACTGACTGAAAAGCAATTAAATAATCAACCGTTAGATAACTACAAATAGGGAACTTCTAACGGGGTTCACTTATTAAATATTTTTTTTATTACCTCATCACGGTTCTGTTTTGCTATCTGGTTATTCGGATCAATTAATAAAGCATCATTCCATTTCTTTATCGCTTTATCCCAATCTGATAATTTTGCATAGGCGCCTCCCATATTGACATGTGCCTCTGTATAATCTGGCTTAATACTCAGTGCCTCGGCATATTCAGTAATTGCCTCTTTGAATTTGCTCTGTCCTACCAGTGCGTTTCCAATGTTATAATGTGCCTCTGCAAATTCTGGCTTAATCTTGAGCGTATTAGAAAAATATACGATTGCCTCATCGTATTTACCCTGTCGTTCCAATGCAAGCCCTATGCTGTTCTGTGCGATTATATTTTTCGGTTCAACACTCAATACCTTATTAAAATAGGTAATTGCCATATCGAGTTTTCCCTGGGCATATAAGACATCCCCTATGGTTTTATAGGTTTCCGCATAATTATAATTGGCATCAGAATAGTCGGGTTTTAAAGATAGGGCAATATTATATTGTTCTATGGCTTCTTGATATCTGTTTAAGCCGATATAGGAAAACCCAAGGTTATTATGATGTTCTAAAACATTTGGCTTTAGACCGATGGCCAGCTTAAATTCTTCTATCGCCTCATGATACATTCCAAGGTTATTGTATATAATACCAAGGTTGTTATGGGAATCCGAGTCTTCAGATTTTATCTTCAGGGCTTTTTTAATGGACTCCTCAGCTTCTTTCCATCTCTTAAGATTGGCATAAGATTGTGCCATGTTGGAAAATATCCTGAAATAAATCTCAGGATTACCTGATTTTATCTGAATAGCTTTCTGATATAAATGAATGGCATCTTCCCATCTGCTCATTTTGGCATATTCCATACCCAGATTGTTAAGGGGTCTTGCCTTTTCGGGTGTTTTACGAGCTACATCACTCCAAAGGGTAAAGTCATCTTTCCATACTTTATTCCGTTTATAAGTAGCAATACCTTCGATTGTTATTAGGACGATTATTATGAGCATAAAAATAATTTTTAAATCTCTTTCTTTTATCTTCAAATTACTCGTAAATAAAAGGTTAAAAAGATAAAGCAAACCCATTGATGCGGTAATCAGAAATCCTACAGACGGTAAATACAGCCGGTGCTCATTAATAACATCTGATATGGGAATAACAGATGACTCTACAGATAAGGCAAGAAAGAAAAATATTATCCCAAAAGAAATCAATCTATCTTTTTTGAAGAAAAGCATGGAAATAATGAGTATAAAAATCAGCAACAAAAAGGATAAAATAGTAGGCACTTCAAATAATGTATTTGATACAGGATAGTAATAATCAAGATTTTGGTTGATTGGGAAAATCATAAGCCTTAAATAGGTTCTGATTACATTAAGCTGAGTCAAAAAATATTCTCGTCTTGAATAAATGTGGATTTCTCTTAACATCTGTCCAATATCTTCAAGCTTTACATTATGGAATATCATTATTATCAAAGGAAGAACAAAAATAATTAATAAGAGAAGTAGCGATGAAGTAATCCTATTCTTCATCTTTTCCCAGCTTGGACTGAAAAAAAAATATTCTATTAATATAATAGCTACAGGCAATGTAAAGGATATCTCTTTGGTAAACATGGCAAACAGTGCTGATATTAAAGAAAGTAATAGATAAATATTACTACCCCGACATGCGACATTTCGTTTTATCGCAAACTTTACATATAGGGTCATGGATAGGATGTAGAACAATGAGGTTAGAGAAGTTGCCCTTTGTGAAATATATGTAACAGCCTGAGTCTGTATAGGATGTGTTACAAATAGCAGTGCCACAAGCAAGGGAGCCATTATACGATAAGTATTTGATAATCGCGCATCTGACAGAGGCACTAATGTGCTTTTCCCCACTTCCCCTGATACGATTAACAGCCGCATAAACCAGTAAATCATTAATGCATTCAAAATATGAATAATAAAATTTACCAGATGATACCCAAAGACATTCAGTTCTCCAAAATGATAATTCAGAGCAAAACTTAAAAATGTAATAAATCGTCGGGAGGGAAACAAACCTAACAACTTTCTAAAATCCATGACAGCATTATTTTGTGTAATAGAGGAAATATCATCAAAATGAAATGATGAATTGAATGTGTTGGAGTAGCAGAGGAGTCCAGCAAGAGAAATGGCTGCAAGAGATAAAGCTGTTAATTTCCGGGTTGAATGAACATCTTGCGTTATAGGAATTATTTCTATCTCTGAATAAGTCCTATTTTTTATAGATTGTTTTTGTTTAGGTTTCTTTTTAGCCATAACTTGAAACGCCTTAAATTTCAAGATGTCAATTTTTCATTGCTGGTACTTTTTACTGACAGAATACACAAATGCAAGGATTTCAGCTATAACCTTGTAAAGCGAGGGGGGTATCTCTTTGTCTATGTCTAATTTGGCAAGAACCTGAACCAAATCAGGGTCTTCTTTGATTGGGATATTATGCTTTTTGGCAAGCTCCAGTATTTTTTCTGCTACAATACCCAACCCTTTTGCAGTAACCTTTGGTGCCCTATCCTTTGAAGGGGAATATTTTAATGATACTGCAGCCCTTCTCTTTGTTTTTTTGTTCATGAAATTATAAAATCAGGTTTTTATTCATGCCGTAATATCCAACAATTGAAAGTTTCCTACATTTAAAAAATCATGTATTGGTTCTTTACTTATATATTCTTTCCTTGCAACTGAACATTCCACTGTTGCATTTAGACCAATCAATGATAACTGTTTTACAAGGTCAGGGATAGACTGCCGAAGGAATGATGCAACCTTTTCTTTTTCTGTATTAATATTGCAATATACATTTTTACCTTTTATGCTAACATTTATCCTCAACATGCCTGTATTAATCATATCCAGAATGAAAACAAGGCTGTATTCTTCTTTTAATTTTTCCTCTCCTTTTCCTCCTTTTTTATTTTTTAAGAAAAATTTTATCGTCTTAAATTCGTTTTGGATTAAATATGGAATTTGAAATATAAAGCCCTTTTGCTCTAAATTAATTTTTGAATCACTTTGGGTTAAGATATTGGCTGACTGATGAGATTCAATACTATTAATTAATCTTTTTGCCCCTGTTATTATATCAATATTTTTCTTTGTATTATCGTTATTTAGCTCAAATTCTTTAATAAACGACATTAATTGATTTTTGATGTCATGATTCAATTCTTTAATGGATTCTTTTGATGAACCAGTTTCTATTAATTTCAAAAATTTTTTTTCGTAGAAGATGCCGGAATCTTTAATTGCTTTTCTTATATCTTCAGCTTTAATATCCTGTGAAAGTTTGAGAGGAAAATTGAGTAAAACCTCTTTAAATTTTAACATAGATTCAGATTTGGAGTTAGAGATTGATTTAATAAGATTTTCAATTGACTTCCCGAAATTTACTTGTTGAACTGGTAATCTTTTTAATAAGGAAATCAGTTTATCTTCAAGGAGTAAATCTGCTCCAATCAGCCTCATTATAATCTGGGGGGTTAAACTTTCCACCTGCACAGTAAGATGCTCACCATTTGTTAGTCCCTTTGTTGTATTTGCAAGCACTTCAAACTCATTTAATCTTACAAAGGCGCTGCTATTGTCAATGACCTTTAAAACCTCTCCTGAAATGACCTGCCCAATTTTAAAATTTAAAGAAGATTCAGTTGGAAATTTCAAGGAAATATCTTTGATGGCAGAATTTGATAGGCTATTGAGGATGCCTTTTATATTAACCAATAGACCCTCAGTTAAAACAAGAATTTTAATGCTTTCTTATATTGCAAATAAGCTCAACCTCTCCTTCAGGTATGCCCACCTTTTCGGCAATCTCTTTTACGCTTAACCCCTTGTCATGTAATCTAAATATATCATCGTATTTATCAATTATTGAGCTGTTGTTGTCAGTGACAGGTTGAAATTCCTTTAACTTTTTTAAGATGGATACAGCCCTCTGGATTGAGAGATTGATTTCCTTTGTTTTTTTATCTACAATACCTTGAAGCTCTTCACCAAATTTCTTTTCTTCGTCAAGATTCTTTTCAATTCTGCCTGTAACCTTTTCTGCCTTGGTTATTAATTGATTTAATGATTCAGTAATAGGTTTTAATTCCTCTAAGTCTGGCACTATCTCAGGGATTCTATCTTTTGAAAGGCTATCTTTTAGGATATAGAAGATGATGATTAATAAGAGAAGAATGTCTACTGCAAACTGCAATATTATCCATCTGTTCATACAATTACATCAATTATCTTTCCCTCTTCTGTGTCAATTTTTATCTCTTTATCCTTTTCTTTTTCTTCTGTCTTCTTTTTAGTTTTGATGGGGAGGTATCTGTATTTTACACCGCCCCTCTCAGTATATTCTTCTCTTATGCTTGATTCTTCAGTTTTTTCTGTAGTAGGGACTTCAGTCCTTTTTAAATCATCCTGAACCTTTAGGGCAGCAGAAAACTGCTCGCCGTGAACGACGGTCTGCTGCTGCTGGACCTGCTGCACCTTCTCAGCCGCTCCGCTCATAGACAGAACCTGTTGTAGATTAAAAACATCTGCCATTTTATTGCCCTCATCTTAAATTTTTATATATAGTATATACCCTTAACCATCCTTTAGCAATGACTAACTGACATTTATTAATTCATAAATTCTTGAGCCAAGACCTATCTCTTCGGCGTATTTAAGCTGGACTGTCCAGTCAATATCAGGATACACACCCCTGAACTTATCTTCACCAGGTTCAAAGTTGCATTTCAGCTTTGAATTCCTGTTTCCTGCTTGATTATTCACTAAATCTGCTGACGCCTGGTCTATTGCAACAGCGTCCTTTGAGACCAATATTCCGATATCAGAGACTACAGGTGTATCACTGGCTGGATAACAGTCGCAGGCAGGACTTATTTGCGTAAGGAATGTTATGAAAATGTATTTATCCTTCTTTTTTTGTAGTGCAGCATAGACATGCTCAACCATTTTTTCCTGCATACTGCCTGTATCAGCATCCCATTTTATCTTGATAGCACCATCTTTGCATGGGAGTATGCACTCACCACAGCCTATACAGACCTCCGATACTATCGTGACCTTTTCCTCCTTATTAAAGGGGGTTAGGGGGTTAGTCCCCCTTAATAAAGGGGGATTGAGGGGGTTGTTTTCTACCCTAACAATGGCACCCTCTGAAGGACACCACGGTATACACTTCATACAACCTGTGCATTTATCCATTACAACAAACGGCTTGACATTTGAATGCTGATTCAATTTGCCCTTGAGTGATGCACAACCCATTCCTATATTTTTTATTACACCGCCAATTCCGCTCAATTCATGACATTTAAAATGTGTAACTGCAATAAGGCAATCGGCGTTATAAATCTCTGATGCAATATCTACTTCCCTATACCATTTTTTATCAATCCTGACCATCTCGTATGATTTTCCCCTTAGCCCATCGGCTATTATTATCGGTGCATTGACAACTGAATAGTCAAAACCATTTCCTATGGCAGTTTCTATGTGGGTGACTGATTCTTTTCTATTCCCAACATACAGGGTATTGGTATCTGTAAGAAATGGCACCCCGCCAAGACTTTTGACTTTATCAACAATCCTTCTCATATAAATTGGTTTTACATAAGCTGTGTTCCCCCTTTCGCCAAAATGGAGTTTTATGGCCGAAATGTCCCCTTTTTCAATAATATTATTGAACTCAGCCTTTACGAGGAGTTTATCCATCTTCTTGAAGATATTCTGCTGTGGCGTAACTCTCAAATCTGTAAAGAAAACCTTACTTTTCATCTGAAAATCCTTATTGCCACATAGAACACAGAGATTTTAAAAGCGGTTTAAACGGTTTAAACAGTTTAAACGGTTTAATCCGGTTTTTTTCTCTGCGATCTCTGTGACCTCTGTGGCTAAATTTTTATTAGTTATTTCATTAAATATCTATAGATACCTATACCAATACCCCCTGCGAGATTTGTAATCATGAATAAAAATACAGGCGCACTGTCTATATCTGAATTTTTAAGAATCACCAATACAAGAAAAACATATGAGAAGATTGCAATACTATATATTATCCTTAAAAGTATTCCTCTCCATCTCTCAGATATAGAGATTATACCCAATACAACAACAACAGTAATAAATTTCCAGTTCAGAAGGTAATTAATTGTACTTTTATTAGTGATAAGGTTTAACAGGCCAGAAAAGTCAAATGTGTTAAAAAAGTGCAAGAATTTTTCTTTTAATAGTATCATTTAAATAAAGGAAATTATATACCGCAAAGACGCAAAGAACGCAGAGAAAATAAAAGAAAAAGATTAAGGAGAAATGGGGAAACAAAACAATGAAAGGGAGAAAAAATACTTTTTATTTTTTTCTTTCTCCGTTTCTCCATTTTCCCCCTTTCTCCTTTCTTTTCTTTGCGAACTTTGCGCCTCTGCGGTGAAATTAAGATTTTTGTTTTTAAGAAATGATACAGATATAGGGATTGATTTGTCAAATGTTTTCTGTTATATTTTCAGTATAACAAGCAAACTGAACCCTTCTTTAATATTGGAAGGGCTATACATTGGGTGGTATTTAAATGTCCCAGACGGATACGCCATTAATCCCTGACTATTCCAGCAAACAGATTTGGGCAGTAGGAGGGGGTAAAGGAGGAACAGGAAAGACGGTCGTTACAGCGAGTATAGGGATACTCCTTGCGAAAGCCGGGAAAAAAGTTATTATAATTGATGCAGACCTTGGGGGCGCCAATCTTCATACTTGTCTTGGAATAAGACATCCGTCAACCACAATTGCTGATTTTCTCTTAAAGAAAGTCCCATCTTTAGATGAGTTACTGATAGAGACTCCGATAAAAAATCTAAGTCTTATAAGCGGCGCCAATGATTTCCTGACGATAGCAAATATCCCCTTTGCCCAGAAACAAAAGCTTATAAGATATATTAAGAACCTCCCATCTGATTATATAATCCTTGACCTTGGTGCAGGCACATCATTTAATGTCCTTGACCTTTTTCTCATATCAGACTCCAATATATTAGTGGTTATGCCTGAACCGACCTCTGTAGAGAATGTGTACCGCTTTATAAAATGTGCAATTTTGAGAAAACTTAACAATGCCCTGAACAATTCAAGATTTCAGGATATATTCAGACTGGCAGCAGAGGCGAGGGGGAATGAGTCTGTAAAAACCCTTTATGATTTATTGGAGAGGGTAAACCAGATGGATAGTCTGGTGGCTGCTGACCTTGAGAAAATGATAAATACATTCAGCCCAAAGTTAATAGTGAATCAGGTTAAAGAGAATGATAACATAACATTGGGGAGCTCAATAAAGGATATCACAAAGAAATACCTCGGTGTTGACCTTGATTACTCGGGCTATATTCCATACGATGAAAAAGTCTCTGAGTCTATAAAGAGATTTAAACCCCTTGTGATGGAGTATCCAAATAGCAGTGCCTCGCTTTGCATGAATCTAACAATGAAGAAGCTCTTAAACGGCAGAAAGCCATTTAATGAAGAGAAGGTGAACCCCGTTAGATAATAGATATTCAATGGAATTATCCCAATTCAATAAAAAACATCTAACGGGGTGAATAAGAACAGGAATGAAGAGGATTGAAGAACTCACTTACTATGAATTGCTGAATTTAGATGAGGATGCAGATTTAAGCGATATACAGCAGGCGTATCTAATTGCTGTATCAACATACAGCATGGAATCACTTGCTTCCCACAGTATTCTGTCAGAAGAAGAGAAGACAAATATGTTAAAAAAGGTTGAGTCTGCCTACACTACACTTATAGATAGGAATAAGAGGCTCTTTTATGACAGAGAGGTGTTAAAAAGGGATGTTGATGAGAATGGTAAAATGGTGCCTCAAGATAGTCAGTATTTAACAGACAGGCGGAATATAATATCCCATGAGCCAAAAAAGGAAGAAGTAAAGAATGATTTCAGACACACTGAATCTACTATATTTGGAGGTATTCACCTAAAAAATATAAGAGAAATGAAAGGTATTACACTGGATGAGATATCACAGAAAACAAGAATAAGAGTATCATATCTTAAGGCACTTGAAGAAGAGAATTTTGACCAATTGCCGGCAGAAGTCTTCTCAAGGGGATTCCTCAAGGCGTATGCAAAATATATCGGACTTGACCCTGATGTTGTAATTAGAAATTATAAATTTAAAGAAGGATAGTATGAGCTACAGCGAGGTTATTAAGAATATTGAGAGAGGCAAAATAGAACCTCTCTATTTTTTTTATGGAGAAGAAGGTTTCCTGATTGACGAGGCAGTAAAGAAAATTGCATCAATGGTTGTTGATCCCTCAAACAGAGATTTTAATTTAGATATTTTAAGGGGTAGTGAGACAAGTTATGCAGAGATAATAAATAAGGCTCAGACACTTCCATTTATGGGAGAAAAGAGGGTGGTAATTGTAAAAGATATTGATGAGATAAAGGCGTCAGGTGCAGAAAGATTGATGGAATATTGTTCAAATCCGTCACCTTCTACCTGCCTGATATTTACTGCAAACAAAATAGATGGCAGAAACAAATTGCATACTACTCTATCAAAAAATGGAATAACTGTTCAATTCAATCGCTTAAATAAACGGGATACGGCTAACTGGATAACAAAAAAGGTAAATGAGGCAGGATACAGTATGGATATTAATGCGAGGGAGTATCTTTTTGAGGTTGTAGGAAATAATCTCCAGAGGCTAAAAAATGAATTGGAGAAGGTATTCACATATAAGGGACCACCCCCTTCCCCTCCTTCTAAAGGAGGGGAGAGGGGAGGTATAACAATAGATGATATAAAGCTGTTGGTAGAAGATACGAAGATAGAATCTATATTTGCCTTTACAGATTCAATAGGCACAAAGGATATTAATAAGGCTATTAAACTTTTAGATAAGATGGTTAATCAGGGAGAGATGCCTGAGAAGATTATCAGCATGATTGCACGGCAGTTTCGTCTTATTTTGCTCACAAAGGTTTATCGGGAAAAAGGTGTCGCCTCCTTAGAAATACCTGCAAAGGCGGGTTTCAAACCGTTTCTTTTAAACGGGTATATGAGCCAGGCTGCCAAATATACTCTAAGGGAGATTAAGGATAATTTTTATAAGGTTCAGATGGCAGATATCAAAATTAAATCCTCCAATATATCCAAGAGGATTATTATTGAGAGGCTTATCTTTGACTTATGCAGCAACAGTCTTTACCCCGTTACACCCAGAATGTCCCACCCTTTAGGGTGGGTATGAATGGAAAATTAAAAATCTTCCCCAAAAATGCCCCGTCCTTCAGAGCCCGTCCTGAACCCCGTTAGAGGTAATCCCAATGGCTGGTCGGGATGCTCCACCACAGGTGGAGACTTCTAACGGGGTTCAGGAACGGGTGTAACTGGGTTTACGCCAATAGAGTTGACCAGCCTGTGTAATCGGGAGATTTTTCTTGACCCGGTATTCCTGTGGATGACCCCTTTTGAAACAACCTTATCAATTAAGGATTCGGCCTTTGAAAGGGACTCTAATGCCTCTTCTTTTTTGCCAGTGCTTGCTACTGTTATTACCTTTTTTACAGCAGTTTTGATAGCGGACTTATAATATTTATTCCTTTCAGCTATTTTTAAACTTTGTCTCGCCCTTTTTATTGCTGATTTATGCCTTTTTGATTTAAGCTTCTTTGCCAATTTATACCCTCCTAAATAAATAAATTATGAATTACAAATTAATTCAAAATTTATAATTCCTTTTTTATAATGTTTACATATAAAAATGGCTAATGTCAAATAAAATTATTCATGTTTTAAGTATATTGAGGAGGGACCTGAGGTTTTCTGTATTCAATTAAATAGAACTGAAAAAGGGTAGAGCATATTACCAAGATAAGAGGACCGAGTATAATGCCGATAAAACCAAAGGCTGTCAGTCCGCCAAAGATACCGAGTATAGTTAGAAAAAGAGGGGTTTTCGAGTGACCGCTTATGAAGATAGGACGAATCATATTATCAATTGTGCCAACGACCAAAAGACACCAGAGTCCCAATGCAATTGCATGGGGTGTATTCCCCGACAGAAATAGATAGCCCGTCACTGGAATCCAGATTATCATCGTTCCTATGATAGGTACTATGGAAGAAATGGCAGTGGCAGCACCCAAAAGGACAGGAGAGGCAACGCCTGCCACTGCATAACCAATTCCGGCGAGCGTCCCCTGGGCAAGACTTGTAAGAAGAATTCCATAAAAGACAGCATAAATCATCTGGTGAAATTTATTCCTTAGAATCTCTATCTCTCCTTTCTTTAGTGGAATTATATCAAGTATGGTGCGCCCCCATTTCTCACCGTCTTTAAAAAGGAAAAACATGGCAATCACCATAAATACAAATTTTACGAAAAAAACAAAAATATTTTTAATTACTTCGCCCGAATGCTCAAGAACAAACTCTGCAATCCGTTTGCTCAATGAAAGCAAGACGGGTTTTGTGGTAGTTCCGAAATTGGAGAGAAAGTAATTCATATTTTGCCAGATGGTTTTGCCAAGCGGGTAACTCTTAAACAATTCAAGAGGGGGATATATGCCCTTTTCAAACCATTCCTGAAAAATGTTGTAAGTCTGTATTGATTCTATGGACAGCATCTCTAAGAGAACGATAAACGGTAATAGTATAATCAGAGTTAAAAGGGCAGTAGTTGCAAAGGCAGACATGATATTCCTTTTTACCTTATTTTTGATGCGGCGGTGGAGCGGCTGGGCTGCCATTCCTATGAGAATTGCCCACAGCAGCGGGTAGATTAAGGGTTTTAAAATTATTATAAGGAGTGTAAGGCAGCCAATTAAAGCACTGAAGGCAAGTAATGCGTAAAATACACCTGTATTCATTTTCCTCTCTTCAATATGATATTCCTGAATTCTATCAGTTAAATAAGCATTGTATCAAGATATTTTATATAAAATTATCAGTAGTGTCCGCTAAAAATTAAAAAAGCATGGCTTGCAGACCTCATTTATGGGATAATTGGAGTTACCAAAACCCAATACCAATAAGGAGGAACAAGCCATGCA
>Ga0209343_10007516_pt1 | contig 12806 bp, 18 predicted proteins | sample RifCSPlowO2_02_FD_184026 | JGI IMG/M metagenome (GOLD analysis project Ga0209343, IMG submission 184026) | Groundwater microbial communities from Rifle, Colorado - Rifle CSP2_plank lowO2_0.2 (SPAdes) (version 2) | ecosystem: Environmental > Aquatic > Deep subsurface > Groundwater | place... | reverse complement strand
TGTACTCAAAATAATGTAGATACTCCTCTTGGTACTCCTGGTACTCCTGGTACTCCTGGTACTCCTGGTACTCCTGGTACTCCTGGTACTCCTGGTACTCCTGGTACTCCTGGTACTCCTGGTACTGGTACTGGTACGACGACTACTAATACCGTATTGATAGGAATAATAGTTGGTGTTATTGTTCTAATAATAGTAATAATAATAATCGTGTTATTGCGATAAACATCAATAAATAAAATATATTTATATATGTATGATGAATGGAGAGTATGATATTTTTGTAAAAAAAAAATTTGTATTAAATACAAACACTATTTTATCTAAAGATGAGATTATGAATTCAATTCCAAAGGAAGCTACAGAAAATGAAAATATAGATCAACAAAATAATGCTACAGAATATCGCTGGAGAATCATTAAATTACCGAATAAAAAAAATGATATTATCGAAATGAGTTATAAAAAACCAAATGAAGAAAGATTTTTTATGTCTCGTGTTGGAAATTGGGTTAAATATGATGGAATAGACTTTAGTTCATATGTTGTGAAAACATATTATTTTTATCAAAAAGAATAGTTATTCTTTTAACTGATCAATATTTTTTTGTTTATTTAATATGTTTTCCAGTTCCTTCATTTTGGCAGGAAGTGGAATGTGTTGATTTTGTTGGAACCATTTACTCCATTGTTCAATTAGTGGTGTCCATAATATAATTTCATATGTTGTTCCTAAATCTGTTTGACCAACTAACCGTATTGTTCCTTTATTATTTACTTTATATAAGATTTTCAAGGATTGATTATTAATAAATATTTGTGAAATTTCCTGTAAGACGGCTGTGTATGGATGTGTAATATGAAAAGAAATAATATCATTCATTAGAAGGCCGAGTTGGAATCTTGCGCCATATTGTTTTACCCGGTTAAACATTACATTTTTTACCTGATATGCATTTAATAAAAATGGTGTTAGATAAACATCAAATTGATTTGATTCTAGTTCATATTTTATTATATGATGAAGTTTTTCATAAATATTTTTGTGCCATAAAACCAGTTGGTCCCAATTGATATCAGGATGTTTGTATGCTATTTGTATTGCTTCTTTCATTGTATTAACAGTAATAATAGAATATGATTTGAGATGTCTATCGGTCCAATTTCCTAATATTAGTTCGTGTCCAGTGTCAAAATTATGATGAGGTGTTATTAGAATTTCATATTTATCTTCAAATTGTCTGATACGGTTCATTATATTTATAGGAATATAAAAAAATTATAAGGAAAGTATTTTTTTCTGAAGTCGTTGTATTTTGGAATCATATTTGTTATATAGGCGTTTATATTTTCCACCATGTCGTGTAAAAAATATATCAATATAAATTCGTATATGATCGGAGCCGTTTATACCATTTAATAATCGTATATCACCATATCCAACGCGATACTGTAGCTGTTGATGTGTAAAAAAAATCCAATCTATTTTCCCTTTAAATAATTCTTGTTTCGTGACTGGATCAACTTTTACATGTGTTAATCGATTTGCATCATGATATTGAAACCATTTATCTAGATGATATTGGGCATAATCTTGTGGTTGTAGATTAAAGTCACCTCCAATAATAGATTGTGTGCGATATTGATTGGCCAATTGAAAAGAATCGTTATATAGAGAGGTAAATAGTGATTGTATTTTTTGATGTCTTAATGTATATTTTGGATCTGTTTGTAGTACCGGTACGATACCATGTATAGTAATTGCTAAAAACAGACCATAAAATGGATGGTTTAATAGTAACCAATATGATGTTCGTCGTCCAAGCGAAGAATCACTTGTATATGATGGTTGAAATATATTCATATAATTTATATCGCGAGACCAAATAATACCATTGTATGCCCAATGAGGTGATAACTGTCCTGCATTTTTATTAATGTTATTTAATGAAAAAGGTGCGCCATTATTGTTATTCCAACTTTTTTGTAAAAACAATACGCCATGTAATCGTTCTTTATAGTATAAACATATAACATCTTGATCTGTTACTATTTCGTTTACTTCAGGTTTAGATATTACGGAGAATGTCTGATGAAATTTAGGAAGCTGATAATTTACTACTTGTAAATCAGGATATGCGAGTGGATTGGTTCCAAGTGCCGACAATGTACTTATATTGAGTTCCTGATACATATAAACACCAGATGGTATTTGTTGATTTAATTGTTGATCTTTGAATATACCTGTAATTTGCGCATAAAGTCTACCAACCGTTTTGGAACTCATTCCGACGTTCCATGTTTCGAATCGTATAAAATTAGGCGAGCTTGTCATGTATAATAATTATATATATATATTTTATTATATATTTCAATAATATAGATGGATAATGAAATATCTGACCACTATGAACATTTTGGACAAGCTGATGCTAGAGATACGTGTCATTATATATGTTCATCTCTGCGATATACGAATATAGTTATATTAATTCTTATTATTTTACTTATATATCACTTTTTGGTAAATTACAGGAAATAAAATATTTTTGGTAAATATATAAGAATATATTTTCTATAACTACATTATATAAAATATGAGTTTTGACGATAGTAATGATTTTAAGACATATGATCAACCACCACTAAAAACTGATACTAATAAAGTTTCACGTGAAGAAATGATACGATATATGTTTAAAATATTAGAAGAATATGATAGATCTATGTCAATTGGGCATGATCCAGAAATAAATCCTATGAGTGGAAGAATTTCTATGCAATTAAATGACAATACGAGTATAGATATTCCAGAAAATGTGCAACGTTATGCTATTTCATTATATGTTGATATGAAAAAGAACAAAAATTCTAATGAAACAGTATTTAATACGATAGAAGATGATACTAAATCAGTGTTGGATCAAATAATCAAAAATAAAAAGATGATTTTAACGATTTTCGTCGTTATTCTAGTATGTATTACTTTGTATATATTGTATCAACGATGCGGAGAAATTGATTTGTAATTTAATTATATGAAATATTTTGTATGATTATAATAAATGAATCCATATGCGAATAATAAATTAAAATATAATTTAACACGAAAAGAATTATTGTTAGTTGACAGGGCTTGGGAGTTAATATATGATTTGGCTGAAACAGAAATATCAAGATATAAATATAGGAAAGTTGTGATAGATAAAATAAAAAACAAGTATACTGAGAAGGAGTTTTATATTCTAGAAACTATAATAGAAAAAATGTATTGGAATTTAGAAGATAAAATAAAAAAAACTTTTGATGTTAACATACATCTTTATAAAAAATTCGGAAAAGTTCAACTGACCAATGTTGTTAATCAGATATATAAAAAAAATAAAAGAGTCAAAGAAAGTAATATACGTAAATCATATGTATATGACGTTAGAAAACAAGAAGTTTTATATAAATATAATTATCCAAATGAATTGGATCTGATAGTAAGTTCCATTATAATTAATAGAAGTACATATGAAACAATAATGGGTGACAAAGCTGATATTAGTAATTTACAAATAGAACCATATAATAATACTATAGAATATGATTATCCATATCCAAATTTGAATACAATAGAACCTTTTGCAATAGATAACAAAAGGAGAATACAAAATATAAAAAATATGTATTATAGTCAAAATTCTGAGCTATATTGGTTTTGATTTTTTATTGTTGGTGATATAAATGTTTCCATTTGGTATCACTATTGTCAAGCGACCCCCCTTTTAGTTGTTGTTTTAGACGAATGTATTCAGCTTTTTTTTGTTTTGCTAGTTGTTTCCAATTCTGTTCATCGCTATTAGCAGTGGCTATGTTTCCTCCAGTTTTACTTGAGTTTTTATATGCTAAATATTTAGCTTTTTCACGGGCAGCTAGTGTAATAATATTTGTATATCGTCCACCTAGTAGTATTTGACCGCGTTGTTGTAAAGTAATTTGTTCTTCATCCTTTTTTTCATAGCAGGGCAGTATTTTCCCGTTATACAAACATTTTAAAGTATCAATATCATGCACGGATAATGTTGGAACAAGATTAAGTAATGCAAATCCATTGGCAGGCTGTATATCTGTTCGTACAACATATTCTGCATTAACTATGTTAGTATTTTCTAGGCTATTTCGTGAGAGAGTTCCTCTATAGAAAGATTTTTCGTTCTTTATAACTTCATAAAATACAAGATCTTTATCATTTTTCATAATATTGGAGTAATTGGGTTGTCCTCCGGTCTGTTTTAGTTCAGCAATTTGCATTTCAATTCGATGAATTATTTTTTCTTTTTCTTCCTTTAGTCCGGAAAAGTCTTGTTTATGTTTTTCTAATTCTTCTTCTAGTTTTTTTATTTCCTCTATTTTTTCATCCAATGATACTGTACTTCCACGTACATATGTAACATTTTCTAAATCTTTAAATTGAAATCCAATGATAACAGCACCTAAGAAAGGATATTTTTTATTAATACCTACCCCGACGCTACCTTTAGATACTGCCATACTAACTAGCCGGCCTGCAATACGAAGAGCATCTTCTCGACTGTATACTATTGGTAATCTATCAGATTCAACACGGGCAATTTTTCCAAATATAGTTCCCTGATGTTCTTTTCTTGATTTATTGTCAAAAAATTTGCTAACATCGCAATCAAATACAACATGATACATAATGCCTGTAACAAAGGGGCGGGCATCTTGCGGAATTATGTTGATTTGGGTAAGTTCTTGCCGAATTCCCTCATTAGGTTCTGATGTTGCGGATACAGTTTGAATAGGCTGTTGTGTAGGTTGTCCTTGAATAATTGAAGGTGATGCCAATAAATCCACTGTACTTTGTGGTTTACTTTGTGTAAACAAGTTCGATACAGGTTGTGAACTATTTTGTGTTGGTATTGGTAACTGTTCCGGAATAATCGGGGATGACTGTATACGTGTTGGTGGTGCAGGTGACTGTTCTGTTGCTAACTCACGTACTAATTTATCTAATGATGGTGGAGATATAGGTTGTTGTAATGGGGGTAATTCAGCTGTATTTTCAGAGTCAACACCGCCACGTGTATGTTTGTTTTTTGAATTATTCATAACTCGTATATATTATATAAGAGAAAAATTATTTATATTTGATAACACATTTTTATATAAAAATTGAATTTATAATTTTTTTGCAGGAAAACACATACCTTGTCCTGTAATACCATATTCAACGCAATTTCCATTGCATTGATCCATACATTTATCTATTCCAAGCATACCTGTAGATAGATCTTCATCATTGTCGATCATGACAACATCTTGAAAAAACATATCTTTTAGAATTTCGGGTTGTACGTTTTTTTTAGGAAATATTGTGCTTTCTATATATGTTTCATTTCTGTTCCACACATATAATAATAAAATTAGTAAAATTGTCCATAATATGATATTTACGCAGTTCATAATATTATAATATATGACATATAGATTATTTTGAGAAATAAAATAAAATTTATATACATCTATATATAAATGGTATTGTCTTTAGACTTAACGTTATATCACGCATCATGGTGCGGTCATTGCGTCACATTTTTACCTGAATGGGAAAAGATAAAAAAATATGTTTCTGATATGGAATATAAATACAATGGTGTTAAAATATCTCTTTATCAATATGATGATAAATATCTGAAAAGGAATGGTGGGGGACATATTAATAATATTTCTATTGAAGGATATCCAACTCTTAAATTTGGATTAATAGTTAATAAAATGAAAAAAGAATATGAATATTTAAAAGAAAGGAAAGGTAATGTTATTATAGATTATGTGAAAAAAGTATGTGATGGTATGGCTAAATATAAGAAAAAAAATTGAAAAAAGAATATTTTGTATAATAATTAACATTTGTTATGTAACTAACTACAATTATAATACTATGTCATCTAAATCAAAAAAAATAGAGAAGGGATGCGTGGGTTTTTTCTACAATGGAATTATTTCAAAAGGTAAAGTAGTGCTTGGATTTGATAAAAATAGTTGTCCTGAAGATTTATATAAAACTAGACTTTGTTGGTATGGAAATGGATTGATGTTTAAGTATGTGTCATGTACTAATCCAGAAGAAATATTTGAAAAATTTCAAAATGATATGAAGAATACATTAATTAATGATAATGTTTATTCAGGACATATAGATTCGACTGAAAAAGCCCTAAAAGAGGCATCTGGTGAAAAAGTAGCACATCTTTTTCCAAAAAGATCGAATAAACCTGTCGAGGAAATTGAAAAAGATGAACCTGAAAAAGATATCAAACCAACTAAAAAAGATAAAGTTGAAAGCGAAGACGAAAGTGGAACTGATATGAAAAGTAAAAAAGTTAAAAAGGGTAAAAAAGAAGACGAAAAAGAAGACGAAAAAGAAGATGAAAAAGAAGATGAAAAAGAAGATAATGATTGTAAGAAAGATATCAAACAAAGTACAAATAAGACAAAGACTAAGAAATCCGCAAAAAAGTAAAAAACACATTTTTTATGATAAAAAAAATTGAAAAATGTATATTATATTTATAAAATTTATCATATATAGCAACTAATAAATAAAATGACTGATTTAAATTTTATTGCAAAAATAGTATGTCAACTATATACTCATCCATTTATACAAAATTTTCGTCCAGGTATAAGTAAGGGTCGTCCCAGAAATCGTCAGAAAGGAGAATTGTCAAAACCAAATAGTTCCGAAAAATCTAAACATGCTATTGAAAATAATAATTTTTGTTCTATGTGGATAAATCCAGATCTGACTTCTATACTTAATCATGAACCATTGGATCAATTATTAAAAAAAGTTATTATATCAAATATTCCAAATGAAACAATAGTTACTCAAAACGGAATAGACAAAGAAGAACTTAAAAAAGGAATTAATATTTTAAAAAGTCAAATAAATAGCTTATTAGCTAATCAGCAAGAACATGAATTAAAGGAAAAACAAGAAACACTTGCAATATTAGAGGAAAAATATAACCAATGCTTAAAAGAAGGAAATTTTGAAAAAGTAATTAATTATCGTGCAATTGTCGGAAATGCTTTGAATATACTTGCAAATGATGATAGTATTTCAGAAAAACTTTATATCCTCATAAATCACGAATTCGGACATGAGCTTACCAATATTCGCAAAACAAAAAAAGAATTTTGGGAAAAAAAATGGGCTGATTACGAGGAGAATCGTGAACATATAAAGTTATCTTCTGATGAAGAACGAGAATATCAAGAATATCTAATACAGAAAGAAAGAACACGCAGAAAAAATGAATATAGTAATAACCATCAAGATTATCAAGGGCAAAGTTATCAGGGGCACGGTTATCAAGGGCGTAGTTATCAAGAACATAGTTATCAAGAACATAGTTATCGAGGGCGTGGTTATCAAGGGCGTAGTTATCAAGAACGCAGTTATCGCGGGCGTGGTTATCAAGGCAGTTATCAAGGACACGAACAACAAACATATAAAAAATTTATATCTCCTGATAAAGAAGAATTGTATGTTCCGTCATATATGAAATAATTTATTTATTATATGATATATTTTATGTTATTAATTATATATAATAATGTCATCTCATATGTCAACGGCAATGTCAACAACAATGGCAAAAATATTAAAAGAAGTCATGCACACTAAAAATAATACATTATTAAATCAAAAAACAAATATTCCGTATAATATGGAAAATATAACAGGTATACTAACATGGGCATTACCTAATATAATTGCTTCGAAAACTATGGAAAATGTAGCATATTATAAATGGGACGGCGAAGACAATGTGCTACAAGAACCTACAGCAGTACACTATAAAAATGGTAGTTGGAACAATATTGGAAATAAAAATTCATGGAATGTTCAAACTAAGACAATTACATTAGAAGATTTGACTACTATAGATACGATAGATTTATCAGAATATGCTGAATTAGCGAATGAGGATATACCATGCATAACTATTAATATAGGAGAAGGAACCGTTAATAAATTAGTTCTTGTTGTGAACAATACTGAGAAAAAAAATATAGTTGTTACACTAAAACATAATGAAATTCCATTTCCCGATGAAAAAACGACATATACATTGATATACGGAAGTAAACAATTTATTTGCATAACTAACGGGGAAATTGCCGAGTTCAAGCCTATATTTTTTGAATAAAAAAAATTGATTTATAAATATTATGTTTTTTAATAATATATTAAATAACATAGATGGAAGCTAAACTTGATACTAAACAAACATGTAACACAGTAGGTACTATTAAAGTTATAATTGGTTGTATGTTTTCAGGTAAAACAACTGCATTAATTAGAGAATATATGGAATGGAAAAGTATAGGAAAAATACCTTTATGTATTAATTTTTCTAGCGATAATAGATATGGCCTAGTTCAAGAAAAAAAAATGTATAATCACAATTTGTTATTTGCTGAATGTATTTATGTTAATGAACTTAAGGAAGTAAGTCAAGATACTATTCAAAAATATGATGTTATACTTATTAATGAAGGGCAATTCTTTATAGATCTGGTGGAATATGCTAAATTATGGTGTGAAACTTATGGAAAGAATATAGTTGTTTCTGGATTAGATGGTGACTATAAAAGAGACACGTTTGGTGAAATACTTAAATTGGTTCCATTAGCGGATTCTGTTAAAAAAATACATGCGTTTTGTGCAAAATGTGCTAACGGAACACCAGCGTGGTTTACACACCGAAAGTCAAAAGACACGAAACAAATAAGTATTGGTGGGGCTGATATTTACGAAGCATTATGTAGAAAATGTTATTTGGAACTGGAAACTATAAATAGATTAACATAAATTTTTTAGTTTCGCGATAATATCTTTTATATTTGGATTAAGTTTTCCATTTTTAATCATTGTATTTAGCTGACTATGTAATTTTTTATTTTCAACTACTAATTTAAGAATTTTATTATTATTCTCAATTCTTTTGATAATGCTATCAAATTCTGTATTCGTTGATTCGGCCATCTCTTTATTTTTTTTGTATGTATTATAATATTCCATAATTTTATTTTCTGGTAAATTTAATATTGTGGCAATTAATTTAGGACTATTACCATTGTTTATATTTTCATAAATAATTTTACATAGTCTATTGATAATATCGTCCTGCGTTCGATTATGTTTAGTTGCTATAGAAAGTATATTATTTCCAGATTTAATTAAATTTATCATTTCACGTTCCTCATTTTGTGTCCATTTTTGCATATTATATAATATAATGATAAATAATATTTTATGACTAATTATATAATGATAGTAAACATATTATCAATACTTTTCCTAATACTTGTGTTAGTTTCCTGCCATAATATTAATAAATATAATAGATTATCTGAAATCATTCCACATATATATATCAGTTCATACAGCACCGCGAATAACTATGATGTTCTAAAACAACACAATATAAAATATATTCTAACAATTTTATCAAATTCTTGGTATCTATATCAATATAAAAATATTAAATATATGAGAATACAAATAAATGATTCTCCAACTGAAAACATAAAAAATTCTTTCAATTCAGCTTTCAATTTAATTGATGAAGCTGTTCAAAAAAACGAAAATATATTAATTCATTGTCATGTCGGAGTTTCAAGAAGCCCTACAATTGTAGCGTCATATCTAATGAAAAAATATAATATTTCTAGTTCTCATGCGCTCAGAATAATTAAAAAAAAAAGAGAATATATCCAGCCCAATTCTGGATTTTTAAGGCAACTTAAAGAATATGAAATCATTCTAGATGAGTAATGAACTCTGTATGGAAATGTGATTTATATTGTGCTACCCATATTTTTTTTATGATCTCGTTAATACCTGTACAAATATCAACTGACAAGGAAGCTGTTATTTCATAATAAGTTTTATTCCCAGTTTCAGTAAATAATGAAATTTCATTAAGACATGCTTGCGGGTAGGTTATATTTTTCGATGTTATTTTCAAAATTTTATTATTCATATCGAGAGATGTTATATGTTCTATGGTTATAGTTCTTTCCGGTAAATATTGTAATAATTGATGCGGAAGAATAATATTAAACCTAAATAAATCTATAACCATAATTCTTGTGGTATAAACAATATTATTTTTGATTTCATCAGATATTATTTTGCACGATTCTATATGATTTTTTCTTAGATTTTTAGAAGAGAATTTATTCATGTATTTCATAATTATGTCTCTGAAACTTTTATTAAATATATGAGACAGTTGATAAATTTCTGCATCGGATGAATGCAATGTATCTAATGTCGACGTTATAAGATTTGTTAATCTTGAAAACATTATACATATATATACTTATAATATTTATGTATTTTACACGCCATATTGTCTCTGCTGATTTACATAAAAATTGAAAAATTTATGAAATGTAAATTTATTATTCAAGATATTTGTATATATAAATGTTTCGTAAATTATCTATTAAGTTGGGAATAGCAGGAATTACAAGACAATTAGTTTGGAACAAGTACATTGGAAGTTCTGTTGGCGAAACTACCTGTCATTGTTGTGATGTGAATATAATAAATCCATTTAATTTTGAATGTGCTCATGTTGTTGCAAAATGTAAAGGAGGTTCAGATAATGTTGATAATCTACGTCCGTCATGTAGTTTATGTAATTCATCTATGAAAACAGAAAATTTTTTCGCATTTAAATCAAAAATGCATGACATGGTATCTAGTAATAACATGACAATATCTACTCATCAAATGCGTATAATTGATTATTATAATGATATATACAAAAAAATGACTGTAAATTATTATAGCGATCATTTTCTTGAATGGGATAGCGTCATACGAAAATGTATACGAACGAAAATAAATATAGAAAAAAATAATAGTATTATAAATGCTACTTGTAGGTGTGGTTTTAATTTTTCGTATATGATTAATAAGGAAAAAGATGATATTGGGTTATCATGCATAAATTCCAAGCAAAATTTAGTAGATGTCATAAGAGATCATATGATATGTCTTATACATAACTTATCGTTTATAGAGGAAACGATGAAAACACAAAGTTTTAATGAATGGCGCCGGCTAAATAGGTATCGTTTTTTGAATTAAGTATATTTTTTTATGTGGATTTATGTATAATGAAAATAACGAAAACTCAGGCTGAAGTATTAGGTAAAAAATTCAAAATTAATTTCGAGGTTGTTTGTTTTGATGAGTGGCATTATGGATTGAATATCGAACTTGAACATGGAAAAAAATTTGGTACTATAGTTAACATCACGAATGATAATCTAATTATGACAGCTAAAATTGCTATAGCACATTTGATGGAATTTCCAGATTACTATAAAAGACTCTATAAAATGGAACAAAATGCAAATAAATTTTGGTCCAAAAGACATAAAAGAAATATATTTATAACATGATTTTTCTGCTTTTAGTGCGATAAACAAAAATATTTTATTCCATAAATTCTGAGAAAGATATCATTAAGTTGCCAATATTCCTCATAATATTAGCTAATTGTTTTTTCTTATCATTCTTATCATTCTTATCATTCTTATCATTCTTATCATTCTTATCATTCTTATCATCCTTATCATCCTTATCATCTTTATCATTCTTATCATCCTTATCATCCTTATTATCCTTATTCTTTTTCTTATCACATGGTATTTCTGTATTTCTCGGATAATATGGTGCAAATGATATATCATCCTTATCATATTTCTTATCACATGGTATTTCTGTATTTCCTGGATAATATGGTGCACATGATATATCATCTGGATCATGTGAAATAGTTCCATCAGGCACCGCATCATTCAAGGTCATCTTATTTCTACAAAGTTGACAGTATCTATTTTGACATCCTTCAGGCCTTCCACATTTTATTTGTGGAACAGTATCGGAATCCGGTAATACATTCAAGTTTAGACGGTCTAGGCCACATATTTCAGGAAGTAAATCATGTAGTCGAAATTGTGGGAAATGGCTATTATTTGTTTTTTCTTTCGGTAAAACATTTGACGGTAACTGATTATAATCTTGATTAAGATTATTGATATCAGGATCTGAATTATAATGATTGGTAGCTGGAAATGGGTTACGATTCGCAGTAGTTATATCGGGATTCTGGAATGATTGATTCATAGATGTATCTCTGATAATTAGATGTGGTTTACGCTTCTTGATAGGTATATCAGGATTCTGGAACTGTGTAACAGTTATTGTCGGATTTGTAGATGTATATGAATCTTGATTACAATTTTCGATAGTTATATCGGGATTCAGGAACGGGGAAACAGCTACTGTTGGATTCATAGGTGTATCTCTCAGATCGTGATTGAATTTTTCCCGAAATGTTCGTGATGGATCAGTTGCTAATAAATCGACTCCTACTGGGTTGTCTTTTGCTATATATGGGTTACGATACTCGATAGTTATATTGGGATTCTGGAATGGTGAAACAACTGGCTTCGGATTAACAGGCGCTCTGCTGATATCCCACGATGGATTTTCTACTGGTGTTTGAATTGTATTAATACCAATTGGCCTATAGGTACTAATCAAGTGTGCATTTTTGATACTAGACCCACTATATGGATCAGTTGCGGATGGATCAGTTGCGGATGGATCAGTTGCGGATGGATCAGTTGCGGATGGATCAGTTGCGGATGGATCAGTTGTGGATGGATCAGTTGTGGATGGATCAGTTGTGGATGGAACA
>Ga0209343_10007515_pt1 | contig 12806 bp, 12 predicted proteins | sample RifCSPlowO2_02_FD_184026 | JGI IMG/M metagenome (GOLD analysis project Ga0209343, IMG submission 184026) | Groundwater microbial communities from Rifle, Colorado - Rifle CSP2_plank lowO2_0.2 (SPAdes) (version 2) | ecosystem: Environmental > Aquatic > Deep subsurface > Groundwater | place... | reverse complement strand
CATCAATGCGTTTTCGTGCCTGCTCGATCTTGCGCAGGGCCGAGTCGATGAAGCTCTGCCCGCCAAAGCCGGGGTTGACGCTCATGACCAGGATCAGGTCGATGTCGTCGATGACCCAGTCCAGCACCTCCATGGACGAGGCCGGGTTGAACACCAGCCCGGCCTTGCACCCTTTGGCCTTGATGGCCTGCACGCTGCGGTGCACATGGCCGGAGGCTTCGGGGTGAAAACTGATCAGGTCGGCGCCCGCATCGGCAAACGCGGCGGCCAGCGCATCGACCGGCTGCACCATCAGGTGCACGTCGATCGGCACTGCGGAGCCATCGGCCTTTTTGGCATGGGGTTTCAGCGCCTGGCAAATCATCGGCCCGAAGGTCAGGTTGGGCACGTAGTGGTTGTCCATCACGTCGAAGTGGATCCAGTCGGCCCCCGCTGCGATGACGGTCTCAAGTTCAGCACCGAGGCGAGCGAAGTCGGCGGACAAAATGGACGGAGCAATCCGGTAGGTGGGCGGCGTGGTTTTACTCATGGGACGATTGTCGCAGCAAGCCGGCCCCGCTGGCGGAGGATCGTTACACCGGCACGGCGTGAGGCGGTTAACATGGACGCCCACAGCTTTTCCAGCCATGTCCAAATACCATTTTTCCTGCGAAGTCATACCCCAGTACCAGCCTGGCCAGTCAGCGCCCGAGGACGGGATTTACGGGTTCTCCTACACCGTCACGCTCACCAATACCGGCGATGTGACCGCCCAACTGATTTCCCGCCACTGGCTCATCAGTGACGCCAACGGCCACACCGAAGAAGTCAAGGGACTGGGTGTGGTGGGGCATCAGCCGCTGCTCAAGCCGGGCGAGTCCTTCCAGTACACCAGCGGCTCGCGCCTGCGCACGCCCACCGGCACCATGCACGGCAGTTATTTTTGTGTGGCGGAAGACGGCACGCGGTTTGAGGTGGCGATCCCGATGTTTGTGCTGGAGGCACACCAGGGGGGCAATCCGGCCGGCCGCGTCCTGCATTGAACCGGCTGATGAAAGACCTGCCCACCCTGCTCGGTGCGCTGGACCCTGATGCCGACCTGACCGGGCGCCATGTGTGGCTGATCAGCCTGTTCGCCTGGATTCGCGGTGACCAGACGTCCGTCCCGGCCGCCGTGGCGCGGGTACAGGCCTTTCTGGAGGCGGCCGAGGCCCAGCCGGAAGTTCAGCGGCGCCTGCAGGCCTGGTGGCAACAACTGATACAGACCCTGGACATCACCACCTTGCTGGCGGACTTTGGCTTTGCGCCCCGCACGGCGTTTGTCAGCGAACTCGGCGAGCGCCTGCGCCGCAAGATGCTGCCGGGCACGCCGGAAACCACCGACGCGTCGGAGCTGTTCCCGCTGGTGGCATCGCGGCGTTTTGATGCCCAGTGGATGGGCGCCCTGGAAGAGCCGCAAATCGAGCGGCTGGCCCGCCTGCTCTCTGCCAACCCTCAACTGGACACGCTGCACTGGCAGTACAGCCTGGTGGACGCGCTGACCTACTGCACGGCGCAGATCCGCGCCACCGGTTTCGCGCCGGAATTGCGGCTGCGCATGGACCGGGCCACGCCCCACGCGCGGGCTTTCCATGCCCTGCCTTCCGACGTCGAGGAACTGCGCAGCATTTTTTTCAGACCCGAACGCGACGAGGCACAACTTCAGGCCGCGCTCACGCAGTACCGCGGGCGGCTCGACGCCTGTCGCCAGGCGGTCAACAGCGTCTATGCGCACATCGAGGAGAACGGCATCTCGGTCGGCATGGTGTTCCGGCTGCGCCAGCTGCGCGAGCGCATGATGCGCGTGCGGGAACTGCTGGACGCCCTGCTCTCGCCCAGGCCGGCCATGGCCGCGCTCAAGCTGCTGGTGCGGCGGGTGATCATCGGACACGACAGCAAAAGCATAGGCGCGCTGATCAGCGCCAACTCCACCTTGCTGTCCGCCAAGATGGCCGAGCGCAGCGCCGAGACCGGCGAGCGCTACATCACGCGCAACCGCGAGGAATACCGCGAGATGCTGGGCAAGGCGATGGGCGGTGGCGCGGTCACGGCCTTCACCACGCTGCTCAAATTCATGGTGGTGGGCATCGGCCTGTCGGCCTTCTGGAGCGGCTTCTGGGCCGGCGTGGCCTATGCCGGCACATTCATCATGATCCAGCTGCTGCATTTCACGCTGGCCACCAAGCAACCGGCGATGACGGCGCCCGCCATGGCCGCCAAGCTCAAGGACATCGGCTCGGCGGAGGCCGCCAACGCCGTGGAGGATTTTGTCGATGAGGTGACGCATCTGGTGCGCTCGCAGGTGGCAGCGGTGTTTGGCAATGTGTTCATGGTCGTGCCGGCCGTGCTGCTGATCAACGCGCTGATCCAGCTGCTGCTGGGCCATCCGATGCTCAGCCACGAGGCGGCCCGCCACATCCTGGCCACGCTGACCCTGCTGGGCCCGACACTGCTCTGGGCGGCCTTTACCGGTGTGCTGCTTTTTTCCGCCAGCATGATCGCCGGCTGGGCCGAGAACTGGTTTGTACTGCACCGCCTCGACTCGGCCATGCGCCACAATCCGCGCTTCACCAGCGCACTGGGCACCGAACGGGCCGCCCGCTGGTCCGCCTTCATGCGCGAAAACATCTCCGGCTTTGCCTCCAACATCGCACTGGGCTTCATGCTGGGCCTGATCCCGGCCTTCACCGGCTTCTTCGGCGTCGAGCTCGAAGCACGCCACGTCACCCTGTCCACGGGGCAGCTTGCGGCGGCCGGCGCCTCGCTCGGTCTTGAGGCCTTCAGATCCCCGGTGATCTGGTGGTGCATGGCCGCGATTCCCCTGATTGGCGCGCTGAACCTCGGCGTGAGCTTCTACCTCGCCTTCCGCCTGGCCCTGCAGGCGCACAACGTCAGCGGGGTGGACCGCGCCCGCATCCGCGCAGCCATCTGGGCCCGCTGGCGCACCCATCCCCGCAGCTTCTTCATGCCGGGGTAGCGCCGTTGACAGCAAACCGGCGACTGCCCGCCGACCATCCGGCGATTTCAGGTCTTGTCCTACAGGGCAGGCGCCCCGGCACCTGTAAATTAGTGCAACGCATCGTTGCCTCCCGGGTACCGAACGGGCTTCAAGCTATAACTGCTGGCCAACCAACGCGCACCCGCCCTGCCCTTCACCGGACGGGCGTGGCTGCAGAGTCCTGACCAGAGTGGAGACCCTCCCGCATGAATGAAATCCTGGCTATCTGGGCCGAGTGGATCAAGCCATCGGCGGGATTGCCCACCGTGCAGTGGTCCATCCTGCTGGCCCTGGCGGCCGCTTCCGGTCATCTGGTAAATCGCTACACCGGCCTGCCCAAGGTCATCGGCTATTCGGCTCTTGGCGCCTTTGCCGGCCTGGCCGGTTTCACGGGCGCCGCCTGGCCATTGCAGGGTACCGGGCTGTTCCTGCTGGAGCTGGGCGTCGCGGTCGTGCTGTTTGAGGCCGGTGGCCGCATTCCGCTGCGCTGGTTTCGCCACAACCCCATGGTGCTGGTGCAAAGCCTGGCCGAATCCACGCTGACCTTCTTTCTGGTGCGCTGGGCGCTGGACTATATGGGCATGCGCGAAGTCGTCGCCGAATCCCTGGCCCTGCTGGCCATCGCCGCATCGCCCGCCGTGCTGTCTCGCGTGGCGATCGACACGCGGGCCGCGGGGCCTGTCACGGAACGGGCGCAGGTGCTGTCCACCCTCAGCACCTTGTATGCCCTGACGCTTTGCAGCGCCCGCGCCGGCATGATGCCGCGGGGCGACCCCGACCTGACGAGCTCGCTTTACCCGGTGCTGGTGGTGCTGGGGCTGTCGGTGGTGGTCGGCGCCGTGCTGGCGCTCACGCTGCGCACCGCGCTGCGCGTGATGAGCCCCACCAGTGAGAACACGGCCATTTTGCTGCTCGCGCTGATTGCGGCGGGCGCTGCGCTGGCGGCCCACTTCGGCGGCTCCGCCCCGCTGGCGGCACTGCTGGGCGGCATGCTGCTCAAGCAACTCAATCCGCGCCCCTGGTCCTGGCCGCGGCAAATGGGCACGGCCTCTTCCATGCTCACCATGCTGATGTTTGTGCTGGTATCCGTGGTGGCCGCCCAGGCCGACTGGAGCGGCCCGGTGGCAGGCCTGGTGCTGGCACTGGTCGCGGCGCGCATGCTGGCCAAGATTGCCGGCGTGGCGCTGGGCAATGTCGGCAGCGGTGCCAGCTGGAAGCAGGCCTTGTGGGTCGGTTGCGCGATGTCCCCGATGTCCTCGGTGGCGCTGCTGCTGGTGTCGCAGTTTGTGGCCGCTTCCGGCCCGGTGGGGCGGCAGATTGCCGGGGTGGCCCTGCCAGCCATTTTGCTGATGGAGGTGCTGGGCGCCATTTTGGCCACCGTGGCCATCTACCGCGCGGGTGAAAGCTCTACCCCCTGGCCGCCGCTCAAGCGCAGCCCCCCTGCAGGAGCCCCGCATGAGTCTTGAAACCTTCCATAAATCCGCCGCCCTGTCACTCGGCGTGGAGCTTGAGCTGCAACTCGTGAACACCCACGACTATGACCTGGCTCCGTATGCCGAGGACATGCTGCGCCTGATGCACAAGATCCCGCTGCCCGGCAGCGTGGTGCCCGAGATGACCTCGAGCATGATTGAAATCTCCACCGGGGTCTGCAATTCGTCGTCGGAAGTGCTGGGCCAGTTGTCACAGATTCGCGATGCCCTCGTGAAGAGCGCAGACAAGCTCAATATTGCGGTGGTGGGCGGTGGCACGCACCCGTTCCAGCAGTGGCATGAACGCCGCATTTACGACAAGCCGCGCTTTCGCGAGCTGTCCGAGCTGTACGGCTACCTCTCCAAGCAGTTCACGATTTTTGGCCAGCATGTGCATGTGGGCTGCCCCGATGCCGACAGCGCGCTGCTGACTTTGCACCGCATGTCTCGCTACATTCCGCACTTCATTGCGCTGTCGGCTTCCAGCCCGTATGTGCAGGGCCAGGACACGGCGTTTGACTCGGCACGGCTCAATTCGGTGTTCGCCTTTCCGCTGTCGGGCCGCGCCCCGTTTGCGCTGACCTGGGACGATTTCAAGGTCTATTTTGAGAAGATGACGCGCACCGGCGTGGTCAAGAGCATGAAGGACTTTTACTGGGACATCCGGCCCAAGCCGGAGTTCGGCACCATAGAGATCCGGGTGTTCGACACGCCGCTCACGGTGGAGCGCGCCACCGCGCTGGCGGGCTTCGTGCAGTCGCTGGCCTCCTGGTTCATGAGCGAGCAGCCCTTCATGCCGACGGAAGACGACTACCTGGTCTACACCTACAACCGCTTCCAGGCCTGCCGCTTCGGCCTGGACGCCGTCTATGTGGACCCGGCCACCGGCGGCCACATGCCGCTGCGCGAACACATCCTGATGACCATGGACCAGATTGCACGCCATGCCGGCGCGGTGGGCGCCGGCGCTTCGCTGCACCTGCTGCAGACCAGCGTGGAGCGGAGCGACAACGACGCGCGCTGGCTGCGCGAGAAGCAGGGCGAGGAGCGCCTGCTGGCCGAGGTCATCCGGCAGGCGGCGCAGCGCTTTCGCGGTGGCGTGACCCACACCCAGCTTCCCTGACCGGGCAGGCGCACTGCCTGTATGCTTGGCCCCATGGGTGAGTTTGATCTGATCGCGCGCTACTTCACACGTCCAGCACGCCGTGCCGTGCTTGGCGTGGGCGACGACTGCGCGCTGCTGCAGCCTGCACCGGGCACGCAACTGGCCATTTCCTGCGACATGCTGGTCGAAGGCCGGCATTTTTTTCCGGACGTCGATCCTTTCGCGCTGGGCCACAAGGCGTTGGCGGTCAACCTGAGCGACCTGGCCGCCTGCGGCGCGACACCGCTGGCCTTCACGCTGGCGCTCGCGCTGCCGCATGCCGACGAGAGCTGGCTGGAGCCGTTCTCGCGCGGGCTCCTGGCGCTGGCCGATGCCCACAACTGCGAGCTGGTCGGTGGCGATACGACGCAGGGGCCGCTCAATATCTGCATCACGGTGTTCGGCGAGGTGCCTGTGGTGGGCGGCAAGAGCCAGGCCCTGCTGCGCTCGGGCGCGCGGGCGGGAGATGACCTGTATGTGAGCGGCACGCTGGGCGATGCGCGGCTGGCCCTCGAGGCCCTGCGCGGCACCCTGCAACTGCCCGCCGAGGCACTGGCGCAAGCCCGCACCCGCCTGGAGCAGCCCACGCCCCGGGTGGCACTGGGCCAGGCCTTGCGCGGCGTGGCGAGCGCCGCAATCGACGTGAGCGACGGGCTGCTCGGCGACCTGCGCCACATTCTCACGGCCTCCGGGGTCGGCGCCACCATTCGCACCGAACTCGCTATGGATTTGGCCGCTGCCGGCTCACGTTTGGCCGTGGAGAGGGCCGCTATTTCCCAAGAAAAACAGCTTGAATTCGTGCTCTCGGGCGGCGACGATTACGAATTGGCCTTCACAGCGCCCATGTCCGCCCGTGATGCCGTGCGGGCCGCCTCGCAGCTGGCGCAAACGCCGGTCACTCGCATTGGCAGTATCGAGAGCGAGACCGGCTTGCGGCTGGTCGATGCTCAAGGGCAGCTTATGCCCGGCCGGTTCTCTTCATTTGACCACTTTGCCTGACACGGCAGCAGCCATTATTTGCTCTCCGGGGCAGCAAGCAGGCGCTACCGCCCCCCCTGCTTCGCAGTTACTTCGCCTCAACCAGCGCGCGAATGTCCAGCAGGGTCAGTTCGTTGTCGTCAGGCTTGCCAATCACACGGCCTGACGAGTACGGGAAGTTGTTGTCGTTGACCAGCACGATGTGCGTGGCATCGACAATGGCCAGCCCCTCGGGGCCCAGGTGCGGCAGCACAAAATTGGCTTCATTCGGGCCCAGGCGGGCCAGCCGATTCGGGTTGGCGATACGGGTCAGGTCAATGTAGGCGACCTTGCGCACAAAGCCGTCGGCATCCGCCGCCGACAAGTCAATCTTGTAAACACGCTTGAAACGCGCCGGGCGGGTGAAGCAGTCGGTACGCGCTTCACTGGGGCAAGCCGGTGCCTGGCCTTCGGTGGCATCGTCGCGCTCAATCACCAGGCCGGTCGTGGCGTCCAGCATCTGGAAATCAGCGGCGACGTTGCCCACTTCTTCCAGCAGGTATTTCCACTGCTTGCCGGTGTAGCGGCGCGAGGCCACATCGACTTCATTGATGCGTACATAGGTTTTGTCGCCCAGCTTCTCCACGCCCCTGGCGGCCGCATCGAACAGCGGGCCCTCAAACATCGGGTAGAGCTTGCGGCCATCGGGCGACTTGGCCATGGCTTCAAAACCATTGGAGCGGCGCACTTCAAACAATGCCTCGCCGGGCAGGTTGGGTAGGCGGCCCTGCATGTAGTGATCAGGGGAAGCCAGCAGCTTGCCATTGACGATCGTCTCGATCACACCCAGCACGCGGCCCTGAAAGTCGGTGCGCAGGATGTAGGGGCCGAACTCGTCACCAATCCACCATTCATTGCCCACCACCTGGATCGATTCGGGATCGAAATCGATGCCGGTGAGGTAGCGGCGCGCGGTGTTCTCGTTCTGGATATGAAAAGGCACGCGCTTGTTCGGGTCGCTCAGGAAGGTCGTGCTGCGGCGGACAGCCTGACCCTTGCTCCAGTTCACCGACACGGTGTGCACCATCAGCAACGCATCCTGCGAATTGACCTTGTTGCCAAAACCGTTGTCGGTCAACACCAGGAACTGGCCATTGCCCGCCGACACAATGCCGGAAAAGCCCTGCACCGACTGGCCCTTCATCGGCAGCGTGCCGCCCGAGGCGCGCGGGTATTTGGCATCCCCCACAAAGGTGTTGGCCGCCTCGGAGCCCAGTTGCTCGTTGCGCTGGCGCCTGGCATTGGCAAATTTTCCTGCCGTGGCAAAAAAAACACCGGCATCGCCCGGTGCTTTCACGGCGCCGGTGGCGGGGAGGGTGGCATGGCCCGCCAGGACGGCCTCCACCGCTGGCGCCGCCGGCGCAGGCTCGGCACGGCTGCCGCCCGAGGCCAGGCACAGTGCACAGGCGGCCGCAATGGTCAACGCATTCATTTGTTTCAACACCGACATGCTCATCCTCCATTTAGTGGCTGGACTGTGCCGGGTCTGTGTGAAACCGGTATGACAAAAAGGCAACCAGCATCACGCCTGGTGCAGGTCCCGAAAGCAAGGGTCGGTCTTTCAGGCCTCGTGCCGGTGCTCGGGCGCGATGCGACGCAGCAGCCACCGGGCGCGGCGGCGCGCAGCTTGCAGCACTCGCACGGCGGCCCGGCCCGTCCCGCTCCAGAATTCCTCGCTCGCCTGGCGCCGCAACTGCTGAGCCTGAATTTTGGCGGCATCCATAAGGCGGCCGTATTCGGCTGGATTGATCTTGCTGTTCATGACGCGTCCTTTCGTTTCGATGGGATGGAGCCACTTTAGGCAAGGGCTGCCCCGCCGGAAACGGCAGGCGGCGCAAATGGGTTTTGCATCCACTGCAAAGCCACTGGAGGCGTGCTGGTTACCATTGGTCCATGCGCCACCTCGACTTCGACGACATGCACCTGTTCGCCCGCGTGGCCGAGCTCGGCACGCTCTCGGCCGTGGCGCGCGAGCGCGAGGTGCCAGTCAGCCAGGTCTCGCGCACCTTGGCGCGCATTGAAAAGGCCTGCGGCGCGCGGCTGATCCACCGCTCCACCCACGGCCTGGCGCCCACGGCCGAGGGTGAAACCTTTTTGCAGTACTGCCGCCGCATGATGGGCACGCTCGACGAGCTGGAAGGCGAATTTGCCCAGCAGACCCGGCAAGCCAGCGGCTGGGTGCGCGTGGCCGCCAGCACCGTGATGGCCGAATACCTGCTGGTGCCCAGCCTCGCAAGCCTGCACCAGCGCCACCCGCGGCTGTGCGTGGAACTCCAGGTGGAAGACCGGCTGGTGGACATGGCGCACGACGGCATCGATATCGCCATCCGCACCGGCGTGCCACCAACTGACACCGTGGTAGCGCGGCAAATCGGCGCGCTGGGCCGCAGGCTCTATGCCACGCCGGGCTACCTGCAGGCGCATGGCACGCCCAGGCATCCCGATGAGCTGCGCCGCCACCAGCTGATCACCAACAGCGCCGTGCCCATGCTCAACCGCTGGCCGTTCCTGAGCAAGGGCCAATCCAGCGTGATCGTGGCCGAAGCCTGCTGGCGCTCGGACAGCACGGGCATCACCACCAAGCTGGCCCTGCACGGCCTGGGTATCGCGCGCATGGCCACCCTGGTGGGCGAGCCGCTGGTGCGCCAGGGCCTGCTGGTGCCGGTGCTGGCGGACTTTGTCGATGACCAGCCCAGCCCCATTTACGCGGTCACGCTTACCAGCCGCCACCGCCTGCCCAAGATCAGGGCCTGCCTCGACCACTGGACCGAATGGTTTGGAAAAACCAGCACTACCCAATGACCACCATGAGCGATCCCCCCCCTCCGCCAGAGCCCCTCAACCCGCCCGGAACCCGGCCCAACGCCCGGTTTCTGCTGGCGCATCCGGCGCACTTCATCGCGCTGGGGTTTGGCTCTGGCCTGAGCCCGGTGGCGCCCGGCACCGCCGGCACGCTGTGGGCCTGGTTGTCATTTCTGGTACTGCAGCGCTGGCTGAGCCCGTTGGAGATGGGCGGGCTGATTGCGGCGTCGGCGCTGGTGGGCTGGTGGGCCTGCACGGTGACCGCAAAAAACATGCGGGTGCTGGACCCCGGCAACATCGTCTGGGACGAAGTGGTGGCTTTCTGGCTGGTGCTGTGGCTGGTGATGCCTGCGGGTTTCTGGGGCCAGCTGGTGGCCTTTGCGCTGTTCCGGTTCTTTGACGCAGTCAAGCCGGGCCCGGTGGCCTGGGCCGACCGGCACTTCAAGGGCTTCGATGCGCGTGGCGGCTTCGGCATTCTGTTCGACGATATCGTCGCCGCGTTCTGCACGCTACTGGTGATCGCCCTCTGGAGAATCTTGTGAGCCCTGAATTGCCATCAAAAGATGAGCCGCCTACCCTGGCACTTGTTGGGCTGGTGGCCGATTTACTGCTGAAAAGGCAATGGATGATGGCCACCGCCGAAAGCTGCACCGGCGGCATGATTTCCGCCGCCTGCACTGATCTTTCCGGCTCCAGCAACTGGTTTGAGCGCGGCTTTGTGACCTATTCGGACGAGTCCAAAACCGGGATGCTGGGGGTGGACGCGGCGCTGATCAGGAAGCACGGCGCCGTCAGCGACGAAGTGGCGCGCGCCATGGCGCAGGGCGCCATCGCCCACGCCAGGGCGCAGGTGGCCGTGGCTGTGACGGGGGTTGCCGGGCCCACCGGCGGCAGCAAGGCCAAACCGGTCGGCACGGTCTGGTTTGGCTTTATGGTGGATGGCCAGCTCAGCAGCGAAATGAAATGCTTTGACGGCGACCGCGCGGCGGTACGTACTGCCACGCTGAAGCATGCCTTGCAGCGGCTGGTGCAGTTGCTGGCCTGAGCCAGACAAGAACAAAGGCCACGCAGGCCACCTTCGACGCCCGTGGCCATGTCGATGCCGTCAATGGCCTGCCGTTCGTCGAGTAACTGTGCCGTACGGCCAGCTTGCCAGCGTAGCTCTTGGCCTGCGCCACGCCTTCTGTGTGCGGCTTGTCCCTGGCCTTGGCTTCAATGACTGCCAGCCTGGTGTTGCGGTAGACCAGCACGTAGTCGGCAATCTCGGGCCTGGCGCGCACGCCGCCGCCCTGCAGCCGGCCTTCGGTGATGCGGAACTCGCGCCGAGCCGCACTGCCTTCCACCACGCCCCAGCCCGCCGCTTTCAAAGCGGGGTCAATGTGCTCGGCGCGGGTTTCGGCTTCATTCATCTTCAAGGCTGATGGTGGTCAGCAGGCCAAACAAGGGGCTGTTGATATAAAAATTGGATCGGCCCATTTTTTTCTTCAGCACAAAGCCATGCGCGTCCAGAGCGTCAAGGTGTTTGGCCGCCGTGATGCGTGACACGCCCAGGTCCCGTTCAACAAACTCTATTTTTGTGTACGGGTGGCGAAACAGGTTGTTCAGCAAGTCCTGGCTGTAGATTTTGGGCAGTTCACTGCGCAGCCGGTGCTTGGTAGTGTGTATCAGTTCACGCAGGTTCTTGATCAGCCGGATCTCGCTCTTCGCCGTTTTTGCCACGCCCTTGACGATGTACACACACCAGTCCGCCCAGTTGCGGGTTTCACGCGTGGATTGCAGCAACTGGTAGTACTGGCTTTTGGTCGATGTGATGTAGCGGCTCAAATACAGCACGGGCAAATCCAGCAAACCCTCACGCTGCAGCATGAGCAGGTTCAGTATTCGCCCGGTGCGGCCGTTGCCGTCATAAAACGGGTGAATGCTTTCAAACTGGTGGTGGGCAATGGCCATGCGCAACAAAGGGTCCAGCTTGTCGTCGGCGTGCACAAAATCCACCCACTGACCCATCAGCTTTTCAATCACTCTGGCGTCTTGTGGCGGCTCGTACACCACGGCGCCGGTGGCCTGGTTTTTCAGCACGGTGCCGGGCAGCTTGCGCAGGCCTGCGTTGTTTTGCTCGACCTCTGCCTGCACGTCCAGCACCGTACTGAGCCGGATCAGGCCGGAAGCGCGCACCTGGGCAGAACCCGCCTTGAGCGCAGCAATGTAGTTTTGTACTTCCTTGGCGGCGGGTGATGCAGAACTGCTCTGGTCATAGGCGAACAACTCATCATGGGTGGTGATGATGTTTTCAATTTCCGAACTGTCCTTGGCCTCCTGAATGGCCAGCGTGTCCAGCAGCAGGGCATTGTTGGGCAGGGATTCGCACAACCCCTTCAGCTCGGCCAGGTAGCGGTGCGCCTCAGCCAGGCTTTGCCACACCGCCTTCACGTCAAGGCTGTCGCTTGCAGGAATCTCCAGCTCAGTCACACCAGCCTCCAAATTGGAACGTGATAAGGAATCTTGATTATCTTATCACGTCAACCAAGACATGCATAGATAATTGGAATTTCTTATCGCGTCCCCGCCGATGTGTCTAAAACCTGGGCTTTTATGGACATATCGCCGGGCACATGTTCAAAACCGGCCGGTTTTTGATCACAAGGCCCCGCTGAAGGCCTGGTGCAGCAGCGACTTTTTCAGCTCGTCGAGGGCGGCGAGCTATTGCTATTGTTGGTAGATGGTTTCGAGGCGTTGGGTTTCCTCCTTTAGCGAGTCGAGCTTGACGACGATTTGTTCTTGAATGAGTACGGATTTGGGAACGGATACCGCTCGTCCCCGTGCCGACGCCCCCATGCTGACCGCCACACCGGTAACCGGCCGCCTGGGCGACGGGCCAACTACCGCCAGGGGTATAAAGTCCTTGCACTGCAACAAATACCCGCAACAAGCCGCATGCACCCCAACCAGACCACCCTTGAGCACTTCTACGCGGCTTTTGCGCGGCTCGACTCGGATGCGATGGTCGCCTGCTATGCGCCCGATGCGCAGTTTGACGACGAGGTGTTTTCCCTGCGCGGCCACTCACAGGTCACCGGCATGTGGCACATGCTCTGTGACGTGACCCAGGCCAAGGGGGCCGATGTCTGGAAGCTGGTGTACAGCGGCATTGAAACCGATGCGCACAGCGGCAAGGCGCACTGGGAGGCCCAATACCGGTTCAGCGCCACGGGGCGCATGGTGCACAACGTCATCGACGGTGTCTTTGAATTCAATGAACAGGGCCTGATCACCCGCCACCGCGACCGCTTTGACTTCTGGGCCTGGTCGCGCCAGGCCTTGGGCATGCCGGGCCTGCTGTTGGGCTGGACAGCGT
>Ga0209343_10007511_pt1 | contig 12812 bp, 8 predicted proteins | sample RifCSPlowO2_02_FD_184026 | JGI IMG/M metagenome (GOLD analysis project Ga0209343, IMG submission 184026) | Groundwater microbial communities from Rifle, Colorado - Rifle CSP2_plank lowO2_0.2 (SPAdes) (version 2) | ecosystem: Environmental > Aquatic > Deep subsurface > Groundwater | place: Rifle... | reverse complement strand
GCCGCTGGGCCTGGCATTACTCAGCGTGCTGATGCTCATTGATATGCGCCGCGCCCATGCCGGTGACACGCCCCTGTTCCAATCGGCCGCGCCGTCTGCATGAACCCGCGGTCTTGATGAGTCCGGGGTCTTCATGAGCTTCATAGCGCTGGCGCCCTTCATCCTGCTGCTGGTGGCGCTGCTCCTCGGCGTGCCCATCGCGGTGTCGCTTGCGGTCGCCGGCATGCTGGGCATCTACGTCGTCAGCGGCGACATCGGGCGGGTGATGGGCATCGTCAGCATGACCCCGTTCAGCAGCGTCGCCGACTACTCGCTGTCAACCATTCCGATGTTTATACTGATGGCCTACCTGTGCGCCGGCGGCGGCCTCGCCCGCGACCTGTACGCGGCGGCGGCGGCCTGGCTGTCGCAGGTGCGAGGGGGACTTGCCATCGCGACGGTATTCGCCTGCGGCATCTTCGGCGCGATGTCCGGCGCCAGCACCGCGGCGGCCTCGGCCATGTCGCAGATCGCCATGCCTGAGATGCGGCGGCATGGCTATTCCGACCCGCTGGCAGCCGGCTCAATCGGCGTCGGCGCGACCCTCGCCATCCTGATCCCGCCGAGCATCGCGATGGTGATCTACGCGGTCGCGACCCAGACCTCGATCGGCAAGCTGCTGATCGCCGGCATCATCCCCGGCATCATCGTGGGCCTGCTGCTCGCCCTGACCATCTATGTATGGGCGGTGCTCAGGCCGCAGGATGCGCCGAGCACGCCGCCGGTGACCTCCGAGGAGCGTTGGGCCGCAACCTGGCGCGTTTGGCCGAGCCTGATGCTGATCCTGGTGGTGATAATACTGCTCTACTCGGGCGCGGCCACGCCGACCGAGATCGGCGCCATCGGCGCCTTCATGGGCGCCGTGATCGGATTCGCCACCCGCAGGCTGACACTTGCCGGCGCGCTGCAAGCGGTGAAGGACACACTCTCCACTTCCGCGATGATCTTCCTGATCCTGATCGGCGCGACCATTTTCGGCTATTACATGGCGCTCAGCCGCATCCCGCAGCATGCCGTCGAGGCGGTAGCGGCGATGCAACTCAACCGCTGGGTGGTGATCATCGCCATCGTGGCCGCCTATTTCATCATCAGCATGTTCATGGACGAGATCCCGCTGCTGCTGCTGACGCTGCAGTTGGCATTCCCCCTGGTGATGTCGCTGGGATTCGATGCGATTTGGTTCGGCGTCATGTCGATGCTGATGGTCTCCCTGGGCCTGGTGTTTCCGCCGGTGGGCATGATCGCCTTCGTCGTGAGCGCGGCAGGCAAGGTGCCGTTGACCAGCGTGTACAAGGGCACCAGCGTGCTGATGATCGCCATATTCGCCACCATCGCGCTGCTCATGGTGTTTCCGCAGATCGCGCTATGGCTGCCGAACACGATGAAATAAGCGTCCGCAGTCCTGCCAGACCGGTGAGACTGCCATGAATTACTTTTCGCTCGGTGACCAAGAAATAACCTCTCGGAAAATCACCCAGCAACAGGAGCCGCCGCCGTGAATGCCATATTCTCCGCCATGCTCATTGGGTTGTATGCGCTGATGCGCTACGGCATCTGGCGCTACCCAAGCTACCGCGCGCAACTGGCCGAGCACGATGTGATCGCGCAGATCCGCAGCCTCGATACGGATACCGGCCGCTGGTTCGAGATCAAGGGAGGCCGCGTGCGCTCGGGCAAGGGGCTCCATCCGCAGCCGGACATCACGCTTTCCTACGAAACCGCGGTGGCCGCCGTTCGCCTTATGTTGCCCCCGATCGACTGGCAGGCGCAGGTGGAGGCGGCCAAATCCTTCCTGCTGCGCGTGGACGGCCCGGATGCGCTGGTGTACCACTTCACCCAGGCGATGCTTGGCACGCGCGCCCTGGGCTGGAAGTTCGGCTTCCCATCAAGCAATGGCGAGACGCGCTATACCAGCATGACCAACGGCGGACCGTGCTTTGTCTACGTGAAGGACGGGAAGATCGTGCGTATCACGCCGATCGACTTCGACGCGAGCGATGCGCAGCCCTGGACCATCGAAGCGCGCGGCCAGAAGTTCACTCCGCCGCGCAAAACCACCATCGCGGTGCATGGCCTGGCAAGCAAATCGACGGTTTATTCGCCCGACCGGATGCTCACCCCCATGAAGCGCGTCGATTTCGACCCGAACGGCGAACGCCATCCCGAGAACCGCGGCAAGTCCGGATATGTGCGCATCAGCTGGGACGAGGCACTCGGCCTGGTGGCCGGCGAGATCCAGCGCGTCAAGTCCAAGCATGGACCGGGCGGCATCCTCTTCAACCACCCGTCACACCATCAGTGGGGCAACATCGGCTACTGGACCTCGTCGCTTTACCGTTTTATCAACGCCGTCGGCGCGACGCGGGTGAACCACAATCCCGACAGCTGGGAAGGCTGGTACTGGGGCGCCATGCACCACTGGGGCAACAGCATGCGCCTGGGCACCGCCGAGCCTTACGGCACGGTGGAGGATCTGCTCAAGGATGCTGAAATGGTGGTGTTCTGGTCGAGCGATCCGGAAGCGACCAGCGGCATCTACGCCGGCTACGAGGGCTCATTGCGGCGCACCTGGCTGAAGCGCCTGGGCATTCCCACGGTGCATATCGAGCCCTACCGCAACGCTTCAGCCTCGTTCATGGACGGCAAGTGGATCGCGCCGCGGCCGGGCACCGACGCGGCCCTGGCGCTGGCCATCGCCTGGGTCTGGGTCGCCGAAGGCCTCTACGACAAGAGCTTCATAGAAAAGCGCACCGTCGGCTTCGATGTCTGGAAAAACTATATTACCGGCGCCGCGGACGGCGTGCCCAAGACGCCCGAATGGCAGCAGGCAGAAACCGGCGTGCCGGCGCGCGAGGTGCGTGCGCTGGCGCGCGCCTGGGGGAAAAAGCGCACTTATCTCGGCGCGGGCGGCCTGGGCAACGGCTGGGGCGGCGCATGCCGCGGGCCGACCGGCACCCAGTGGGCGCGCGCCATGGTGTGCCTGACGGCCATGCAGGGCCTGGGACGCCCCGGTGTCAATTTTGGCAACCTGCAGTGGGGCACGCCGATCGACACCTCGTTCTACTTCCCGGGCTATGGCGAGGGCGGTATGTCGGGCGACATCAACTTCACCGCCTCATCGATATCCCTGTATCAGCGCATGCCGCATTTCCCCAGCGTCAACACTCATCTGCAGGGCGTCCCCAGAACCAAGCTGCCCGAGGCGATCCTGGATGGCCACGCCGAAGGCTACCCGCGCGACTCGCGCTCGATCGAAGGGCAGTTCTTCAAGATCCGCTATCCGGCGCCGGCGCACACGCCGGTGAAGCTGTTCTACCGCTATGGCGGTTCCAACATCGGCACCATGCCCGACAGCAAGCGCTACATCGACATGTATCAGTCGGACAAGCTCGAATTCGTGGTCAACCAGTCGATCTGGTTCGAAGGCGAGGCCAAGTTCGCCGACGTCATCCTGCCCGCCTGCACCAACTTCGAACGCTGGGACATCAGCGAATGGAGCAATGTTTCGGGTTTCATGTCCAACGCGCAGGTGCAACTCAACCACCGCGTCGTCACCCTGCAGCACAAGTGCATCGAGCCGCTGGGCGAATCCAAGTCCGATTACAACATCTTCCGCGAACTGGGGCACCGGCTGGGCCTGGGCACTTACTTCTCCGAAGGCATGAGCGAACTGGATTGGGTGCAGCGCATGTTCCTGGCGTCGGATGTTCCGCAGCGCATGTCCTGGAAGCAGTTTCTTCAAAAGGGCTACTACGTGGTGCCGGCGCCGCCGGAGCGCCTGCGCGCGAAGGTGGCCTACCGCTGGTTCTACGAAGGCCGCAAGAAGGATCTGCCCGAGCCGCACCCGCTGCCCTCCGAGTACAAGGAACGGTATCTGGAAGGCTTGCAGACGCCCTCGGGCAAGTTCGAGTTCGACTGCGAAACGCTGAAGCGCTTCGCGCCCGATGACGAGGAGCGCCCGCCTATCCTCAAGTACCGGCGCTCGACCGAGAGCATCGACAGCGAGCGCGCCAGCCGCTATCCGCTGCAGATGTTGACGCCGCATCCGCGCTTCACCTTCCACACCCAGGGCGACCGCAAGGACAGCTTCCTGAACGACATTGCCGATCACCGGCTGCCGGTGGATGGGCATTACTACCTGAGAATGCGACTCCATCCCGCCGACGCGGAAAAGCGCGGCATCGAAGAGGGCATGCTGGTGCGCGTCTTCAACGAGCTGGGTTCGGTCATCTGCGCGGCGCACCTGACCGAGTGCGCGCGGCCCGGCGTGGTGCACGGCTACGAATCCTCGGCAAGCTACGAGCCGCTGGGCGAACCCGGGAATTCGCCCGACCGTGGCGGCATGCTCAACCTGCTCACGCCCAAACGCCTGCAGTTTGCCCGCGGCGACGCCATGGGCAACAGCAACTGCCTGGTGGAGGTGGAGCCATGGGACGGTGCGGATGAAATGCACGAGAGGTTCCTGGCCACCGTGGCCACGACACGCACGTCTTTGGAGATTCGGGCATGAAAAAGTGGAACCTGATTTTCGACGTGGCGCTGTGCACCGGCTGCCGCAACTGCGAGATCGCGGTGAAGGACGAGTACGTCGGCAATACCCATCCGGGTTACACCGCGGAGATGCCGCGCCACGGCCCGGGCTGGGTGCAGATCCGCCAGCGCGAGCGCGGCCAGTATCCCGCGGTCGACGTGACGCACCTGTTCCAGTGCTGCCAGCATTGCGACGACGCGCCCTGCATGCAGGCGGCGAAGAACGGCGCCATCAGCAAACGCCCCGACGGCCTGGTGCAGATCCATCCCGAGCGCGCCAGAGGCCAGAAGGCGATCGTCGAAGCCTGTCCGTTCCGCGCGGTGACCTGGAACGAGGCACTGCAGCTGCCGCAGCATTGGGGGTTCGATTCCCATCTGCTCGATGCGGGCTGGACCGAGCCCCGCCCGGTGCAATCCTGCCCGACCGGCGCGCTGCGCTCGATAAAAGTCGAAGATGAAGAAATGCGGCGCATCGCAGCCGAGCAGAAGCTCGAGCACATCGAGCCGGGCGACATGACCAAAAGCCGCGTCCATTACCGCAACCTTTACCGCTATACGCGCGCATTTGTCGCCGGCACTCTGACTGCCGCGAAAAACGGCATCGAGGATTGCGTCGCCGGCGCCAGCCTGAGCCTGACCCAAGGCAGCGAGCGCATCGCAGAGGCATCAAGCGACGACTTCGGCGATTTCCGCTTCGACGGCCTGCTGCCGCAGGCGCCCGACCTTCAAATCCGTATCACGGCCGCGGGCTACCGCGAACAGGTGTTGAAGATAGAAATGGACAACAGCCGCTGGCTGGGCGAGATCCGCCTCGAGCCCGCCTGATAAATGACCAAGACACAAATTGTCCCAAAGCCCGCCGCGACTTTGATTCTCGTCAGAGATGCGGTGCAGGGAGTCGAAGTGCTGCTGCTGCAACGCGGCATGGGAGCGGCGGTCGGCGGAGGAGCTTATGTCTTTCCCGGTGGCGTCCTGGAACCGGCCGATCAGGACGAACAGCTCGCGAGCCGTTGCGTGGGCATGACCGATGCGGCAGCGAGCCGCCTGTTCAATCTGGAGCGCGGCGGGCTTGCCTACTGGATCGCCGCGATTCGCGAATGCTTCGAAGAGGCGGGCCTGCTGCTCGCCTACGATGAAAACGATGAAATCCCGGCGCTCGACGACACCGGCACCGGCAATCGTTTTGCCGATTTGCGCAACAAACTGAACGCCGGCGAGCTGGCGCTTGCCGATATGTGCCGGAATCACAATCTTCGTCTCGCCACCGATCGCCTGGCCTATTTCGATCACTGGATAACCGGGGCGGGGCGTCCACGCCGCTATGACACGCGCTTTTTCATTGCCGTGGCGCCGCAGGCCCAGAGCCCCTCGCATGACGACGGCGAGACCGTGGGCAACATCTGGATTCGCCCCGCCGAGGCGCTTGAGCGTTATCGCGCCGGCGAAATCGAACTCATCTTCCCCACCTTCAAGTCGCTGGAGCTGCTCGCGGGTTTCAACGACACCGGCGCCATGATGGAATACGCGTGCGCGCCGCGCCCGATGGCGTCGATGTCGCCGCGCACCGCCGCCGGCCGCGATGGCCCGCACCTGTTGTTCCCGGGCGATTTTGCCTATGCGGAAGTCGCCAAGCTCGACCCGGAAGAAATAGGCAATGTTTCCTACGAAATACTGCCCGGGGTGGCGACCCGTCTTTCAGACAAGGTGCGACGGATCACCGCGCCCAATCCGGGTGTCATGACCGGTCCCGGAACCAACGCCTATCTTCTGGGCGCGGGCGACGAAATCGCGCTGATCGATCCCGGGCCGGCCGACGATGGCCACGTGCAGACCTTGCTCGAGGAGGCAAAAGGTCGCATCCGCTGGATCCTTGTCACGCATACCCACTTTGACCATTCGCCCGCGGCTGAGATCCTCAGGGCAAAAACCGGCGCACAACTCCTCGGCCAGCCTTCGCCGCCGGATGCGCGCTACGACCAGGGTTTTCGGCCCGACCGGGTGCTTGCCCATGGCGAGCGCATCCGAGTGGCCGGTTGCAGCCTGCGGGTCATCCACACTCCCGGACACGCCTCCAATCACCTGTGCTATCTGCTGGAGGACGAAAGACTGCTGTTTACGGGCGACCACATCATGCAGGGTTCGACGGTCGTGATCAGTCCGCCTTACGGCGACATGGCCGCTTATTTTGCGTCGTTGCGGCTGCTGCAACAGGAAGACATCGCCTATCTCGCGCCCGGACATGGGTTTCTCATGGACAAACCGCAGGAAATGGTCGAGCGGCTGCTGCTGCACCGCATGGAGAGGGAAAACAAGGTTCTCAAAGCGCTGCGCGAACTCGGCCCCGCAACATTGGAAGGATTATTGCCGACCGTCTATAAAGACGTGCCGGCGCGGATGCATCCGGTGGCTGTACGCTCGCTTCATGCGCATCTGATCAAGCTCAAGGCGGAGCAGCGCGCCGCGGAAAGGGATGGGCATTGGAGTCGTTGACGCCCTGACCCGCAAGATTCCGCCCTTACCACCCCGCTTGCGCACCTGAGGACGCAATTGCTTCGGCGAGCGGCGCCAAGGGCGACCAGTTCTTGGCGGTGAAGCGTCGCCCCGTCACACCATCGGATGCGCGCGATAGCAGCCAAAGCAGCGGCGGAACCATGGCCTGCGGCCTGACCAACCGGCTGCGGTCCGCAAAGTCTTCGTGCGGAATCATAGCGGTGTCTGCGGCCCCGCCCGGCAGCAGCACGTTTGCGGTGACACCCGTCCCCGCGAGTTCCTTGGCCCAGGCGACCGTCATCGCCTCCACCGCGGCCTTGCTTGGCCCGTAGGGCGAAAAGCCGGCTCGCTGCATCGTCCCAAATTGCGTGGAGAGGTTCACTACCCTGCCCCACCCCTGGGCCAGCAGATGCGGGACGACGACCTTTGACATGGTGAATGTGCCGTTGATGTTGGTGTCGACGATGCTTCGCCACAGCGCTGAGTCTACGTCAAAAAATGGGCGCGGCTTGGAAACCTGAGGGCCCACCAGATCCATGCCGAGCGCTGCGTTGTTGACCAGGGCGTGGACCGTGCCAAAATGCTCGCAGGCGCGCGCCAGGATTTCGCGACACGCGTCCTCGGAACAGATGTCCCCCGTAAGGCAAAGCAGCCGCTCCCGAGAGGCGTCCTGCGGCTGCAGCAGGCTCTCCAGCGCCGCCTCGCTGCCGGGCCGCGCCATCGCCACCACTGGATACCCGGCCGCGAGCAGTCCCTGTGCCATGGCGCGGCCGAGTCCTCGCGATGCGCCGGTGACCAGGGCGACTAAGCTGGCATTTTCGGCAGGCGGTGTCATGGCGAGTGTGGGCGAGCAATGGTCTCGCCTGCCACCCGCCTGTCCCTCTTGAACCGCAGCCACTCGGCGAAGATAACCAGCGCGGCAACCAGGAAACCGGCCAGGTTGCCGTAGAGCACAAGCGACCCGCCGGTTGGGGAAGGAAGAACCATCAAACCCGCCAGGAAAAACAACACTCGCGACATCCACCCGATCGGCCGATGTAAATATCCGGCCAGCCCCCATCCGATAAAGAAAACGCCCATCACCGCCGTTGCGATCGACAGGAAAATATTGAAGGCGCTTCCCTTGAGCAACAGACCCAGGCTGAACGGAAAGACAAAAGGAATGATGTAGGCAATGATGCCGAAGCGCATCGAGTGGTATCCGGTCTTCCATAAATCCGCCCCCGCGATCGCGGCGGCCGCAAACGCGGAAAGCGCCACCGGCGGCGTCAGCGCCGACAGCATTCCGGTGTAGAACAGAAACAGGTGGGCGGCGAGCGGGTCGACGCCCAGTTGGATCAGCGAAGGAGCCACCAGCACCGCGAGCATCGTATAGATCACCGCCGTAGGCAGCGGGATGCCGAGAATGAAGCTCACGACGCCGGTCAGCAGCAGAATGGAGATGATGCTCTGGCCGCCCATGCCGAGCACTATGTTGGAGAAGTTGAATGCGATACCGGAGACCTGCAGAGCGCCGATGATCACCCCGGCAGCGGCGCACATGACCAGCATGTCCACCATGGTGCGGCCGGTGGAGAGGATCGCGTTCCACAAGCGTTCGGGCGAGGGACGCGTGTCCGCCCTCAGCATGCCGATCACAAACGCGGTGGCCGTGGCAGCCATGCCCGAGGGGCCCGGCTCCCAGTCCGCAACAACCAGAACATAGATCAGCACGGCGACCGGCACGACGAAGGAGTAGCTGATCTTGAGGACGTCGCGCAGCTTAGGGAGCTGCTCGGCCGGTATTCCCGCGAGACCGAGCCGTGCGGCTTCCAGATCGATCTGCACGAATACCGCCAGGTAGTAAAGCAAGGCCGGCACCAGCGCCGCCATCGCGACTTCCCCATAGGAAATCGACAGGTAATCCGCAATCAGAAATGCCGTGATTCCCATCACCGGCGGCATGATCTGGCCGCCGGTCGATGCAACGGCCTCAACCGCGGCCGCAATATGGTTGGGGTATCCGCCCTTCCTCATCAAGGGAATGGTTATCGGGCCGACAACGGCCACATTCGAAACCGAACTTCCCGACATCATGCCGAACAGCGTGGAGGCAACCACCGCCACTTTCGCGGAACCGCCGCGAAATCGCCCCATGAGGAGAAGGGCGAAATCCGTGACGAACCTGTCGCCTCTCACGGCCGTGAGAACGCCCCCGAAGAGGACAAACGACACGATCGTCGTCGCAGCGACATCGAGAGTGGTGCCAAACAGTCCGTTGGGGTCCAGGAAGACATAAACCGAAATCCGCTGCCATGACGACGGCGGCAGATCAAGCAGGCCGGGGAACAAGTCCGAGTATCTGGCGTAAACCAGAAATACCAGTGATATGACAATCAGCGACCAGCCCATCAGCCGGCGCGTGGCCTCAAAGATCAGGAAAAGAGCCACCAGGCCGAGAATCCACCGCTGCGGCGCAAGGCTGGCGCTGTCCGCGGAAAGGACTGGATAGCCGATGGCAACATAGCCGCCGACCATAAGGCTGAGGCCCAGGCACATCCAGTCAAACCATGAGAGTTGAGTGGCGCTCGCGGACAGCATGGGTTTGGCAATGGCGAAGGTTCCCGCCAGACCCAGAGCAAACATAAGGGCCAGAAACTGTTCCTTGAAAAGAACCAGCCCCAGCATGTTGTGGATCCCGAGCGCCCAGGCGCAACCGACAACGCTGATGGCCGCGAGGAAAGTATTGGCGAGGGCCCCTGGGAATCCCGTCGGCGCCCGATATCGCCCTGCGCTGGTTTCAAGTTCCGTCATTGAGGATCTCGGCTGTGCAAGGGAAGGAAGGCGGCGCCTGCCAGGGCGCCGCGTAGGGCAACAACGGGCGCGTTTACGCGCTGTGCCCTTCGGGGACTAAGGAATGATGCGACGCAATACCCCCTCGCGGTCGATGACTTCGCGCAGCAGCCGCATCTCTTCGGGCCTGGGCGGCTCCGTTTCCGGCACCTTGTCCGGAATGATCGGCTTGAACCCGGTCTGTTTCAGCAGAGTATCGACGCTCACGCCCGGATGGACCGATTTGAGCCGCATCTCCCGCCGGGTGCGGTCAAAGTCGAAAACCGCCAGGGGCGTCACACACATGCATGGCCCCATTGCGCCAGGCTGGACGTATTTGTCCCGTTCGAGGGTTCCGTCGCAGAAGCCGGGCCCGCTTACGTAATCGACCTTCTCGACCAGGATGCGCGGGTCGTGATGGGTAAGATAGATGTAGTAGCGCCTGAAGGCCGCGGACAGAGACAGCCCGACCGAACCGGGGCCGCGCACCTTCGGCCGCTTGATATCGCCCACCGCCAGCATGTTCAGGTTTCCACGTTTATCGACCTGGATTGCGCCATAGCAGGAAAAGTCGCAACGTCCGCGCACTTCGATGTCGACGATATCCTCCATGCTCAGGCGGCACTCGGCCCCGAACAGGTTGCGATAGTCGGCCGCCGATTCGATCAGATAGGGCAACTTGGAATTGATGGCGCCGCTCCCGCCCGAAAGCCAATTCAGGTTCGGCGCATGCATCGCAATCGCCAGCATCGCCGAGGCCCTCGGAATCTGGGATGCGGCGCCCATTGCACCGGTTTCCCCGTCCTTGAAGTCTCTTGCCATCACGCATGCCATGAGTTCGGCGACGGCATAATCGCTATGTGGTGCGGCCATGTCTGTTTTCCTCAGTAAATCCGAAGCTTCATCAAGCGCGACGCGCCGATCAGGTCGAGATATTCGTATTGGTCCTTGGTGCCGGTTATGTACTTGGCGATGTATTCCCCCGTCTTTCCTTCACGAGCAAGCCTCGCGTATTCCCGCAAGTGTTCCTCGTCATAATTGTAGCGGGCGGGGCATCCACCGGGATGGGCTCCATAAGGCAGCTTTACGACCGAATCGACCAGCAGGCCCGAGACCGTGGTGCGCACCGGATCGGCCATCGTCTCCTCGTAAGAGATGATCTCGTCCGTCGTGATGATGACGTGATCGGACGCTTTAGCAATCAGATTCTCGGTATGGTGTCCGCCAAGCTGGCGGGCGTTGCCGAATTCGTCGCATTGCGGAACGTGGATTACCGCGACGTCCGGCTTCAGCGGAGGCATCGCGTAGCACAGCGAGCCGGTGAATGGATCCTTGATCTCACGAAACACCGACGGATTGATCCGCGGAAGATCGGTGAGCTTATAAAACGCCGGCAGCAGCGCAAACGGCAATCCGGTCGCGGCGGCGCGGTATCCCAGGACGATCGAGGTTTCGTCGATGTCGGAGATTTCCACCGTGCCCTGTTCCGCGGCGCGCCGATAGTTCGGCGCCAGGCCGAGGAATTCCAGGCCCACATATGATGCAAACACCTTCTTCACGCAGCCCGCCGCGATCAGCAGATCAATCGCCAACCCCGACGACGGGGTAGGAATGATCGTAAGGTCCCTGGCACCCATTCGAATGAGCTGGCGCATCGCGCCCATGGGCAGGCTGTTGTAATGAACCGAGTTCATCGCGAGGATCGTCCCAGGTTTGACAACCTTGAACGCTTCTTCGGGACTTTTCAACTTCGACGTACGTGACATCACCCCCCCTTTATTTGCTTAAAGCAACATTGTTCCCGCATTCCCCGGCTGATTGCGGCGTTACGCCGGCATTCGCCTTGGCCAAAGCGATGGCTTCCTGACGAAGTTCCGCTTTGCGGATTTTGCCGGTGCTCGTCTCGGGTAACGCGTCGACAAACAAAAACATTTCCGGACGTTTGAAGCTGGCCAGACCCGTCTCGCAAAGCTGTGCCAACTCCTCGGCGCTGCACTTTGCCCCCGCGTGGCGAACAACAAATGCCACCACGGTCTCGCCCCAATGGGAATCCGGCTTGCCAACAACCCCTACCTTGGCCACCCCCGGATGGCGCTCGATGATCGACTCCACTTCACTCGAATAAATATTGAAGCCGCCGGAGATGATCATGTCCTTCTTGCGATCCACGACGGACACAAAGCCATATTTGTCGCGAACGCCGAGGTCTCCGGACTTGAGCCATCCCTCGCACAATGCTTCGGCGGTCTGCTCCGGACGGTTCCAGTATCCGGACATTGTCGAATCCGACCGGACCCAGATCTCCCCTATCGCGCCAACCGGCACGTCCCCCCCGGCATCGTCCACAAGCCGGATGTGAGAACCCTGCATTTCCTGACCGCAGGGCATAATGATGACACCGGCGCTATCGCTGACGCCCGCGTTTTCCCGAACAAGAAGCCTGTGATCTTCAGGCTTCAAACAGCTTACGAACCCGCCGGTCTCGCTGGAGCCGAAAGTTTGGTAAAAGCCGCAACTGAATGTCTCCATTCCGCGCTTGATCAACGCGAACGCAGCCGGTGATCCCCCGTAACCCGCATATCTCAAAGATGAGGTATCCCGGGACTTTTTTGTCTGGGCATTTACCAGCGCCGAAATTATGGTTGGCACCACATAGAATCGCGTAATGCGGCTGTGCTCTATTTCGTCCAGGAACAGATCGGCGTCGAATCGCTCGTGCAGGATCGTCGGCAGTCCCTTGTATGCGTAGGCCATCAGCAGATAGATGCCGACTCCGGCGGTCATCGGCAGTGACAGCAGGCAGCGTTCGTCGTCCTGAAACGGCATCTGAATCAGATAATTCTGAAGACTGAACAGGGTCTGCCGCTGGCTGCTCATGCAACCTTTCGGCGATCCGGTTGTGCCGCTCGTGTACTTGATTGCGCGAATGAGATCAGGGTCCT
>Ga0209343_10007507_pt1 | contig 12816 bp, 11 predicted proteins | sample RifCSPlowO2_02_FD_184026 | JGI IMG/M metagenome (GOLD analysis project Ga0209343, IMG submission 184026) | Groundwater microbial communities from Rifle, Colorado - Rifle CSP2_plank lowO2_0.2 (SPAdes) (version 2) | ecosystem: Environmental > Aquatic > Deep subsurface > Groundwater | place... | reverse complement strand
CCGCCGATGGAGAGAAAGCGCCTTGAAAAACGACGTGAACGGGAACAGGAATTTCGCAAGACGGCAAGACAGCGGAAGCGCGCGGTCCGAAACCTTCACGTCCTCGGCGGCAAACCCTATGCGGTGGACGGTTATGTTCCCTATTGTCTCGACAGCCGGGAGTTTTCTGTCGAATCGAAGCGTTATCATGTCGAACGCGAATTCGTCCGGATCGAGCCTGTCGGTGATTTCCTTTATCGCGAGTTCCGCGCCGCCCGCGTACGGAACGTATGCGAGCGAGAAAATGAGGATACGCTTCATTCGACTATTGTACTTGATGCGGGAAGCGCACCAAGGTCCGATTTTGGACTCCCTGAAGAATTCTAGAATTAATTCTAGAATTAATTCAAGAGGCGGCTCCGGCGTTCTCCCGCTTCAGGGATTCGACGTACTCGCGCACGGAGTGCTCGGGCTTCCAGCCGAATTCTTTTTCCACGCGCGAGGTGTCCACGATGGATTCCATGCGGTTCCCCTTCCGCTCCGGAAGCATCACGACGTTGTCGGTGAACATCTTCGCGAGTTCGAGCACGCTGTACGATTCGGGGCTCCCGATGCCGTACTCGTCGCCCTGTCCCTTTTCGCCGACCATGAAGAGACCGCGCGCGATGTCCTCCACATGCGTGAAATTGCGCTTCTGGGTTCCGGGCGCGACCACCGTGATCGGCTCTCCTGCCCGATACTTTTTTTTGAAAATGCCCATGACGCTCGCGTACGGCCCTTCGGAGAGCTCGCGCGGGCCATAGGCGTTGTAGAAATAGGTGATGGCGTACGGCAGATCGAACCACGCGCCGTAGTTCTCGACGAGCTCTGTGTTCGAGGCCTTCATCCATGCATAGGGCGACTGGTCGCGCCCGAGGCCGCCGTCGGCGAATTTCGTGCTCGAACCGGCATAGACGAGCTTGCAACCGCGCCTGCGCCAATACTCGAAGACGCGGAACGCGCCATGCACATTGCTCTCCCACACAAGCTCAATATCTTTGAAGCTCTGCTCGACGCGCGAGTACTCGCCGAGCTGGTAGATAACGACGGGCCTTTCATGCCCCAGAAGCGCCTCTATGTCTCTCGTGTGCCCCTCCACGTACTCCGCGCCTTCGATGTGGTTCTCTTTGCGTCCGATGAAGTAGTTGTCGAGGCTGACGACGCGGTACCTCGGCAGTAGGAGCTCGATGAGCGAGGGGCCGATCAGTCCGGCTCCACCTGTGACTATCACCGTACCCTTCGTTTTCACAACTATCTCATTATCACACATTGCAACGCGCGTCGAGCAGATCTCTCTCCCAAATTCAGCGAGCGGGCGTGAGCGATTTTGGGGTCTTCGCGGAGGCGCGCGGGCGCCGAGCGGGTGAGATGCGAACACTTGAAGCATCGCAAGACCTTTTGAGATATTTTCGAGCCATGCGAAGAAAATATCCAAAAGGTGTACTGTTCCTGTAAGGAACATTTTTTCAACAGAAAAATATGCGATCCCAAAACGCTCACATCCGCGAGCGTCACCCTTCAATGATGTCCCACTCCTTCTTCGCGGAGAGTCGCGCGAAGAGCGCCGAACCCGCGCCCGCGAGCGTAATGGCACATGCGCCGAGCCACCATCCCCACGAAGATCGCGCGGCGGACGCTGATGCGGTCTGCGGGAGCGACTCTCCGAGAGCGACTCCGGACGGCGCGATTTCCTCGTCAGGCGTTTCGGCGTCGCGAAGAGAGGGCGCGGGAGCGGGAGCGTACGAAGCATGCGTACCTGAAAAACCCTTTGTTTGAGCCGCCGCAAACGCCTCAACCGGTTGAGGCGTTTGCGGCGGCCCGGAGGCGTCCGCCGTATCGGCCCCGTCCGCGCGAAGCGCGAGAGCGCCGTCGGGGTAGTAGATCGCGGTGGAAGACGCCGGATAGAAGCCGAGCGTCTGCGCGGAGAGATGCATCGTCTGCCCGGCGAGTATTATCGAGTGCGCGGGAAGCGCGAACGACCGGCCGAGAGATTTCACGGTCCAGCCCGAGACGTCGAGCTCGCGCCCCGCGCGGTTCTCGATCCCGAGCGCGTCAGGAAAAATCGAGAGCGACATCCGCGCGGGCTCGGCCATAACGATGACGCGGTCGGAGGCGCGCTCGTCCTCCGCTATCGTGAGGACGACGGCGTAGCGTCCGGGCCGCTCGAAGCGGTGCGCGACGACCGCGCCGCGCGCCGTCGAGCCGTCCCCGAAATTCCACGAGAAGAGGAGATGATCGACGGCGACGCCCTTTTCGTTCCGCGCGGCGGCGCGGAAAGCCGCATCGGCGCCGACGAGCACTACGCGGTCGCCTCCGGCGTCGAGAGAAATGTCAGGAGGCTTCCAGATGTCGTACGAGCCGGAGCCCGAAGAAGACGGTTCTGCCGCCGAGCTCGCGGGCGGCGGGGAGGGCGTTGGATTCTGGGAACCCGCCGCGAGCGTTCCGCTTCCGGGAGAAGGGGCACCCGGCGCGAGCTCCGCGCTCGAAACGCTCTGCCTATGGAGCGAATTGCCGTCGCCTCCCGCGCCTATCTCCTTCGCGTACGAGAGGGAGTCGGCGGCGGCGCCGTCCGCGTTGATGAGAGAAACCGCGCCGGAGGCGTTGTTGAGATCGAGCACCGTGTCGATGACGGTCGCGACCCCCGGGTACAGCGCGCGGAACGTCGCCGCGTCGTCCGTGAGGATCGCGTAGGCTCCGGGGGAAAGCGCGAGGGAACCCGTGCCGCCGTTTGCGGGCGGTTCGTTCAGAATGTGGTTGGAGCCGTCGTTTATTTTCCACCCCGAAAGATCCACGGACGAACTTCCCGCATTGAATACCTCGACCCATTCGCGCTTGTCGTCGGCGCCGATCTCGCTCGAGACGTCGTACATGATCTCCGAGATGACGACCTGCCCGTCAGCGACAGTCGGAACTGACAGGATAAAAAAACCGGGGAGGCTGGCGAGAGCCGCAATAGCGATCGACGATCTATCGCTCATGGTCCTCGCCACCGTTCAAGACGCGCTGGAGCTCCTCGTGCGGCACTTCGCGCGGCGTTTCTTCCGCGCGCCACCCCGGCGCGGGCGCGGAGGGCGGGCCGCTTGCGGAGGCTTCGCGCTCGTCCGCGCGCGCCACCTGCTCACGCATCGAATTCACGGCGCTTTGCGGCGCGTCTTCCGGCGGGCGGGCCGCGCGGTTCGCCGCTTTCCGGGCGAGCTTCTCGCGAAGGATGTCGGCGGGCGATCTCACCGCGCCCCCCTCGCGCCCGGGCGCCGCCACAGCGGACTGTGCCGCGAGGAGCGCGGCGCGCAGAGCGCCGCGATCGGGCGCGGGCGCCGCGAGGAACGGGCGCTCGCGGACGCTTCCGCGCGCGGAATCCGCCTGCACGAAGGAGCCGCTTCGCGGCCGGTCGTTCCTTTGAAAAGAACGGCGATCGTCCCCTCCGCTCCTCTGCCCGGCATTCCTGCCGAAGCTCCCGCCATCGCGCCCCTGTTGCACCTTCTGCACCGGCGCGAAATCCTTCTGGCGTTTCGCTATCAAGGCCTCGATCTCCGCGCGCGCGCGCGAGTATTGCGCGCGCGAATTCCTGACCACGTCGTCGCGGTACGAGATGGGCGGCAGTTCGATGGGCGGAATGGTTTCCGCGGAGAAAGGAACGGAGCCGACGCCGTCTATCATGAGCGTCAGGTAGATCTGTCCGATGCCAAGCCCTACGAGATCCTGGGCTAAAAAAGTCGGCTCGAATACGGTCGTCAATATCTCTGCATCAAAAGGCCCGACGCGGAAACATATCAGGGTACCGACGTTGCCGAATACCGCATCACGCACCTCCTCTTCCATTTGCTCGATGTATTGGTTCGCGAGCGTGAGCGCGAGCTTGTACTTGCGCGACTCGGAGAGAATGTCGGCGAACGCCTCGTTCATCATCGACTGGAACTCGTCGACATAGAAGTAGCAGCGCGGAAGTTGTGCGAGGCGAGCGGCGGGCTCGTCGGCGCGCGACATCGCAGCGAGATATATCTTAACTACGAGCATCGAGCCGAGTAGCGCCGCGTTCGTCTCGCCCATCCTGCCCTTCGAGAGGTTGACGATGAATATTTTTTTCTCATCCATCATTTTGCGGAGATCGAACGACGAACGCGGCTGCCCGACGATATTACGAATGAGAGGATTGGAGGTGAACTGGCCGACCTTGTTCTGAATGGCGGGTGTCGCTTCGCGGGTATAGGTATCGGTAAAGCTCGCGAATTCCTCGACCCAGAACGAGCGCACGATCGGGTCTGTTATATTTGCGACGACCGACGCGCGGAAGAGCTTGTTGGTGAGCATTTTGTTGACGTCCAAGAGGGTCGAGTCGGGATACTCCAAAAGCGCGAGCATCGTGTTCTGCAAAATGTATTCCATGCGCGCGCTCCACGCGTCCACCCAGATGCGGCGAAAAGCGCCGATGAGGCCGGAAACGACGAGGTGGCGCTTATCGTAGCCGACGTCTTCCATCACGTTGAAGCCGATGGGGTAGTCGGTGTCGAAGGGAGCGAAGTAGACGACGTCTTTGATGCGCTCGTGCGGCACGAAATCGAGAAGGCGCTCGGCGGTCGAGCCGTGCGGGTCGATGAACGCGATACCTTCGCCGTTTTGGATGTCCTGGATCGCCATGTTTTCAAGCATGGTACTCTTACCCATGCCGGTTTTTCCGATGACGTAGATGTGTTTGCCGCGATCGCCGGCACGTATGCCGAACATCTCGCGCTTTCCGCGGGTGTGCGTCGCCGCGAAGTACGTAACGCGGCGATCATCGTCCCGCTCTTCGGGATTCATTCCGCCATTATACTCCCTTTGTATAGTCCGCTATTGCGATTCCAGCACCTGACGGAGGCTCGTGTATCTGTTGGCCGGATCCCAGAAAAACCATGAGGTAAGGCCGGCGTCGTAAGTCGCTTTCGTTTGCGCGAGAATGTCGGCAGGAAGATAATCCTTTCCGTAATCGAAATCCTGGAGCCACGGCCGGAGCTTCAGCGACGCATAGGAAGGCTTCTCATACATCGCGGGCGTGGAAGTGCCGATGCGAGCGTGTGCGAGAGCGACGACGGGAGTAGTCGTCGCTGTGACGCGGCGCGCCGCTTCTACCATCGAAGCGTACACGACCTTGTATGGGTCGCTGTTGGGGTTGGCGAGCCCTGCGAACCATTTGTTGTAGTGCGAGGGGTAGACCATCGGCGCCACATAATCAAAGTACGGCAGTGCCCGTTCAAGCTGTTGGCCGATGCCGAGATCGTCGGTTAGGACCGTCGTGTAGCCAAAAAGATCTACCGACATGACGACGCCTGTCGGTTTTATCTCTCTCTGCAAATACTTGAAGAATTTCTCAAGTTCTCCTGCGCGGTCGGCCGATGGGTACACGATGTCTGACATCGGGCCGTCGGAAGGCCAGCGCACGTAGTCGTAATTCAGCTCATCAAATCCAAGCCCGTATGACTCTTTCGAGAGCTCGACGATGTACTCCCAAAAAGGGTGCGCGTTGACCGCGACGAATGAAAGGCCTTTGTTGTCTTTCCACGGCTGTCCCGGGCGCGCCTTGCTCTGTACTGACTGTTCCGGATTATTCTTCGTATAGAACGGATCTTGGAACACCGTGATGCGCCCGATGACATAAATACCCTTATCGTGCAGGTGCTCGACGAACTCTTTCATGTCGGCCGCTCCGCACTTCGCGGCCTGCCAGGCGGGCATGAGATTCTCGCTCGCGGGTCTGAAGCCGATCGTGCCCGAATAATCCTTGATGTCGATGACGAGCGCGTTCAGTTTCGTACTCTCAATGAAGCTGACGAGCGAATCGCGGAGCGATGGCGTGCCGACCGCGCATTGCGTCATGTATATCGCGTACATCGGCTCCGGCGTCGGCAGATGCTTCACGGAAAGCGCCGGCGGCTCGAATAGGAGTTCGGGAGTGGTCGAAGCCGTGCGGACGAACGAGATCTGGGGAGCGGCGGAAGCCGCGGCGGCGGTGATGCCCGCAACGACGATGAACCCGCCGGCGGAAAACGCGACCCGCCTATTCCAGCCCTTCTTTTTGCTCATGTGCGGGAAGCGGCGGAGCGCTCTCCGCGAAAGTTCCGTTCTTCCTCTCCACAGGCGGCGCGCCGCGGCTTCTTTGCCGCACGACGATGCCGAGCGCGACGATGAGAACGCCAGCGAGGAATAAAAGCACGGTGTCCCAGCTGTTGGGAAATCCGAGAAATGGCAGTACGGCCACAAAGGCTCCGGCGAACATGATGAGCGCGTCGAGGGTCATGCCGAACAGTATACCCGACAATGTATGGAGGCCCTACTTTCTCTCCATTCTCCTCATTCGTTGCAGATTTCTCGCCGTCTATTACTATATATTCCCGTGGCATTGGACTCACATCAGAAAGGCACGCTACGACAAATCGGCGACACAGCTGACGTTGCGACCGACGCCCTAGAAGCGGTAGATATAGGCACAGAGATCCTACACAAGGCAACAGAGGGTTTGCGTACGGCTTTAAATTTTTTTGGCTTTGCCCGCAGTTCGCAAAAATTCGTGGAGGCGCTAGTAAAGAACAAATATATGGACAATCGTACCGCTCAGTGGCTTGCAAAACTTCCTGTCCTCAAAATAATGCAAGTTGTGAGTGTCGTGCTATCTACACAAATACCCGCAGACATGACACAAAAGAAATTTGCCGACTCGCTGAAGACCGTGCAAGGAATCTCGCAACTCGCTGAAAAATCCAAAAATCAAATGCTGATGCAACACCAGGTCGCCGAATCCCCTGAAATGCAGCTCCGGCATTTCATCGACGAGGTACGCGGGCCAGCGACGGAACTACGCAAGGAATTCGGAATGACCACTGATCCGGTGAAGTTTCAAGCATATCGCTTCTTGGTCGCGAACATCTTCATTGATTATAACAACCGCATTGCGCGGGAGGGTTTGGCAAAAATTACCGGTTTTAATAGAGAAATCGAAGGAATTGTCGGTGTTCCGATAGACGTTGTCGACTTGTACAAAGACGAGGCTGAATACAGAAAAGATTACGCGCTTTTCAAGAAGACACTGTTCGAAATGTACGGTTCGGAAGCATGTGAGAAAGTCCAAGCAATTGTGCAAGACGACCGAATACTTGAGCATTATGAGGTTCTCGATCTCGCAAACGACGATCAGCCAGGATTCGAGGAATATAGAACGAACAACAAGGAGCGGATTGATAAGGCGATCGCATATTTTCAGAAGGATAAAACTCTAGAAAAAGTCATCGGATTCGTTCATCCCGAAGTAACTCGGTTTTCAGATGACAAGCGCGGCAAGAAGGTTTCGCTCGATATTCCGGACAAACTGACTACTTAATTCACAATGACGACAAATTCTCCGCGGGCTTTTTTGCCTTTCTCGAGCTGCGTAGCAAGCTCTGCGGGCGTACCAGAGAGAACTTCTTCGTGGATCTTGGTGAGTTCTCGCGCGACGGTAATGCGAGATTTGGGAGCGACTTTTTCTAATTCAGACAACAATTTAAGAATGCGGTGCGGGGATTCGTAGAGTACAACCGGGATTTTGCTCGTTGCGATTTCCTTCAGAGTTGTCTGACGACCCTTTTTGTGCGGCAGGAAACCTAGGAAGACAAAAGTGTCGACGGGTATACCCGCAACCGAGAGTGCCGCGGTCAGAGCCGACGGACCGGGGACCGCTTCTATCTTCGCTTCCGGCGCGTATTCGCGCACATAGGCCACGAGTCGCGCGCCCGGATCCGATACACCCGGCGTACCAGCGTCGGTCACGTATGCGACATGCTCCCCGCGAGCGAGTCGTTCAACGACCTCGTCTGCCCTTTTGTGTTCCGTCGCCGCGTCAAGTCGAAATACTGATTTGCGAAGGCCGTAATGGTTGAGGAGCTTCAAGATAACGCGTGTGTCTTCTGCATAGATGCAGTCGCACTCCTTGAGGTTCCAAAGCGCGCGGAACGTGAGATCGCCCAAATTCCCTATCGGCGTCGCGACGATTGAAAGCGTTCCCATACTATGCAGGGATAATTCCTAAAATTAGTCCGATATGAGTGCGGATATCCGCGAGGACTGCCGGTGATACTTTACCCACGCGGCGCAAAGCGCGTGCATCGATGTCAATTGTCTTGTGTTGGTCGGACAAGACCGTGCCAACGATTTCGCCCTTTGTGAGGGAAACTTCATTTGCATATCCTTTCGTCTGCGAAGTAATCGGACATACGGTGCAAAGTCCGCTCGCTTTCGTATAAGAACGCACTGAAACTACAACGGCCGGACGACGTCCAGCTTGCTCATGACCGCGCGTTCCCGAGTAATCTACCCACACGATATCGCCCGCATCGGGTACGTAACGCACTACTACCATACCTCACGACCCTGGGTCACACCGAAGTCAACAAGATCGTGCTTGTCGCGCCTCGATACGCCACGCACGAGATCTTTAAGTGTGAGACGTTTTTGAGGAGATTTTTTCGTAAGGACAATCGAAGAACCGCGTAAAGTCGTCTGAACCTCCGCATGTGCAAGACCAAGGGTATCGACAAACGCTTTTGGTAAGAGCACTCCGTGTCCATTCCCCCATTTTCGTACGGAGGTAATCCGGACCTGCTCCGCTACAGTTGTTTTCATACCGAGAAGTTTAAACAATGTATAAACAGTTGTCAAATGACCTTATTGTAAGTTCAGCGATATCTGAAACCTCCCTTAAATGATCAATTGCTTCAAATCCGACTACTGAAGACAGCGCCAGTACCCATCATGCCATACTCGCTCCGCTCGTTTAGCCGGCGCTTGCTCGGAAACGAGAGCAAGCTCTCGCTTCTCTCGCTTCGCTAGGCTATAGTCTCTTCTGATGCGCAAAAAGGCTCACTTCATCGGCATCGCGGGCATGGGCATGAGCGCGGTCGCCATCCTCCTCAAGGAACAAGGCTGGCTCGTGGGCGGCTCCGACAGCGAAGCATACCCGCCTGCGACGAGCCAGCTTGAACGGCACTGCATTCCCTACGCGACGCGCTACGATCCCGGGAATATTCCAAAAGACGCGGATCTCATCGTCGTCGGCATGAATGCGAAGCTGAAGCGCGAGAACAATCCGGAAGTGAAAGCCGCATACGATTCCGGCATTCTCATGACCCCGTTCCCGAAAGTGCTTGGTGATATCGTGCGAAAAAGAAAGCCGATCGTCGTCGCCGGTTCCTATGGAAAATCAACGATTACGTCTCTTCTTGCGTGGTGCCTTTCGCGTTCGGGAATTGGTGCGGGCTGGTTTATCGGCGCTTCTCCCGAAGGAATGGAACCGTCACACCTTGGCACTCATCCGGTCTTTGTCCTCGAAGGAGATGAATATCCGACCTCACACGACGACTTACGGCCCAAGTTCGCGCATTACAACGCGCATGACGCGCTCATAACGGCCGTGACGCATGATCACGTGAATATCTACAAGACCCAGCGGGAGTTTTCAGAACCTTTCCGCGCGCTCGCCGCCGGCCTTCCCGATGACGGGATACTTCTCTTGTGCGCGGACGAGCCGAACGCCGCGTCGCTTGGAAAAGAGACGCGAGCGCGCGTCACTCTCTACGGCATGACGAGTTCGTCCGAGTGGTACGCAAACGATATCTCACGCGGAGAGGTGACGAGTTTTGATCTCATGCGCGGCTCGGAGAAAATTGCACGACTTTCGACCTCTCTTATAGGCGATCACAACATTCAAAACGTCGTCGGCGCCTCGGCAATGCTCTTGGAAAAAGAGCTGATTACACCAGAACAACTCGCGGAATCTGTCAGAGATTTCAAAGGCCTCGCGCGCCGCCTCGACAAAAAGACCGCGCGTTCGTCCGTTCCCGCATACGAAGGGTTCGGCTCGTCGCGCGAGAAACTTCGCGCCGCGATCGCGGCGATAAAAGCACAATACCCCGAAAAACGCCTCGTCGTCGTCTTCGAGCCGCACACGTTCAGTTGGCGCAATAAAATGATGTTGCATTGGTTCGACGATGCATTCGAGGGCGCCGGGCTCGTAATCCTCTACAAACCGGCCGAGCAGGGAGCGGCGACGCACGAGCAGAGCACGCAGGAAGAAATGACAGAGCGACTTGCGCGCGCAGGTGTCGCAGTACGACCCACAGCCGCGCCGGAAGAGACGCTCGCAATACTCTCGTCGGAAGTCGGCAGGGACGATGTCGTTCTTCTTTCCTCTTCCGGCGCGATGGACGGCCTCATTGAACGAATCCCCGAATGGCTTGATAATACCTTTTGACCATGCGCTTCTTCTCCAGTGAACTCGGGCACGAATACGCCAAGACGTATACGTTCGGCTATTGCAATTATGGCGTCCTCGAACCGGGTGACGACATTTCTGATATGTATGCCAGCGGCTACCTTCCCTACTCCGGCTCGCCGGAGAGTAAAGGAATGTTCTACATGGCGCGAAGTGCTCGCATCTACCTTCCCGAATTCGAACTCAATAGTGAATGCCGCCGCGTCGCAAAAAAATTCGACGGAACATTCTCCCGCAAAGCAGTGCCGCTCCGCGATTTTGATGTTACGGAAGAATTCATCACGTTTTGGCTCGACTACTTCGCTCGCGCGCACGGCCCGTCAGTGGTGTCACGTGAACGGGTCAAGCTCTGGCTCGATTTCGGCATTATCACGCACATCGGCATCTACAAGGACGAGAGTGGCAACGTCGCTGCCTACACGCTCGAAGTCGCAGATGACGTGATAACCCACGATTGGTATCAGAGCTGGTCTAGAGAATACGATAAATCGTCGCTCGGCATGTGGCTACTTATTGATATCGCTCGCACAACCAAAGCACGTGGCGCGCAATACTACTACTGCGGCACAGCGTATTCGGAAAATTCGTACAAATCGAATCTTCCTGCGCTTGAATTCTGGAATGGTACGGAGTGGAACAAAGACACAAACAACAAGCGCCTTAACGAGCGTCTAAAAACGGACGGGCAACGACAAGTATCGCTCCTCGACGAGTGGAAACAAAAACACCCGCTTTTTTAGAGGGCGTGCTATGATGTCGATATGACTCAGGCAACCGTATACAAGAAAATAGTCGCGCTGGAGCGCGAAGTGCAAAAAATGAAGCTGGAAGCGTACCGCACACTCCCGAAGTCGCAGCGCCCGCGTTCTCCCTATTCCGAGAAAGCCCTCGGTCGCGCGGTGCGCAAGACGCGAAATGCCATGTGGCAGCGCCACTATGCAAAGAAGATCAAGAGTATTTCTTGACACGAGCGCGCTTCTTGCAGGTCTCAACTCTCCGACAGGCGCCGCTGGCGCCATTCTCGCAGCATGCTTTTCCGGCGAAATTGTCCCGCTCATTTCTCCGCAGGTCATCGAGGAGGCGGAGCGCAACATCTCGCTGAAATTTCCGATGCTCGATAACGCGTGGCATTCATTTTTACTGATTCCGCCACACGTAACAAAGAAGCCGGCCATCTTGCAGGTTCGTAAAGCGTACGCGCTACTCCCGACGAGCGACGCGCCTATTCTGGCAAGCGCGACAGCGAGCAAGCCGGACGCGCTCGTCACGTGGGACGTCAAACATTTCCTCCGTGCGAACGTTGTTGCATCGGTCGAATTCCCCGTCCTGACGCCCGGAGAGTTCCTCGCAAGATTCTTTTGACACGCCAAAGCGCCCACTTACACATCGCTCCTCGACGAGTGGAGGCAAAATCATCCTTTGTTTTAGGGGTCCTCCGCCTGCTAAAAAGATCACTTCAATTTTTTCATTAAGTCCTCTAGCGCCTCGACGTTTTCTAGATACTCCTTCTCAAATTTTTTCATATCCGTCAGCTCGGATTCTAGCTTCGCAATATATTCATCAGCGCTTTTCCGATTGCGGTGGACGGAATTGCCGCTTTCGCCGTCTCAGGAACTGCTGTGGTTGCATGTAGGGCTACGGCCACTGCGCCGAGTACCGTCTTTATGGACCGCAGCTTTTCTCTAACACAAGAAGTATATGGTTCAGCCCGTTTAAAACAAGGGTCGGGAATTATTATCCCCAGAGCAATGGTGTGGTTGGAAAAATTTTTCCGTCCTTGTATTCGATGCTCGGTTCTCTGTCGCGCTCAAGGAGAAGCGGACCGTCGAGGTCCACGTAGTCGGCTAATTGCGCGACGACGGTCGCCGGAGCCATCGAGAGCGAGGTGGAGACGTGACAGCCGATCATAACGGCAAGACCGGCTTTTTTCGCCTTTTCTGCCATAGCGAGCGCTACCGTGAGCCCGCCGGCTTTGTCGAGCTTGATGTTGACCGCCCTATACGTACCGGCGATTTTCTCAATATCCGCAGACGTGCGCGCCGATTCGTCCGCACAAATTTTTATCGAAGTCATTATACTGTAATTCTGCAGAATATTGGAATAACCATCTCGCAGAGGTTGTTCAATAAGCTCTACTGAAGCATCTTCGCACGCGCGTATCATCGTCTCGATATTGGATTCGTTCCACCCCTCATTTACATCGACAATGAGCCGCGACTTCGGCGCTACTTGGCGGATTTTTCGCAGTCGTTCTTCATCGCCTTCTGCGCCAAGTTTTATTTTCAAAATGGAATATTTTTGCGCCGCGCCTTTCACCTGTTCGGCCATTGTTTCGGGAGCACCAAGACCGATGGTAAAAGAAACGAGCTTCGGTTGCGGGTTTGCGATGCCAACGAGCTCCCAAATCGTCTTCCCCTTCTGTTTCGCCTCCAAATCCCACAACGCGCAGTCGAGCGCGTTGCGCGCCGCCCCTGCGGGCAAAGCCTCCGGCAAGGCTTCCCGGCTCATCCCCTTCTCGCATG